>JAEEGL016534372.1_pt1 | contig 17351 bp, 15 predicted proteins | sample 9134231 | NCBI WGS metagenome assembly JAEEGL01 (sample SAMN16246548, study PRJNA631951) | gut metagenome | biome: gut microbiome; feature: rumen; material: fiber-attached | host: Bos | place: Iran: Karaj | collected 2018-10
GCAGCAGTATTAATATTTATAGTACCTTTATTAGTAGGAATAATAATGAATGTAACACTACCCGATAGTGAATATACAAAATGCATAGTAGGAATATCAAGTGAAAAATTGCAAGAAGCATATGAAGAAAAAGCAGAGAGACTAGTAAGTAAAGTGGAAGAGACACTAAACATAAACGATTATATAAATGCCAAAAATTATATGCCAAATGTAAAAGATAAAGATAAAAGGTCATCATATGAAGAAAGACTAGAAACTGTTAAAGCATTAATAGATGAAAGTAGAAAAACTTCACCATATGGAGAATCCACTGGTTTAGGTAGTGAAATAGCTGTTAAAGATGAGGTTATAGAAACTTGTAATTATATATTTAACGCTGATGATACATATGTAAGATTATATAGATGTCCATGTACTGTTGGTGATAGAACATATAATTGTATGTATACTGCCGCATTACCAGGAGGTGGAAAAAAAGTTATTCGTCATGGGATGGGTAGTGGAGATCCTGCTTATGAAACTGAAGAAGCTAAGGAAACAATAACTATTAGTAGATATATAAAAGGAGCATTTAGTTATGAACAAACGAGTTGCATTACAAGAGAAAATGAACAAGAATTTTCTAAGGCTTTTATGATCTTATTTAAAGGGGATTTTTTTGGCGATTATAGGTTTAAAATTAATAAGAATAATGAAGTTGAATTTCCTACCGGAACGTGTACTCAATGTTATAGTGATATTAATATGATTAAAGAATATGATTCGGGTAAAATTATGGATGCTGTTGATATTGCTTATGAAGAAACAAAATATATATTATTAGTAAATGATGATGGCTCACTAACAAGTACTGAATATGCAGGGACAGGTGAAGATACAGTAACTTATATGATGAGAAAATGGTCAAGAGAGGGTGTAGATTTTATTGGAATTTTACAAAATATGAGAACTTATAATGAAAGTCCAAGATATAGATACTATAAAACTTCAAATGTATATGACTGTAGAAATTTATTAAATGAATAATGGTAAACTAAAAGAATGCAAACTTATTGGTTTACTATTTTTTTGTTACATGATATACTAATTATATATAATGGAGTGCTATGAAAAAAGGATAGAGGGATTAAATGCAAATAGTTCTTATAAAATCTAATAGACTTTATAAGTATCCATTTCCAAGTGGAAATGTTCTTTCATATTGGATAAAAGAAGTGGAAGATAATGGCAATGAAAAAGATCTTATTTGCATGGAAGTGATAAAAGGTAAATGGATATTATTAAGCAATGATAGATGCCACTTGAAGACTAATAATAATGTTAAACAAGTGGAAATTAAATTAAACACATTCTATGAAATCGAAATTAATGATAGTATAAATACATCTGAGGCTTATATTTATATATGTGAAGAGAATGATACAACATTTAATACATATAAAATAAATAATGATTGTGAATTAACAATTGGTAGTTCTGATTCTACAAATATTATAATACCAGGAAAGTATATTAATGATACACATGCTACATTGAGTAAAAATGAAAATGGATATAAAATATCATCTGAAAATAATAATGCAGTATATGTTAATGGTAGTTTGATTAATAATACTATTTTAGAAAGCGGAGATATAGTTTTTATTTATGGCTATAAGTTAATCTTATTAGATGACTATATACTTATTAATAATCCATTTGGAAAATTAAAGATTAATTCTGATAAAGTTGTTAGTAGTAAACTGATTACACAAGATGATGAATTAATAAAAACTACAGATGATGATTCAGCGGTTTTATATAGTGAGAATGATTATTATTCAAGACAACCAAGGTTTGTAACAACCATTAATGAAGAAGAAATTCAAATAGATAATCCGCCTAATAAAACCGAACCAGATGATATGCCACTTATTTATACCTTGGGTCCAATGTTTACAATGACAATGGCTTCTTCTGCATCTATTGTTACAACAATTATAAATATGTCTTCTGGAAGAGCAACTTTACTTACTGCTATTCCAGCTCTTGCTATTGCTGTTGCTATGATAGCATCTACTTTACTATGGCCATCATTAATAAAAAAGTATAATAAGAAAAAACAGGCAAAAAAGGAAGAAGAAAGACAAAAAAAATATACTCAATATTTAGAAGAAAAAAAAGTTAAAATATCTAATATTAAAAATAATCAATTTCAAGTATTAAAAGCTAATTTTCCAGAACCTAAAGATTTACAAAGTATAGTAATAAATAAAAAAAGAAATCTCTGGGAAAGACAATTGAATAGTGAAGATTTTTTACATGTTAGAGTTGGTATCGGAAATGTTCCAGCTAAATTAAAACTTAATTATTCTAATGAAGACTTCTCAATGACAGAAGATAATTTAAAAGATGCATTAGCTACATTAACATCTTCTTCTATTGAAATGCCAAATTCTCCCGTTACAATTGATTTAACTCAAAGAAATAAATTAGTTTTAATTGGAGATAAAAATAATAAAGAGTCAATGCTTAAGAGTATACTATTACAATTAGTAACAAATCATGCTTATAATGATTTAAAATTAGTATTTATGGTTAATGATAAAACAAGTGACATATGGGATAATGTTAAAATATTACCACATGCATGGAGTGATGCTAGAAATATTAGATTTTTTGCTAATAATTATGATGAAATGTCAAAAATATCTTTTTATTTGGAACAGGTTTGGACAACAAGAAAAAATGATGAGGAAGAAGATAAACCAAAAGAAGACGAGGAAACGTTTAAAAAAGTCGCTCCATATTATTTAATAATTGTTGATAATATCAAAAAAAATAAAAATATCGAAATAATAGATAAAATATTAAAAGAAGAAAAGAATTATGGATTTGGAGTAATAATATTAAATGATGGTATTTCAAATCTACCAAATGAATGTAATGATTTCTTGACAGTAGATGGAGCAAATTCTGCTATTATTAAAAATGATTTAAATAAAAATAATCAACAGAAATTTGTTATGGATGATACTAGTTCAATTAATTTACCATTGATGTGTGAAAAACTTGCTAATATTCCAATAAAAACAAATGCTTTATTTGAAGAATTATCATCTTCTGTAAGTTTTTTAGAAATGTATAAAGTTGGAAGAGTGGAAAAATTAAACATATTGGAAAGATGGGAAAATAATAATCCTCTCAATAGTTTAAGTGTTCCAATAGGAATACATCCTGATGGTGAGTTATTCAATTTAGATTTACATGAAAAATTTCATGGCCCTCATGGATTAATTGCTGGTATGACTGGTAGTGGTAAATCAGAATTTATTATTACTTTTATCTTATCAATGTGCCTAAATTTTAGTCCAGAGGAAGTTTCGTTTGTATTAATAGATTATAAAGGAGGAGGATTAACTGGTGCTTTTGAAAATAAATTAACTGGTTTAAGGTTACCTCACTTGGCTGGAACTATTACGAATTTGGATACTGCAGAAATAAATAGAAGCTTAGCATCAATTCAAAGTGAAATTAAAAGAAGACAAGCAATATTTAATGATGTGAAAGCTAAATTGAATGAAAGTACGTTAGATATTTATAAATATCAGCAATTGTATAGAGCGGGAATTATAGATGAACCGGTATCTCACTTATTTATAATCTCTGATGAGTTTGCTGAATTAAAAAGTCAACAATCAGAATTTATGAGTGAACTGATTTCAATAGCTCGTATTGGGCGTTCTTTAGGAGTTCATTTAATTCTTTCAACACAAAAACCTTCTGGTATTGTAGATGATCAAATATGGTCTAACTCAAAATTTAAGGTTTGTTTAAAAGTACAAGAAAGAGCAGATAGTATGGATGTTATTAAATGCCCAGATGCTGTAACTTTAAAAAAAGCTGGTAGGTTTTATTTACAAGTTGGTTATAATGATTATTTTGCCATAGGTCAAGCTGCATATGCTGGAGTTAAATATATTCCCAAAGATAATGTAAGTAAAATTGTTGATAGAGATATATTATTTATTAATAATATCGGTGATACTATAAAAAGTTATGAGACTTCTAAAAGAAATGAACTTATATCTAAGGGAGAAGAAGGAACAAATGTACTTAAATATATTTGTGATAATGCTCGTATAAAAGGTGTAAGTGCTAAACAATTATGGTTAGAAAAAATACCTAAAGAGATTTTTGTATCTAATTTAATAAAAAAATATTCTTATAAAGCATCCCCATGGAATATTGAAGCTATTTTAGGAGAATATGATGATCCTAATAATCAAAAGCAAGGCCTTCTTACATTAAATTTCAATGATAATGGTAATACTATTATATATGGTGTAAGTGGAAAAGAAATAATGATATCATCTATTATTTATAGTTTAATAACTATGCATACTTCTGATGAAATTAATATTTATATTGTTGATTTTGGTAGTGAAATGTTTGGCACATTTGTTAAAGCACCTCAAGTTGGTGATGTTATATTTGTTAATGAATCAGAAAAATTAAATAATTTAATTAACACTATTTCTAAAGAATTAGACAAGCGTAAAAAATTATTTTCAGATTATAATGGAAATTATAATATATATATTAGAAATAGTGGTAAAACTTTACCAAGATTAATAATATTTATAAATAATTATGAGGCGTTATGTGAAAATTATGATGATTATGTTGACATTATAAGTTCACTTACTCGTGAAGGAGAAAAATATGGTATATCATTTGTAATTAGTGCTACTGGATCAAATGCAATAAGAGGAAAAACTGCACAAAATTTCAATAATTTATATTGCCTTCAGTTTAATGATCCAAGTGATTATATGAGTGTTATTGGATTAACTCACGGAATGATACCTTCTGAAATCGAAGGACGTGGACTAGTCAAGATAAATGGAAATATTTATGAATTTCAAACAGCATACCCATATAAATGGGATGAGATTAATACATTTATTAAAAATGTATGTGTACAGTTAAATCAATTGTTATCTAAACGTGCATCACAAATTTCAGTACTTCCAAATCATGTTCGCTTGCTAGATATAAATGATGAAATAAAAGATATAAAGCAAACACCTGTTGGAATTGAGAAAGTTTCATTAGCTATATCAAAATTTGATTTTTCCAAAAATCCAATTTCATTGGTTGCAGGTCAGGAAGCATCTGGTTTGGATAAATTTATTTCTTCCTTAGGTCAGGTTTTTCAAAGTATGAATAATGTTGATTTGTATATGATAGATACTGGAGAATATATAAAAGATACAGCAACATTTAAGAATTATTATGATACTTCAAACATGAAAACCATTCTTCCTTTATTAGAAAAATTATCTGAAGCAACTAACAAAACTAATATGTTTATTATTTATGGAATAGAAGCATTTATAAGTTCGTTTAGTACAGAAGAGCAAAGAACATTAAAATCTATATTTAGTAATTTGAAAAATAAAAAAGATATTAGAATTGTAATAGCAGATTCAGTATCTAAAATAAAAATGATTGAATATGAAGATTTCTATAAAAATTGTGTTCAATCAATGAATGCAATTTGGGTTGGAAATGGAATGATTGATCAATTTACAATAAAGTGTTCTACTTATAATAGGGAAACAAGAGCCCAAATACCAAATGACTTTGGATACATTGTTGATAAAGGTAATGCTACATTAATTAAATTATTAGATTTTTATTCAGAGGAGTAGATAAGTTATGGATTTTAAAGTATATGTTTTAGTTGAAATACCAATTTTAGAAAAAGAATGTGAATTATTTGTACCTGTTGATAGAAGAATACATGATATGCTTTCAATTATTATTAAAAATATACCAGAATTATCAACTGGATATTATAAAACTAATAAACCAAATGTATATAGTAAAACAACTGGCAAAGTATATAATATGAATGATATTATTAAAAATACTGATATTAAAATGGGAACAAGATTATTAGTTATATAATCTTGTTCTTTTATTATTAAATAAATTATATTATAATTGAATTAATAAGGAGGGAAAATGAAGAAGACTAAAGTATTTTTTCTATTAGTTATATTATTTTTAGTTACATTATTGCTTTGCGGTTGTGGAAAAATTGAAAAGTTATCTTGTACTTTGATTCAAAATAAAAATAATATGGAATTTTTATTTACATATAATAATGCTCTTAAAGAAGTAAATTTAAATTATAATATTGATGTTTCCGAATATAATAATGAACAAAGAGAAATAATTAAAAAGCAAGATTTCTGTAGTACATTAAAAACTACTATGAGTACTTATGCTAATTATTTTACCAGCTGTAATCAAGATATAGATTCTGAATATTTAAGGGTAAAATCGACGTTAGATGCTGAAAAGTTACTAGAAAATTTCTCAGACGAATTAAAAACAATTGACGGAATGAAAGCCAATCTAGAAGAATCTGGATATACCTGTACAATCAAATAATTAAAAAATCACTAACTAGTGATTTTTTTTAAAAATATATTATAATTAACTTGGTGGTATCATGTATAAAAAAAGCGTCAAAGAAAATTCTAATTTTTTATTTCCTTTTTTAGAAGGATTGAAATACTATGGTTCCAATGAAATTGAACATGGACTTGGAACAATGGTTGTTTTAAATGATGAAGGAGATGTTTTAACTTGTGGTCATATTGCAAAAGAATTTATAATAAGAGATAAACTTGCTTCATCATATCCGGATTTAATAAAAAAACTAAATAAGTTATCAAGTGAACATGATAGGAAAGAATTTGAAAAGAAACATAATCTAAATAAATCTACAGTTGTATTAACAAATATTAGTTTACCATTTGATATAAAAACAGATGTAAGTATGGAAATTAAAATGCATGATTACTTAGATATAGCTTTATTGAGATTTAAAAATTTAAAATTTCACCTTGATAATTATCCAATATTTGCTGAAAATATGCCTGAGCAAGGGCAAAGTGTATGTAAATTAGGTTTTGCATTTCCAGAGTATAGTTATTTTGAATATTCAGGATATATTAATGATATAGTCTTAAAAAGTGAAAAAATATCAAACTTTCCTTTATTTCCTATGGATGGTATAGTAACAAGGCATATTATAGATGAAAAAGGAAAAATATCTATGTTTGAAACTAGTTCACCTGGTATTAGAGGCCAAAGTGGAGGACCGATTTTTTCTCCTGAAGGATTAATTTATGGTATTCAATCACACACAAAACAATTAGATTTAAATTTCGATATTAATACAAATGTTAAAAGGGCAAATATAGATAAAGAAGTAACCTATACGCCATTTATCAATTTGGGTGTGGGCGTTTCTTCTAAAGAAATAATAAAGTTTTTGAAAGAAAATAATGTTAAATATAATAGCAGAGGTTGATATGAAGAGTTATGTAGATATTAAATATAAGATATATGATAATTATAAAAAATTTAAGAAGATTAGCCAAGATGATATACAAGAAGTTAATGATGAAATAATAAATATGATAGATAATGAAAATTTTAATAATCCAATTTTAGAACTTTATAATACGGTAGCAATTTGTATGTATATGATTGATAATAACTTATATGATAAGTATTTTTTCGATAGTTATAAAGAAATATTAAGTGAAATAAGAGATAAGGAATTCGATGATATATTAAGGAAAGATATAGATAATATAGAAGACTATATAAAAAAGGATTTAATTAAGGGTGAATATTATGATAAATTATCTGAAATTTATGATGAATAAAACTAATAACTAGTTTTAATTTTTTTTTATGTTATAATAAATATGTATAATAGGAGGAATAAAATGGGAAATATTCATGTTACTAGTGAAATAGGCAAACTAAAAAAAGTTTTATTACATAGACCAGGTAATGAACTTTTAAACTTAACACCTGATACATTAGAAAGACTTTTATTTGATGATATACCTTTTTTGCCAGAAGCGCAAAAAGAACATGATGCTTTTGCTCAAGTTTTAAAAGATAACGGAGTAGAAGTGGTATATCTAGAGGATTTGGTTGCTGAAGTTTTATCATCTTCAGAGGAAATTAAATTGAAATTTATTAATCAATTTATGAAAGAGGCAGGTATTAATACAATAAAGTATAAAACGCTTGTTGAAAATTATTTGTTAAGTATTAAAGATCCTAAAGAACTAGTACTTAAAACAATGGAAGGAATAACAATTGGTGATCTTCCTTCGAAAGATAGAGATGTTGAAAAGACATTGGTTGATATGGTAAATACAGTAGATATATTCATAGCTGATCCTATGCCAAACTTATATTTTACTCGTGATAATTTTGCTAGCGTTGGTGATGGCGTAGATTTGAATAAAATGTATTCTGTTACAAGAAATAGAGAATGTATTTATGCTGAATATGTATTTAAATATCATCCTGATTATAATAAAACTACATTATATTATAATAGAAAATATGACTGGCACACAGAAGGTGGAGATTTATTAAATATTAATGAACATATTGTAGCAATTGGCATTTCTCAGAGAACTGAACCAGAGGCTATAGATCAATTGGCTAAAAACTTTTTCAAAGATCAATCATGCAAGATTGATACTGTTCTAGCCTTCAGTATTCCTTCTAGTCGTGCATTTATGCATTTAGACACTGTATTTACTCAAATAGATAAATATACGTTTACTTATCATCCTGGAATTATGGGAACATTACAAGTGTTTGAGATAACTGAGGGATTTGATCCAGATACTTATGAAGATTTAAATGTAAAAGAAATAAATGCTCCACTTGAAGAAATATTAGAGAAATATTTGAATCATCCAGTTAAATTAATACCATGCGCTGGTGGAGATAAATTGGCAGCTGAGCGTGAACAGTGGAATGATGGATCCAATACATTATGCATAGCCCCAGGAACAGTAATTGTATATGATAGAAATAATGTAACAAATGATGTTCTTAGAAAAGAAGGGTTGAAGGTTATAGAAATACATGGAGCTGAACTTGGACGTGGACGCGGTGGACCAAGATGTATGAGTATGCCGCTTGTTAGGGAGGATGTAGAATGGTAGATTTAAGGGGAAGAGACTTTTTAAAACTTTTAGATTTTACTCCCGAAGAAATAAAACATTTACTTAAAGTATCTGAGACATTGAAAAAGCAAAAAAGGAATCATGAATCACACAGGTATTTGAAAGAAAAACAAGTAGCATTAATATTTGAAAAAGATTCTACTAGAACTAGGTGTGCATTTGAAGCAGGTGCAGTTGATCTTGGAATGCAGGCTACATATATAGGTCCAACTGGTTCTCAACTTGGTAAAAAAGAAACTATTGCAGATACTGCTAGAGTCTTATGTAGAATGTATGACGGCATAGAGTATAGAGGGTTTGATCAAAAAATAGTAGAAGATTTAGCTAAATATTCTACGGTTCCGGTATGGAATGGACTTACAAATGAATTTCACCCAACTCAAATGTTGGCAGATATATTAACAGTTAAAGAAGAATTTGGAGATGTAAAAGGCAAAACATTATGTTTTTGCGGGGACGCTAGAAATAATGTTGGAAATTCACTTATGGTTGTTTGCTCAAAATTAGGTATGAATTTTGTTTGTGCAGCTCCCGAAGAACTATTTCCAAATAAAGAATTAGTAAGTGAGTGTAATAATATTTGCAAAGAAACCGGCGGGACTATTAGATTAGAAACTGATATAATGAAAGCAACTAAAAATGCTGATGTACTATATACAGATGTTTGGGTTTCAATGGGTGAGCCTATGGAACTATGGGAGAAAAGAATTAAATTACTTAAACCATATCAAGTTAATAAGAGAGTTATGGAAAATGCAAATTCTAAAGCTATTTTCTTACATTGCTTACCATCATTTCATAATATAGATACTTCAATAGGAAAAGATATATATGAAAAATTTGGTTTAACTGAAATGGAAGTTACTGACGAGGTGTTTGAATCTGCTCAATCAAGAGTGTTTGAGGAGGCAGAAAATAGAATGCACACAATAAAAGCAGTAATGTTGGAGACATTAAAAAAATGAGTAGAATCGTAGTAGCACTTGGAGGAAATGCTCTTGGGAAAAATGCAAAAGAGCAACTTGAAACGGTTAAAAAAACTGCAAAAAAATTAGTAGATTTGGTTTCTATGGGCCATGAAATAATTATTTCACACGGGAATGGTCCTCAAGTTGGGATGATATATAAGGCTATGTCAAATACTGAAAAAAAGGAAGACATATGTCCATTTGCTGAATGTGGCGCAATGAGTCAAGGATATATTGGATATCATTTACAACAAGCAATGGAAACAGAATTTGAAAAAAGAAGAATGAGAAAAAGAATTGTTACTATAATTTCTCAAGTGGAAGTTGCTAAAAATGATATGGCTTTTAATAATCCTACTAAGCCTATTGGAACTTTTTATACTAAGAAAGAGGCAATTGCTTTAGCAAGAGCGGGTTTAGGAACTTATAAAGAAGATGCTGGACGCGGTTATAGAAGAGTAGTTCCATCACCTAAACCAATTAAAATATGTGAATTAGCTACTATTAAAAAAATAGTAGAGGAAAAAGATATAGTGATAACTTGTGGAGGAGGGGGAATTCCTGTAGTTAAAGAGAAATTTGGATATAAGGGAGTAGATGCAGTAATTGACAAAGATAGAACAAGTGCTTTACTTGCATGTGAATTAAATGCTGATATTCTATTAATACTAACTACTGTAGAGAAGGTAAGTATTAACTTTAATAAACCAAATGAAATTAAACTAGGAAATCTAAGTTTATCACAAGCAAAAGAATATATTGAAGCCAAAGAATTTGCTGAAGGTTCTATGCTTCCTAAAATTGAAGCATGCATGTATTTTGTAGAACATTCAAAGGGCAAGAAGGCTATAATTACATCTTTAGCAAAAGCAAGGCTTGCAATAGAAGGGAAAACTGGCACAGCCATAGAAGGAGGTAAATAGGAATATGGAGGTTTCAGAAAAAAATAGGTTACGTCCTAAGAAAAAAAGAACGTTTGCCTTATCTGCTTTCACTATTATATTGTTGCTTACATTTATATTAGCTATAATTACACATTTCTTACCAGAAGCACAATTTGAAGGTGAAGCATTAATTGATGGTAGTGGAGTTCTTGGAGCAACATTATCACAAACATTTTTAGCACCTATTTTAGGTTTTGTCGATGCAATAGATATTTGCTTATTTGTATTGGTTTTAGGGGCATTCCTTAAAATAGTTACTAAAACAGGCGCAATTGAAACAGGTATAAAAGTTTTAATTAAAAAATTAAAAGGAAAAGAACTAGTTTTAATTGCCATCTTGATGTTTATTTTCTCAATAGGTGGTACAACCTATGGAATGCTTGAAGAAACAGTTGGTTTCTATGCATTGTTAAGTGTTGCAATGGTAGCTGCCGGAATGGACACATTAGTTGCATCTGCAACAGTATTATTAGGTGCTGGTTCAGGTGTTTTGGGCTCTACTATTAACCCTTTTGCAGTAGGCGCTGCAATAGATGCATTGCCTGAAGGTATTGCTGTTAATCAAGGAGCAATTATTGGTATAGGTGTTGCATTATGGTTAACTAGTTATTTGATTTGTATGTTATTTGTAGTTTCTTATGCTAAAAAAGTAATTAAGAGAAAAGGATCAACTTTCTTATCATTACAAGAACAAGAAGCTATGGAAGAAACATATGGTGTTAAGGAAGATAAAAAAGTTGAAGATGCTAAATTAACTGGAAAACAAAAATTCACTTTATTATTATTCTTTTTAACATTTGTAGTAATGATTATAGGATTTATTCCTTGGGAAGATTTTGGTGTTAATTTCTTTGCAAATGGTAAATTATTCTCAACTATTACAGGATTACCATTAGGAGAATGGTATTTCCAAGAATCAACATTATGGTTCTTAATAATGACAATTGTCATTGGATTTGTTAATAGAACGGGTGAACATGAATTTGTTGATACTTTTGTTGATGGTGCTGATGATATGGTAGGTGTTATTTTAGTAATTGCCATTGCACGTGGTGCATCAGTTCTTATGACTCAAACTCATTTAGATAATTATATTATATTCAATGCTGCTCAAGCATTAAGTAATATGCCTAGAGTAATATTTGGGCCATTAAATTACATATTACATGTTATTTTATCTGTATTAGTTCCATCATCAAGTGGACTTGCATCATTATCAACTCCAATCATGGGACCACTTGCACAACAAATAGGTTTCTCAGTGGAAGCTACAATTATGGGAATGGTTGCAGCCAATGGTTTAGTAAATTTATTCACTCCAACTTGTGGAGCAATAATGGGTGGACTTAAGCTTGCAAGAGTTGAATTTACTACATGGATTAAATGGGTTACTAAAGTTATAATATGCGTTGCCCTAGTAAATATTATAATTTTAACAATAGCCTTACTAATATTATAAAATAGTTTAAAGCACAAAATAGTGCTTTTTTCTTTGCAAAAATATGTTATTATTATAGTAGAGGAATTATATGAAAAAAGTATTGATTATTATAATGTGTTTATTAATGATAGGGTGTAATAACCAAAAAGAAAAACTAATTATGGTTACTGAAGCAGGATTTGCTCCTTATGAATATTATTCAAATGGCCAAATAGTTGGTGTAGATGTTGATATAGCTAAAAAAGTAGCTGAGAGTTTAGGTAAGGAATTGGTTATTAAAGATGTCGCATTTGATTCTATTATTAGTGAGGTGAAAACCGGAAAGAGTGATTTTGGAGCAGCAGGTATTAGCTATACTCCAGAAAGAGCCGAAGAAGTTAATTTTACTATTAACTATTCAGAATCAAGGCAAATAATTATTGTAAATAATGATAGTAGTATATTTAATATAGATGATTTTAATAATATAAAAGTTGCTGTTCAATTGGGATCGGTTGCAGATACATTTATAACTGAGAATTATGATAATATAGAATTGATTCGTGAGAAAAAGTTTTTAGCAGCAATACAAGATTTAAAAGATAATAAAGTAGATGCAGTTGTAATGGATGAGCTTCCAGCTAAACAATTAATAACTAGTAATATGAGAATACTAAATAAAGAATTAACAACCGATAGTTATGGTATGATAGTTAAAAAGGGTAACGTAGAATTATTAAATACTATAAATAATGTAATAAATGAATTAAAAGAGTCTGGCGAAATTGATGAATTCTTATTACATCACATGGGTATCGAAAAAGAAAGTAATCAAAAAAATACTATTTTTAATAGAATATATAAAAGTATAATATATGATGGAAGATATAAATATATATTAGAGGGATTAAAAAACACTTTGTTAATTGCCATTTTAGCGGTGGCCCTTGGAATAGTTTTAGGCACTGTTGCAGCCATATCAAGAAATATATATGAAAATACAAATCATTTAAAAGTATTGAATCTAATATCTAAAACATATGTCTCTATCATTAGAGGAACCCCATCAACATTACAATTAATGATAATTTATTACGTAATATTTAAACAAACAAGTATAAATATTGTTATAGTAGGTGCTTTAGCATTTGGAATTAATAGTGGAGCATATGTGGCAGAAATAATTAGAGCCGGAATATCATCAATTAATAAAGGGCAATGGGAAGCTGGATATTCACTGGGCCTTAACTATTTTCAAGTTATGAGAAAAATAATATTGCCTCAAGCAATTAAAAATATATTACCCGCACTTGGAAATGAATTTATTACATTGGTAAAAGAAACATCAATAGGTGCATATATTGGAATAGTTGAATTAACTAAAGCATCTGATATAATTGCATCAAGAACATATGACTATTTCTTTCCATTAATTTTAATAGCGATTATTTATTTAATTATAACTTTGTTCTTGAGTAAATTAATAAATACTATGGAAAAGAGGTTAAATAGTGTTAAAAATAATTAATTTAAAGAAAAATTTTGGTTCAAAAAAAGTTTTAAATGGTATAAATCTCGAAATTAAAAAAGGAGAAATAGTTGGTATTATTGGCCCTTCTGGCTGTGGAAAATCAACCTTGTTAAGGTGCATTAATATGTTGGAAAAAGCTACAAGTGGTAAAATAATATTTGAGGGGAATAATTTACTTGATGATGGTTCATATAAAGATATTAGAAGAAGAATAGGAATGGTATTTCAACAATTTAATTTATTCGATCATAAAACAATTCTTGAGAATATAATTTTAGCCCCTGTCGAGTTAAAAATTATGAGTAAGGAAGTAGCAATAAAAAAAGCTAAAGAATTATTAAAGGAAATAGATTTATTATCTATATGCGATAGTTATCCACACGAAATATCTGGAGGTCAAAAGCAAAGAGTTGCTATAGTAAGAACATTAATAATGAAACCCGATATTATTTTGTTTGATGAACCAACAAGTGCATTAGATCCAGAAATGATAGGAGAAGTGACTAATTTAATGAGAAAAATAGCTAATGAAGGAATGACTATGATTATTGTTTCTCATGAAATGAATTTTATTAGGAATTTTTGTACTAGAGTTGTATTTATGAATGATGGTATAATAAAAGAAGATGCAAGTAGCAAGGAATTATTTTTAAATCCAAAGGCTGAAGATTTAAAAATATTCTTGTCTAAAATAAATACATATTAAGGAGGTCATTATGAATGAAATAAAATGTCCAAAATGTGGGACAGTGTTTCAAATAAATGAAACAGATTATGAATCTATAGTAAAACAAATAAGAAATCACGAGTTTGAAAAAGAATTATCATTTAGAGATGCTGAACATGAAAAAGATAAAGAAAACTCAATTAAAATAGTAAAGATGAATATAGAAAAAGAATATAATGATCGTCTTAGTAAAAACGCTCTTGAAATATCCGAATTAAGAAAGCAATTAGAACTTCAGGAATCAAAAAAAGAATTAGAAATACAAAAAGCCTTAAATGAGAAAGATAAAAAAATTGATTTATTAAGTAGCGAATTGGATATTAAAGGAAAAGAATTTGAGTTAAAAGAAAGACAATTAAGTGAGACTTACGAGAGTAAACTTAAAGATAAAGAAGAACAAATAGCTTATTACAAAGATTTTAAAGCTAAGCAATCTACAAAGATGATTGGAGAGTCTTTAGAACAACATTGCAACATAGAATTTAACAAATTAAGACCATTATTTAAAAATGCTTACTTTGAAAAAGATAATGATGCTAAAAGTGGTTCCAAAGGGGATTTTATATTTAGAGATTATGATGAATTTGGAAATGAAATAGTTTCTATCATGTTTGAGATGAAAAATGAGGCTGATGAAACTGCTACTAAACATAAAAATGAAGATTTCTTCAAAGAATTAGATAAGGATAGAAACGAGAAGAAATGCGAATATGCTGTATTAGTATCATTGTTAGAAATAGATAATGAATATTACAACACTGGTATAGTAGATGTGTCTCATATATATGAAAAAATGTATGTAATAAGACCTCAATTCTTTATTCCATTAATCACATTAATTAGAAACTTAGCAGAAAAATCATTAAATTATAAAAAGGAATTAGAACTTGTTAAAAATCAAAATATAGATATTACTCATTTTGAAGAAAATATGAATGCATTTAAAGAGGGATTTGCTAAAAGTTATAAAAATGCATCTGAAAGATTTAAAGAAGCAATAGATGAAATAGATAAAGCAATTGCTCAACTTCAAAAAACAAAGGAAAATTTATTAAAATCTGATAATCATCTTAGAATTGCTAATAATAAAGCGGAGGATTTAAGTATTAAAAAGTTAACTGGTAATAGTGAAACTGTTGCTAAAATGTTTGAAGGTTTAAAAAAACAAGATTAAACTATTTTGTAATAATTACAAAGTATTTTAATAAAATATTTTAAGGTGGGAGGTATATTATGTTAGTTAGTTTACTTATTTCAATTGTTATTGGTGCTATTTCAGGATGGCTTGCAAGTATAATAATGAAAACTAAAGGTGGATTACTTAGAAACATTATTTTAGGTATTGTAGGTGGATTCGTAGGTGGATTTATTTTCAACTTATTAGGTATCTCATTTTCAGGATATCTAGGAACAATAATAGTATCAGTAGTTGGCGCTTGCTTAGTTGTGTTTATTGTAAATAAATTATTTAAATAAGAGCTCTAGCTCTTTTTTATTTGTGATATAATTTATACATGAAGGAGAAGTAATATGGATGATAAAGAAATTAGTGATTTATCCAGATATTTTGTATTAGCTATTTATAGAGATGAAGGCAGCCTACTTCTTGAAGAATATGAGGAATTAAATGACATTTTAAAAAGAAATAATGCCGCAAAAAAAGTGGATGATGCATTATACAATTATTATATAGGTAAGATAAGTTATGAAGAATATATAAAAATACATAATTATTATATTAATATGATTTATGGAAGTATTATTCCTCAAAGAGAAAAAGAACTATTATTTAGAAAGAAAGAGTAATATGAATTTAGAATTATTTTATAAAATATTATTGTGTGATAAGCCAAGTAAATTAATTAAAGAGAATGAAAATTATTTTTTTAAATTAATTCCCGAATTAAAAAAATGCAAGGGATTTAATCAAAATAATCCTTGGCATATATATGATGTTTATGAACATATATTACACGTTATAGATGATGTTAGAAATGATTTAGTACTTAGAATAACAGCATTATTTCATGACGTTGGTAAACCATATGTTTATAAAGAAGATAATAATCATATAGGGCATTTTTATAATCATTGGAACAAATCAAATGAAATATTTCTAAAATTTGCCAAAAAGTACAATTTAGACAAAAAGTTAATAAATCAAATATCTAATTTAATAATATATCATGATATGAATTTAGATATCGAAACTAAAGAATTATCAAAAATAATAGATAATATTGGAATAGAAAATATTGAATTACTATATGAAATTAAAAAATCTGATTTAAAAGCGCAAAATAGTAAATATCATTACATATTAGACAAGTATGATTTAGAAATAAAAAGAATAAAAGAATTATTTAAAAGAAAAGATTAAGTAAAAACTTAATCTTTTATATACATTGGAGCACCAATTCTAACTAATAATAAATGACTTGTAAAAGTGCATTATAGATATTATAATTAAAATAGGTGATAATATGAAGAAGAAGGGATTTACATTAGTAGAGCTATTAGCGGTAATAGCAATCTTAGCAATACTAGTAATAATGGCACTACCTGCAGTATTAAAAATGTATAGTAAAGCAAGAATAGATTCATTTAGTAATGAAGTAAATACAGTAGCAAAAACTGCTAGGCAACAATACTTATTAGATGGAGGAAAAGTAAAAAGATATACAAATGCGGAGGGA
>JAEEGL013345336.1_pt1 | contig 17350 bp, 8 predicted proteins | sample 9134231 | NCBI WGS metagenome assembly JAEEGL01 (sample SAMN16246548, study PRJNA631951) | gut metagenome | biome: gut microbiome; feature: rumen; material: fiber-attached | host: Bos | place: Iran: Karaj | collected 2018-10
CACGTTCTTCGCCGGCATCGGCGGCGCGAGCGGCCGCGGCATCCTCATCAAGGGCAGCAGCTATCTCGAGCTGCTCGCGAAGACCGACCGCGTCGTCTTCGATAAAACCGGCACGCTCACGCGCGGCGTCTTCGAGGTCGTGGGTGTCCATCCGGAGCCTGAGATCTCCTCCGGCGAGCTGCTGCGCATCGCCGCTGCGGCGGAGCGCTTTTCCGATCACCCCGTGAGCCAGAGCATTCAGGCCGCCGCCGGGCCGATCTCCGCGCAGGACGGTGCGTCCGACGCCGCAGAGCGTCCGGGCGAGGGCGTTGTCGCCATCGTTTCCGGCCAGCGCGTTGCCGTCGGCAATCAGCGGCTCATGCATGCGCTCGGCCTGCGGCCCAAGGGCGTCTTCGGTGCGGGCACGCTCGTGCACGTCGCGCGCGAGGGGCGCTACCTCGGCTGCATTGAGATCGCCGACCGTCCGAAGAGCGGCGCTGCCGCCGCCGTGCAGGATCTGCGCGAGAGCGGCGTGGCGCGCATCGTCATGCTCACCGGCGACCGCAAAGCAGCCGCGGACGCCGCCGCCAAAGAGCTCGGCATCACCGAGGTCATCAGCGAGCTGCTCCCGGGCGACAAGGTGGAGAAGGTCGAAACGCTTCTGACGGAGGGCGGCAAGGGCAGAACCCTCGCCTTCGTCGGCGACGGCATCAACGACGCGCCGGTGCTCGCCCGCGCGGACGTCGGCGTCGCCATGGGTGCCATCGGCTCCGACGCCGCCATCGAGGCTGCCGACGTTGTCCTCATGGACGACGATCCCGGCAAGCTCGCGCTCACCATGCGCATTGCCAGAAAAACCATGGCCATCGTCCGGCAGAACATCGTCTTCGCCCTTGGCGTCAAGGCGATCTGCCTGATCCTCGGCGCGCTCGGCGTCGCCGGCATGTGGCTCGCCATCTTCGCGGACGTCGGCGTCCTGATCCTCTGCGTTCTCAATGCCACCCGCGCCATGTCCGTGCGCAGGCTCTGAAAAAACCAAAGCCGGGAGGGAATTGCCCTCCCGGTTTTCTACACGGAAACCAATTTACATAATATTATTATGGTAACTAATAATGCCATAAGAACTCCCGGCCTCACGCCCGTGAAGCCGGGATTGTTCTTTGGTTCAGCTTGCCCGCCGGAAGATATCCAGCCGCGCTTTCTTGTCGAACGTATTGTTGTACTGCAGCTGGCTGAACAGATTCAGCGCCTCTGCCTCGTCGTCCTCGGCGTCATTGACCGGGAGCATTTTGCCGCCCGCGCTGTACCAGAAGCCCTTGGAGTTGATCGCGGGGATCTCGCCGGAGATCTCCTCGAGCAGCTTGGTGTAGGCGGGCTTTTCGATCCCTGCCGCGTCATAGACGTAGTTCGACATGAAGTTGATGCTCGTCAGCTCCACATCCTGCTCGGGAATGTCGTAGTTCGCCCAGACGAAGAACGGAATCGTATACTGCAGCATCTGCTCCGTCAGATCCTCGAACGGGCCGCCGTGGATCTCCTCGTAGAATTCCTGATCCAGACTCGGCAGATGATCGCCGAAGAACGCGATCACAACCTTCTCGTCCACCTGCTCGAAGTATTCGATCAGGTACTGCAGCGCCTTGTCCGTCTCATGGATCAGCGTCAGATACTGCTCCGCGCGCGGATAGGCCTGCGTGAAGCCGCGCAGCCGCACCTCGGTCATGTAGTTCTCGCCGTAATAGCGGTAGCCGCCGTGGTTCTGCATCGTCACGCCGAAGAGAAACAGCGGGCGCGACCTGTCGCGCGTCTCATAGCGCCGCACGACCTTCTCGAACATCTCCTGATCGCTCACAAATTTGCGCACCAGATTGCGCTGCGGAAAGCTCTCGAGGAAGTATGTCTCGCTGAAGCCGAGCTGCGGCCAGACCTTGTTGCGCATCCATCCGCTGGCGTAATAGGGATGCATCGCCACAGTGGCGTAGCCCCGGTCGCGCAGGGAGGAGACCATGGAATAGGCGTCCTCCGGCAGATACTGCTGATAGGCCACGCAGCCCGCCGGGAGATAGGCGAGCGAGTTGCCGGTGAGAAATTCGTATTCCGAGTTCGCCGTGCCGCCGCCGTAAACGCTTGAGAGGGCGAAGCCGCGGATCGTGTTCTCCTGCAGCGAATCGTAAAACGGCATCACGTCGATGTTCGTCTGGAAGTGATCGCCCAGCCGGCGGAAGTCCGCGTAGGATTCGTCCATGATCACGATGATTGTGGGGTCGTCCTCGTTCGCCTCCGGGAGCGCGGTCTCATAGCCGTGCACGCGCTCGGCGAGCGCCGCGCTGTCATAGCCCGCGGGCTTGCGGATGAAGCTGTCGCGCAGCTCGATGGCGAAGTTCAGCATAAAGCCGTTGTAGTTCACGCCGTGCAGATGCCACTGCTGGCTGATCAGCCCGGTCATGCCGAGCCCGATCGCGATGGAGAGCGCCGCGAGAATCGGCACGCCCGTCAGCGTCAGGCGTCTGCGGCCGAGATGGCCGAGCCGTACTGCCGAGATCGCGAAGATGAACAGCGCGTAGAACACCCAGACCTGCACGAGATTCGCGCTCGGTGTGTAGTTGTATTCACCGGCCACGCTCAGCGCCGTGCGCGCGGCGAGCATATCCGTCGGCAGCAGCTCCGTGCCGCGGAAGGTGTAAACGTAGTAGTCCGCCGTCACGAGCAGAAGCAGCAGCGCCATGCCGAGCGCCGCGCCGACGGCGGCATTTGCGTTGATAATTGTGAAGAACAGAATCATCCCGTAGCCGATTGCGACGCCGAGAATGAACTCCTGGAAGGTGAGGGGCAGCACGTGCGAGCCCATCGCGCCCTGCGTCAGCCACATGAGCAGGAAGGCGCCCAGAATCGGAATCAACACGATCGACATCGTGCGCCACGGTTCCTCCGGCTCCCACCGGAAGCTCCCGAAGGCGAGAAAACCCAGCATCACCAGCGGCACGACCCAGTCCGGCGTGTGCACCGCGATCAGAGCCGCCGCGCTCAGCACTGCCAGAACCGCTCCGAGCACAAAGCGCCTGGATTTGAATGTCAAGTGAAACAAAGTCAAAATCTCCCGTAAATCAACAAATTTCGTTACTCTGCAATCTCGAATTATACCACGCTTACCGCCCGCATGCTACTGCTTTTTTTAAAATTAAGGCGAAAAATGTAAATCTTTTATTAACGGCTATTTAATACAAATTTCACAAAATCCGCTTCATACAAAAATCCCCTCTGCGGCAGCAGAGGGGATTGTGGCCTGTTCCTTTTAGCTTTTTTTCGACGGCCCACGGTATTCGATGCAGAGCATCGTCAGATCGTCAAACTGCTCCGCGTCCTGAACAAAGTCGTCCACCGCGCGGCGCACGTTTCGGAGCGTCGCCTCCGGATTTGCCGCGGCGTCGCTGTTGAGCGCAGAGAGCATCCGCTCGATGCCGAACATTTCAATCTGCGCGTTCGTGGCCTCCGGCACACCGTCGGTGTAAACAAACAGCTTCGTGCCGGGTGCGAGGGTCAGCTCATACTGCTTGTACTGCATGTCTGCCATGCCGCCGAGCACCAGACCGTGCTTGTCCTTAAACAGCCGGAAGGGCTCTCCCGGATTCTGCAGGGCGGGATATTCATGTCCGGCGTTGGCAGCCGTCAGTCTGCCGGTGGAGAGCTCCAGAATGCCCAGCCAGACCGTGATGAACATATCCTCCCGGCTGTTGCGGCAGATGGAGGCGTTGGCGTCAGCGAGAATCTGCGCCGGAGTCTTGCCCATCTTGGCGTTGTTCGCAATCACGATCTTGGACGCCATCATGAACAGCGCCGCGGGCACGCCCTTGCCGGAGACGTCCGCCATGACGAGGCAGAGATGATCATCGCCGATCAGGAAGAAATCGTAGAAGTCGCCGCCGACCTCGCGCGCCGGGTCCATGCTTGCATAGATCTCAAACTCGGTCCGCTCCGGGAAGGGCGGGAAGATGTTTGGCAGCATCGAGGTCTGGATCTGCCTGGCTGTGTGCAGCTCGGTCTTCGCGCGCTCGCGCTCGGCCGTGATGCGCTCGATCCTGCTGAGATAATCATCCATCTCCTCCGCCAGCGCGGAGACGTCCTCCGAGAGCTCTCCGATCTCATTGTGCGGCCGCACGCGCGCGAGGTTTCGCACCACAGCCGCGCTGTCTTTCGTGCTGTGGAAGAGACGGATGTTCTTCTGCACCTCTTTCAGCGGGTGCATCAGCACGAAATACAGCATCGTCAGACAGATCAGCGAGAGCGCGATCTGGTTGAGGAACGCGAACGTCGTGCCCTTCGTGTACATCGCGCGCATGCTCTCGTGCATATCCGAGAGATTATAGGTCATGCCGAGCAGAACCGCGTGGCCGTCAAACTCGTAAAACAGGGCGTAATAGTCCATGTAGTCGCCCGCGTCCGCCATGTGGCTCGTGTTCTCCGTGGCGCGCTCCATGGCGATCTGCTGGGTTCGGGAAACGGTCACGGTGTGCCCCAGCGGATAGACTTCTTCGTAATTTGTGCCGCGCACGGCGCCGGGCTCCGCTCCGCTGAAGAGGAAAAACTGCCGGTCGTACGGCTCCTCTGTCACAACGCAAAACAGATAATTGATATGATGTGCCTGCTTGATCTGATCCAGCCGCGTAATCAGCCAGGAATAGGTGATCTCCGCGTAGAGCTTCTGATCCGCTTCCGGCAGGGCGTCGACCTCCTCGGTCGTCGCGTATATCAGAGAAATCTCCGGCTGATGCGCGATCAGTTCGCGGCATTTTTCCGCTGTCAGGCTCTCGGCAGTAAACGGCTCGTCGTAGTTGATGTCCATCGTGTCCGCATGGCTGTACCAGTACCGGATCAGCCACTCCCATGCAGGATAGTCCTTCACGGAGTGCATCACATCGTCGGCCACATCGGAGGCGTTCACCTCCGTCTGCCGCGTCACATACTGGCTCGCCAGAGACTGCTCCGTGAAGTAGGTCATCATGCCCGTGATCAGAATGCAGGCCAGAAACAGCACCGAAACCTGAAAGATAATGCTCCCGCTCCGTTTGCGATTCAAGCTTGTTCCCGGCATCCTGACACCTCCTTCACTGAATGCTCGTCATTTTATCATAACATACTTTGAGAAAAATTACCAACCCAGAAAGCCGAAGCCGTCCAAAAAACGATTGTTTCAAAACAGCGGGGCAGAGCTTCCCGCGCGGAAGCGCCTGTCGGCTGCATTCGCCTCCGCCGGGGCTTATGACTCTCCCTCAATCACGAGGTTGTCGATACCGTTTTTCTCAAACTCGTCGAAATACCTGTTGATCCGTTCGATCAGCTCCGGGTCGGTCTCCGGCAGCGTCTCGCCGTTTTCCAGATCGCGCCGCGCCATCTCCTCGGCCAGAATGTCGAAGAACACCGCGTCCTCATAGTCCGCGATCGCCTCGTGGATTCCGCCGCGCTCATAGGCCGGGGAGGGGAAGGTGTGGCTGTACCATTTTGTCACGAGCGCGCGCATGCCGTGCTCGGGGCAGAGCTGAAAGATCTTCTCCTGAAGATTGTCGTAATCCTCGATCCGATCGTCGCCCCGCGCGGAGTTCATGATCCAGTTTCCCGTATAGACCAGATCCAGCAGCAGCCGAAACTCCTTTTCCGTCAGCTCAATGTTCATTCGCGTGCCCTCCTTTGGCTCTTTGTGGAATATGCGGACATTATAACAGAGCGGGGCGTGAAAATCCACCTATTTATCTGTTGTAAAAACGGCGAAAATAAGGTATAGTAATGTTTTGAATTCAAGCAAGAACAAGGTGTTGTATGAAAGATGTCATGATCCGGATTCTCGCCACCCAGACCGGCGACAATCCCAGAGAGCAGACGGAGCTCGCGGAGTTTTCCACCGAGGGACAGCTCGAGTGCCGCAACGGCTCCGGCTCGCTCACCTATCCCGAAAGTGAGCTCACCGGCATGGAGGGCACCGTCACCACCATTACCTTCACGCCCGAAGGCGCCGTGATCACGCGGCAGGGCTCGGTCACCGGCCGCATGGATTTCTCCCCCGGCGAGCGCAACACGTTTCTCTATGAAACGCCCTACGGCTCTTCCACGGTGGGTCTGGAGACCAAGGAATATTCCTCCACGCTCACCGAGCGGGGAGGCACGCTCGAGATTGAATACGTCATCGACTTTGACCACGCCTTCGTGGCGCTCAATCGAATGCGCATTCAGGTCACGGAAAAGAAAGAATACTGATACAGAGGTAACGATTATGAACTGCATTGAACAGGCAAAGCAGGCGCTCGACGCGCTGCTGCATCAGGCGTTTGATTCCGCCGTCGCCGCGGGCGAGTTTGCCGCTGAGGGCGAGCTGCGAGGCAGCGTGGAGCAGCCGAAGGATTCCGCCAACGGCGACTTTGCCGCCAACCATGCCATGGCCTCGGCCAAGGCGCTGCGCATGCCCCCGCGCAAAATCGCCGAGACGCTGGTTTCCCATCTGAATCTCGCGGAGAGCTGGTTTGCCTCCGCCGAGGTTGCGGGACCCGGCTTCCTGAACTTCCGCCTTTCTCCCAAATGGTATGCCGATGTGCTGCAGAGCATCGAGTCTGAGGGCGCGGACTACGGCCGCGTGGACGACGGCCACGGCGAGAAGGTCATGGTCGAGTTCGTCTCCGCCAATCCCACCGGCCCCATGACGATCGGCAATGCCCGCGGCGGCGTGCTGGGCGATGCGATGGCGGCTGTGCTCGACCGCGCGGGCTATGACGTCTGGCGCGAGTTCTATGTCAACGATGCCGGCAATCAGGTCGATCTCTTCGGCCGCAGCATCGAGGCGCGCTATCTCCAGCTCATTCAGGGCGAGGACGCCGTCGAGTTCCCGGACAACGGCTATCACGGCGACGATATCAAGGCCCTCGCGAAGCTCATCTATGAGCGCGACGGGGAGAAGTACCTCAATGTCGGCTCCGAAGAGCGCCGCGCGGCCTTCGTGGCCTTCGGCCTGCCGTATAACATCGAGCGCATGCAGCGCGATCTCGAGCGCTATCGCATCCATTTTGACCAATGGTTTCTGGAGAGCAGCCTGCACCAGTCCGGCTACGTGGCCGAGACCGTGAAGCTCCTCGAGGACGCCGGCCTCACCTATGAGAAGGACGGCGCGCTCTGGCTGAAAAACACCGATCTCGGCGCGGACAAGGACGAGGTGCTCCGCCGCTCCAACGGGTTCTATACCTATTACGCCGTCGACGTCGCCTATCACCGCAACAAGTTCATCGAGCGCGGCTTCGACCGCGTCATCGACGTCTGGGGCGCGGATCACCACGGCCACGCCGTGCGCTTTGCCGCCACGATGAAGGCTCCCGCCCTCGGCCTGGAGAACCGCAAGCTCGATTTCCTCATCATGCAGATGGTGCGTCTCGTGCGCGGCGACGAGGTCGTCAAGGTCTCCAAGCGCACGGGCAAGGCGCTCACGCTCGCGGATCTCATGGATGAGATCGGCGTCGACGCCTGCCGCTTCTTCTTCAACGCCAAGCCCGATACGCATCTCGAGTTTGATCTCGACCTCGCCGTGCGCGAGGACAGTGAGAACCCGGTCTACTACGTCCAGTATGCCCACGCCCGCATCTGCACGCTGATCTCCGCCCTCGCCGAGGCGGGACACACCGTGCCGCAGGCCGCTTCGCTCGACGTGTCGCTCTTTGAGACCGAGCAGGAGCGCGCGCTCTTAAAGAAGCTCTCCGAACTGCCCGAGGAAATTCACCTCGCCGCGCGCGACTATGATCCCAGCCGCCTCAACCGCTATGCGATCGATCTTGCCGGCTGCTTCCACCGGTTCTACAACGCCTGCCGCATCAAGGACGCGGAGGAGAATGTGCTCCTCGCCCGTCTCAAGCTCGCGGACGCCACGCGCATCGTGCTTGAAAACGCGCTCGCCATCATCGGCGTCACCGCGCCGGACAAGATGTAAGTCTTCAAACAAAGAAAAGGCACAGCTTTGTCTAAGAGCTGTGCCTTTTCCTTTGCCTAAATGCATGATGTATGGTAAGATTATTGTGAAAACAATTTGGATCATAAAAGGGGGAATCGTGCATGAAACGAAGACAGGGACTTTCGCTCCTGCTGGCCGCGGTGATGCTCCTGAGCCTCACCTTCGGCGCCGTTCCGGCGCAGGCTGCGCGGGAGGCTGCTCCTGCGGTCACAGACCCCGGCGAACCGGTGCGCATGATCGTGGAGCTGGAAGAGCCGAAGGCCTTCCCGCTGAACCTCTTTGCGCCCACGCCCTCGCGGGAGGATGTGAAGGACGCCATCCGCGGCCTCATCGAGACGGCGTCGCCGCTCGCGGCGGACGGAGAGGGCGCGCCGGAGGTCACCTTCGGCTATGACTATTCCGTGCTGCTGCAGGGCTTCTCGCTCACAGCGCCGGAGGGATATCTCGAGCAGATCCGGGCGCTGAAGGGCGTGCGAAACGCGTTTAAGGCGCAGGCCTATACGCTCGTCGAGCCCGAAGGCGGCTGGGCCAATGCCGATTCGCAGGCTGCCGTCGGCGCGCAGGACGCGCACGCGAGGGGATACACCGGCGAGGGACAGGTCATCGCCGTGCTCGACACGATGCTCCTGCCCGAGCACGAGGCCTTCTCCGGCGCGGTGCCGAACCCGAGGTTCTCAAAGGAGGACATCGAAGAGAAGCTCCCCTCGCTGAACATTGCCGGGGAGGTCTCTGCGGACGAGCTCTGGCGGAGCGACAAGGTGCCGTTCTGCTATGACTATTATGACCGCGACGCGGATGTATCGAGCATGAATCCGCACGGCACGCATGTGTCCGGTATTGCCGCGGCCAACGGCGGCGAGATCATCGGCGTCGCGCCGGACGCACAGCTGGTCTTCATGAAGGTATTTGACTACGATGACAACGCCTTTGACGACGCCATCTTCGCCGCGCTGGAGGATGCCGTCCGTCTGGGCGTCGACTGCGTGAACATGAGTCTCGGCCTGCAGGGCGGCTTCACGGCATATGAGAGCGAAACCGCGCAGCGCGTCTATGAAAACGTCCGCGCCGCCGGCGTCACCCTCTGCTGCTCGGCGGGAAACGAAGGGCTTTTTTCCGTTCTGACCTGGCCTACGCCGCTGTACATGCCGGACACCAGCACCGTAGGCAGCCCGGCGAGCCATGAATCAGCGTTCGCAGTCGCGAACATGACGATGCGCTCTTACACCCGCGTGCATGCGGGCGGTCAGGATTACTACGCGGTGGACGGCTCGATCGGCAGCGAGGGCACGATCCCGCCCCTCTCCGCGCTGGGAGATGCCGCGCTGAAACCTGTGGACTGCGGCCTCGGCACGGAATTCCCGGCCGAGACCGATGGCGCTGCCGCCATGATCGACATGCGCGACTACTGGGAGGGCTACATCCATATGTATCTGCGCGCACAGGAGGCGGGCGCAAAGCTCATCGTGTTCTGTCTGGACGACACCTGGCAGTATGGCGGCGGCTTCGAGGTGCAGGGCGGCGGACAGGCTCCGCTCGTGTTCATGTCCTATGACGAGGCGCAGGAGATCCTGGCGGCACAGGCGCCCGTCTCCGCGTCCGGGGAGCTGATCACGGCCTATCCGCCGGACAACTCCAGCAGCTGGGGACCGGCGCCCGATCTGAAGCTCAAGCCGGAGATCGCCGGCATCGGCTCGATGGTCTATTCCTCCGTCGCCACGGGCGAGGGCGACTATGACCGCATGTCCGGCACCTCCATGTCCTCGCCGCAGGTGGCGGGAGAGATGATCCTGCTGCGGCAGTATCTCAAGGACCAAAACTATGACACGCCGCTCACGCTCACGCAGCTGGCCGAAACGCTGCTCATGAGCTCTGCCGTGCCCGTCATGAATCCCGTCAACGGCGGCGGCTATGTCTCTCCGCGTCAGCAGGGCGCGGGCATGGGCAGCATCGTCTCCGCCATGGACGCGAAGGCGTGGCTCTCCGTGCCGGACAACGAGCGCCCCAAGGTCGAGCTCGGCGTCGGGGAGGGCTCCTTCTCCTTCACCTTTACGGTGCACAATCTCACCGACGAGCCGCTGCATTACCGCAGCGAGGTCATCGCGCTTGCGCAGGATCAGGATGAGGAGGGCCGCTTTGCGCTCACCAGCACCAACTACGCCGGAAACGGCGTGGATGTGCAGATCGGCGATACCGTCTCCGTTCCCGCCGGGGGCGAGACTACCGTCACCGTCTCCCTCGCCGTGACCGACGCGCTCCGCGAGGCCGTGCGCGCGCAGGTCAACGGCTTCTTCCTCGACGGCTTTGTCCGCCTCTATGCCGAGGACGGCTCCGGCTCGGATCTGGGCCTGCCGTATCTGGCCTTTGTGGGCGACTGGAACGCCGCGCCCATGCTGGATCTGGACGGACTCTATGAAAAGCCCTCTCTGACGAATATCCTGGGGACTCCGCTCGGCACAAACCCGGCGGAGATCATGGAAGTCACCGACGAATACGGGATTACGTACGAGGAGCCCTGGGTGAATCCGGACGCCTACAGCATCTCGCCGACGGGCAGCCTCCTCTTCAGCGGCTTCAGAAGCCACACGATTCCGCTGCGCCCCATCGCCTGGGCCAGTGCGGTCCTGACCAACGAGGACGGGGAGATCGTCCGGATGCATGAGGCGGAAAACATCCGCCGCTCCACGATCTCCAGCTTTCATGGCAATAAATATCTGGAAGACCAGCTGCCGGACGACGGCGGTTTCTATCCGTATGACATGGAGGGAGTCTGGCTTCCGGAGGGGTGGTATACCTACACCCTGACCGCCCGTCTCTCCGGCGGAGAGCGGGAGGAGGAATGGTCCGCGCGGATCTACTGTGACTGTACGGAGCCGGAGCTGCAGTATGAGATCTCCGGCGAGCCGGGCAGCCGCACGCTCACGGTCACCGCCTCGGATAATTTCAAGCTGAGCTATTTCGCCCTTTTCTCGCCGGACAGCTGGCTCCAGTCCCCGGACACGCTCACCGTCACCGACCGCGGCCTGGAACAGGGACGGTATGATCAGAACCCCTGGGTGAAGAGCGTTTCGAACTCCGACGGCGTCTGGACGCTCTCGGTGGATCTGGAGGCCTACCTCCGGCATCTGGAGCAGGCGGGCCTGCGCACGGACGTGCTCCAGCTGGAGACCAAGGACTATGCGGACAACGCTGCGAGCGCGATCCTCACGCTCTCGGAAGACTTTTATCCCATGAGCGTGCAGTTCCCTGATTCGGAGGTCTATATCCTGCTCGGCGAATCCATGCAGCTGACGGCCACCGTTCTGCCGGAAAACTGCCCGCACGACAAAATCACCTGGGAATCCTCGGAGCCCTCCGTCGCGACGGTGGACGAGAACGGGCTCGTGACCTCCGTGAGCGAGGGCTGGACGGATATTATTGCGCGCGGCGAGGCGCCGGAGGGCGCCTTATCGGTGCTCGCCTCCTGCAGGGTGACGGTGTACAATTTCGTGCCTACCGGCTACCAGATCACGTTTGACCCCATGGGCGGCGAGTGCCCGGTGCAGTATCAGTATACCGTCGAGTACGAAGGCGTGCCGAATACGCTTTTGAGCTACCCGCCCGCCGAGCGCGAGGGCTATACCTTCCTCGGCTGGTTCCTGGAGCCCGAGGGCGGCGAGCCGCTCGAGGACTTCTATCCCTTTGAGGGAGACACCACGCTCTATGCCCACTGGGAGGAGATCACAGCTCCGACGGAAACACCCGCTCCGACGGAAACGCCTGCTCCGACGGAAACGCCCGCTCCGACAGAAGCCCCCGCTCCGACCGAAACCACGCCGGAGCCGACAGTGCCGCCTGCGGCAACGCCCTGCGACGGCGGGGAAAACTGCCCAAGCAAGGCATTCACGGACGTCAACCGGACGCCGAAGAGCTGGTACCACGAGCCTGTGGACTGGGCGGTTGTGAATCACATCACCGAAGGCAGGGACAAGACGCATTTTGCTCCCGGCGAAACCTGCACCCGCGCCGAGGCGGTCACGTTTCTCTATCGCGCCGCCGGCTCGCCGGAGGTCGAAGGTCTGACCAACCCCTTCACCGACGTGAAGGAGGGCAGCTTCTGCTTCGATGCGGTGGTCTGGGCTGTGGACAAGGGCATTGCCAAGGGCGTGACCGGCACGACCTTTGCCCCGAATGAAACCTGCACCCGCGCCCATATCGTCACGTTCCTGTATCGCTTCAAGAACGTGGAGAGCGCGCCCGGCGCGGACAATCCCTTTACCGATGTGCCGGAGGGCAAGTGGTTTACCGACAGCGTCCTCTGGGCGGTGCAGTCGGGCGTCACAAAGGGTGTTGACGAGACGCACTTCGCGCCGATGAGCGACTGCACCCGCGCGATGATCGTCACATTCCTCTATCGCGCCAAATAACCCTATTCAACCACAAGAATGGCACAGCTTTTGCTGTGCCATTCGCATACGTTTGTCAAAAAAGCCTCGCAGAGTTCGTGCCTCGGAAGGCGCGACGGCTCCGTATCCGCGCTCCCCATTCTTACTCTTGGGAGCAAAGCGACAAAAACACGAATGGCACAGCTTTCGCTGTGCCATTCGCTTGCTGGGGATGGAGAAAAAGAAGAAAGAAAAAGATGGGGAAGCAATCAAAGAAAATTGGTTTTGTCCATCGGATGGTGTCAATCTAAGCGATGAACATAAAATCAACCTTAAATTCCTTAAATTTGAATGGATGATAACATAAAAAATCCCAAATGTCCAGTAAAATATTGTAAAAAATTTATGAATCACTGTAAATCGTGAAATTGTTTGCGGATTCTCTTGACAAGACAGGTAAAAAGTGTAATAATGCACTAGCAATTAAAAAACATTCCGCGGAAGCCTCTGGAATCGCTTTGAGACCGGAGGGGGAGGAAACTCTGGAGAATCCCAAGCAATTGGGTGCCGAAGGTGCAAGGCTCTTTTGAGCCGAATCTCTCAGGCAAAAGGACAGAGCAGAGCGCATAGCGCGTGCGATCCTGTGTCGTTTTTCAGAGCTGCCGACCCAAAGCGGGCCGGCGCTTTTTGTTTTTGGTTGCGAAAAACAAAACAGAGGAGAGTATACTATGACATTTGCGGAGATTGTCGCTGCTGTAGACGATTTTGCGTGGGGGCCGGTAATGCTGGTTCTGCTGGTCGGCACGGGACTGTATCTGAGCATCCGCTCCGGCTTCCTGCAGTTCACCCGCTTCGGCTATGCCATGCGCAACACCATCGGAAAGATCTTCAAGAAGCAGACGGCCGGCAAGGGCGAGGTCACCCCGTTTCAGGCCATGACGACGGCGCTAGCAGGCACCGTCGGCACCGGCAACATCGCGGGCGTCACGGGCGCCATCTTCATCGGCGGCCCCGGCGCAGTGTTCTGGCTCTGGATTTCGGCCCTCGTCGGCATGGTCACGAAGTATTCCGAGGTTGTGCTCGCCGTCAGATACCGCGAGCGCAATGCAGCGGGCGACTGGGTCGGCGGCCCGATGTACTATATTAAGAATGGCCTCAGCAAGAGCTGGCTGTGGCTGGCGTTCGTCTTCGCGTTCTTCGGCATGACGGCCTCCTTCGGCATCGGCAACACCACGCAGGTCGACTCCATCGCCACCGCGATCGGCACGGCCGTCAGCGCCTTCGGCGGCGGCGAGGTCAGCACCACCTTCCGCATCATCATCGGCGTCATCGTCGCGATCATCACCGCGTTTGTCATCATCGGCGGCATCAAGCGCATCGGCGCTGTCACGGAGAAGCTCGTGCCCTTCATGGCGGTCATCTATATCATCGCCGCCCTCATCGTCGTCTTTGCCAACATCGGCCAAATCGGCGTTGTTCTCGGCGCGATCTTCCGCGGCGCGTTCAGCCCCAGCGCAATCGCCGGCGGCGCGCTCGGCGTCGGCATCATGACCACGATCCAGAAGGGCATCGCCCGCGGCGTGTTCTCCAACGAGGCCGGTCTCGGCTCCGCCCCCATCGCGCACGCGGCCACCTCTGAGACCGATCCCGTGAAGCAGGGCGTCTACGGCATTTTCGAGGTGTTCATGGATTCCATCGTGATCTGCACGCTCACGTCCCTCGCCCTGCTCATGGGCCTCTCCGGGCAGGTCGGCATCAACGGCATCGACTGGGGCGTCAGCCACGGCAGCGAGATGGTTGCGCAGGCGTTCTCCGGTGTCTTCGGCGGCAAGGTTGCGGCCGTCGTGATCGCGGTGGGTCTGAGCCTCTTTGCCCTCTCCACGATTCTCAGCTGGGCGCTCTACGGCTCGCGCTGTGTGGAGTTCCTCTTCGGCAAGGCTGCGAGACCGGCCACGATGATCTATAAGGTCATCTTCTGCGTCGTCCTCGTCATCGGCTCCACGCTGGGGCTCGACATCGTCTGGAACATCGGCGACGCGCTCAACGGCCTCATGGCCATCCCGAACCTGATCGCGCTCCTCCTCCTGTCCGGCACGATCATCAAGATCACGAAGGATCACTTTAAGCAGAACTGAGACTACAATGCAGGGGAGGGGCTTGCCCCTCCCGGCAGATTCATCTGAACAGCAGAAAAGATATGAGGCGAATTCGCTCCCAATTGCGAATTCGCCTCATGTTTGTTCATTTCAGAAGCCTTTTGCGGTAAATGCTTCCCAGCTCCGATGCATATAGGTTTCGAGCGCGATCGGCTCGCCGATGAAGGCGGGGTCTCTGCCGTCTGCGAGAAACTGCTGCAGATATTCCTTCCGGCCCGTCGTGTGCACGATGGGGATTCCGCTCATTTCGCTCGTCTCCTTCAGCACGTCATAGCCCCGGCGCAGATCGTCGGCGCTCGCGTAGTTGAGGAGATTCGCGTTGTTCACAAAGCCCGTCACATGCAGCCGCGCGAAGCCCTCCATCTCCTCCTTGAGGCTGAGAATCTTGTCCGGCGCGTCCGACATCGGGCGAAAGACGTTCACAATGTCGTACACATGCAGCGTCTCCGGCGGCACGGCTGCAAAGTCCGTGTGATACCGTCCGAGTGAGAGCGCGCCGGCGGCGTCGCCGCCCACGTCGAACACCACATAGTCCCAGTCCCCGTCAAAGGCCGAGGCCACGGCGGCGGACATGTTGCTCGGCGTCACGCCCTGACCGGCGAAGGTGGGGGAGACCACATTGATGCTCCGATCCGTCAGCAGCTGCACCTTGTCCGACATGCGGAAATAGTCATTCACCTTGTCGAGATCGATCACCAGCGTGTTCATGCCCTTTCCGGCGGCGTTCACCGCCAGATTCAGCGCAATCTCCGTCTTGCCGGAGCCGTAGTTTCCAATCAAAACCACCATTTGCTTCATTCCGGTTCCCTCCGTTTCCGGCTCCAATATACCACACGTTTTTCCCCTTCGCAACGTGCGGCAGCTCACGATCCTGCCGCTGTTTTCAGAAATATATAATTCGTTTCCTGTTTTTTGTTGAAATATTTGATAAAGATGGTAAAATGAGTGTGCATATCAAGCATCGTATCACGATGTCAAGAGAGGAGCAAACACATGAAGAAGACAAAATGGTTGTCTGTGGTACTGGCCATCGTGCTGGTATTCTCGCTGTGTTCCTCCGCCTTCGCGGTGGAGTTCCAGCCCGCAGACAGCGAACAGCCGCTGCTCAGCAGCCTGCCCAATCAGCGGGAGCTGACACTCTCCCGGCAGAGCGTGCCTTTCCAGGCAGGTGATCAGGTTCGCGTGGTCGTCCTGACGGAAAGCCAGCCGCTTGCCGAGAACCACACCCTGATCGAAAAGCTTACCAACACCGAAGGCAAGCTGCTGCGTGAGCACAATGCGGTCAAGGCGAAGATGGAAAAGCAGAGCATTGCTTTCCAGGTCAATTTTGAGTACACCAACGTGCTTAACGGCATGTCTGTCACAATGGACTACGCCGATCTTGAGACGGTTGCTGCACTCCCCGGCGTCAAGGAAGCTTTCGTCGCGAAAGTGTATCGCCAGCCCGAGCTGCAGCCTCAGGCGGATTCCGCGTCTGAAATGATCGGCGCCGCCATGCTCAATGCGACGGTCGGCGCCAACGGCTCCGGCAAGGTCATCGCCGTCCTCGATACCGGCATCACCGCCGATCACGAGGCGTTCGGCGTCTATGACGGCATGCTGCAGACCCCGGCCTATACCGAGGGACAGATGCGCAGCAAGATCGTTGCGCTGGGCCACGGCGATTACTTCAGTCAGAAGGTTCCCTTCATGTATGACTATGCCGACGGCGACAACGACGCGATCGACGACGGCTCCAGCCACGGCTCTCACGTCTCCGGCATCGCTGCAGGCTATGCCGCCACGGACGAGGGCGAGGTCACCTTCTATGGCAGCGCGCCCGACGCGCAGATCGTCGCCATGAAGATCTTCAGCTCTACCGAGAAGACCACGAGCTCCGACATTTACTTTGCCGCGCTCGAGGACGCCTACAAGCTGGACGTCGACGTCATCAACATGTCCATCGGTGCGCCGAACGGCTTCACGTGGGACTCCGAGCTGGAGACCGAGGAATTCGGCAACATTTATCAGAATCTTGAGGATGCCGGCATCATCTGCTGCATCTCCGCCGGCAACGAGAACACGATGGGCGAGTACTCCCAGAACTGGACGGGCGGCGGCTATGTCAAGGCCGACTATCCCGACTTCGGCGTGCTCGGCTCTCCCGCCTCCTATGACGGCAACGTCGCCGTCGCGGCGGTCGAGAATGCGATTTATCCTGCCTATCTGATCAGCGTCGGCGAGGAGGGCTATCCTTATCGCGACAGCAACGGCACCGCTCTCCTCGATGCCTTCGGCGGTCAGGATCTTGAGTATGTGATGGTTCCCGATCTCGGCGTGGCAGAGGCCTTTGAAGGCCTGGACGTCGCCGGCAAGGTTGCCGTCATCTCCCGCGGTGAGATTACCTTCGCCGAGAAGGTCGCCAACGCTGCCGATGCCGGCGCCATCGCCGCCGTCATCTATGACAATGTGGAGGGCGCGCTCGTCTCCATGGCGATCGACAACCATGTGATCCCCTCCGTCTTTGTTGAGAAGGCTGCGGGCGAGGTTTTGGCCAATGCCGAGACCAAGACGCTCCATGTCAATGAGGAGCCCACCATCATGGAAAATCCCGACGCCTGGAGCGTGGCGGCCTTCAGCAGCTGGGGTCCGACCAACGACCTGCAGATCAAGCCCACCATCTCCGGCGTCGGCGGCAATGTGAATTCCGCTCTGGCCGGCACCAAGGACGGCTATGAGGTCGCCTCCGGCACCTCCATGTCCGCGCCGAACGTCTCCGGCGGCTATGCTGCGCTGCTTGAGGCGATCTGCAATGAGGATCCGAGTCTCTCCAAGGCAGAGGCTGCGGACCTTGCCCGCAACCGCACGCTGTCCCATGCCTATGTCCTGCCCAGCGC
>JAEEGL016509389.1_pt1 | contig 17350 bp, 10 predicted proteins | sample 9134231 | NCBI WGS metagenome assembly JAEEGL01 (sample SAMN16246548, study PRJNA631951) | gut metagenome | biome: gut microbiome; feature: rumen; material: fiber-attached | host: Bos | place: Iran: Karaj | collected 2018-10
CTGATATGCAGAAACACCTGCAAATAACCCTATAAGAGCAAGCAATAATAACAGCACGAGATTGAAAATTTTCTGCTGTAAGCCGCCAAGCGTAAAACCTAATATTTTTTTCATTTGATCACCAAACCCTTTTTCAGAGTAAGTATATTATGTCCGTCAAGATATTCATATTTTACATCGTCCATAGACTTTTTTACCATGAATATGCCTAATCCGCCTATTTCACGTTCTTCAACGCTGAACGTTACATCTGGATCGGCTTTAGCAAGAGGATCATAGGGGATTCCGCCGTCGATAAACGTTATATCAACCGAAGGCGGCTCAGGAAGTATCTCAACGCGAACCATTGCTGTACCCGTCTTAGGGTTATAGGCATAATGAGCTATATTTACAAATATCTCCTCAACGGCAATATCTATCTGCATCTGTATCTTCATAGGACAATCTGCCGTTTCAAGCTGCTCGTCCACAAAGGAAAGTACCTTTGGCAAATTTTCGATCTTTGCCTCTATTTCAAATTCTTTCATAGAAACCTCCTGTTCAATATAGAGAATATTGGAAAAACTGGTGCTTCAAATATTTCCATAATATCTTAGCTGATATTTATCAGTTTCAAGCCACCTTTTTTATCTTATGAAATGGCAATGATACTCTCAGCCATGCTGATGTGTCAAAACTGCTTTTCATCTGGTGAAATTGTTAAGTTTATATGTAATATTATAGCACATCAACCACAATAAATTAACATCAAATTTGTTAATTTTTGATTACAATATCAACAAAAATGTATCTGATTCTTTGTGCATTCATACAAGACAAATATACAAGATAATTTTTACAAGTTCTTTAAAATCATCTAAAAAAATCACAAGTGTAATTTGCATATCAATTGCCCCAATAATTATACAAAATTTACGCGTGATTCACACCTTTTCTGTAAACTTATGCTATAATATTAGTATAAATAATCATAAACATATACCCCAAAAGCAAATATATAACTCTATGTCTCTGACGAAGGAGGACTAATCTATGAAAAAGCGAACTTTGTGGAAAAAATCATCTGCATTTATACTTGCTCTTTCCCTTATATCAGGGCTTTCGCCTGCAATAACAGGCTTTAGTACAAAAGCAGCCGAAAGCGATACCGACATATCAGAGGATATCACCAATGATGAAGATACTGAGGACGTTTACGAAGGCGAGGATATAGACGAAAATACAGAGGAAGAACCGTCTCCCGAAGAACAGGCTGCATTACACGAAGCAATACTGAATTATACAAAAAACAGCTTTTTCATACTGGCTAAAAAAGATTATTTTTCAAAAAACGGCACCCCCCCCACAGATTGTACTTTTGTTCTTAATGAAGAGACTAAAGAAGCGGCTCTTACTCTGCTTGACGAGAATGGAAATACACTTGACGTTTACAGTTTCAATACGCAGACAGGAGTGGGAACAAATCAGAAAGGCGAAGCCTTTGACCTCTCAAGTTATGTTATTCCTGCTGAGGAATATTTCGTTCCATTTGATTACTTATCAGATATTGCCCGTCTATACTTCATGGATAAAGATGAAAGAAATATATCGGGCGCATTTACAAGATCTGATAATGAAAAAGATGCATTTATCATAACACTTTCAGGGGATGAAGATGTTACACTGGCTGAGTACACAGTGGATATCAGAACAGGTATTGGTACTGATGAAAAAGGCAACGCTGTTGATCTGTCCGTTTATAAAGACTATAAGCCTATAGCAGAAGATGATTACTTTATCGCAGTAAATATCATTGATGACGCAGCATTGGGCTATTACGCAGAAAAAACAGGAACGACCTGCAACGGTACATATAATTACTTTGATAACGGCATATTCACTGCCCAAATAGGTATCTGCGATGATGAATTCAACATTATCGAAACATATATCATCGACCTTAGAACAGGTATCGGCAAGGACAGCAGCGGAAATCCTGTTGACCTTGCAGAATATGCAAAAACTCATGAAGTAATCGATAAGGATTCCATTCCGCAGATAGACGATTCTGAGTTCTTTGCGCCTATCACTGAAATTTATGATATGGCTGTCAATGATTACAAAAGAAAGACAGGTATCGAAACTCAGTGCTCAGGCTACGGATATGATGAAGAAAATTCAAAGCTTGATTTGTTCCTTACAGATGAAAACTATGAGGAAGTAGTAACATATACTATTGATCCCCGTACAGGCAAAGGCAAAACTTCCTCAGAGGTCGCAGTTGATCTTCCGCAAACAGGTATCAATTCTCTAAGAAATCTTCTGACGATCATCGGTTCGTTTATGATGATAGTGCTGGGCGCTGTTACTGTTAAGCTCTCATCTAATCGTCGTTATTGCAAATCTAATTGATTTTACATAAAACACAACCACTTATCCATATAATAATGCGAAAGCAGCCATTAATGGCTGCTTTCGCATTATTATAAAGCTCTATTTATCGGAATCTAACCTTTGCCGCTCGACAAGTTCCGCAAAGCAGCCATTTTTTTCTATGAGCGCGTCATATGTACCGTCCTCAACGACATTTCCGCCGTCAATAACAAGAATACGGTCACAATGCTTTATAGTTGATAATCTATGAGCAATAACGATTCGTGTACAGCCCATTTTATCAAGAGCTTCACTGACCTGCTTCTGCGTCTTGTTATCAAGAGCAGAGGTTGCTTCGTCAAATATCAATATATTAGGCTTTGGTGCAATTGCTCTTGCAATCATAAGCCGCTGCTTTTGTCCGCCGGATATACCGCCTTGTCCTTCGGATATCATTGTATGCATACCCATTGGCATTTCACGGATATCATCAGCAATACCAGCTATCTCAGCTGCCTCCCACGCCGCATCAAGATTCAGTTCAGGGGCGGAAATAGTGATATTTGAGAAGATATCTCCCTGAAAAAGACCGCCATTCTGCATAACAGTACCGATTTTTTTACGAAGAGATGAAGGATCAAGGTGGGAGATATCTTTTCCATCATAGTAAATAGCGCCCTTCTCGGGCTTTTCAAAACCTAAGAGCAAACGGATCAGAGTGCTCTTTCCGCAGCCTGTCCTGCCAACTATGGCAATATATTCACCAGAACGTATCTTCAGAGACATATTATTGATAATATATGGAGAATTCTCATTATAGCGGAAATATAGATTATTCAGCTCTATACTGCCTGACAGCTTAGTAACAACTTCACGCTGTTCAGAATTTTCAGTCTCTGCTTTAAGAAAAGGCTCTGCCATTTCAAGAACAGGTCTTATTCTGCCTACATTAAGAGCAATATTTGCAAGCGAATTGAATGCTCCCATAACTGCGCCGTATGCCGCTGTAAAAGCAAAATAATCAGACTGTGTTACACTGCTTCTAACTGCGATATAATACAGGATTATGGTTGAAAAAAGAGTAATAGCCGTGATAATTACCTTATTCACCTTGATAAATGTGGGAGGTGCATAGGTAAGCTCCGCGCTGTCAGCATAAAGATTCAGCCACTTTGAAAAGAAGCGTTTTTCTGCACCTGAAAGCTTTATCTTCTGAACTCCGCTTATCATCGCATAACTCACGCCTGCTTCTTTGGCATCAAGCTCCATTTGTTTCTTGCTAAGCCGTATCTGTACGAATGACGACACTGTACTAAATACAAATGTTGTTAGTATAATAAGTAATGACGGTACAACAAGTGACGGAGCATAGTGAAATATCTGCGTAATATACAAAAGTGATGTCAACGAAGTCAGAGTGCTGATAATAAATGAGCTAAGTATCAGCTCACATAACTGACTAACCGATTGAGAACGGCTATTCAGTTCGCCTGCACTGTAGCCGCGAAAGAAGTTAGCTGGCAAGCTGAGAAGTCTCATCATCATTGCAGACTGTACACCAAGCGAAGCTTTACTCTGCAAACATGCACCGAGCAAATTGCTTACGGATTTTATAAGTTGAACAGCAATTGCAGTACATATCATACATATTGCAGCACCGCAAAGCATTTTATTACTGCCGCTTATCGCTACAGGTCCTGTCAGAGCCTTTGTTATCTGCGGTATGAACATTCCCACAAGAGTAACAACCAGCGTTGATACAAATATCAACACTGAATCACTCATTGAAAGACAGTTCTTCATATATAGCAGCAAATCCGGGATACCGATTTTTCGCTGAGGGAACGGTTTATAAAAACAATATGCTTCATTTTCAAAAAGGTCTGCTGTTTTCTTGTTCAGCCTTATTCTCTTTCCGCTTTCCCTGTCTATGTAATAATAGCCTCGAAATGCATTCGGCAAAAGAGCAACCGGCTCTCCGCCTTTTTTTGTGTACGCAAGCATTGCACCGAATGCGTCCCTCCACCAATTGCCCTCCAGTTTTACAGAACGTCTCATCAAACCATGAGGACGCAGGCAGTAATCAAGCTGCTCCTCATGTGTTTTTATGCTTTTAGGAAAATCCACAGGCTTAAAGTGATAATACTTCAATATATCATCTATTGCCTGCTTGGTTATTATTCGGTCATCACTTATTTTTGTAGCTATCCTTTCACCGAGAACTACGCTTGCTGCACGAAAAAAGGAGTCCTCGAACATCTGCTGGTCGAGTTCATTTCTCTGCTTGATCTGTTTATTAAACCAACCCAAAACGTTCTGCCCCCTTACTCATTTGCAATAAGCTCGGTATACGCACCATTGCGCTTAATAAGCTCATCATGTGAGCCCCTCTCAACTACCTTTCCTTTTTCCATGACTATAATCTCATCGCAATCGCGGATAGTTGAAAGTCTGTGAGCTATAATAATGCAGGTTATTCCTCTATCCTTGATAGCCTTTACCACTTCGTATTCCGTCTTGGCATCAAGCGCAGAAGTCGCTTCATCAAGAATTATAATCGACGGATCCTGCGCAAGAACACGGGCAATTTCCATTCTCTGTCTCTGACCGCCTGATAGATCACGTCCGCCTGAAGTTATCTTTGCGTCATAGCCGCCCTCACGAGCCATGATGTCTTCATGGAGACTTGCGTCACGGGCAGCGAGTATTACCTCAAAATCTTTGATAGATTCATCCCACATTCTGATATTATCGGCAATTGTTCCCTCAAACAACGTTATATCCTGATCTACAACAGCTATTGAGCCTGTCATCACAGCTCGCGGATATTCCTTTCGCGGCTTATCGTCAAATAATATCTCGCCGCTCCAAGGGGTATAAAGTCCGGAAATAAGCTTGGCAAGCGTCGATTTTCCACAGCCGGAAGCTCCCACAAACGCAACTCTGCTGCCAGGTTTCAAGGACATTGAAAAATCAGTTATAAGCGGCTCTGAAAGTCTTGAATAACCGAAAGTAACATTTTTCATTTCAACATTGCCCTTAAGCTTCTTTATATCTTCCTCAGTTTCCGAATTATACACCACATTCGGATCAGAGGGATACTGCATTACATCCTCAACACGTTCCATTTGTGTGCGCATTTCCTGTATGGTCTGTCCTGCATCGACAAGAGTCATTGCAGGCTGCATAAACGCGCCAATTAAGCCTTGAAACATCTGCAATGCGCCAAGTGTAAAGTTACCGTTTATAACCAGCCATATTCCAAGAATAATGACCGCATAATTTGCCAAAGAGGTCAAAAGCAGCGGTACCATGCCGAGATAGTTGTTTATTCGTGCGATACGAACCTGCTGCGAATTGACAGAAGCCTGATAACCAGCCCATTTCTGGAAGAAGCCCTTTTCAGCACCACTTGCCTTTATTGTCTCGATCATTTCGATTCCGGCAACAGTTGTTGAATTGAGTTTGGCATTGTCGCGCTGCATAATTCTTGTATGATTTATTCGCTGGTTCGACACCATTCTTGATATGAATATATTGAAAAACAGTGTGCCGACACCGATAGCAGTCAGCAGCAGGCTGTGCTTTATCATCAATATCAAATAAAACACCATCATAACGGTATTTATAAATAGCGGTGCAAGAGTATTTACAAGAGTATTAGCTATATTAGCGTTTGTAGCCTGTCTGGACTGAATATCTCCTGCCATACGCTGTGAAAAGAACTCCATAGGCATTGAAAGGACCTTCCACATATATGATGTACTTCCGATAACAGCCATTTTACCTGATATTTTTAAGCTGTATATCGCCTGTACCCATGCCACTATTATCTGTCCAAACGCCAGAAGTACCATAACGCCGATAAAAGGGATGAGCCATTCTCTGTTTTGCCCTGTCAGTAGCCTATCCATGAATATCTTTGACATAACAGGATTTATGATACCAAACAGTGATGTTATCACTGTTCCGAGAGTAACAAATGCTATCGCAGCACCTGTTTTTACAAGACGCTTACGTGCAAATGCAAGTGTACTTTTCTGCTTGCCGCCAGGCTCAAAGTCCTCATTTGGAACAGGAATAATAGTAACTCCCGTAAAGGCTTTATCAAATTCCTCTGGGCTTACCTTTATAAAGCCCCTTGCAGGATCGTTTATACAGGCATATTTTCCTTTAAATCCGCAGAGCACAACAAAATGATTGAAGTTCCAATGGATTATGCAGGGGAGCTCTCCATTTTCACGTATAGTTTCAGGTGAACGCCGAAAGGCTTTTACCGTAAATCCATAGCTTTGCGCAGCTTTTACGATATTCTTTGCATTTGAGCCATCGCGTGAAACTCCACAGTCTACACGAACCTGCTCAAGAGGAACCCATTTATCGTAATACGCCATAACCATTGCAAGAGAAGCGGCACCGCATTCAAGAGCCTCAAGCTGCATAATGACAGGCACTTTAGCTATTCCCTTTGTAATTGGCGACTTGTTATGTTTATTGAGCATTTTTTACCTCTTTAGCTGAAAAGAAACTGGATAGGGTGAATACTCTCTGTGACTATTTGTACATCATATTCGCCGTCTGCCTCTGATACGGGAGCATAAGCAACAGTTCTGCCCAAAGAATCAGTTTCTACATTGATGACTTTGTACTCATCTTCATTAAAGCGCAGTGTCATGCCAGCCTTGATATCTCCCTTGGTCTGATCGGTTACATATATCTGTGCCTGACCGTTTTCGACTATCGCCTCTCCGTCTGCAACAGTTTCCAACCTGCCTGTTATACTCCACGCAAACAAACCGCCTATCAGCAGTATAACTACTGCCATGATCACCCATATTCCAGGATTTGTCACCTTAAGATAATCATTGAGCTGCTCCGGCGAGGAAATACGTTCAAGAGATTTTTGTCTAAATACCCCTGTTTTTTGTTCTTCCATAATAATCCTCTTTAATACTATTCAATGTTGAGAATATCAACAAATCCTGTAACTTCAAAAACTTCCATAACCACAGGCTGTACACCGCGAATAATCATTTCGCCCTGATCGTCCATTATCTTTACAGCCGATAAAAGTACTCGTAAACCAGCACTTGAAATATACTCCACCCCCGTAAGATCAAAGATAAGCTTTTCAATATCATCTAAAGCCGGTTCAAGCTTTTCCTCAAGTTCAGGAGAAGTCATAGTGTCGAGTCTGCCTTCAAGTACGACTGTCAGTTCATTATTATTCTTTTCCATTTTAATATTCATATATTTCTCCCCTCACAATATCATTATTCTTTCTGATATATAATCTTATGGCTGATTTTTTTTATCATCTACTGCAATAGTATTATTCCATACACTCTGAGCACCATTTTTTATCGCGTCCCAGTATCCTCCGCCTGTAACTTTATCAAGTTCTTCTATATTAAGCTCTTTCTCTTCTTTTTTATCCTTTTTATCTTTCTCTGTCATATTAATGACCTCCTTTGTCTGTAAAATGTCAAATAGGCAACAATTTGATACATCGTTCGCAACTATAAGCTGCTTTTTTACATATTTTATTATAACATATTTTGCTGATAATTACATTAACTTTTTATGAACAAAGCCCACATTCAACTCTATTCAATAAAAAGCAGAAGTCTCCGCTTATCACGGAGACTTCCGACTTATTGTTTATACGTATTTTTAAGAATTGCTTCTAAAAACTACGATAGTTTGTATGAGCTCTTATTTTTTACTCAGTTTCTTTTTCATCACGTTTTCTTCTGAAACCGCCAGAATAAATAACTAAGGTCAAACCGATCCACATCATAAGCAACGCAGAAACAACTATCAGCATTTTAGCAATAGAATTCATACCTGTCTGCGGAAGATCAATTGCTTCGTTTGCAGCATTTGTTCCTTTACCTGTCTTCGGATCGATCACATACTTATCAAGGGTATTTCCAACTTCATCAAAGAACGAAATCTCATACTTGCCGTCATCCTGAACTTTCAAGGTTGAAACGGAAACAAGTTTTGCATTTTTACCCTGATAGTCGGCTATTGCCCATTCGCGTATCTCATCGTCCGTAGCGATATTACCTGTTTGTTCAGGTGAACCGTCACCTACTGTAATATTTGCAGATATCGGAATAATTACTTCTGATGGCTTAGAAACGAAATTATCAACAGCTTCTGACGTTCCGTCCTCAAAAAGGATCGATTCCGTATCAGCAGGTACTATGTAACCATTCAGTGTGGTTGTACCATCACCATTTGCTGTTACAACACCGTTTCTTGTGATAGATGCTACTGAATCTGATTTTTCTGTCCATACAAGCTTTGTTCTGCCTGTATACTGATCAATATTCTGAACAAAGTCATCTTCAAGCCAGAGATTCATACATCCGATATCGCCTACATTGAAAGTCTCAAGCTTCTCGAGATCACCGTCAGTATTATACTGTGACAGTTTTGCGTCTGTATTTTTAAGTTCTGTCATAAGCTTATACTCTTCAGAAGTTGCTGAAAGGCTAACTGTACTGTATACTGTATCAAAATTATCGCCCTCAAGATAGAACTGAAGTGTATCAGTAATTGAGCCATCCTCTGCAAGCTCGCTCACGAACTTATCAAAGTCGATAGATGCAGTAACATTAAAATCTGTTTCTTCATTACTATCCAGCGAAACAATATTAGTTGTTCCAAGTTCTACCTGATTGCCGTCAGCATCAAGATATCCGTATTTCACGGTACTCTCTTCGCTTTCAAGATAATTAATATTTTTCACAGTTGCGTCAAGTCTTATCTCGTTGCGATCAGTAACAGCTGCAATAAATCTGTCAGCCTGAAGTTCGGGCTTAAGCTGTCCGCTAAGCTCTCTTGTCTCAACTACATTTCCATCGACCTTAAGAACTACCTTACCTGCGTATTTTCCGTCGCGTCCCATTGGTATCTTAATAGAAGCAGGTTGTGTCTGTCCGCCGATCATATCAAGCTTAAACTCAGTTTCTGTTTTTGTAAAGTCACCAGATACAAAGTTTCCGCCCTCAAGTACGGATTCATTAACTTCATAGGTAGCAAAAGGCTTATCCGTAGTATAAACAACATTTCCGTTTTCGTCCTGTACTTCAACAATGACATTCTGCTGAGTGTTGAAGTTCTTGTTTTCAAGTGTCATATTGACCTGTGCAGCAAGTGAACCATCATCATTAAGAGCAATACTTGCGTCTGAAACCTCAGATATAACAAGCTTGTCCGAAGGCTTGATATGGAACGATGTGAGTTCTGACGTATTTGTATCAACATGGCCGTCTTCACCAATCATAATTCTGTCTGCCAGTACATCAAGTTCGCCATTGTCTGTTACAGCAAAGTCAAATCTGTTGATAAACTGATCTTCCTTATCTGTAATCTGTACAGGTAATGTCATCTCGCTCTTTGCTGAGTTCTCACGCATTGCAAATAGCTGCTGCTCCATTTTCTGCTTGCTATTTTCGTCGACCTTCTGTAATGCTTCAATCCACATGAGGTAATTGTAGTCGCCGTTCTGTCTTACCTTAAATGATGTAACAGCTTCATCTATAGATTCTTCGCCCTCGTCATTAACGGTTATAGTGGGTTTTACCAGAACCTGCTCAGGTTCAAATGCTGAACCAGCCGTCTTATCAATGTAGTAGTACTCCTGTCCCGTTGATGTCTTGCCCAATACAAGGCTGTTCTTTACGAGACTTGAAATATTGATACGCTTGATGCAGTAGTCCTCAAGCCAATAAAGATATGTTACTTCCGTAGTACCATTATCTGTCTGTACAGGCATTCTGACAAACTGAAGGTCTGAGATTTCTGCATTGTTACCTGAAATAAGTATCGGGTGATGATATTCGTCATCATGATAGTTATAGATCTGTAAGTAAAGATTTTCGTCTTGATTCTCCTGTGCCATACCGCCCTTATCAAGTGTATAAGCCTGTAAGCTCAGGTTGTTATAAGTGATAACGGCGCTGTCCTTTGCCATTGCCTGTGAAAGATCGGTTTCTGCTACAGTTGCAGTTGTTCCATTCTTCCAGTAGCCAATATCATCAACTGACTCATTAACTTCAAGCGGAGGTGCCAGTGTAAGGAATTCCTGACCGTACCACTTCTTTACGTAATCGCTATATTTTTCACCATATTTGCCCATGAGATATTCTTTTGTTTTACCAGAATAGTCTTCTGCCCACTTATCGTTAACAAAATCGTAATTACGTATAGCCTTAAGCTCGTATGGATTGAGTATATCACCGATAACCTCCCCGTCTTCCTCAGAAGAAACGCTGTATTCGCTCTTTGTGTAGTAGATCTTCATGAATTCCTGACCGTTTTCCTCATAGTATGAGATCTCAGGAGAAGTATCACATACATCATCAGAGCCGCTTGTCTTTGTTATCTCCATAACATCACCAAGCTTATTTGTTTCAGGATTGAAAAATCTTCCTGTCAGATCGTAAGTATTGAGCATACTTCCGACATTTTCGTTTTCGTCAAGCTTTCTTGAAGCGTCTGACCATACAATGAGCCAGCCCTTGCTGCCTGCATTACATATTGTAGGAATGTCATCAGCTGTGCCGTCGTCCTCAAGAAGCTGAGGAACTGACCATGTCTTTCCATTATAGATCGAATAGTAAGCGCCGAATGCATCTGGTGTTGCGCGTCCGGGAACAAGATCAATAAATGTTGCAAAATACTTACCATTGCCAAGATCCTGTACTCGGATATCACTTTCGCTATAGAAGCCCTTCTGAAGAACAGCTTCTGTTACTTCTTCAGCAGATTCAGGATTTCCTGGTGCAAACTGTCTGAATACGCTGCCGCCCCATTCTCTGTTTGCATAAAGCTCACTGAAATCTATGATCTCTCTGTCAGAGGTCTTATTGAACAAGATATCAGTCTGTATCTCCTCATCTGTAGGAGGTTTAAGCTCAGGCGGACTATGCTTGATATTGTCATTAACCCACGGCCAATTAAATGTTGTAGACCAGAGTGGTATCTTTAGGAAAGTAATTGTGATATAAACAGTTGGGCTCAGATTTACTGCACCGATATCACTAAGTGAATTATCTTTAAATAATACATGGTTTTCCACGTTCACATTAATACTTCCGCCTACAGAAAAGATTCCTTTTATATCAACGTTGAAATCGGCAAAAATTGTTATATTGAAACCAATGTCACCATAACTCTTAGTGCCATCCCATGCAAGCAGATTTATAGTGCTGTTGCCCTGCTTATTATCACTATTTTTTGATTCATCTGTTTCTTTTGTAATATAATTCTTTACTTTATCATCAGCATTAGAGAAATGCCATCTTATGCCTGAACCAAAGCCGTCAGCAAGCGGATTGACCGCGAAAGAAAGTCTTATATTAATAGTAACAGCCTTTACAGGTATATTCCATGTTCTCTCATATTTTGCATTACAGCCTGCAATAATAAGGAAATCATTGAAATACATCTGTCCCTTTCTGTCAGGATCAGTTTTTTCAACAATACAATCAAGTATCATAGCGATCTGTATTTTAAGATTCCATGATGAATTACCGGTAGCCTTGAAGTCATCGGGTGTACCCGAACTGCTTCCGCCGCCAAATCCCAATTCAGTATACTTATCAGGAGTATATGTACCATGTTCCATTTCATCAAGCATATTCTTGGTTTGTGTTGCTTTATTAAACAATGCCTTAGGATTATTGGTACTTTCACCAAAGCCGATTGAGCAGAACATATGAGGCTTTCCGTTGTCATCATAAGTTACACCAGGACTTGTTAATACATCAAGCGCGAAATCATATCCTAATGAAATATTACCGAGCGCGCTTACGAATGCACTGTCATCTTCCTTTGACCAGCTATCATAATTGAACAAGAACATCTGTGTCAGAGGTTCTGCAACTACTATACCTGTATGGTGTTCAAAGTACTTATTTCCTTCTTTATCATAAAGTGTAACTGTGAAAGTATCCCCTATCTCAAGCTTGTTGCCATTTACAGACATAGGATTAAGCTTATATGTAAGTGAGCCTTCATTACCGTTCAGTGTAAATGCAACTCTCTTTGTTAAATCAGACTTGTATTCGCCCTTCTTGCTGTATATTCTGAACTCAGCTTCCTTTGGAACAAAGCCTGCCGAACCCTTTGCATTCAGACTAAGGTAATAGTTGGTATCTTCAAGTAACATACAGGTTGTATTCTGACGCACATATGTTTTTTGAACAACTCCAATTCGCAAAGGATCCTTTGCCTCATTGGTAACCTGATCTTTCTCCATAACGCTGGATGTTACAGAAAGAGCATCGTTTTCATTTACATCAATAATGATATCATGAGTTGTGCCCATTGATATAATAGCATTGTCTGTATATTGCAGGCTATCATATTTTGCAAAAACAGTAAGATTATCACCTAAATTGAAGTGCGGAGAGATAGAGTAGCTTCCGTCTGAGCCTGTACGTCCGTTATAGCCGCCTACAAGCAGGTCAACACCTACTGCGGGAGTTGATTCTTTTTGGGCTCCCTCGCCGCTGAACAACGGTACTTCCTGAGTATAGACCTTACCTGAAAGTCCACGCAGTTCTTCGTTCAGCTGCTCAGCAATGAAATGATAATATACCGTATCATTATTAAACCAAGGTCTGAAGGCAAATGAATTACCCTGTGCAGTAGTGTTTCTCTTTTGATTCTTATCGTAATAAGTCCATACTGTCTTAGTACGCATCGGTATCTTAATTTCATTGCCGGCATTATCGTAATAAATTGAATCAAATGCATCCTTGGCGTCATCGATTATGGCAGTAGCAACATATGTTGTTCTGAGCACTGCCAAATCTTGACTTGTTATTTTAACAGGAGTCTCAAAGTCACCTGCGCCGACAACATTGTTAGTATCATTATATGGTGATACCATAATGCCGCCCCATTTACTTGTTGAACTATTTACCTCTGACGGAGTATACTCGAATGTCAGTGTAGGACGATTATAGCAGGCTGTAAATATCTCCTTATCATAGTCGATATCAACAGTTGCTGTTATATCTGTCTTTCCGTCCTGAAGCGACTTAAACACGGCAGGAGAATTCTTTTTGACATATTCCCACTTATCAGTATTTTTGTTTTTTACTAATTCATAATTATACGATTCACGGTCGATGTCACATGGATATACATTCTGCCCCTCGGTTACGTCACTTGCTGTCATTGTAACCTTGTCTATCTGCGTACAATTCAGAGTCTGACCTACCTTAAAGCCTTTTACGTTCTTGCTGCCGCTGAATCCGACTACCGTCTCTTCCTCGGCTGCAAATTTTACTTCAGCGGGCTTTGCTGTAAATATAGGCACAAGATGGAGCTTATTATCTGACTCAATAATAGAGCCTTTTTTGCCGGCGGTATTCATCATTTTTTCAATTGTATCAAAACTGATCTTTCCGCCCTCGACGCCTGTTATCCTGCCTATATAATTGGTCTTATGTTTGGATACATTCAAATTTCCCTCTTGATACTGCTGTCCGTCATATGACCGAAAGAACATTTTGTTAAAAAAGTTTCTTTATTATCAGAATCAGATTTATCTGAAAATTTACCTGAATATCTATCTTTATAAATATCTACTATATTACTACGACTATCATCACTAACACTACGCACAAGACACAAACCGTCAATACATTCTCCTGAGCCATCATCATCCTTTGTATAACATATGTATCCACCATCCCAACTAGCACCAATATAGTCGCTTCTCCATTCATTTAAATTCCTTACAAGATTATACGTACAGGAATTATATTCGAATTTACCATTTTCATGTATCTCTAAATCTTTACCGCTCAAAAATACTATATTTTTTATTGCTTCAGTAGGATTAGTTGTAGTTTTATAAGCAATTGCATAGTCATCGTAGTTATATTTGCCAATGCCATTAAATAAGATATAGTCTTCTTTTCCGGCCTTTTTTAATTGCTCTTTAATATAGTTATATTCATAGCGAGAAACATAATAATCATCTAATACTATAATATCACTGATATATGTATGCTCTTCCGGTTCGCCGGCATATACATCTACAGACTTAACCTCTACGCCGTTTGCAAGACGAGAACTGAAATTCTGGAAGAAAACTGTTCCGCCATTTCTTTTCACATCATAAGTCTCTCCTGCATAACTGCTCTTCCAATTATCAAAAGAATCCACATTAAAATTCGTAAATTCATTCACAGATGTATAATTCTTGCCTTCAAGCTTCTGATTTTCATTTGTACTTATCAGAGTATATGAATCGTTTGGATAGTATAATTTGATAGAAGTAACATAAAAATCATCCCATCCTATTCCGTCAATGCAAAGCATATTATAGTTATTGGGATAACCAAGAGAATAGATCACCTTTCCTGTTACAGGATTGTATCGGTTATCATAATTATAAGGAATTTTGACATTTCCTAATTTCTTCCAACTACTTCCCATATTCATTTTATCTGCGGTTACTTCTATTCCTGCGCTTTTACGCCAAATACTCGGGAATTTATATTCTATTTCCACAAACTGAGCATTTGCCATTTCGGGGATATTATATCTATGCCAGGTTTCGCAACCGCCCAGCATTGAACTCGGAACAGAATATACATTACTATTACTGTCGCTTGCCATGACATTTGTATCATTTACAGATATCAGGGACGGAGCTTTCTGCGGAAGCGGTGCATAAGGATCTGCATTCTGCACAGAAACTGTAGTCGGTGTTGGAACATCTAAGATATCAGCCAGATCTTCATTCTTGCTGCCGATATAAACACGGGTTTCTGCGCGATTCTCCTCAGCATTGTTAAATTCCTCATCAATAAGCACAGTGAAGTAACTCCCCACCTTTGCGCTTTCGCTAAGCTCAATGCGTATATTCTGCTCGGTCTGTCCTGCCGCAAAAGCAACCGACTGACCGTCTGACGGTGCATATGCAGCATATGACTCAGCTGTACCCGAAGCTGTGCGATATGTCAGATTAGCATAATAGTCGATTCCCGAAGTACGCTCAACTGTCACTTCCGCATAAGTTGCACCGCGGTCAGTGATTATCTCGCTGTCCTTCATTGCGAAAACGATAGGCTCTGTTTCCTCATTATCCTCAATATTGACGGTATACTGCATCTGTGTTGCAATAAGTCCAGATGTAGCATTACCAAGGATAAGTGAGGCACTTTCGGTACTCTCAGCCTTGTCGTCATCGTTTACATGAATGTAGATAGTTTTCTTGTACTCGCCAGGTTCAAAGTTCAGAGTAAGGAATGCGCCGTCAAACGAGTCAACGACCTCATTGTCGGCTGCCTTAGCAGCTTCCTCCGCAAGTTCCTGCTCATACTCTCCTCGCCAGTTGGTATTGACGGTTTCCTGACCTGTCTGGTCACGGAAAGCGCTTCTGAGGTCGCTGTCCTCGGGGACTTCCTCAGCAGTATCGGTCTTTTCAGCCTCAGATGTCTGAGCCTCAATGATCTCGTACTCAGCGTCGTCCTCGTCTGTCTCCTCAGCAGGAGCTACAGGTTCGCCGGAAGCGAACTCCTCTCTTGTGAGCAAGTCCTCAAGAGAGGTATCGCCGTCCTCAACTCGGAAATCGCCGTTCTCCATAGCCGTTTGAACATTCGGCGCACCAACCTGTGAATCATCGGCAAAGTGCTTTTCCAGCTTTACCTTCGTGTACATTGTGTAGTCCTCGCCATACTGTGCGGAAACGTCATATGCTTTGACGTCAACACTCATAGCCTCCTTGGGATCACCAAGACGAACTACTGTGATCTCACGATCACCGTCACCCTCAGTCATTGAGTATTTGTCCTCGTAAAATTCGATAGCTCCCTCCGGGAAGTCATCTGAATATGCGAGGAGTTCATTTCTGAGAGCTTCTTCCTCGGCTCTGTCTGCTGCAAGTATCTGCCCCAAAGGCATTACAGGCAGAGATTGGATCATGACAGCTGCGGTGATACCGCTGCTTATCAAACGAGCCAGAAGTTTCTTCTCTTTCATAATTCTCACCCCTAATAACATATTTATATAAGTGTAAATACACTCTATATGTCATATATTATCATAATTTGTTAATGAAGTTGTTAACAAACTGTATACTATAAATAGTTTGTTGCGATTCGATAAATTTATAGCGTTATATCTGTTACATCAGTACAAAGAATTACATAAATTCCACAAAATTCCACTAATCAAAGCGCATATATGTTAAAACTATTCGTTTCATCTCCCCCAAAATTATACATTTTGTAATTGGTTTTTTCAAATAAAAAACCTTTCCAAAATAGGAAAGGTCTTTTGTAATTAGGTTGTATTATACCTTATGATAAAGGCATTTTAAATGTTATCCTTGGTATTCTGTGAAATAGGTGTAGTCTGATTTACAGTCGCTTCATCTAAACCGCCGCCTGCAACTGCGTCTAAATCATCAAGATTTAATTCCTTATCCTCAGAATCGTTAATTATTATTTTGTTCTTATCATCCATATTTTTAGCTCCTCTCAAAAAAATTCATCAGTCAGCATACATCACACAAGTATTTTTTATTTGTTATAAAATTATGTACATCTTGGCTGTAATTTTATTATATCACAAACATTAAAAATTGTCAATGAACAATATATGAACTATATTCTAACACTTTTTTATCATTTCAAAAATTACTCTTTATCATTTCAAAAAAACTCTTGACAAGTTCTTCATTTTATGATAGAATATTATGGTACTGCGGAGTAACTGTTAATAAAGTCCGCCTCGGTCTGTCTGAGCCGTGTAAAATTTATCAGACATATGCGGATATGGCGGAATTGGCAGACGCGTATGGTTCAGGTCCATATGTTCGCAAGAACATGCAGGTTCAAGTCCTGTTATCCGCACTTAAAAGTAAAGAGTGCCTTAGCAAAAGTTATGAGGAAGCATCAAAAAGCTCATAAAGTTTGCTGGGCACTCTTTGTTATTGTATCACAGTATATCTGCTGTA
>JAEEGL016854629.1_pt1 | contig 17350 bp, 8 predicted proteins | sample 9134231 | NCBI WGS metagenome assembly JAEEGL01 (sample SAMN16246548, study PRJNA631951) | gut metagenome | biome: gut microbiome; feature: rumen; material: fiber-attached | host: Bos | place: Iran: Karaj | collected 2018-10
ATGGCTTATCTGCTGACCAACCTGCTGGTGGGGATACTTCCTTTCATAGCCCTGTATTTCAGGAACAAGGGGATCCCTGCGACCTGGATCATATGCATGCTCATGAGCGTCATCCTTTTTGTGGGCGCCGTCATTTTTAAGGGCCAGACTGTGGCTATGGAGTTTACACGTAGATTCAATATGTAAGGAAAAACATGAAGAATAAATTCAACCGCTATTTTTATACTGTACTTCTTTTTCTGTCCTGCCTGGGAATGTCCGTGGCAGGACTTGTGCTGATGACCACAAGAGGTGAGGAATACAAGGACCAGCCGGCCCTTGCGGCCTTTGCCATAAATCACATAGAACAGAGCCTTAAGGGGCCTTTGCCCGAAGTGGCACAGGAGGAAGGTACGGAAGCTGAGTCTGACGGTGAGGAGTCCGATGAGGAGGAAGACGAGAGTGAGGATGAGATAGAGGAAGCCATAAGGGAGAAGGCAAAAGAACTGGAGGATGACGCTGCAAAGGACGATGCTGAGGAGGATGATTTTGACAAAAGGATGGCTCAGCTCGATGAGCAGATCAGGGAGCTTAAGGAAAAAAAGCATGGAAAGAAACGCTCAGGCACAGGGCGGGATGAGTCGGAAGAGTATGTGGATGAGGATGATCCCGACACATCCGAGGAAGAGCTTAAATATGATTTCATAGAGGTGAAGGACGATTATTTTGACGACGCCCTTTTTATCGGGGATTCCAGGCAGCAGGATTTCGCAAAGTACAGTGGGATGGATAATATCACGGTTTACGCTGACAGAGGTTACCAGATCTATGATACGGCCACAAAGGCCATCACGGACCCTGCAGTGGGAAAACTGACTGTATATGACGGCCTGGCGGCAAACCAGCACAGGTTTAAAAAGGTTTACATAATGTTCGGAGTCAATGAGATGTCAGGAGGGGCCGACCAGAGTGAGATGTCAAAGTATTATTACCGTCTGATCCATGAGATCAAGAGGATGCAGCCTGATGCCATAATTTATCTGGAAAGCGTCTTCCATGTGACAAAGACCCTTTCCGATGCAAGGCCTGTCTTCTCAAATGAAAAGATAAATGAAAAGAACCGGATGCTGAAAAAGGTGGCTAAGGATGAGGGGATAGTCTTCCTGGATCTGAATGAGATCCCCGAATTCACAAATGCGGACGGAGCCCTGGTACCGGAAGCCACCGATGACGGAATGCATCTGCACAACGGTTATATCCTGCTGATCAAGGATTATCTGTATAAACACGCCCTGGAGTACAAGGGGGGAGAGGATAAATATCCCTACGTGGAGCTGTCTACGGTACAGCAGCAGCTCAAGGATAAATATGATGAGTTAAAGCCTAAGCGTACCCCCGAAGAAGAGGAGGAGAGGATAAGGCGGCAGCAGGAGGAGCAGGAGCGGCAGGAACAGGAGCGTATACAGAAGGAAAAGGATAACGTGATGGTCGATACCGAGGTCGGGTTTTAGTGCCGGTGGTCCGGATGACGGAAAAAAGTGTTTGACATAAATAATTCCTTATGTTAATATAACGATGTAGTTATGTTACACATGAGGAGGAATTATTATGAAACGATTTGCAGCTCTTATGCTCACTGTTTGTACGGTTGCTTCACTTGTGGGATGTTCGGGAAACAATGCATCTTCCGCAGGTGCCGGGGATGCCCAGCCCCAGTCCCAGCCTGAGTCTGAGACAAAGGATGAGGTTGGTGAAAAGGACATCCTGAACATGGCCTATCAGTACGGCCTTGCCTATGCACCTCTTACCATTGCACAGGAGAAGGGCTTCATAGAGGAAAGCTATAAGGAAGTTACGGGCAGATCTCTGGAGATCGTGTGGACCCAGATGAGCTCCGGGCCGGATATCAATACAGGCATTGCTTCCGGTACCATCGATGTGGGCTTTATGGGAGTGGGACCTGCTGTGACAGGCGTCACCAAGGGCCTCGGATATAAGATATTCACTAACCTTTCGGGACAGGAGCACGGTCTGATGACAAATGATGACTCCGTTAATTCCCTGGGGGATCTGGTGGGCAGCGATAAGCAGATAGCTCTGGTAAACATCGGCGCCATCCAGCATGTTATACTGGGAATGGCTCTTTCCGAGAACGGATATGACGCTCATGCCCTTGATTCCAATATCATAGCCATGAAGCATCCCGACGGCATGACTGCTCTGGAAACCGGAAATGTGGCCTTGCATCTCACCAGCAATCCTTATATCTACAAGGAAAGGGATGAGGCTTCCCTGCATGAGCTTAATGAAGTGGCCAATATCTGGTCTGCCGACAGATCCTTCATCGTAGGCGTTGCGTCCGAAACCCTTTACAACGATAATCCCGATCTTTATGCTGCACTCTGTGACGGTATTTCGGATGCCATAGATTTCATCAATGCGGATGTGAAGGAGGCTGCTGCTATCACCGCCGAATTCGATGGAAACACCCTTGAGGATGAGATCAAGTACATGGAAGCAGGCAATTACAAGACCGAGACAAAGGGCGTGTATGAGCTGGCGGTATTCATGGCTGAGAATGATTTCATAGACGCTTCCGCAAAGCCTTCTTCCTACAGCGATCTGGTGTTTGACAATGTAAACGGCGATTGAGATAAGGTAGATTCGGATGAAAAAAGACAAAGATACTAAAATGGGGATAGTCGTACAGATCATTTTTGTACTGCTGATCCTTGCAGCCTGGGAGATACTGGCCAGGGCGCAGGTGTTCGGACCCCGTTCCGCACTGGTCTTTCCCACACTTGAAGCTATAGCGAAAGCTTTTGTCAGAAATTTTGTCAAAGGATACGGCGGGGTTTCCCTGTGGAAATACGTGTTGAATTCCATGAAGCTTCTTGTCACGGGTCTTTTGTCGGGCATCATTCTTGCATTTGTTCTTTCAGGGCTGGCGATCCTCTGCCGGCCCTTTTACCATGTTTATAATCTGCTGGTCTCGGTATGCGATCTGCTTCCCGGCGTTGCGCTTCTCCCGGTGGTGATAGTCATCTTCGGGGTGAATCCGGGAGTCATCGTATTCCTGGTGATCCACGCTTCCATATGGCCCATGTCCAGGAGTGTTCTGGACGGTTTCATGGCGGTCCCGCCGATCTATGTGGAAGCCGGGGAAAACATAGGACTGAAGGACATGAGCCTTCTCACCGGCATATATCTTCCGGCCACCATGCCCTATATCCTTTCCGGTCTCAAGGGCGGCTGGGCCAGAGCCTGGAGGGGACTGATAAGCGCGGAGATGATATTCGGCATTGCCAGCTGTCCCGGAATAGGTCTTTTCATAAACCAGATGAGGACGAACATGAACAACGAGGAGATGTATGCCACGCTCCTGGTCATCGTGATCATCGGTGTGTTGGTCCAGTACGGGGTACTGGTCCCTCTTGAGAAGGCTACCATCAGAAAGTGGGGTATGAGCCGATGAAAAAAGATATCATCCTGGAAGTCCGAAACTTAAGTAAATCCTATGATGACGGCGAGTGCGGCCATGAGGTCCTGAAAGGGCTGAACCTTGAGCTCGAAAAAAAAGAATTTCTTTGTATCCTTGGTCCTTCGGGCTGCGGCAAGACCACTTTTTTGCGGTGTGTTGCCGGTTTTGAAAGCTACGAGGGCGAGATCCTTGTAAACGGAAAGGTGTGCAAAGAGCCCGGCGCGGACAGGCTCATGGTTTTCCAGACCTTTGACCAGCTCTTCCCCTGGAAGAGCGTGGAGGAAAATATCAAATATCCCCTTAGGTTAAAAGGGATAAAGAACGGCAGAGAGCTGGATGAGATAACCGACAGCGTGCTTAAAAAGGTGGGGCTGCCGGATGTGAAAAAAAGCTATCCCCACCAGCTTTCCGGAGGCATGAAGCAGAGGGTGGCCATAGCCAAGGCCCTGGCGCTCAAGTCTGAGATAATCCTTATGGATGAGCCCTTCGCCGCCCTTGACGCCATTTCAAGAAACAATCTTCAGGCGGAGATGGCAAAGATCTTTTCCAATGAGGACAGCACATTTATCTTCATAACTCATAATATTCAGGAATCCCTGACTCTCGGCAGCAGGATCATGGTACTGAAAGAGGGCGGTGAGATAGCCGTCGATATAAAAAATCCCCTGAAAAAGCCCGTTTCCCCTTCGTCGGAGGGCTATGGAAAGCTGTGGCAGGAGCTCCATGACTCCCTGTATGTGTGAATAGGGGCGGTGTGTGCGGTTTTGATGCGGACCATATGTGATAATGATACATTATCGCATATGGTCTGTTTTTTCTTGTAAAAACTACCCAAAATGTGGTAAAATATATGATACGGTTTGTATAGGATTTTATGGAAAAATCATATATATGAAGGAGGATAATATGAGGGACAGATTTTTAAAAAGATTTCTGAGCATGACGCTCACCCTGTCCATGCTGGCATCTTCGATCCAGCCGGCGGTTTATGCTGCCCAGCAGGCTGCTGAGGAAGAGGCTTTCTTTGAAGCGCAGGAAGAGGCTCTTGAAGAAGAACTCAGGGATATGGTCGGAGATGAGGAGCATCCTGAGGGAGTCATAGAATTCGGCCAGACTCTCTATGATGTGGCAGAGGACGGAGAGGATACCCTGACCATCGTTCGTGAGGGTAACACCGATAATGAAGCTTCGGTCACCTTCAAGGCAGTGGATGTTTCCGCTTCATACGGTAAGGATTACACCCTTTCCGTACTGGAAAAGGGCGGCGATGAGACTACGGAACGGGTCCTTGATGAGAATCCTGATGCCATACCGCTGGTAAAGGAGGACGCAGAGGTTATCTCTCAGGAGGAGAACGGTCTTTCCGTGGAGGAGGAAGTACAGCTTGATGACGTGGCCGAGGAAGAGGTCAGCGCTCTTGAGGAGGGTGTTGAAACCGAAGAGGCCGGTGCTTTGGAGACCGATAATGTAGAAGTAGAGTCCGAGGGCAGTGAATCCGATAAGGACGAGGCTGAGTCCGTGGTATCCGAGGAGTCGGATGTACTGGGCGAGGTAGCTGCTCCCGAGGGCTGGGACGGATCCGATGATGTCATCGCGGATGATTCCCAGCTGGAGCCTGTGACCATCGAAGCTCATGAGGAAGTCGCAGGAGCCGAGACTGATGATGCGGATGATGCAAAGACTGAGGAAGTAAGGGAATCGGCTGAAGAGGAAGTATCCGGCATCGAAGAAAACGAAGATGCCCTCAGCGAGGATACTGAGGCTGAAGCTAAGGAGCGTACACTTCCCTACGACAACAGCGGTCTGGCAAATGCCTATAAGGCACAGATGGGCGAGGATGCTCCCGAGAGAGACTGGAGAGAGTATTCCCCCGAGAACGTGGATCCCGAGTATAAAGAGGCCATGGCTGAGGGTGAGGCTGAGACCATCGAGGCCATGAAGGAGACTCCCGGCGTGACCTGCGCTTTGACCTTCGCCCCCGGAGAGTACAAAAAAGAGATCAAGATCAAGCCCATAGCAGACGGCGTTTCCGAGTCCGATGAGGTTGTGGCTTTCCTTCTTTACGATGAGAAGGGAGTTGAGCTGGGTGCTAATTATCACGGCTATTTCAATATCAAGGATATAGATGAAAAGCAGGACAACATCTTTTCCGTAAAGGAAAAGGAAGTCAGGGTACACATAGGCGAATCCGAAGCCAGGGTCACCATCGTCAGAGAGGGCGGTACCGAGCAGATGGCTACTGTTACCGTAGGCACAAAGGGTGAGACTGCCGTATCCGGAACGGACTATGTTCCCTTTAACCAAGAACTGTATTTTGCTCCCGGCATCACCGAGAGAGAACTGGTGATCCCTATAAATGGTATCAGGGATGAGGAGAAGTCCTTCTGGGTAGGTATCAGGAGTGAGAATGAAAAGGTCGTCGAGGAGAGCAATGCGGCTCTGGTGGTCATTGAATCGCTCAAGAGCGCATTTGAGGAGAGCGGGAACGGGGAGACCGTGGACGGCTCTTCGGATCTTGATGATTCCGGCAATGATTCCGTTGATCTGGCAGATTTTATTAATAATGGCAACGTGCCCCTGTCTGTGGAGGAGGTTAACGGCGACGCCACGGTTACTTACAGCTATGACCGTTACGATCACCAGAACGGCAATGAGAAAGAGAGGACCTACAAGAGCGGTCTCAATCTCGCAGGAGCAAAGAGCCTTTCTGTTACCTTTACCATGAACGGTGATACCTGGTATCCCTGGCCTGCTTCCAATGCGAGAGGTAAAAAGGCTACTATCAGGATCTATTCCGGCAACGGTCAGAACCAGTCCATCAGCAGGGAAACCAGCAGCGATGAGGAGAGGTTCACGGTCACCTTCGAGAACAACGGCTGGGAGAATTATACCAACGCCAGCATCTGCGCAGAATGCTGGGGTACCGGCTGCATGAAGAACAGCAATACCTGGTTCAACATAAAGGACAACATAAAGGTTGTTTATCCTACCGTTACCTTCAAGATGAACAACGGTAATTCTTCAAATGAATTTACGGAAAAGACTTATACCCAGGCCGGTAAGTCCTCAAAGCATGATGCTTTCTATTACGGCATGGCTTCCTTCAGTGCCACCAGCAAGGATGAGGATTCCATAACGAAGAATGTGGGAGATAATGTAAAGGTTTATTTCCATTACGGTACCCAGGGCAATTCCGCCGGCGTCAAGCCTTCTGCAAGTACCGTTGAGGTCAAGGGCTACAAGCTTAAAAAGAACACCGGCAGCAACAATTGGTCCGATGAGATCATACCCACCGAGTTCAACCTGAGCACCAAATGGATCAATTCCCATTGCAAGGACTATAAGCAGAGTGACGGCTCCTATATACTGATGCCTGTCGTAGTTCCGAAAACTGTCCAGGTCACCTTTAAGAATGCCGATCCCAACAAGGGTAATTATAAGGGTTATTCAGACGGTGAATCCTTCACGGTCAACAGGCTGGACACTTTGGAGATCACCAGTGCCGCAAAGAGCGGATATGCGGTTAAGGCGATAGAGCTCAGCTCAGGAAAATATACCGCTTCCACAGTCAATCAGGCAGATAAGAACAAGCTGGTCACCGGCTTCGGAGGTGTGGATTCCGGAAGCGCTACCGTCAATCTTGTATATGACGATACCCATCTTCGAGTTTTGTCCGATCCTCTTTACAAAGGCAAGGAGAGCGCTAAGCTGGGCAAGGTGCTCTATGTGGATGAAGCCAATAAAAAGACCTGGGTCGGAGATTACCAGAACGTGATCGATATTCCCGGCGTGAGCCTGCACAAGACCTATAATCTGGTAGGTATCACGGATCTGGACAAGGATAAAAACGGCCAGAGCACCGGTGAGAGCAGCTACAGGGTGGCATGGAGAGACGGTACCCTGGATGATGATGAAGACGGCGTTATGTCGGAGGATGATACCTATGACAGCTTTAATGCCGTCAGAGGTAATGTGCTCCCTTATGTGATGAAACGTCCTGTGGGCCGTGTATATTACAATTTTGAGCCCAAGAAGGAGGCCAGCCATCCTGCGGATATCGAGGGCTTCCTGATACTTGAAGACGAATACCTTATCTCTCATTACAAATCAGAGAGAGGACTTAACGGCGCCCAGGCAGTGTGCAACTATAATGAGGCGGTTACTGCCAGAGGCACTTCCAAGGATAAGAGGATCACCGGGGACGGTTATTTCAGGATAGCTTCCACTGAGTTTGATCCTTATGAAACTTATCTGGTAAATCTGAACTATGACGGTGCGGAGGGCTCCATCAATGTGGGCGCGCCTCTGTTCCCCGCCGACTGCAAAAATGTGGTTGTCAAGGCTCAGGAGGATCTGAACATCAGGGATGTGGCTCTTTACAAGGTCAATAATTCCTGGAAGACTCTCACCCAGAAGGAAAAGAATGAAGACAAAAAATGGGAGCAGGTGATCCCTAAGAACTTCTATCAGGGATATTTCCTCGACTTTACCGTAGGTACGAATGACACTAATACGGATAAGGATAAGGCTTACCGTATAGAGATGACTGCGGATAATCCCGGAGTGGAGACCGTAAAGGGCGTGATGCAGTTCTATGACGGCGACAAGCCCATCGGTGATCCGGTACAGGGTACAGCCATATCAGAGGGTCTGGGCCGTTTCAGATTTGAGTTTAAGCCCGATACCATGAACCTGAAGCCCGGCGTTACTGCCAGAGTTAAGTTTACTGATGCTCAGGGCCATGAGTACCTGGAGAGGGAAGTGGGACTCAAGCTTGTTCAGGCTGTAGGTACCCTTACTCTGCTCAATGAATTTGCAGTGGGACTCGGCGGGGTGAACATTGACTTCCTGAGCAATGTGGATTCACGCTTCTCACTGGGCTGGGTCGGCAGCTTTGATGAGCTGGAAATGACCGGCGACGGCACCGGAGATAAGGTCCTTACCATAGGTATAGGTCATCAGATCTATGAAAAGACAAAGGATAATCAGAAATCCGAGCTGACAGAGGCTGCGGAGGCTCTGGTGAGCGCCGACGAGGAAGTGGGCTCCAAAGCCAAGGCGGCTGAAAAGGCCAGAAAGGAAAATGACGGCTCCGAGGCAAAGAAGAAGGCTTATCAGGATGCACAGAAGGAATACGAAGACGCCAAGAAGGCCAGAAAGGAAAAGTCCGAGGCCTATGAGAAGGAGGCTGACAATACACATAAGGATGGCCCTGAGAAGAAGTCTACCAAGATAGGCGGTAAGCTGGAGATATCCCTCGGCGTCAGACTGGTGGTTACCTACGCCTTTGATTCAGAGCTGTGCAAGTATTATTTCAAATCCATGATACTCACCGCGAAGCTCACCATAAAGGGCAGTGTGGATATCAAGTTCCAGCTGCCTTGGGGCTTCACCATCAATATCGGTATAGCCGCAGGCGGTGATCTGGGAGCCAGCTTCATAGTAAAGCAGGATCTGTCGGATCAGATAAAGGCGAAGAAGAACCGGAGGTACGCGGGGGAGAAAGAACAGGAGAAATTCTTCATCTGGAAGGATGATGTCCTGACCCGTGAGGGTAATTTCAACATAGCTCCTTATATCACCCTGACGGTGGGAGCCGGTGCTCTGTTTGGTGCCCTTGAGGTGGACATATCAGGTACAGCAGCCTTTGATTTTAACTTCTATACCGGAGATACCGATCATCAGGGAACGGTGACCCTTTCGGCCAAGGTTTCGGCTGAGGTGCTCTTCGTATTCAAGTTTGAAAAGAAGATAGCAGAGAAGAAGTACACCCTCTTCGGACCTGATGACGAGGAGGAGGACGGTGCCCTCGGAGCGGCCTTTGATTCCGCACTGAACGATCTTCAGGAAGAGAATCTTTTGGGCGAGAGTGCCAAGACCCTGAAGCTGGCCGATCTGAGCTATATGGAGGGCGGTACGAAGTGGAAGAGCAAGAGCGAGGTAAATGAAGAATTTGAGAAGGAAGAGCTGGAAGGAAGCCTGGATGAGGATTCCGAGGCATATTCCGAGGCTGCTGTAGCGGATAAGATCGTTGAGAATCCTGAATTCGAAGTGATATCCATTGGAAACAGGAAATATGCAGCAGTATTTACCAACGTTCCCGCCAACAAGGTAAGTGATGTTAAGAATGCGAGAACCGCATATTATATGGTTTATGATAATGGCTGGGGCATCCCTTCGATGCTGGACGAGAGCGATTCGGGTATGGATTCCAATCCCAGGATCTTCAGACTGAAGGATACTCCCGGAGAGAAGGGCGCCATCATCATCTGGTCCACCGTGGATAAAGATTACATGGATGAAGATGATATCATCGTGCGTCAGCACGGAATGAACCTTCACGGACGGTTCCTGAATACCCTTACGGGTGAATGTGATGATGATATCATAGAGATCACTAAGACCACCACGGATAAGTCAGCGATATCCGCAAATACCGCGAAGAAGGGTTCCCTTCCCGATTTCAGTGACTTCGCCCAGGATGTGGCCCAGAATGTGGCTTCCAATGATGATGGCTTTGTAGTCTACTATGAGAAGAAGGAATTTGAACAGAATGCTAACGCGACGGTGGGTGATGTGATCAATCCCAAGCATGACCTGTTTGCTGCAAGATTCTACACCTATAATGAAGGGTGGGATGATGGCACGAGTGAGGCTGAGAAGGCTGAGTGGAAAGAATATATAGAAGATGAGTTTGAAGACTATAATCTTTCGGAGGCACAGATCGCAGAAAGGGCAGATGCCTACGCCGAATGCTTCTACGGACAGAGATTCTTTGATTTCCTGCCTTCAGTTACCATTAATGAGCAGCTGGATGAGTCAGGCTACTGGAAAGACGGTACCCATGCCATACCTGTTCCGATCCTTAAGGATACAGGCAAGAAGACGGCACCTGTCATAATGGATTCCGATGCAATGAGCTGTGAAAACATGGGTCTGTTTGCCTATACCGTTGATATGGATGGTGACATGCAGACCTATGCAGACAGAGAGATCTACATGCAGATGTACAACTTTGGGGGCTCCGGTCAGACTCCCGGATTTACTTATCCCATGATCATAACTTCTGACAAGGATGAGGATTGCAATGCGAAATTCGCGAGGATGGACGATGCCACCTGGCTTTGCTTCTTAAGTGACGGGGATATATGTGCCATTGATATTTCGAACATAGTGAAGAATCATCTTTATATAGATGATGTTTCTAACGACGGAAAGCATTATTATTATATCGACAAGGAGAAGCCCAAGGATGATGCTAAGACAGGTTATGTTCCTCCTTTCACTCTGGCAAAGGGCACAAAGGCAGAGGTGGACGATCGGGTCAACACTGATGAGATCGCCAGCAATATAAGCTCCTTTGACGTGGAATCTTCGAAAGATTACATGTATGTGATGTGGTCACAGTCTGTTCTCGGAGTAAGGAAGGGCGTGGAAGAAGGCAGTTATGAAGCGGCTCTTCCCGAGAATGCTTCCAAGGAAGAACAGCTCTTCACCCTGAGATTCTCAGGTTATGGACATGACAGTGAGCTTACCTATCCCGTACAGATCACCAGCAAGACCGGTGCACATTACCGCAGGCCTGCCTTTGCACTCACCCCTGAGGGCGGACTCATCGGTCTCTCCTACAAGGCTATGGACAGGGTGGTCAGCTATGAGGAATTCACCGATGTGACGGACGGTTTCTCAAGAGAGTATTCGGAATGGGATGCCAACGGCAAAAAGTCCGTAAAGAACGGCCTCAGCAAGGAAGACTATGTTCCCATCACTGTAATGGATAATGAAAACGGCGTACCTGTAGCCTTTAAGGTGGATCCCGCAGGACGGGTGAAGATAAAGGACGCCAAGTTTACCGCTGCAGATGCAGGCAGCATGGGCGGCTTTGAATTCAGAGTACTCAATGACGGCTTTATCACCAATAAGAAGCTTACAGTTAAGGCTGTGGATGAAGAGGGCAATTCGCTTCTGCTTGACACTTACGGCGGCACGGATGAAGAGAGCGTCGGCGCTGCGGAAGATAACGATTTCGAGATAACCACAGTGGACAGCCTTTCCATAGAGACTCTGACAGGCGGTGAAGATCTTTACTTCGCGGGAGCTCTGGCGGTACCCGAGGATGCAAAAGAGGTTAAGGCATATATCAGCGTGCTGGATAAGGACGGAAAGGTGATAGTAGACGAGGTAGTAGAGGAAGCTCTTAAGAGCAATCTCGAAGTAGAGGGTATGACCGTAGAGTGTACCGGCACGAGAAACCAGTATCGCGTTTCAGGTCAGATAGTAAATAACGGACACGCCAAGTCAAAGGCTCAGGCTGTTGATCTTGGTATCGATCTGGGTGAGAATGAAGAAGAAAAGCTGACACATGTCAGGATACCTGCGCTCATGCCCGGACAGGGACAGGCATTTGACGAGGTGATCGACGTATGGGACGATCTGTTTACCACTGAGACCGATGAGAACGGCGCGGTCATAGAGATACTTACCGTTTATGCGGAGGTTGACGGAGAATACTTCTATGCTTCCGATGAGAGAGTGGCGCACGCATCCGAGCTGGAGAGGATCAAAGCTATAAAGGATCTCGAGGTTAAGGGTTCGGATACCATCACCGTAAGTGCAGGTTCCATAGTACATGTGACTCCCGAGATCGTTTCGGACAGAAAGAGCGAAGACGGCGACGGAAGCGATGGACTTCAGTACTATTTCGTAAATCCCGATCCCGATGATGACGGATATTCGGTTGAGCCTGACGGAACCATAGTAGGCCTGGCCGAGGGCGAGGGCGAGTTGGATGTATATGTTCTTCCTTCCGACAGGGATTTCGTGGCCGAGAGGATGGATTCCGGCGTGACGGGTATAATCGGAGAGCATGACGCGGTATGGCCCTATGTCGCTTCGGCAGCCATCTATAAGAAGACTCTCACCGTCAGAGTGAGCAAAATGGCGGATCCGAATGCCGACAAGCCTATGTTCAATGACAAGAAGGGCGTGATGTACAGGCTCGTATCCGGAAACGAAGTGGAAGTCATCGGTATCAATCCTCTGTTCAAGAATGTGAAGAAGATCAAGATACCGGCTGCGATAAAGGTGGAAGGAATTAAATATACCGTAGTGGGCGTAGCAGAAGGTGCCTTTGACGGCAATACAGTCATCACCAGCGTGAACGTGGGCAAGAACGTGAGATACATAGAGAAACGTGCTTTCGCCGGCTGTACTTCACTTAAATCCCTGAAGCTTTCCAAGGGGCTTATAAGGATAATGGACAGTGCCTTCGCGGGCTGTATTGCGCTAAAGAAGATAGCTCTGCCCAAGAATCTGGAACTGGTGGGCACCAGAGCGTTTGAAGGCTGCGCAGCAGCAAAGAAGATCACGCTTAATAAGAACCTTATCACCATAGGTGACAGAGCCTTTGCGGGCTGTGCCCTTGTAAAGAAGCTGATCATCACAGCTAAGGTGGAATCCATCGGAGCCGGTGCCTTTGAAGGACTGACAGCACTTAAGAGCCTGACTGTAAAGAGTGCCGTGCTTAAGTCTGTGGGAGCTGGCGCCTTCAAGGGCGTACCTGCGGATGTCAAGATCAAGTTCAGCATAAAGGGCGGCGATCCGGAGGCGATCAGGAATCTCTTTACGGGTGTGACGGGACTGCAGTTTATATGACCCGGAAACGGAATGGTTAAATGTTAGCATGAAAAGGAGACGATATGGATAAGGATAAGATCATTCAGAATGACGAAAAGAACGTTAACGAGAAAGACGTCGTTAAGCTGAGCGTGGATGAGCTTGACAAATACAGCGGCGGTACTATAGGCAATGCCAAGAAGGAAGAGCAAAAGCCTATAGAAGAATAGATCGGATATGTCAGATAAAAAGAAGAATGCTGCTCCGGAGATCAATGATCCGGAGCAGCTCTATGAATATGTCAAGATAATAAAACCCGGATCATGGATGCTCCTTTTGGGAACATTGCTGATCTTTGTCGTTTTCTGGTTCATGGTCACCTCTGATGAGCTGGTGGATGGGCTGACCTGTGCCTGCGTCTGCGATGACGGGGTGATGACCGTTTTCCTGGGTGCCGATAATCTGGATGCCGTAAAACAGGGTATGGAGGTTATAATTGAAGGGACCAGATATCATGTCACGGATATAGTGGCTGCGGTTCCGGATGAAACGGACAGCTATTATCTTTTTGTGGTACAGGCCAGTGGTATTGACCACGGAGAAGGGATCTATACCTTTGATATCAAAACCGGATTGCCTGATGGTTTGTACGAAGCGGTGATAGTCACCGGAAAGGATACCCTTACGGATTATCTGTTGGGGATCAGATGATCATAATATATGTCTAAAAAAGTTTCTTCGTTTATTAAACAACCTATAAAAAAAGGTCTGGCGGCTGTACCCGGCATGATGCAGATGGAGGATCTGGAGTGCGGTGCGGTCTGCCTTCAGATGATCCTGGGTTATTACGGTAAGTGGGTATCATCCGAGAGTATCAGGCAGACTACGGGAGTGTCGCGGAACGGATCCAGGGCCGGCAGGATGGTGCTTGCAGCCAGAGGTTACGGCCTTGAAGCGGACGGATACAGGATAGAGGGGATTTCAGAGCTTAAGGAAAGTGCTGATTTTCCCTGTATTCTTTTTTTTAATTACAATCATTTCGTGGTACTCAGGGGTTTTAAACGAAATAAAGCCTATATATGCGATCCTGCCTGGGGCTCTTACAGTATGACTATGGACGAACTGTCCAGAGTGTACGGTGGACTTTGCATACGTTTTCGCCCGGGAGAAGATTTTACTCCCGGAGGAAAGAGACGTTTTTTCATTACACTTATGTCCGGAGAGGTCAGGGACAAGAAAAATGTTCTGGCCTTTCTGGCTATTCTGGCATTTGTGCTGGCGTGCGTGAACTATCTTTGGCCCGTGCTCAATGAGGTTTTCCTGGATAAGATCCTGGATTCGTCCTCCGAACAATGGGAATGGCTTTTTTATAATACGCTGGCAGCAGTCTGTATTCTTCGTCTGTTGTGTATATTTATACAATCCGTTTTCAATAATACGCTTCAGAGAAAGCTGGCAGTGACGGGAAGCATGAATTTTATGTGGCATGTGCTCCATCTTCCTGCTGCTTTTTTTACCCAGAGAAGTGTGGGCGATGTTTTAAGGCGCCGTGATTATAACGAAAAGATGGCCTTTGAACTGGTAACCAGCATAGCTCCCTTCTTTCTGGATACCGTGCTGATGTTATTATATATGGCGGTCATGTTTAATTACAGTTTGCTGCTGGGCTGTGCGGGCGCCATGACCATTATACTGAATGTGGTCGCGGGAGCGATCCTTGTAAAAAGAAAGCTTAATTCCGAGAGAGTGATAGAAAGAGGAGAAGGTCTGGTCTCGGCCATGACCGTATCCGGAATAGAAATGATGAACACGATAAAGAGCTGCGGCGCCGAGCTTGGGTTTTTCCAGCGCTGGTCGGCGGCTCTTTCCGGCACTTATAACAGGAGGACCGAATCGGATAAGATCAATGTGGTCCTGGGAAGGGTGCCGGAGTTTGTGAATACCATCTGTTCCGCCTTTATTTTCGGAAGCGGAATATATCTGTTGTCCGGCGGGGATTTTACCGTAGGCAGCCTGATGGCCTGCGTGGGATATTTTGACCTGATGAGTGAGCCCGCCAAAAAGCTGGCTGCATCCACCGCTGCCTTTACGGAACTTACCTCCAGATCCGAGAGAGTCAGGGATGTGCTGGACTATGCCAGGGAAAATGCCAGGGAATCGACCGATGTGAAGGAGGATGTATCACATAAAAAACTGTCCGGAAAGATAGATGTGGAAAATATAGTCTTTGGCTATTCCAGATATGACGAGCCGGTGATAAAGGATTTTTCACTTCATGTAAAGAAGGGAGAAACGGTGGCGATAACCGGTAGCTCCGGCTGCGGAAAATCCACGGTCTCCAAGCTCCTTACAGGCCTTTATGAACCCTGGAGCGGAAGTATACGCTATGACGGGAAAGGGATACAACAGATTGAAGGAGCCGTCTTCACCGACTGTGTGGCTCTGGTGGATCAGGATATATGTCTGTTCAGCGATACTCTGGCGAACAATCTGAGCATGTGGGATTCCACGGTGGAGAACTTTGATATAAGGCTTGCCGCCATAGACACTTCCCTCCACGATGAGATAATGCTCCGCCCCGGAGGTTATGACTGTAACCTTAAGAGCGGTGGTACCAATTTTTCCGGAGGCCAGCGACAGCGTCTGGAGATCGCTTCCGCCCTGGCTCATGATCCTACGGTGGTGATACTGGATGAGGCTACGGCTTCCCTTGACAACGCCACGGAAAGAAAGGTACTGGATTCCATAAAGAGCAGGGGAAACACCTGCATCCTCATCGCTCACAGGCTTTCTGCCGTGATGCAGTGCGACAGGATCATAGTCATGGACAATGGCCGGATAGTCGAGTCTGGAACCCATGACGAACTCATGAAAAAACAGGGAAAATATTACGACCTGGTGTGCGTTGAGGGATAGAGTATTGATATGATATACGACGACCTGCTGAAAAAAAGAGCACAAAACGATAATACAGTCTTTCAGGAGACCATGACGGACGCGGTAAGGATGATGACCTCCGGCAAAAAGGAGGATCAGATCTACCGCGGTGCCCTTTTGTCTGCCACTGAGAGGGTCCTGGGTTCCTTTGGTATAAAGGGCGGAGCCGTACCTGATTTCATAGATGGAACAGAAGAGATCCTGGATTACCGCATGCGGCGTATCGGCGTTTATTACCGCAGGGTGAAGCTGAATAAAGACTGGAAGAGGGATGCCTCTATGGTGATGATAGGTTTCAGGAAAAAACAAAAGGATGCGGTTGCGCTGATCCCCATGTTTTTCGGCGGCTATCGGATACACATATATAAGCCCGGGGGTATCGATGTCCTGGTAAATACCGGCGTCGAGCTGGATGAGGATGCATATGTTTTTTACAGACCCTTTCCCCCAAGACCCATGACTCCGATAGATATACTGAAGTTTACGCTGAGGGAAATACCGGTGGCAGACTGGTTCCTTCTGGCCTTTGCCTTTTTGTCGATACCTGTTGTCTGGGAGTCCTGTTCCCTGTTGTGGCAGCGTATGGTCGCATATTATGATATCGCCACGCCCCTTTCTTCCATGCTTATCAATGTGGCTCTTTTTGTGGGAACTTTTGCAGCTTTTCTGTTCGGCCTTTACGTTGCACTGATGAGATCGAGGATAGTGGAAAGGGCATCTTATTCCCTGAAGATGGCGTTTATGGGGCGTATCCTGTCCTCCCCGGCGGATTTTTTTAAGGATAATGAATCAGGAAGGATAGCCAGCTGGCTGTTTGAAGTGGATGCCCTGTGCAGAAGCGCTTTCTCCGGCGTGTTCCTGACGGTGCTTAATTTCATTGCGGGAGCGGAATACATCAGATTCCTTTCGTATCACAGGAATAAATTCCTGTTTGGACTTGTTCTGGTATATCTGTTATATCTGGGCTTTTTTGTGATCAGTGTGATCCTGAGGCGTCAGCGCGCCTGGCCCCTGGCAGAAAGCTCCAGTGATGAATATTCCTTTTCCCATGAGATGCTGCGCGGGATAAACAAGATCAAACTGAGGGGGGTCCAGAAGAGGGTGTATTCAAAATGGGGTGAGAAATTCCTGGGTAAGGCTTCTCTTAAATATGAGCTTCCGTTTTTCCTTCGTATCGGAAGCCTTCCCTTTGTCGTAGTGTCCGTGTGTTTTATGTGTTATATGTTTTATTATGCGGATAAGATAGACATGAGCCATGCGAATTTTGTGGCTTTCTTTATGCTGTATTCACTGTTCAGCGCCATTTTTATGACACTGCCAAAGGCTGCTATGGATATG
>JAEEGL013294773.1_pt1 | contig 17349 bp, 12 predicted proteins | sample 9134231 | NCBI WGS metagenome assembly JAEEGL01 (sample SAMN16246548, study PRJNA631951) | gut metagenome | biome: gut microbiome; feature: rumen; material: fiber-attached | host: Bos | place: Iran: Karaj | collected 2018-10
AAAATACGCTCCATAGAGACGCCCGACGATTACAGCGCGACGAAGGAAGTGATATACCGCCGCTTCGAGTCATACGAGGCGGGGGAGAAGGGCTTTTCGGAGAAGCCCGACCTCATTCTTCTTGACGGCGGCGCGGGCCATGTGAACGCCGTGACGGAGATGTTCGACAATCTGGGCATCGACGTGCCCGTGTTCGGCATGGTGAAGAACAAGAGCCACCGCATACGCGGGCTCGTTTCAAAGGACGGCGAGATAACCTTCAAGGGCGTGGGCGACGTTTATACGCTGCTCGGAAAAATATCCGAGGAGGTTCACCGCTTTGCCATAAGCTATCACAGGAGCACGCGCTCGAAAAGGACGCTTGTCACGGCGCTTGACTCCGTAAGCGGTGTGGGCGAGGTGAAGCGGGCGGCGCTCATAAAGCATTTCGGCAGCGTAAAGAAGATAAAAGAGGCCGACGTTTCGGAAATAGCAAGCGTAAAGGGCATAAACGAGACGCTTGCGCGGCGCATAAAAGAAAGTCTTTCGGGCGGTGAGGCAAAGTGAGAGTAATATCGGGCAGCGCGAAGGGCGTGCCCCTTAAAACGATTGCGGGCGACAGTACGCGCCCGACGACGGACAAGGTAAAAGAGGCCATGTTCAACGTGATACAGTTCGACATTGCCGGAGCAAGGGTGCTTGACGTGTTCGCGGGCAGCGGCGCGCTTGGCATTGAGGCGCTTTCCCGGGGCGCGAGGGCGGCCGTGTTCATAGACATAAACCGCGCGGCGGCGGGAATGATAAAGAAAAATCTCAGGGCGGCAAAGCTTGAAGAGAACGCGCAGGTGGTCACGGGCGACTGCTATAAATACATAAGAGCCTACCGGGGAGAGCCCTTCGACATCGTATTTCTTGACCCTCCCTACGACAGAGAAGAAGTAAAAAATGTTTTTAGTGAATTATGTACTTGTAATATGCTGTCCGATACTGCTATAATACTATGTGAAACGAGACGCGAGGCTCTGCCCGAAAGCATAGGCAGGTTTTCGCGCCTTAAAAAGTATGTTTACGGTAATATAAACGTTACGGTATATACGGCCGGAGAGGCCGGACAGACCGTCAGTGATCCGGAGGTATCTTTACAATGAACATTGCGGTTTATCCTGGAAGCTTTGACCCGATAACGAACGGTCATCTTGATATAATAAGGAGAGCGTCCAGACTCTACGACAAGGTTGTGGTGGGCGTGCTTACGAATACGTCGAAGCGGCCCATGTTTGAAAAATCCCAGCGCGTCGATTTCATAAAGCGCTCCACCGCCGATCTGGGCAACGTAGAGGTGGCCTTCTTCGAGGGCCTTTTGGTCGATTTCTTAAGAAAAGAGAATGCAAAGGTCATAATCAAGGGCTTAAGAGCCACATCCGACTTCGAATATGAATTTCAGATGGCTCTTGTAAATAAACAGCTTTGTCCCGAGGTGGAAACGGTGTTCCTTTCCAGCAGCGAGAAGTTCACTTATTTAAGCTCAAGCGTGGTGCGCGAGATAGGCCGTCTGGGCGGCGACGTTTCCATGTTCGTGCCTTCGGAAATACTGGGGGACGTAAATCGGGCGATGCACGGCGAGTGATACAGATAAAAGAAAAAATGAAAACAGAGGTGTGACAAATGGGCGTTGAAAAGCTTATAGATGAACTTGACAATATGATACAGGAGAGCACGCCGCTTCCCCTTTCCAGCGGCAAGTGCGTTATAGACAAGGACCGCGTAAGAGAGCTGATACAGGAGATAAAGGAGAACTTCCCCATCGAGATGCATCAGGCTCAGTCGGTAGTTGAGGAGAGGAACAACATCCTTGAAAGAGCCAACAAAGAAGCCGAGGATCTTATGAAGCGGGCGGAGACCCACGCGAAGAAGCTCATCTCCCAGGAGGAGATAGTGCGTCAGGCGGCGTCCCGCGCAAACGAGATAGTGACGCTTACGCAGAACCGCTCAAACGAGATAAAGCGCAATACGGCGGAGTATGCGAACACGGTGCTGGCCTCCATGGAGGAGACGCTTGAGAAGAACCTTTCGCAGATACGTCAGAGCAGAAAACAGCTTAAGACCGTGGTGCAAAAGGGCAGACAGCCGGAGAACGCCGAAGGCGCTCAGGAATCCGAGGAATAAGCGCCGGGTCCCGAAAAAAGCATTTAAGCGAATACGAAATAACGGCACGTACCGCACAGACAGCCCCGACGGAGCTGTCTGTGCGTTTTTATATGCGGCCTTGCTTAAAGCCGCGCGGCCAACTTTTTATGGACTAACGCAATGCGGCATGATATAATTAAACAAATGATTACAAATCAAAATATAAGAAAAGGCCGCGCATACGGGCAGGCGGGAACGAATGCGCGCCGCTCAAGGCACGTGAAGCCGGAGCGCCTTTGCAGGGAAGCCAAAAGAAGCTTATACGAGGCGACGAAGAGAGAAAACAAAAAGGGAGGCATTCGCAAATGGAGCAGCAGAAACGCAGCAGCACAACAGCAAAAATAGCCGTGATCGGCGGCATCCTTGTTCTTGTCATCCTTATCCTCGGCACGTTATGGACGGGCAGAAGCGCGCAGAGGGATACCGCGGAAGCCGTGCGCTCCGTCAGCATGCTGTACCTCGATGAGCTGGCGGGCAGACGCGAGCAGGTCGTTGAAAACAACCTTCAGGACAACATAAACGTGATAAATATCGCCCTCGGACTGATAGACGCGGAGGATCTGAGCGACCTTGAGCATATGCGTGCGTATCAGCGCAATATAAAGCGCCTCTTTAAGCTGGAGCGGTTCGCCTTCGTGGACGAGGACGGCCTTATATATACGGCGGACGAGGGCATAACGAGCGATATAGACCAATATTCCTTCGATTACAAGACAATGGCGAAGCCAGATATTTCGATAAAGAACCTTGAGAGCAGAAACAAAAGAGTGGTAATCGCCGTGCCCATAAGATACAGGGGGATTTTCATGGACAGAAAGCAGCTCGTCACTTGCTTTATGGAGATGGACATGAACGTAATGCTTCAGGGCGTGTCGATGAAGTCGCAGAATTCGGACGCCACCTTCTGCAATATATATACGGGCGACGGCATACCGCTGAGCAATACGGTGCTGGGCGGCCTTGCCTCGGAGGACAACCTTTTTTCGGCGCTTGAAACCGCCGCATTCAGCGACGGCTATTCCCTTAAGACAGTAAAGGAGGATTTCGGAGCCCAGAAGGGCGGCATAGTCCACTTCAAATACGACGGGGTACAGATGACCTTAAGCTACGTTCCCGTAGTCGGAACGGACTGGCTCCTTACTTATCTTGTGCAGGAGAGCGTAATAAGCGAGAGGATAAGCTCCGTGTCGGACGACATCATAAAAAGGAGCCTCATTCTTTCGATACTTACGGCCGTGATACTCGGCGTTATGTTCGCCTTCATCATTGCTCAGACGAGGAAGAACTCGCGTCTCATCCTCGAAAAGGAGACGGCGGAGGCCGAAAACAGGATAAAGCATCAGGAGATGGAGCGCCGCCTCGCCCTTCAGGAAGAGATACTGTCGCAGAGGGAGCAGCAAAAGCAGCAGCAGAACATGATAACCGCGCTGTCATCAGACTACCGCAGCGTATATTATCTTGACCTTGACCGCGACGAGGGCATCTGCTATCAGCAGAGAAACGACCTTTCGGGCTTTAAGGCAGGAGACAGCTTTAAATATACGGAGGCTGTCACGGCCTACTGCAATACGTACATCCTGCCCGAATACCGGGAGAAGTTTTTAAACTTCATACAGCCCGATTCCGTAAGGGAGGGCTTAAAGAATAGCCTCATTATACAGTATACGTACAAGATAAGCATTGACGGGAAGGAATACTACGAGGCCGTGCGCTTCGCCGGAGTGCGCCATCCAGAGGACAGGGACGACTTTGCGGTGCACAAGGTGGGAGCATGCTTTGTTGACGTGGACGCGCAGACGAGAGCCGAGCTTTCACAGAAGCAAATGCTCACGGAGGCGCTGACCGCCGCCCAGCAGGCAAGCCGCGCAAAGACGGTGTTCCTCTCCAACATGAGCCATGAGATACGCACCCCCATGAACGCCATCATAGGCCTTAACAACATCGCGCTCAACGAGCCCGACATTTCCCCGAAGATGCGCGAATATCTTCAGAAGATTGGCGCGTCGGCGCAGCACCTTTTAGGCATAATAAACGACATACTCGACATGTCGCGCATAGAGTCGGGGCGCATGGTGATAAAAAACGAGGACTTTTCTTTCGCAAAGCACCTGGAGCAGGTCAACACGATAATAAGCGGCCAGTGCGCCGAAAAGGGGCTTACGTATGAGTGCCGCACTGTTGGCAGGATAGACGATCACTACATAGGCGACGGCATGAAGCTTAAGCAGGTAATGATAAATATTCTTGGCAACGCCGTAAAGTTCACGCCTGAGGGAGGCAAGGTGACGTTCATAATAGAGGACTTGCACCGTTTTAACGGGCAGGCCACCCTGCGGCTCACCGTAAGCGATACGGGCATCGGCATGAGCCCCGAATATCTGCCGCACATTTTTGACGCGTTCAGCCAGGAGGACTCCTCCTCAACGAGCAAATACGGCAGCACGGGACTCGGCTTGCCTATAACGAAGAGCATCGTTGAGCTCATGAACGGCACCATTGAGGTGGAGAGCGAAAAAGGGAAGGGCTCCACGTTCACCGTTACGGTAACGCTCGGAGAATCAAAGAAGGGCAAAGAAAGAGGCGAAGGTGACAGCCTGAAACCCTCCGGTCTCAGCGTTCTTGTGATCGACGACGACCCCATCGCCATCGAGCACGCGCAGATAGTATTAAAGCAGGCGGGCATCGTCTGCGAGACCGCGCCCACGGGCGAAAAGGGCATTGAGCTGGTGAAGCTTCGCCACGGACGCATGGACGACTACGACCTTTTGCTCATCGACTGGAAGATGCCCGGGATGGACGGCGTGGAGACGACCCGCCGCATACGCGAGATCGTCGGAAACGACACCCCCATAATAATACTTACGGCATACAACTGGGACGACGTGGCACAGGAGGCGAAAAAGGCCGGAGTTGACACGTTCGTTGCAAAGCCGCTGTTCGCGGGAAGCGTTATGGACGAATTCCGCGAGGCTTTCAATCTGAAAAGAGAGACGATCGCAGAGAACCGCGCCGACCTTCGCGGCCGCCGCGTGCTTTTGGCGGAGGATATGCCCGTCAACGCGGAGATAATCGCGATGGTGCTCGAAATGCGTGAAATAGAGTCGGAGTTTGCCGAGAACGGACGCATCGCGGTGGAGAAATTCATGGAGCACCCCGAAGGCTACTACGACGCCATACTTATGGATATGAGGATGCCCGAGATGGACGGTCTTGAGGCGACGAAGGCGATACGCGCGTCTTCTCACGGGGACGCGAAAACGATTCCGATAATAGCGCTTACGGCAAACGCCTTCGACGAGGACGTGCAGCGTTCCCTTCAGGCGGGACTGAACGCGCACCTTTCAAAGCCCGTGGAGCCGGATGATCTGTTTGAAACGCTGGAGACTCTTATAAAGGTGTAGATATATATTGTTTGCTTCGGCAGGGAGTGTAAAATCGATATGAACGGACAGCTTAACAAAAAAGGTCTGGACAGATATCTCTCGTCCTTTGACGTCTTTGCGATGGCCATAGGCGTTATGGTGGGATGGGGCGCGTTCGTTATGCCCGGCACCACCTTTCTGCCCATCGCGGGACCTGCGGGCACGCTTGCGGCTCTTGCCATAGGCGTAATTGCCATGCTCGTCATAGCCTCAAATTTCGCCTACCTTATGACGCACAGCCCGAGGACGGGAGGCGTGTATTCGTACACGAAGGAGGCCTTCGGGCGCGACCACGCGTTTTTGTCGTCATGGTTTTTATGTCTCTCATACCTTACGATAGTTTTTCTTAACGGCACGGCCCTTTTTATCGTCGTGAGAACGATCATGAACGGCGTTGCCGCGCCCGATATTTTCTATACGATATCGGGCAGCAGGATATACCTTGCGGAGGTGCTCATATCGGCAGTCGCGTTCCTTGCGATAGGCCTTCTTTTCATCTTTGCCAAGCCCTTCGTGCAGATGCTTTACAGGGTGCTGGCGGTCATACTCGTGCTGGGCGCGGCCATAACTGCCGCCGTATGCATACCCCATGCTGTATCGGCAAACGTGCTTGGCTCCTTCGGAACGATGGGCCTGAACCGCGGCTACGCCGTATTTACCCTCGTTATCCTTGCGCCGTGGGCCTTCGTTGGCTTCGATACGGTATCGTTCGATACGGCTCACTTTAAATTTCCCATGAAAAACGTAAGAAAAATAATCTTCACGGGAATAATAGCGGCGGGCCTTATATACGCGGCCATGAGCGTTATAGGCGTGTCGTTCGTGCCCGACGGATACGATTCCTGGGGCGCGTATCTCGGAGCGCTCAGCGAGTTTCGGGGCATTGAGTCGGTGCCTACTTTTAACGCGGCGTACGAATATATGGGCAGGGGCGGCCTTGCGGTGATAGCGGTCACGGCTCTCGCCGCCATATTCACCGGCATAATAGGCGCGTTCCGCGCGGCAATGCGCGTGCTCTCCACAATGGCCGAGGATCACATCCTCTCCGAAAGATTCGCGCAGACTAAATACAGCATACTTTTCATAATGCTCATCTCCGTCGTGCTTTCCATGCTGGGCCGAAACACCCTCAACTGGTTTGTCGACCTTACGTCCTTCGGAGCTATCGTGGGCTTCGGATACACCTCCGCCGCGGCTTATAAGACGGGCAGGACGGAGGGGAACGCGCGGGCGAAGATCTTCGGCGCGGCGGGATTCGTCATTTCCGCGGCGTTCGGCGTCGTGCAGCTCGTGCCCCGTATGGCGGCGCTGGAGGCAATGGGGGGCGCGGCCTTCTTCCTTCTGGCTTTATGGTGCCTTCTCGGATTTATATTCTATATAAGAACGGTCAATGAAACGACGCTTGCGGAGTTTACGGGCATGTCCACCTCCGGCATAGTGCTTTTCTCCCTGCTTCTTTACTCCGCGCTCATGTGGATGGCAAAGCTTATTATGAAAAACGCGGGCGCAGAGGTAAAAACCACTCTGATATACGGCGGCATAATTCTTATGGTGGTGGTCTTCGTCGGCCTCGCCGTCATGATGTACATTCAGAACCTTGTAAGAAAAAAGCATGAGGTCATAGAGCGTGAAAAGATACGCGCCGTGGAGGGCAGTCTTGCGAAAAGCCAGTTCCTTTTTAACATGTCCCACGACATACGCACGCCGATGAACGCGATAATCGGCTACACGGGCCTTGCGATGAAGGAGCGCGACGCGGGGACCGTCCGCGAATACCTTGAAAAGATAGACGCGTCGAGCCGCCATCTTCTGGAGCTGATAAACGACGTGCTTGAAATGAGCCGCATTGAGAGCGGCACGGTGGAGCTTCAGTTCGTGCCCACGGACATCACGGAGCTGTTCGGGAGCATAAGAGAGCTGTTCTCAAATCAGATGGCACAGAAATCCCTCGACTTCTCCGTACACACGTCGCAGGTGCAGAACAGATTCGTGTGGTGCGACAAAAAGAACATGACCCGCGTGCTTCTGAACGTGGTGGGAAACGCATATAAATTCACGCCCGAGGGCGGCACGGTAAACGTGTCCGTCTGGGAGACGGGCGGCGGCGGTAACGGATACGGCTCGTATGAGATGCGTGTCCGCGACAGCGGCATAGGCATGTCGAGCGAATTCGTTGAAAGGATGTTCAACGCCTTCGAGCGCGAGCGCACCAGCACCGACAGCGGCATCGAGGGCACGGGGCTCGGTCTTGCCATAACGAAGAGCATAGTCGACATAATGGGCGGCACGATAGAGGTGCTCACCTCACCGGGCAGCGGAACGGAAATAATCATCCGCGTAAAGCTGAAGCTGGCAAGCGAGAGCGATATGCCCGCATCGGAGGAGCCGCAGGACGGCGCCGCGGAGGATGACGACGTGGACTTCATAGGAAAGAGGCTTCTTTTGGTGGAGGACAACGTTATAAACATGGATATAGCAAGCATGATACTAAAAGAGCTCGGCTTCATAGTGGAGACGGCCGAAAACGGGCAGGCGGCCGTCGATATGGTCGCGTCATCCGAGCCGGGATATTACGACGCCGTGCTCATGGATATACAGATGCCCGTCATGGACGGATACAGCGCCACGAGGGCTATACGTGCGCTGGGGAACGGGGAGCTTTCGTCCGTTCCGATACTCGCCATGACGGCGAACGCCTTTGCCGAGGACGTTAAGGCGGCGCATGACGCGGGCATGCAGGCTCATATCGCGAAGCCCATAGATATAAACGTGCTGACGGCGGCTCTGCGCTCCGTTCTGAGCAATAAAAACAGAGGCGCGTCACGTGAAGAATGAGGTCTTTGGGGTCCCGCGTCGGGCGCTGCCTTGAGGCGGGAACGGGATTATAGGAACAAAAAAAGAATAGCAGCGTGAATTTTAAGATAACCGAATACGAAGCGCGGCGCCAAGGATGAGGCGCCGCGCTTTTTTTCTTTTCCGGGGTGAAAAAACTCATATCATACGCAGTCATAATTTGGCGGCGCTTCTTTTACATTTTAGTATTGATTTATTCGCGCTTACATTATATAATAAAGTATAAAGTGGCGTAAAGTGCAACAAAGTGGTGAATAAAACGCAAGGAAAGGGGTGCTTTGATATGCTTATAGGCGAGTTCGAACATAATATAGATCAAAAGGGGCGTATCATAATCCCCGCGCGCTTCCGTGAGGATCTGGGCGAGCAGTTCGTCATAACGAAGGGCCCCGACGAGTGCCTCTTCGTATATTCCCTTCACGAATGGTCGCGCCTTGAGCGTCAGATAAAGGAGCTGCCCATGAGCAGGTCGCGAAGCCTCCAGCTTTACTTCTTTTCGAGCGGGAGCCTTTCGGAGACCGACAAGCAGGGCAGGGCGCTTGTGCCGCAGAATCTCAGACGTTTTGCGAAGCTTACGAAAAACGTCATGGTCATCGGCGCGTCGAACCATGTGGAAATCTGGGATATGGAGCTCTGGCAGGAAAAATGCAGGACGCTTACGCCCGACATGATAATGACCGCCATGGAAGAGATGGGCTTTTAAGGGGTAAAGACACTTATGGAATTTTCGCATGTATCCGTACTTCTTAACGAATGCATAGAAGCGCTCAAGATAAAGCCGGACGGCATATACGTGGACTGCACGGCGGGCGGCGGCGGCCACTCCGAGGAGATAGCAAAGCGCCTTTCGGGCGGCAGGCTCATCGCCATAGACAGAGACCCGGAGGCCATTGCCCATGCCGGCGAACGCCTGAAAAAATACGGCGAAAGGGTGACTCTCGTCCGCGGCAATTTCAGGGACTTAAAGCTCATACTGGCCGGGCACGGCATAAGCGGAGCGGACGGCATCCTTATTGACCTTGGGGTATCGTCGTATCAGCTTGACGAGCCGGAGCGCGGCTTTTCATATCAGAACGACGCGCGGCTCGACATGAGGATGGACCGGAGCGCACCGCTTGACGCCTGGACCGTCGTAAACACGTATGATGAGGCGGAGCTTTCGCGCATATTTTTTCAGTACGGCGAGGAGCGCTATTCAAGGCGCATAGCGGAAACGATAGTAAAAAGACGAAAAGAAAAGACGATAGACACGACCCACGAGCTTGTGGACATAATAAAGGCGTCGATGCCGAAAAAAGCGCTCTCCGAAAAGGGACACCCGGCGAAGCGCGTTTTTCAGGCGATACGCATAGAGGTGAACGGCGAGCTCGAGGGGCTTGAAAAAACGCTTGAGGACATATACGACTGCTTAAATCCCGGCGGAGTGGCGGCCATAATAACCTTCCATTCCCTTGAGGACAGGATGGTAAAGCAGTACTTCAAGAAAATGTCCGAGGGCTGCACCTGCCCGAAAAGCTTCCCCGTATGCGTATGCGGCAATAAGCCCAAGCTTGAGCTTATGCGGGGCAGGTCGAAAACTCCCACCGAGGAGGAAATAAGAAACAACAGCCGCTCAAAAAGCGCAAGGCTGCGCGCAGCAAGGCGCATTTTGTAGAAATATGAGGAGATAGAGATGGCACTTCAATATTCAAGACCGCAGGCCAGGGAGGAGTTCGAGTTTTACGAGCAGATAACCCCCGACCCGGTCAAAAAGCCGAGAGCCGCCTCGAAGGCGAAGGGGCGGACAGCGGTGAGAATCGTTGTTTACACGCTCATCGCCGTCGTATGCATATTCATGGTGCTTCTTGTATTGGCAAACAACGCAAAGCTTACGAAGCTTTCGATGGAGGAATCGGAGCTTAACCGCGAGCTTGCCGAATTAAAGGAAGAGGAAGCCAGGATAACGGTGGATATTGACAAAAAAACCACCCTGAAGGATATAGAATGGATAGCGGTAAACACCTTCGGCATGGTCAAGGTGCAGGATTACCAGCGCGAATACATAGACATGAGAAGAAGCGACAAGGCCGAGATAGTAAACTCCTCGCCCGTGTCGGATATACATTCAAAGACGCAGACCATCTTCGGCGGACTTAAGGAATACTTAAGCCGGGATGAGGAAACGCCCGCGGCAGAGGGCGAGGGCGAGACTGCCGCCGCTGAGGCGCTGCCCGAGGAGCAGCCGGCCGAGGGGCAGATCGCCGAGGAGCAGACTGCAGAAGAATACGCGCCCGCCGAGGAAGAATATACGGCCCCCGAAGGGTAATATATATAATAAGGCGGAGCCATCATACGGGCGCTTACTGATTATACGGAGGTAAAAAGCGTGAAAAAAAAGAAACGCGCTTCAATGAAAAAGAGAATAGTCTGGCTTATGGTCCTTTTGCTCCTTCTGGGATTTATCCCGATAACGGGGCAGGTCGTGAACGTGGGCATACGACAGCATGAGACGCTCCAGTCGGACGCGGTGGAGCAGCAGACGCGAAACACCGTCATAAGCCCCCAGCGCGGCACCATATACGACACGAACATGAAGCCGCTTGCGGAGAGTGCCACGGTGGAAACGTGCTATCTTTCGCCGCTCACCATTCCGGAGGAGCAGAAGCGTCAGGTGGCGCAGGGACTTTCGCAGATACTCGGAGTTGACTACAACAAGACATACGAGCAGACGCTTAAAACAAATCAGTACGAGGTAGTAAAAAAGAAGCTTGAAAAGGAAGACGCGGACGCGGTGCGCGCCTTCATAAGCGAAAACGAAATAGAGGGCGTCCACCTTGCGGAGGACACGAAGCGCTATTATCCCTACGGCGACTTCCTCGGGCAGGTGCTGGGCTTTACGGGCACAGACAATCAGGGCCTTTACGGCCTCGAGCTTCAGTATAACGACGTGCTCACCGGCACGAAGGGCCGCGTGGTTACGGCTAAGGACGCGGCGGGCAACGCCCTGCCGTTCCAGTACGAGGATTATGAAACGGCGCAGAGCGGCACCTCCATCGTGCTCACCATTGACGAGGTGATACAGCACGTTGCGGAGAAGTACCTTTCGGCGGCCGTTGCGGAGAACGCCGTGGCCGACAGAGGCGTGGCCATAGTCATCGACGTTGAAACGGGCGGCGTGCTTGCCTGCGCGGTGGAGCCTGCCTTCGACCCGAACAACCCGTATGTGCTCGACCCCACGACGCAGCTTCGCATCGACTCCATCGTTGACGAGAACGCGAGAGAAGAGGCAAGAAACGAGGCGCTCCAGTATATGTGGAGCAACAAGGCCGTTACCGATACATATTACCCCGGCTCCGTATTCAAGATATTTACGGCGGCCATGGGTCTTGAGGAGGGCGTCGTAAAGACGACCGACACCTTCTACTGCAGCGGCGTTATGCAGGTGGAGGAATGGGCGATACACTGCCACGTAAGACGCGGACACGGACAGGAGACGTTCGTAAAGGGCGTTCTTAACTCCTGCAACCCCGTTTTCATGACCGTGGCGCAGAGGCTTGGAGCCGACACCTTCTATAAATACATGGACGCCTTCGGCTTCCTTGAAAAGACGGGCATCGACCTTCCCGGCGAGGCCGTGGGCATATTCCATACGAAGCAGAACTTCAACATAGTTGAGCTTTCGACGGCGGGATTCGGTCAGAACTTCTCGGTTACGCCAATGCAGATGGCGGCGGGCATCGCGGCCGTGGCGAACGGCGGCAAGCTTATGCAGCCCTATGTGGTGCGCCAGTATGTGGACAACGAGCAGAACGTCATAAAGACGATAGCTCCCGTTGAGAAGCGGCAGATAATCTCAAAGTCAACAAGCGACACCTTAAGCGAGATACTTGAGCTGGTCGTAACCCAGGGTACCGGCAGCAACGCCTACGCGAAGGGCTACCGCGTTGCGGGCAAGACGGGTACGACGGAGAAGATAGACAAGCAGAACAAGACGGGTCTTGACAACCTGCGAATAGCGTCCTTCGGCGCATACGCACCGGCGAACGACCCGAAGATCGCCGTGCTGGTGCTCCTCGACGAGCCGGGCGGCCCGAAGGTATACGGCGGTCAGATCGCCGCGCCTGTTGTAAGTAAGATAATAGAGGAGTCGCTTCCCTATCTCGGCGTTGAGCCGCAGTATACGGAGTCGGAGCTTCGCACCCTCGATATAACGGTGCCGAATCTTATAGACGGCTTTGCCTCCGCCGCCGACGCGAAGGCGTACCTGTCCGAGAACGGCATAAAGTGCCGCGTTATCGGAAACGGCGACACCGTAACGAATCAGATGCCGCGCCCCAACACGCGAATGCCGCAGGACGGCACGATAGTCATCTATACGAACGGCGAAGCGGCGATGAACGAGGTTGAGGTGCCCAATGTACTTGGCTATTCTCCGCAGAATGTAAACGCGATGATAACAAACAGGACGCTCAACTTCTCGGCAACGGGCGTATACAATAAAGCGGGCGTTGTGGCGGTGAGCCAGTCGCCTGTGGCGGGCACCGTGGTGCCGCTTGGAACGACGGTATCCGTTGAATTCAGAGAACCGAACTCGACGGTTGAATAAACAGTTTTCTTAAAAGATGTGACGACAGGGGGGACATGAAAAATGAAGCTTGAAAAGCTGCTTCGCGGCCTTTCGTATGAAAAGGCGTTCAATTTTGACAAGGACACGGAAATAAGCAAGGTCTGCTTCGACTCACGAAAGGTGGAAGCGGGAGATCTGTTCGTCTGCATCGAAGGCTTTAAATCAGACGGTCATAAGTTCATCGGGCAGGCAAAGGAAGCGGGAGCGGCGTTTTTCATATGCGCCCATGAAATCGAGGACGAAACGCTTCCCTATATAGTATGCGAAAACACGCGCCACGCGCTTTCCGTCATCGCGGCGAACTACTACGACAATCCTTCGGATAAGTTCAAAGTCATAGGCGTTACGGGCACGAACGGAAAGACCTCCACCACGTATATGCTGAAGGCCATACTTGAACGTGCGGGCTTCAAGGTGGGGCTTATCGGCACAAATCAGAACATGATAGGACAAAAGGTCATCCCGACAGACCACACCACGCCGGAATCTCTCGACCTTCAGGCGCTCTTTGCCGACATGGCAAAGGAGCAGGCCGACTATGTGGTCATGGAGGTGTCGTCCCATTCGCTTGCGCTTAACCGCGTCGATTCGGTAAAATTCGCGGTGGGCATATTTACGAACCTTACGCAGGATCACCTTGACTTCCATAAGGATATGGACGATTATTTCAGCGCAAAGGCGAAGCTGTTCTCGCAGTGCGAAACGGCTGTAATAAACAGGGACGACGACAGGTTCTATGAGCTCAAGGCCCTCATAAAGACGCCGATGCTCTCCTATTCCATTGAGCATAACGACGCCGACAGCGTGGCGAAGAACCTTCGCCAGAAGAGCACGGGCGTTGACTATGAGCTTCTCTCGGGCAATACTCTGGGCCGCGTTTCATTGAAAATTCCCGGCCGCTTCTCCGTTTACAATTCACTCGCGGCTATAACGGCGGCCGTAAGCCTCGGCATAGACGTAAACCTTATAAGAGAGGCCATGACGAATTTTACGGGCGTTGTGGGGCGCGCCGAGCTTGTGCATATAGACGCGGACTTTTCGGTCATCATAGACTATGCCCATACTCCCGACGGGCTTGAAAACATAATAAACACGATACTTGAATATAAAAAGGGACGTCTCATAACGCTTTTCGGCTGCGGCGGCGACCGCGACCCCGACAAGCGGCCGAAGATGGGACGCATTGCCGCAAATCTGTCGGATTACTGCGTCATAACGTCGGATAATCCGCGCACCGAGGACCCCTCGAAGATAATAAAGGATATAGTGAAGGGCATAAAGCGCCCCGCCTGCCCCTACAAGGTCATAGAGAACCGCAGGGAGGCCATAAGATACGCGCTTTCCATCGCCGAAAAGGACGATGTGGTGCTGCTTGCGGGCAAGGGGCACGAGCCGTATCAGATACTGTCCACGGGCACGATACATTTCGACGAACGCGAGGTCGTGGCCGAGGAATTTGCAAAACTAAAAGCTCTGGAGTGAGAATATAATGAGAAGAACCGATGCAGACACGCTGGCAAAAGCGTGCGGCGGCAGAGTCTTGGGAGACGGGAGCGCGTCATGCGTGCGCGTTGAGATAGACTCGCGCAAGGCGGGCGAGGGCGCGCTTTTTGTGGCGCTCAAGGGCGAACGCATGGACGGCCATGATTTTATAGAGAAGGCATTCGCGGGAGGAACGCCCGTTGTGCTTTCAGAGCGTGAGACGGATGTGCCCTCGGGCGCGGCGCTCATAGTTGTGGAAAACACGCGCCTTGCTCTCGGCGACATTGCCCGCCGGTACAGACAAACGCTCGATATAAAGGTCGTAGGCATCACGGGCAGCGTTGGAAAGACCTCCACGAAGGAATTTGTGTACGCCGTGCTTTCCGAAAAGTTCAAATGCTCTAAGACGAAGCTCAACTTCAACAACGACCTGGGACTGCCGCTTACGGTGCTCTCCATTGAGCCTGACTGCGAATGCGCCGTGCTTGAGATGGGCATGAACCACTTCGGCGAGATTGACTACCTTACGAAGATAGCCCGCCCCGACGCGGCGGTCATAACGAATATAGGCGTTGCCCACATAGAGCATCTGGGCTCGCGGGAGAATATACTTAAGGCGAAGCTTGAGATACTTGCGGGGCTTTCGGAAGGCGGCGCGGTCATAATAAACGGCGACGAGCCGCTTTTATGGAACGCGAAGGAAAACGAGCTTTCGGGGTACAGAACGTACACCTACGGCGTTTCAAACGACAGGGTCGACCTCTTCGGCTGCGGCGTTTCGGGCGGCGCGGACGGCATGGCATTTTCGACGAGGGGACTTATGAGCATAGACGCAAGCATTCCCGCGCCGGGGGCGCACAACGTGCAGAACGCGCTTTGCGCCATGAGCGTCGGCTTCGTAATGGGGCTTTCGCCCGACGAGATAAAGCGCGGCCTTACCGCCTATGAGCAGATAGAGAAGCGCCTGAACTTCATAAAAAGCGGCGACGTTACGCTCATCGACGACACATACAACGCAAACCCCGACTCCATGCGCGCCGCGGTACGGGTGCTCATGTCCTCCGAGGGGAAAAGAAAGATTGCCGTTCTCGGGGATATGCTGGAGCTTGGCTCCTACGCGCCAGAGGCTCACAGGCGTCTCGGAGACGATTTAAACGAGGCGGGCGTTGACGCCGTTTTCTTAAAAGGCGAAAATACGAGGTTTACATTGGAGCGTATTTCGGGTAAAATAAAAGACGCGTTTTTCTTCGGGGACGACGAGTCGCTCGTAAATGCGTTAAGAGAATATAAAAGACCGGGCGACCTTATGCTCATAAAGGGCTCGCACGGCATGAAAATGGAGAATATTCTGAGACTTTGGAAGGCTGGGGAAAAGGATTGTTAGAAGGGAATCTGCTCTATTACTTTTTGGCGCTCATTATAGCCTTCGGCGTGACGGTGGCCGTTGCGCCGAAGACGATACAGTTTTTAAAGAAGCTTAAGTTCGGTCAAAGCATACTTGAAATAGGCCCTAATTGGCACAAGTCGAAGCAGGGCACGCCCACCATGGGCGGCATCATGTTCATATTGGCCGTTATTGTCGTGTCGCTCATTTTCTGCCGCGACATGAAGGTAGTCATCTCGATACTTATGGCGCTCTGCTACGGCGTGGTCGGCTTTATAGACGACTACATAAAGGTGGTAAGAAAGCATAATCAGGGGCTTAACGTAAAGCAGAAGTTCGTGCTCCAGTTCATAGTATCGGCGGTATATCTGTGGTCCATGACCGTAACGGGCAACATGAGCTCGGTGGTATATATACCCTTCGTTTCGCACGGGTTCGACATCGGCTTTTTATACTACGTGCTGTCGTTCGTATTCATAGTGGGCGTCGTAAACAGCGTGAACCTGACCGACGGCATAGACGGCCTTGCGGCCGGCGTTTCCACCCCGGTCTTTCTGTTCTTCGCCGTGGCGGCCATAATGTGCTCCTCCAGGGACGCGGCCATATACGCCTGCGCTCTTGCGGGCGGCTGCCTCGGATTTCTGGTGTTCAACTTCCATCCCGCAAAGGTGTTTATGGGAGACACGGGCTCCCTCTTTCTGGGCGGCGCCGTATGCTCCCTTGCATACGCGCTTGATATGCCGCTTATAATCGTTATAGCGGGTCTTATATACCTTATAGAGGCGCTTTCGGTAATGCTCCAGGTGGCGTACTTCAAGAAGACGAAGAAGCGCCTTTTCAAGATGAGCCCCATACACCATCATTTTGAAATGAGCGGCTGGAAAGAGACGAAGATAGTTTTCGTTTTCACGGGGATCACGGTAATCCTCTGCATCATAGCATATTTCGGCATATCCGCCTGGTATGCCGCATAAAAACAGTTTTGGAGGCATAAATTGGCTAAACAGAGACAGCAAAGCTCAAGGGGAGCCAACATAAAAAAACAAAGTGCGCCGGCGCCCAAGCCGCGCACTACCGTTGACATACCCTTTTTGGTGCTTGTAATAATACTGCTCATATTCGGCCTTATAATGATGTTTTCCGCAAGCTATGTTACGGCGATAGACAAAACGGGAGACATGTATTTTTATTTTAAAAAGCAGCTCTTCTGCGCGGCTCTCGGTATGGGAGCGCTGTTTCTCCTTGTCATCATAAGGATGTCGTTCTTAAAAAAGCTCGTGCCGGTCATCATGGTCGGAAACATCCTGCTTCTCGCGGCAACGCTTGCCATAGGACGAGTGGGCGGCGGCGCGCAGCGCTGGCTTATGATAGGCGGCGTGCGCTTCCAGCCTTCGGAGATAACGAAGATAGCCATAGTGCTGTTTTTTGCGTACTTC
>JAEEGL013372457.1_pt1 | contig 17349 bp, 15 predicted proteins | sample 9134231 | NCBI WGS metagenome assembly JAEEGL01 (sample SAMN16246548, study PRJNA631951) | gut metagenome | biome: gut microbiome; feature: rumen; material: fiber-attached | host: Bos | place: Iran: Karaj | collected 2018-10
CCGGGCCCCCGCCGTGGAGCTCACGGAGGACGACGACGCGGCCATCTACTTCTCCTCCGGCACCACGGGCTTCCCCAAGGCCATCCTCCACGCCCACAAGGCTCTGATGCATGCGGCGATCTGTGAGCAGCATCACCATCTGCAGACCCACAAGGACGTGTTCCTCTGCATCCCGCCCCTCTACCATACGGGCGCCAAGATGCACTGGTTCGGGAGCCTTCTGTCCGGCAGCCGGGCTGTCCTGCTGCGCGGCGTGCGGCCCGACTGGGTGCTCCAGACCGTCAGCGAGGAGAAGTGCACCATCGTGTGGCTGCTGGTGCCCTGGGTCCAGGACATCCTGGACGCTCTCGACTCCGGCAGTCTGAAGCTCAGCGACTATGAGCTCTCCCAGTGGAGGCTCATGCACATCGGCGCCCAGCCCGTGCCCCCCTCCCTGGTGCGGCGGTGGCTGAAGGTGTTCCCCAAACACCAATACGACGTGAACTACGGCCTTTCCGAGTCTATCGGCCCGGGCTGCGTGCATTTGGGGATGGAGAACCTCCACAAGCTGGGGGCCATCGGCAAGGCCGGCTATGGCTGGCAGATCCGGGTGGTCAACGATAAAAACGAGGACACGGTCCCCGAGGAGGTGGGCGAGCTCCTGGTCAAGGGCCCCGGCGTCATGAAGTGCTACTATCGGAACCCCGAGGCCACAAAGGAATCCCTCATGGGCGACTGGCTCCGCACCGGCGACATGGCCAAGATGGACGCGGATGGGTTCGTGTACCTGGTGGATCGGAAGAAGGACGTGATCATCTCCGGCGGCGAGAATTTGTACCCGGTGCAGATCGAGGACTTCCTGCGCACCCACAACAAGATCAAGGACGTGGCGGTCATTGGCCTGCCCGACGAGCGGCTGGGTGAGATCGCGGCGGCCATCATCGAGGTGAAGGAGGGCGAATCCCTCACCGAAGCCGAGGTGGACGACTTCTGCCGGGCCCTGCCCCGCTACAAGCGGCCCCGGAAGCTGATCTTCGCCCAGGTGCCCCGCAACCCCACCGGCAAGATCGAAAAGCCCCTGCTGCGGGAGCGGTACGGGGCCACCCGGCTGGTGGAAGCGCAGATGAAGGGCTGACAGCTTCCCTCTGCCGCCTTCTCGGCCCAAGCATCGGCGGCGCAAAAGAAAAGCCCGTTGAAAAACAGGCTTCGCAAAAGCAGCATATCTCGAATAAAAATCGGTCAAGGCACCTTTTCCCGCGAAAAGGTGCTTTTTTCAACGGGTCCCCTTCAAAAACGCCTCCGCCTCGCCCCTTGGCGGTATGGACGGGGCCGCCCCCGGGCGCTGAACGGCCAGGGCCGAGGCCGCGGCGGCAAGCCGCAGAGCGTCGGCATAGGGCAGGTCCTCCGAAAGGGCGGCGGCGTAGTAGCCCAAAAAGCAATCCCCGGCGGCGGTGGTGTCCACGGCCTCCACGGGGAAGGCGGGCTGGAACAAAAGCTCCGATCCCGTCCAGAGGGTCGCACCCCGGCGGCCCTGGGTCAGCAAAATCTTTTGGCGGGGGTACGAGGCCCGCAGGGCGTCCATGTCCCCGGCGAGAGCCCGGGCTTCGCCCTCGTTGACCACCAGCGTATCCACCAGTTCCAACGGCAGCGATTTCACCGAATCCTCCATGGGCGCGGGGTTGAAAAGGATCCTGAGGCCCTTCTCGGCGGCCCGGCGGATGATGTGCGCAAGGCCGTTGATCTCGTTTTGCAGCAGGAGGATGTCGCCGGCGGAAACCTTCTCGAGGGCCGCTTCCACGGCGTCTGCGCTGAGGGCCCGGTTGGCCCCGCCCAGGATCAGGATGGCGTTCTCCCCCTGGGGGGTGACCTGGATGACGGCGTGGCCTGTGGGCGCCTCCACCCGGCTGACGGCGGACACGTCCGCCCCGGCGTCCCGAAGAAGGTCCAGCAGCATGTCCCCGTCCGGGCCCACCGCGCCCCCGTGGAAGATCTCAGCCCCGGCCCGGGCCGCCGCCACGGTCTGGTTGAGACCCTTGCCGCCCGGATACACGTCCCGGCGGCTGGAGAGCAGGGTCTCCCCCGCCGTCACAAAGCGGGGCACCGCGTACACATAGTCCAGGTTCAGGGAACCGATGTTCAGGATCTTCGCCATATATCCTCCTTGTTATTTCCCCCCGTCGTCAGACAGGCCACCTCATCCACCCAAGCGTTAGCGAAGCAACGCAGGTCCCACCTTCCCCTCAAGGGGAAGGCTTTTGAGGCGGTAAGCCCTACAAACGGGCCATCTCGTGGTTATCGTAGGCCGGGTTATCGGTGACCTCGCGGATCACGTGGAGGTTCTCGGGAATATGCACCTCCGCGTCGGGATCGGACAGCTCCACCTGGAGCAGAGCCACGTCTTTCCAGGTGGGGTACAGGTCCACCTCGAAGGACTGCACGTCGTCCACCAGGCAGTACCGGGTCTTGCGGATGGGCCGGCAGGCGGGGTCCGCCTCCATGAGCAGGCTGAAGTATTCCTCCTGGCTGAGCCGCTCCTCCACCTCCATGCGGCCGCCGTCGGGGGCGTCCCGCTGGGTGGTCTTGTAGTAGATATAGCTGCTGCCGGTGCCCCGCATGCAGACGCGACGCTCCTCGTCCCGGTAGGGAGTGAGGTAGGTCTGGATGATCTCCACCCGCTGGCAGTTGGGGTTACTGTTGAGCCAGTTGAGGTCCGGGTACTTGATGAGGTACCGCCGGGCGTGCTCCATGGGCTCCGGCTCCCCAAGAGCCGACATGACCTCCTTCAAGAGCCGCAGCATCTTGCCGTTGAAGTCGGTGGAGTTGTCGATGATCCGCAGATGGGGATGGCCCGCCCAGGCCGCCAGGGTCTTCTCGTCCAGCTCGATGGCCTCCTCGGGGGTCTCGGTCCGGGCGGTGTTGTTGGCGGTGGTATAGAAGGGCAGGGCCCCCTTGGCCGCCGTGACCAGGTGGAAGACGGCGTCGTACTTGTCCCGGAAGCTGACCTCGTCCTGGTCAAGCTCCTTGAGGATGCTGTCGAACTCCTCCGGCGCCATATAGGGCTTGTCGTCCATGGAGCCACGGTCGTGGACGATGACCACGTTGTCGTTCGATAGGGCCTCCGCCGCCCGGCGGTAGAGCCGTTCCCGCTCCAACTGGTAGCGGACCTGGATGCGCTGAAAGGCGAAGTTGTCCCGGCAGTTGTAGCTGGAGACGCCGGCGTTGGCGAGCTCGGTGAAGGTCTCGGTCAAAAAGATGACCGCGTAGCCCGCGCTGGTCAGGGCGTTCTGCAGCCAGCTCATGGCCGTGGTCTTGCCCCCGCAGGGACCGCCGGTGATGACGATGGTGCGGATCTTCTTCTGTCCGCCGGTGGATGCGCTCATGTGGCTTTTCTCCCTCCATCCCTATAGATATATTTACTATATCAGACTCCGGCAAAAAAAGCCATAGGCAAGGCAGGATATACAAAAGGGACCCGGCGGTCCCTTTTCAGGCTGCCTAAGAAGGCGGCAGACCATCTGCGGCAAACGGTTCTTTGGATAGCACTGGCAGGAGGAAATGGCGCAAACCGCCATTTCTTCTGATTTTGATGCCGCAGATTAACCGTTTTTCCGGCCCGTCGCATAGCTAACTATAGCTCGGGCACGGAAAAAACGGCTTCTGCCATCCTTCCTGACAGTCTGCTTCAGCTTGTCAAAAGGATTTTGACAAGCTGAAAAGGGACCCGGCGGTCCCTTTTCTCGTTTTTTCTATGACCCCTCAGCGAAGGATCGGCGTTGCCGGATCATTTCCCGCTGATGGACAACCGGATGGATCCTGTACCCGTATGGGCCTCGCAGCGGCCCCCCGAGGTGCTTTCGGGCACATGGACCGACCCGGTGGAGGACTTGGCATAGAACTCCTTCCCGGTCCGGATGGTGCCGGAGATGCTGCCCGTGTCCGCCTTCAGGTACAGGTTGGCCCCGTCCACGTCGGTGAGCCGGATGGACCCGGTGTCCGCTTCGATGCGCATATCCCCGGAGCAGACCACGTCCGTCACACGGATGCTGCCCGTGTCCGCGTCCAGCTCCAGGGTCTCCGGCGTCATGTTCTCCACCACGATCTTGCCCGTGTCCGCGGTGATCTTCAGCTTCTTCACGTCCGCGCCGTCCACGGTCACGGCCCCGGTGTCCGCGTCCACGTCCACCGTTTCGAAGGACACGCCGGCCGCCAGCTTCACGGCGCCCGTGTCCGCGTCCACCTTCAGGGACTCATAGTCCGCCGCCGGCAGATACACGGTTACGCTGGGGCCCTTGGTCTGGATGCCGATGACGTTCCACTTCTGGTCCTTGGCGGAGCGGACGATCAGGGCGCCGTTCTCCACGGTCACGGTGTGGGGGTACTTCTCCCACTCCAGGCAGACCACCCGGCACCGGCCGTCCTCGGCGGGCTGGATGTTCACGTCCGCCGTGTCGATGTCCATCTCCACCCGGGTGAACCCTTCGCCCACGTCGTGGGTGTTGGTCACGTAGTCGGTGGTGTTCAGATCCCTTACCTTGAAGTGCACCGCGCTCAATCCCGCGAACACCAGCGCCCCGCCGATGGCCACCACCAGCACGGCGATCAGAATAGCGATAGCTGTCTTCTTCATTGTACTTTACCCTTCTTTCCCACAAACAATGATTTTATGCCGGTCCAGACCCACTTGCACAGCTTCACCGTGCCCACGGTCAGGAGCTTCAACAACAGATACAGCAGCGCGCACAGGCCCAGACACACCAGCCCGCCGCCCAGGAGCACCAGCCCCTGGGGCACATGGAGCCGAATGAGCTCAAACACGCCCGCCGCCATGGCCGCGATGCCCGCCAGGATCACGCCCAGCGCCGCCGCCCACAGGCTGATGACCACGGCCCACAGGGCCACGAACAGGGCGAACAGCACCGCCAGCACCGCGATCAGCAGCGGGATCCACAGCGGCGCGCCCAGGATCAGCAGGGCGATCACCCAGCCGGAGCCGCCCTTCTTCTTGGTCTCCTGGACCCGGGTCTGGACGATCTGGGTGAAGGGGGTCTCCTTGACCACGCTGGCCACGATCTCGTCCAGGGACCCCAGCCGCGATACGGCCTCCTCCTCGCTGACGCCGTCCTCCATGGAATCGGCGATCAGCTCGCTGTAATACTCCACCGTGCGTTCCACGGCCTCCTGGGGAACGCCCGCCAGCTTGTGGCGCAGCTCCCCGATGAATGCATCCCTGCTCATGCTCGACCCTCCTTGGTAATGAACCGGTAGATGGACTCCATCTCGTGCCAGTCCCGCTTGAAATCCTCGATCCGGCCCCTGCCGGCCTCGGTGATGTGATAGTACTTTCTCAGCCGCCCGTTGTGCTCCATGGAGCGGACCGTCAGCAGCCGCCCCTCCTCCAACCGTCTCAGAATGGGATAGAGGGTGGACTCGGAGACGTCCACATACGGGCGGATATCCTTGATGATCTGATACCCGTAGGAATCCTCACTCTGGATGGCGGCCAGGACGCACACGTCCAGCAAACCGCGCTTCATCTGTACATCCATAGGTCTCATGCCTCCCTTCGCGTGATACTATACATCACATAGTATAATGTGTCAAGTGGTATTTTTTATTTTTTCAAGATTTTTTTGCGGCCGAATATGAACGGATTATCGGAGGCACGGCGTTCCAAGGCGAGATAGACTGTATCCAAAGAAAAGGAGGCAAGATCATGGAACAACGACAGACCTTTTATACCAGGGCGGACCTGTTCGACATGGACGTCAGCCCCCGGGCCAAACTCATTTTGGCCTATCTCTCCCGCATCAGCAACCGGCAGGGGATCAGCTTCCCCTCGGTCAGCACCGTCGCCAAGCAGTGCGGGTGCTGCGAAAACTCCGCCCGCAAGGCCCTGCGGGAGCTGGAAGGGGCGGGCTTCATCACCATCGCCCCCAAGACCATACCCACCAAGCGAGGCCGGCTTCGCCGCACCTCCAACCGCTACACCCTTGTTTTTTTGCCCGCGCAAAATGAACATACCCCCCTTCAGCCTGTGCAGGGGGGTACTTCATCCGTTGAAGGGCATAGGTATGATGGAGATCTTACTATGGTCGCTCCCTACGGTCACAGTCCGTCAGTAGAGGGGACTGACCATGACCATGACCATGACCATGACTCGAGGGAGAACGAACTTGGCGCGCTGCTCTCACGGCTGCAGCTGGACCGGTTTGGGGACAAGTCCTTTGCCAAGAGCATCCGTCATGCCCTCCGGCGCATGTATCACAGCCAGAGCATTCGGGTGAACGGGACTCAGATCCCCCGCTCAGACGTGCGCAGCGCCATGCAGCTGCTGACCATCGACCACATCGACTTCGTGGAGCGCCAGCTCCACGAGGCCACCGGCTCCGTCACCTGGGGGGAGGGGTTCCTCATCTCGTGCCTCTACAACGCGCCGCTGGACTGCATGGCCAAAAGCCGCTGCGGCGGTTGAGGACCTTCGTCAGAACTGGCCGTAGATGAAGTCGGAGGCGGTGTAGCCCGGGCCGTAGGCGCCGAAGAGGAGGGCCAGGATCAGCAGGGCTGCGGCGGCGAGCCACAGCTTCCAGGGGTCGTTCAGGTACTTCGTCCGGAAGGAGGCCTCCCCCTTTTTGAGGGAGACGAAGAGCATCAGGGCGGCCATGCAAAGGACCACGATCCAGTCCCCGGCCCCAAAGCTCAGCTCCGGCAGTATGCTTCCCAAAACGCCGGCCCGAAAGTTGACGAACAGGGACGAAAAGGCCGACCACACGTGCCAGGGGCTTGGATAGATGTCCCACAGACGGATCAGGCACATAAGGAAGAAGGTGCGGACGATCTCGAAGGCCCCGTAGGCTTTCTTTTCTTTCAGGCCCGGGAAGCGGCGGTGGAAGCGTTCGTAGAGGGGCTTGAGCGTCAGAGAAATGATGATGACCACTCCGTTGGTCAGGCCCCAGAGGGCGTAGTTCCAGCCCGCCCCGTGCCATACGCCGGTAGCGAGCCAGGTGACCAGGGTGGCCGTGTAGAGAGGCAGACGGCTCAGAAAACCGTTGCCGAAGCGGGCGCGGAGGCCTTTGGTCCACTTTAGGAAGGTCTTCGACACGTTCAGAGGGTAGAACACATAGTCCCGAAACCAGCCGCCCATGGTCATGTGCCAGCGGGTCCAGTATTCCTCGATGTTTTTGGAGAGATAGGGTCGGTCGAAGTTCTCCGGCAGGATCACGCCGAAGAGTTCGCCCACGCCGAGAGCCATGTCGATGCCGCCGGTGAAGTCGGCGTAAAGCCGCAGGGCATAGAGGACCATTTGGAGCAGCACCAGGCTCCCCTTATACCCGCTGTCGAAAACGGGCATCGCCACGCTGATAAGCCGGTCCGCCACAATCAGCTTCTTGGCCGCGCCCCAGAATATCCGCACCAGGCCCCGGCCCAGCCGGTCCGAATCGAAGTCGGTCCCCTCGTAGAGGGTCTTGGACAGCATATCGTAGCGGCTGATGGGCCCCTGGATCATCTGGGGGAAGAAGGAGGCGAAGAGGGCGTATTTGAGGAAGTTTTTCTCCGGGGGGTACTTGCCCCGCTTCACGTCGATAAGGTAGCCGATGGACTGGAAGGTGTAGAAGGAGATGCCCAGCGGCAGCACCCAGTTCACGGAGAAGGGGACATGGACCGCCGAGAGCAGGAAGCCCGTGTATTTGAGGGCCGCCAGCAAGCCCAGGTTCACCAGCAGGCAGGCGAGGAACAGGGCGGTGCGCTTCCTGCCTTCCTTCTGCTTATAGGCGGCAACGGCCTCCCGGGGGAGGTCCTTTTTATGCTCCGCCATATAGGCCTTCTGCCGCTCCAGGTTCCGGCCCAACAGCCGGGCGGTACAATAGACCGTGACCACGGTAATGGCCAAAAAGGGCAGGTACGCCCGGCCCGCCAGGGCGTAGAAAACCACGCTCCCCGCCAGCAAGGCAAGATAGCGGAAGCGCTTGGGCAAAAGATAGTAGGTTATGAGCAGGGCCCCCACCAGCAGGAGGAAGCCGGAAGAAAGGAAGGTCATGGGCGAAAACACCTCATCAGTCACTTCGTGACAGCTTCCCCTCAAGGGGAAGCCTCATGGCCTTAGCCTTCCCCTGGCGGGAAAGGGGGACCGCTTGCGGTGGATGAGGTGTCGTCTCACTCGTTTTCCCGTCGCTCGATCAGGGCGAAGAGGGCCCGGGCGCTGTTGAAGTTCTCGGGCACGATGTCCACGGCCCCCAGCTCCACGTCGTAAGTCTCGGAAAGCTCCGCCACGATGGACACCACGTCGAAGGAGGTAAGGATCTTGCGGTCGATGAGGCCCGTCTCCCTCTCAAAATCCACCTCGGGATGCAGGTCCCGCAAAAAGTCCAAAAGCTGTTGATACGTCATCGTCTGTACTCCTTTTCCTCAATGGCCCGCCGGTCGATCTTGCCGTTGACCAGGTGGGGCAGCTCCGAGCGCTGTTCCGTGCGATTGGGGGTCATGTACCCCGGCAGCTTCACCTTCAGGCCCACCACCAGATCCCAGGGCTGGGCGGGGCCGGTATAGAAGAGGTCGATCCGCTGCCGATCAGCCACGTACAGGCACACGGCCTCGTGGACCCCCGGAAGGCTCAGGGCGGCGGCTTCGATCTCCCCCAGCTCCACCCGGTGGCCCATGTGCTTCACCTGCTGGTCCCGGCGGCCCACGAAGACGAGATCGCCGTTCTCATCCAGCCGGCCATGGTCGCCGGTGCGGTAGCAGCATGGCGCGGAGGGGTCCGCAGGGTCCGGGATCAGGGCCGCGGCGGTGCGCTCGGGGTCCCTGAAGTAGCCCGCCATGACCGCGGGACCGCCGATGACGATCTCGCCCTCATCCGAGAGCCGGCCCTCATCGTCCAAAAGATACAGCTTGGTGCCGGGGAAGGGCTTGCCCACGGGCACGGGCTTCGAGGGGTCCTGGGGGCCCAGGACGGGATGGTAAAAGCTCATGCCCGTGCACTCCGTGGCCCCGTAGAGCTGGAAGATCCGGGCATCGGGGCAGGCCTTCTGCCAGGCCGAGAGCTGCTTCACAGGCAGGACCTCGCTGCCGAAGCACATGAGTTTGAGATGCTCCGGAACCACGGCGTAGAAGGTCCTGAGCCGGGACACCAAACTGAAGGCCGAGGACACCCAGCACAGGGCGTTGATCCCCCGCTCGTTGATATACTGGATGAGGGACACGGGGTTCACGAACAGCTCCCGGGGCAGCAGGTAGGCCGTGGCGCCCTTCACCGTCACGCCCATCAGCTCCTTGAGCCAGGCGTCGAAGTAGAGGGGCGATTGGATGCCGAAGACCAGGCTTTCATCGAAGCCCAACGCCTCCGGCAACGTGGCGGCATAGTCCAAAAGGCTGCTCTCCCGGATGCTGACCCCCTTGGGTTCCCCGGTGGAGCCGGAGGTGAACACCACATAGCACAGGCCGTCCGATCCGCTCTGCTCCCTGAGCCGGTCCGGGCCGGGAAAGGCTGCCGCGTCATCGTACAGCAGATGCTGCGCCGTCGGGCAAAGGCCCTCTGCGGCGGTGAGATTCTTTCCGTCCGTCAGGATGAACCGGGGGTTTAGGGTGCGGACGATGCGCTCCAGCCGCTGCCGGGGCATCTGCTCGTCCAGGGGCACATAGAAGCAGCCGGCCTCCATGACCCCCAGAAAGGCCGCGATCTCAAAAGCGCCCCGTTCCATGAGCACGCCCACGGGCTCCGCCGCGGCGCCCCTGTGCCTGAGGCAGGCGCCCACGTTGGCCGTCGCCCGGCGAAGCTGTGAGAAGGTGAGCCCGACCGTCCCGTCGGAGAAGGCCAGTTTGTCCGGCAGCCGATCCGCCGTCCCGTTAAGATAGGATAGAAAGCTCTTCATACGGTCCCCTCACTGATCCTCCGCCACCCGGTACTCGATGTACGCGATGCGCCTTATGCCGTCCCCGGCCTCCTTCACCTGGATCACCAGCTCCACCTGGCCGCTGCGGTAGGTATAGAGGCCGTCGTCCTCATCGCCCCCCAGAAGGTCCAGGAGCCTGTCCTCCTCGTCGTAGATGCGCAGGCCCTGGGGGATGGTCACGGTGTCGTCCGCCACGGTGATGAGGGTGATCCGCTCCACGCCCTCCACGTTGTTCACCGTCAGCTGGACGCCGGGATAGGCGTAAAACACGTCCTTGCCCACGTAGGCGCAGCTGTCCGCCTCGAAGCGGCGGATGGGCTCGCCCAAAGCCGCCAGCACCGGCGCCGCCTCCATCATGGGCTCCAGGCGCACGCCCCGCAGCTCAAAATACAGGTCCAGCGGCGCTTCAGGCTCCTCCGGCACCTCCGTGGCCTGGGGCTCCGGGGCCCCGGTCCGGACCGGGTCGGGGGCGGCGGTGGCCTGCCGTTGGGGTTCGGCCGCGGGGGCGGCGGTGGCCTTCGGGGCCGCGTTAGGGTCCAGATACACCACGCCGGCCTTGGGGGTGGCGGGCTGGGCCTGTCGAGACTGACAGCCCAGGGACACAATCGCCAGCAGGGCGACCATCAGGACTAAAAAACCGTTCCGTGCGTTCATGTGGATCCCATTCCTTTTCAGCGCATCCTGCGCTGTTTTTCTCGTTCGTATCGCTCCAGCAGATCGTCGTAACGGGCGGCGATCACCGGGTCCTGCCGCTGATCCTCCAGAAGGCCCTGCTCCCTGAGACGGGCCCCCAGCCAGCGGGTGTATTTCTCCGCCCCGAAAACGTTCAGGTGGATGCCCCCGTCGTAGGTGTCGGTGGCAAGGTCGATGCCCATCTCGTCCATGAGGGGGATGGCGTTGACGTATTCGACGCCGTGTTCCTCCGCGTAATCCGCCAGCCATCGGTCCCATTCCTCGTACCAGGCCGGGTACAGGCAGGGGCTCTTCACCAGGATCAGGGCGATCCCCTTCTCCCGGCACAGGTCCACGATCCGGTCGAGATACGTCACCGGCTTCTCTGCGAAAGCAGGGTCCCTCAGCACCGGCGCCTGGGGCATCCAGGTGTAGGGCACCGCCTCCGTGCGCATGAGGTAGCCGTTATAGGTGAGCTCCGGCCCCGCAAACAGATAGCGGGCGTCCTCCGCCGTCAGCTCAAAGAGCCGGTCGTGATACCGCAGCAGGGGGATATAGTAGCTAAGCTCGCTCTCCCCCTCCGCCAGCGACGCGCGGACGGCCTCGACCTTGTCCCGGCTGAGGCGCATGCCGTCCAGGGTCATGCGGTTGTAGGCCTCGTTCTGGGGCTCCCCGTACCGCAGGGAGCAGATCGACAGCACCACCGCCCGAGGCGTTTCCTTCCTCAGGGCTTCCCTGAGCAGGTAGTAGCTCTGCCACATGAGCTGCTGGGCGCTGCCCCGGATGTAGGAGGTGGCACCGAACTCCGCGTACAGGGTGGCCGGGGAGAAGCTTTCGTAGACCTCGCAGTCGCCGATGAAGAGGACCTGGTGGCCCTCCCCGGCATGGGCGTACCAGTTCTCCACCATGCTGCCCTCCAGGGTGATCCCGGAGGCGTACTTGGGCCGTACCAGCCGCCCCAGGCCCCAGACGAGCAGTCCTGTCAGCAGCAGCGCGCAAAGGGGGGCGAACCAACTTCGTTTCTTCATGGGCGTCTTTCCATCCATTACCATTTGTTTCACCGGGCCTCAGGGGCTATCCCGGGCGAGGGGCCCTCCCCCGCCGGAACCGCTCCCCGCCCTACCAATCCCGCTGGAAGGGGACGGTGGGGGTGTCGGGGTAGATCCTGTGATCGTATCGCCAGAAGAAGGGGTACAGCTCGTGGACCTCCTGCGAGGTGAGCATAAAGCACCGGTATTTGCGGCTGGGACCGTCATTCAGGGGATCGAAGTGATACCACCCCGTGCCCAGATCCACCATGAGCCAATAGTGGCGATAGCTGCTTTTGCGGGACACGAACATGACCTTGGCCCCGATCCGTTCCAGCAACAGCCGGGCCGCGGCACAGTAGGTGAAGCAATCCCCGTGCTGCCGGGTGAGCCCCTTCCAGGCTTCCTGCTTCCAATCCCGCTTGTTGGACGCATAGCCGAAGGTGTAGTTATCGTAGATATACCGGTAGATGGCGTAGGCCTTTTGGCCTTGGGTCATGTCGTCCGTCACGATCCGGGAAAGGACCTCGTCCGCCTTGGCCATGAGCTTCTCCTCGGACACGGTGGGCTTGAGGAAGGTCAGCCGGGCTTTTTTGTGGGCCTGGTTCCCCGCCCGATCCGTGGCCGTATAGGTCACGGTGTAAGCGCCGGGGGTGAAGATGTCCACCGCGGCATTGTCCACGGTGAGGACCACGTCCTCCGGCCGATCGGCGTTGTCCGTGACGGAAGCCTGAGCAAAGTAGGCCACCGGCTCGCCGACGTACACATACTGGTTGGTGACGCCCAGGATCTTCGGCGGCGTGGTGTCCCGGACCAGGTCCACCGTCCCCGCCAGCTCGGTCCGGTTCCCCACGGCGTCCACCCCCTCGATCACCACGGGCTGAGGGCCCTCCGCTGACCAGTCGGGTTCCTGCACGTAGGAAAGGGTCAGGGCCGTCTCGTCCGCGGCCGTCGCGAGGAGCTCCTCGGGCGTTTTGGGATGGTCCACGTAGGCGCTGAGCTTCTTGGGGAACGCCAGGCGCGGGGCGGTGGTGTCCACCACGAAGAGCCGCTGGATGCAGGGCACCTCGTCCACCGTGGCGTTCACGTCGAAGCAGCCCACCGTCTTGGGTACGAACCGCGCCACAAGCACCTGGCCCGTAAAGCTGTCGTCCAGCTCCTGCTGCCGGGCCGCCACCGCCGATCCCGTCACGCTGCGGCGGCTGGCTTCCCAGACCAGGGGCCTAAGATCGGACACCAGGACCGTGACGGCGCCTGTGACGGTGTTGCCGCCCGCGTCCGTGACCGCCACGGTGACGGTCTGGTAGCCCCGTACCTGCCAATCGGGCTGGGGGTCGAAACCATAGGTGAGGGCGGTGGCGTCCGAAGCGCTGATGACCAGGCTTTGGGGCGTCAGCGCCTGGCCCGTGAGGGTGAAGGGCACGGTGTCATCGAAGACGCACACCGGCGGCACTGTGTCCGACACCAGCAAAGCGGTCTCGTATATCTGTCCCTCGGCCTCCACCTGGATCATATGGACCCCCGGCACGGCGGTGTCCACGGTGGCCGGATCCGTCACGAACCGGCCGGACATGGTGTCGTTGGGCAGAAAGGCCCGAAGGGGCGGCAGAGGCTCCCCGGCCTCCAGGGAGATCCGGGCCACCGGTCCCAAAATGGTGCAATCGGTCTCGACGAAGCCCACGTTCCCGGACAGGTCCTCCAGCCGGACGGTCACCGGCCACGTCCCCGCCTCATGGAACCGGGGCGCCTGCTCAAAGGACACGCCCACCAGCTGGGCGTCCACTACATCGGTGACAAAAGCGTCGGGCCCCAGCTCCTCGTCCACCCCCAGGATATGGGGAACGCCCTTGGCCCCGGGGGCCGTGGTGTCCTGGAGCCGCACCAGCGCGATCCGGGGCCCGCCGCTGCCGGAGACCAGCACCAGCGCGTCCCCGGGACGGGTCCAGTCGATCTTGCCAACGTCGAAGGCGTACGCCCCTTCCCCGCCGTCCTTCATGAGGGCGGACGGAGGGGGACACTGGCCTGTGAGCTCCCAAACCGTCATGGGGCGCACCTGACGATACAGCAGGAAAAAGGCTCCCACGGGCACCCCGATCAACAGCAGGACGCCCAACAGCAGAAGCCGGAGCCAGCGGGTTTTATGCACTTGTCGCTCCTGCATTTCCTCCACAGACGCGCCTCCATAAAATCACTTCCTTATCATAGAAGAAAACGGCCCCAATGTCAATAAAGGGCGAACAAGAGGAATTGTAAAACCGTTCATGGAGCCGGTTGCAATGGGGCAAAGAAGGGCGTATACTGGAGAAAACCCATGAAAAAAGGAGAGAAAACATATGCCCTGCACCACTATCCTCATCGGCAAGCGCGCCAGCAACGACGGCTCCACCATGATCGCCCGGACCGACGACGGTCATTTCGACGTGAAAAAGCTGATCGTGGCGGAGCCTGCCCGGCAGAAGAGGACCTACCGAAGCGTCCTGTCCCATGTGGAGATCCCCCTGCCCGACGATCCCATGCGCTGCACCGCCTGTCCCAGCGTGGATCCCTCCAAGGGCCTCTGGGCCGCCACGGGCATCAACGCCGCCAACGTGGGTATGACCGCCACGGAGACCATCTCCACCAACCCCCGGGTGTTGGCCGCGGACCCCCTGGTGGTCTATGAGAAAGCGAAGAAGCGGGGCGAGAAGGACGTGATCGGCGGCATCGGCGAGGAGGACATGGTGGCGCTGGTGCTGCCCTACATCCGCACCGCCCGGGAGGGCGTGCTGCGGCTCGCTTCCCTTCTGGAAGAATACGGCACCTATGAAAGCAACGGCATCGCCTTCAACGATGAAAACGAGGTCTGGTGGATGGAGACCATCGGCGGCCACCACTGGATGGCCCGGCGGGTCCCCGACGATGCCTGCGTCATCGCCCCCAACCAGTTCGCCATGGACGCCTTCGACCTTGACGATGCCTTCGGGGCCGGGAAGGACCACCTGTGCTCGGCGGATCTGCGGGGATTCATCGCGGAGAACCGCCTTGATCTCAACCAGGGCGGCCGGTTCAATCCCCGGGACGTGTTCGGCTCCCGCCGGGATCTGGACCACATCTACAACACCCCCCGGGCCTGGTACATGGGCAGGTATCTGTGCCCCTTCTCCTACCGCTGGGATGGGCCCGCCGCCGAGTTCGGACCGGAAAGCGACGACATCCCCTTTGTCCTGGTCCCCGACCGGAAGGTGAGCGTGGAGGACGTGAAGTATCTGCTGTCCAGCCACTATCAGGGCACGGACTACGATCCCTACATCCACCGGGACACGGGCAAGCGGGGCATGTACCGGTCCATCGGCATCAACCGGACCGGCGTGGCCGCCCTGTGCCAGATCCGCAGTTACGTGCCCGACCCCATCAAGGGCCTCCAATGGATCTCGTTCGGCTCCACCACTTTCAACGCCCTGCTGCCTGTGTATCCCAACGTCCCCAGGATGCCCGCCTACCTTTCGGCCGTGGCTCTGGACGTGTCCACGGAGAACTTCTATTGGGCCAGCCGCCTGCTGGGGGCCCTGGCCGACCCCCACTTCGCTCAGGCCGCCCAGCCCGTGGAGCGATACCAGGCCGCGATCATGGCCCGGGGCCGGCAGCTGGTGCGCCATTACGATCAAAGGATGACCGATTCCGGCGACTTCTCCCTGACCCTCGAGGCCAACGAGGCTCTGGCGAAGATGGCCCGGGAGGAGACCGTAAAGATTCTCAACGAGGTGGTCCGCATCGCCAGCGAGGGCATGAAAAACGGCTACGACCGGGCGGACAACTGAGGGGGGGGGTTCCCGTTTGCCTGCCAACGGGCATGCCGCAGCCGGTTCTGCTCCCATCCTTCGCCCCGTCTTGACAGCGGGAACGATTTATGATACTCATGAAAAAAAGGAAAGGATGCCGAAACAAATGGCCGTGATGACAGAAACCTTCGGAACACTGAAGGACGGGCGGGAGGCCCGCCTCTTCACCATCTCCACCCGGTCGGGCAGTTCCGTGACCCTGACGGACTTCGGGGCCGCGGTGGTGCGCCTGCTGGTCCCCGACGTCCGGGGACGGCTGGAGGACGTGGCCCTGGGCTTTGACCAGCTGTCCCTCTACGAGCAGGACCTGGGGAATTTCGGCGCCGTCTGCGGCCGGGTCGCCAACCGGCTCAGCCGGGCGTCCCTGCCCCTGGACCGCCGGGTGTACCCCCTCGTGCGCAACGACGGGCCCAACACCCTCCACGGCGGCGCGATAGGGTTCCACCACAGGCTGTGGGACGCCCAGATCCTGGGCGAGGACGCCGTTCGCTTCAGCCGCTTCAGCCCCGACGGAGAGGAGGGGTTCCCGGGGGATCTGGACGTGTCCGTCACGTACCGGTTTTCCGAGGACCTGGTCCTGTCCCTGGACTTTGAGGCCGCCGCCGGAGAAAAAAACACCGTGGCGAATCTGACCAACCACAGCTACTGGAATCTGGATGGGAACACCTTCGGCAGCATCCTGGACCACAGCATCCGCCTCCACGCCTCCCGGTTCACCCCCGTCAATGAGTTCCTCGTGCCCGACGGCCGGGTCCTGCCCGTGAAGGGCGTCTTCGACCTGAGGGCCTACCGCTCCCTGCGGGAAGGGATCGCCAGCCAGGATGAGCAGATCCTGCTGGGCAACGGGTACGACCACAACTTCCTTCTGGACGGATACGACGGCACCAGCCTCGTTCCGGCGGCGGACCTGAGGGCGGCCCTTTCGGGGCGGCGGATGGAGGTGTGGACCACCATGCCGGGCATCCAGCTCTACACCGGTAACCATTTCGACCGGCTCACCGGCAAGGGCGGCATGCGCTACAACAAGTCCGCCGGGGTGGCCCTCGAGACCCAGTTCTATCCCGACGCGCCCCACCACCCCGCCTGGCCTCAGCCCACGGTGAAGGCCGGCCAGATCCAGCGATCCCGGACGGAGTTCCGGTTCTTTGCGGAGTGATCCTTCGCCCCGTCCCTTTCTCATCCTGGTCGAAAAAAGGCAAAAAAAAGCCCTCCGGAACAGCCGGAAGGCCTGACCCGATCGAAGACTCTTTGGACGCGCCCTTTCTGAGAGGAAAGGGCGCTTGATTCATTCTGCTCCTTTTGAGGAGACGCTTCTGAGGGATTCCCCGTTGAGCCAACGAAGGAGCTGGCGGGGCGTGGCGGGCAGGGCCACGGTCCGAAACTCGGTCCGCCCTGGGACCATCTTGGTGTCGTCGTCGCTGGTGGCCCAGGTGACCCGCGCCAGGACGGGCGCGTCCGAGGTGCGGATGTCCCCTTCGGGCAGCTCCGTGTGCTGAATGAGGATGGACGCCTGCCCGTTGTCGGAGATCCAGCGGCCGAAGTTGGTGGTGGGCGCTTTCCAGAGCCAGCGGGTGCTGCCGCCCTTCTCCCCGACGCGCTTGAGATAGCCGTTGTATACGTCCTGGGTGCAGCGCATGAGCCAGATCACGTGATAGCCCGCCCGCTGGAAGTGCTCGCACACATCGAAGAAGCTGGCCTCCATCAAGAGCCCATCCTGGAGCATCATGGCGAAGTGGTTCACCAGCACATAGGCCTCGATGCTCACCCCGTCCACCGTGACCGGCACGTTCCGGCACTCTGGGGGCACCAGGCTCCGCCATTGGTCCTGCCAGTCCTGGGTGGAGGACTGGATATAGGGCGCTTTCTTCCGTTTCAAAAACTCAAACATACATTTTCCCTTCCCCGTCAATATCCCACCGCCAGGGCGAAGAGCAGCAGCCCCGCCGTGAGCAGCAGGTTCATGAG
>JAEEGL013839922.1_pt1 | contig 17349 bp, 18 predicted proteins | sample 9134231 | NCBI WGS metagenome assembly JAEEGL01 (sample SAMN16246548, study PRJNA631951) | gut metagenome | biome: gut microbiome; feature: rumen; material: fiber-attached | host: Bos | place: Iran: Karaj | collected 2018-10
GTGCGGCTGTCTCTGTCATACTTTTTATGGTAAAAAAACAGGACAGAAAAGCCTGTGCCTTTCTGTCCCGAATATTAATTCAGTTTATTAATTTGAGTACTTTCTTCTGTAGAAGTAGACAGCGCCGACTCCTGCAACGAGAGTGATCAGAACAGCGATCGCGGGGAATGCCTCGCCTGTCTTTACGGTGCCGTTAGCCTCTGACTTTGTAGCCTCGGACTTGGTCGCCTCGTCCTTTGTAGCGGCTGTGGTGGGCTGTACGGTGGCGGGAGCCGCGGTAGTCGCCTCAACGGTTGTGGGCTCTGCGGTTGTAGGCTCTGCTGTGGTGGGCTCGGCTGTTGTAGGCTCAACGATGGGCTCTGCGCCGTTGATTGCGGGAATTACATAGGTGTAGATGATGGGCTCGCCCTTGCCGGTCTCCGTGGATTGCGCGTTGATAGTAACGGTCACGGTTCTCTCAACGGGTGAGGGAGCCGCTTCGAGCGTCCATGTCTGCTGTTTTTCCTCGCCGACCTTCAGGCTCGGATAGGCGACTCCGCTGCTGCTGCCTGTAACGGTAACGCCTGCGGGCAGGTCAAGGTACATGCCGACGCCGCTGAGCTCGCTGTTGCCTGTGTTGCTGACGTAGGAGGTCAGTCTGACGGGATTGTAGCTGTTGCCGTCCTCAGAGATGGTGAAGCTGCCGTCGATCTTGGTCGCGCCGAGCTTGAGCTCGCTGCCTTCACTGACGTCGATATAGCCGAGACCGTAGTAGGTCGTGAGTACACGGGTTTCGCCGGGTGCAAGCTCGCGCTCGAGCCAGATAACGTTTACCGCGCTGTCGCCGATTTCCTCCGACGTATCGATCTCGGGAACAAGCGGATAATTTGAGTCGCCGAAGTTTCTGAACTGTACAACGTCGGGCTTGCCTGCGCCTGCAGCAAATGTACCTGTGCCGATCGTCTTGGGGCTCTGGAGGCTGTCGAACGCCTGGAAGGACGCGGGAATAGCATCGCCCTCAAACTGTGTCTTTGTGCTGATCGCGCCTACGCCCGCAACACGGAAGGGAGCATGGTCGTTGCCCTCAACCATGGTGTCGAGGAAGAACTTGCCGCCGACGTTCTTTGCTGTGCCGGTGTTGTTTGTGAGTGTGAGTGAAAACTCGGCGGTATCCATCGCGCCGTTGGTGTTGTTGCCGATAATGCGGATGGTTCTTACAACATCGATGCCGTAAACCTTTGATGTACCGGTGAGCGTAAGGTTCGCGGGATCGACAACGTCGTCATTAAAGTCCGGAATGCTCATGCTTTCGTTTACGCTGACATACGGACGTGATGTAGCGTCGGCAGTATCTCCGTTACGCGATATAAACGAGTACAGCAGATTGCCGCCTTTTGCGCTGAACATATCCATTCTGTCAGTACTTGTTCTTACAATAATGTTTTCATTCTCAAGTCTCGCCGCGGAAACGCTGATAACTGCAGTCGCCGCGAGAGCCGCCGCAGCACCGATAGCCGCGACTTTTTTCATTATCTTTCTCATGATAAAATAATCTCCTTTCGGAATCCATGCGGATTTTTCCGAGATAAATATATCATCACTTTTCACCAAAGTCAACATTTTCCAAATCGAAAAAAATAAATTTTATATTTATGCAGAATCAGCCGAATTCTCCGTTTTGTCAATTGTGCACCCTGCACAACGATACAATTCTGTTTTCATGGAATACCCACAAAGAACGGCGGCGCGGTTTTTTGTGAAACTTCGATAAATTCAAAACCGTATTTCTGACAAAAATCACATATACAAAAACCCTTTTAAATGGTATAATAACTACATATGCGCTCAAACAGAGTTGTAACCAAACGAGGAGGAAATATATGAAACTACACGGTATTCATGTGCCGCACAAGAAAAACACGGCACATCTGCCGCCTGTACGGCTTGAGCCGCCAAAGACCGTGGCTATCCCGATGTCCATGCACATCGGCAGACCTGCAAAGCCCGTCGTCAAGCGCGGCGACGAGGTCAAGGTCGGCACCCTGATCGCCGAGGCGGACGGATACATCTCAGCGCCGATTCACTCGAGCGTTTCGGGCAAGGTGCAGAAGATTGACGAGATCACCATTATGAACGGCTCGAAGGTGCCATGTATTCTTATCGACAGCGACGGCTTGCAGACCCCCGACGAAAGCATTACGCCGCCTGGGGTTCACGACCTCGACAGCTTCATCGACGCGGTGAAGAACAGCGGCTCCGTCGGACTCGGCGGCGCGGGCTTCCCTACCTTCGTGAAGTTTGTCACAAAGGATCTCTCGGTTTTCAAGTACGTTATCATCAACGCCGCGGAGTGCGAGCCGTACATAACCTCGGACACGCGCACGATGCTCGACCGCACGGACTCGATCAGAAAGGGTATCGAGGCGATGAAAAAGTACCTCGGCGTAAAGACCTTCATAATCGGCATCGAGGACAACAAGCCCGAGGCTATCGCGAAGATGAAGGAGCTCGCCTCACAGACAGACGGCGTTACCGTCAAGGTGCTGCCTGCGATGTACCCTCAGGGCGGCGAGAAGGTGCTGATTTACAACTGCACGGGCAAAATCGTCCCCAAGGGCGGCTTGCCGCTGGACGTCGGCGCGATTGTGATAAACGTCACGACCCTCGCCTTCATTGCGGAGTACCTCGAAACGGGCATGCCGCTTGTTGAGAAGTGCGTGACCGTCGACGGAAGCGCGGTAAAGGAACCAAAAAACGTCATCGCGCCTATCGGAATGAGCATTGCCGATCTGCTCGAGGCGGCGGGCGGCTGCAGGGAAGAGCCTGCGAAGGTGCTCTACGGCGGCCCGATGATGGGTATTGCCGTACCTACGCTCGACAGCCCGGTATTGAAGAACACAAACGCTATTGTCGCGATGGACAGCCGCGAGGCAAAGCCGCCGAGGACTACTCCGTGCATAAACTGCGGCTCGTGCATCAACCACTGTCCGCTGAAGCTCGACCCGCGCGAGATCGCGATTTCCTACAAAATGAACGACGCGGAATCGCTCGAAAAGCTCTGCGTTGACCTCTGTATGGAGTGCGGCTGCTGCTCCTTCATCTGCCCGGCGCACAGACCGCTCGTGCAGACAAATAAGTTAGCGAAATTCGTGCTCAGGCAGTACCAGAACAGCAAAAAGGAGGGCAAATGATGAACAAGCTGATTTCAACCGTTTCGCCCCACTTCCATACGCCGCGGAGCACACAGATGATAATGCTCGACGTTATCATCGCGCTCGTGCCCGCGGAAATCGCCTCGGCGATAATCTTCGGCTGGCGCGCGCTCCTGATCGTGGCGGTATGCGTCGGAACCTGCGTGCTCTCGGAGTTCCTCTTTGAGAAGCTCTGCAAGAGAGAGAACACCGTTTCCGACCTCTCGTCGATCGTGACGGGAATCCTGCTCGCCTTCAACCTGCCCGTGACTATCCCGATTTGGCAGGCGATGCTCGGCAGCGTTATCGCGATAATCGTGGTAAAGCAGCTCTTCGGCGGCATTGGTCAGAACTTCGCTAACCCTGCCATCACCGCAAGAATCATCATGCTCGTAGCGTTCTCGGGCGACATGACAAAGTGGATAACCCCAAGCGGCTTCTTCACCGACGTCAACGCCTCAACAAGCGCGACTCCGCTCCTCGCGATGACTAACGGCACCGACGTACCCTCGTACCTCGACCTCTTCCTCGGCAGACACGGCGGCTCGCTCGGCGAGACCTGCGCGCTTGCGCTTCTGCTCGGCGGCGGATATCTGCTCGTGCGCCGCGTAATAACATGGCACACTCCCGTCGCGTTCATCGGCACCGTCGCGCTCATGTCGCTCGTCTGCGGCAAGGACGTGCCCGGTCAGGTGCTCTCGGGCGGTCTGCTGCTCGGCGCGTTCTTCATGGCGACCGACTACGCCACCACCCCCAACACAAAGTGGGGCAAAATCATCTTCGGCGTGGGCTGCGGTCTTATCACCATACTTATCCGCTTCTGGGGCAACTACCCCGAGGGCGTGAGCTACTCGATACTCCTTATGAATATCCTCACGCCGTACATCTCCAAGCTCACGCGCTCAAAGCCGCTGGTGGGAGGTGTTGAGGAATGAAAGACATAATCAAGCCCATCGCGGTACTCGGCGCTATCTGTCTTGTCGTCACCGCGCTGCTGGCATATATCAACTCCGTCACCTCGCCGATAATCCTCGCCGCCGAACAGAAGGCTGCAGAGGAAGCGCGGCTCGAGGTCATGCCCGAGGCAAACAGCTTTGAGAAAATCGACTCCGAGCTTCCCGAGGGAGTTACGGAAGCATACCTTGCCGACAACGGCGGCTATGTTTTCATGCTGACCACAAAGGGCTACGGCGGCGACATCAAGCTCATCTGCGGTATCCTCGACGGCAAGCTGACAAAAATCAAAACCCTTTCGCACAACGAAACGAGCGGCATCGGCTCGAAGGTAGTCGCGGGCGACTACGGCGACAACTACATCGGTAAAAGTGAGGACGATTACTCTCAGGTCGACTCGGTAACGGGCGCGACGATCTCCTCAAAGGCATACAAAAAAGCGCTCGGCAACGCGTTTGCCGCTTACGATCAACTGACGAAGGAGGCGAAGTGATGAACACCCTGCAAAATTTCTCGAAGGGTCTTGTCAAGGAGAACCCCGTTCTCGTTCTCGTTCTCGGCACCTGCCCCACTCTCGCCACCTCCACAAGCATCTCAAACGCCCTCGGAATGGGCTTGGCGGCGACTGTCGTTCTGCTCTGCTCGAACATCGTTATCTCCGCGCTGCGCAAGGTCATTCCCGACAAGGTGCGCATTCCATGCTATATCGTGCTTATCGCGGGCTTCGTTACCATGGTTCAGATGCTCGTCAAGGCGTTCGCACCCGCTCTCGACGCGGCTCTGGGAATTTACCTGCCGCTGATCGTCGTTAACTGCATTATCCTCGGTCGTGCGGAAATGTTCGCCAACAAGAACAAGGTTTTCGACTCCGCTGTCGACGCTCTCGGCATGGGCGCGGGCTTTACCCTTGCGCTGAGCCTGATGGCGCTTATCCGCGAGGTATTCGGCAACGGCACCTTCTTCGGTCTGCCTATCCCCGTACTTTACGACAACCACATCTCGATTCTCACGATGGCTCCCGGCGGCTTCTTCGTTTTCGGACTTCTCATTGCGGCGGTCAACAAGTTCTCCGCCCACAAGCCCAAGAAACAGGATTTCGGCTGCACGGGCTGTCCGTCGGCTGAGATCTGCTCGCACTCCTGCGTGAACAGAGAGGAGGCTGCGGCAAATGACTAAGCTGATCATTATCCTGCTCTCGGCGGTATTCATCAACAACTACGTGCTTTCGCGCTTCCTCGGTATCTGTCCGTTCCTCGGCGTCTCGAAGAAGCTCGACTCCGCGACGGGAATGAGCCTCGCGGTCATCTTCGTAATGCTGATGGCGACCGCGGCGACATATCCTATCCAGATCTATCTGCTTGACCCGAACGGTCTGGGCTATTTGCAGACGATCGTATTTATCCTCGTCATCGCGGCTCTCGTTCAGCTCGTCGAGATAGTGCTCAAGCGGTTCGTACCCTCGCTGCACAAGTCGCTCGGCGTTTATCTGCCGCTTATCACCACAAACTGCGCGGTTCTCGGCGTTACTATCCTCAACATCGACGAGGGCTACACCTTCCTTGAGGCGATGGTCAACTCGCTCGGAAGCGGTCTGGGCTTCTTCCTCGCGATGGTTATGTTCTCGGGCGTGCGCTCGGTGCTCGAAAAAGCCGACGTGCCCAAGAGCTTCAAGGGTCTGCCGATCACGCTCGTCGCGGCGGCTATCGTTTCGCTGTCGTTCTTAGGCTTCGGCGGCGTTATTGAAAATCTGTTCGCGTAAGGAGGAAGTTACATGGAAGCGATTCTCACGGCGGTCATACCCGTCGTAATCATCGGCGTTATCTGCGCCGCGGTGCTCGTTATCGCCGCCAAGGTCATGGCGGTCAAGGAGGACGAGAGATTCCCCGCGGTCAGGGAATGTCTGCCCGGCGCAAACTGCGGAGCCTGCGGCTTTGCGGGCTGCGACGGCTACGCTAAGGCGCTCTGCGAAAATCCCGACACGCCTACTAACCTGTGTATCCCCGGCGCGGACGGCGTTTCAAGACAGCTCAGCGATATTCTGGGCGTTGAATTCGCCGACGTTGTCGAGCAGGTCGCGGTAGTGCACTGCTCGGGCGACTGCGAGCACACGAGCGACAAGGTCGTTTATCAGGGCATTGAGTCCTGCGCCGCTGCAAAGCTGATGTACGGCGGCAAGGGAAGCTGCACCTACGGCTGCTTGGGACTCGGCGACTGCGTGAAGGTCTGCCCTCACGACGCTATATGTATCGCGGACGGCGTTGCGCGCGTCAACACAAAGGACTGTGTTGGCTGCGGACTCTGCGCCAAGACCTGCCCGAACCACCTTATCTCTCTCGTTGCGGACGTTGAAAGAGTCGTCGTCGCGTGCAGCAACAAGGACAAGGGCGCCGTCACAAGAAAGGTTTGCTCGAACGGCTGTATCGGCTGCAAAAAGTGCGAGAAGGTCTGTCCTCTCGGCGCGATAAAGGTAGTCGACAACGTGGCTGTCATCGACTACGAAAAGTGCGACAACTGCCCCGACTTCGCGGTCTGCGCGAAAAACTGCACCGTCGGCTGTATCCTCACCGCCGACCTAAGCGGTATGCACAGAGTAAAATAATTTAAAAGTACAGGACGGAGATGAAAACATCTCCGCCCTTTTGTTTTAAAGCTCTTCGTCCTCAGCGTAGTCCTCGTCGTTCTCGTCGGGATTCGCGGGAACCATGCCCGTCATCTCGTTGGTGTATACCGTGTTCATCTCGGTAACCGGGGTGTCGTCGGACTTCTTTTTCTTTTTCTTGCTCATTAAAAATCACCTCGGGGTTAGTATGCCCGAGGTGATGCTTTTTATTCCTTGACTATCAATTTTTTGATTTTATAAACGTCGCCGTCCATTACGGTGTACTGACTGCGCAGCTCACCCTTTATCTCGGGTGAAATACTCTGGTGGATATAGAGGCTGTCGATTCCGAAATCAGCCGCGCCGCCGATATCGGAGATGTAGTCGTTGCCTATCATGATGCTCTCCTCTTTTTTCAGTCCGCAGCGGTCAAAGAGCGTCTGATAATAATGCGCGTCGGGCTTTGAGCACTCCTCGTCCGAGCTGATGCACACGCCGTCGAAGTACTTGTCCAGACCGAACATATTCAGCTCGTTCTCCGTAAACACGCGCTGGGCGTTCGAGAGCAGGTATATCTTCTTGCCGTGCGCCTTGAGTGTGTCGAGCAAGTCCTGAACTCCGTCGTACAGCTTGATATACTTCGTGGAATAGCAGCGGAACGCCTCGGCGATGAAGTCGATACGGCTCTTCGGCACCTTAACGCCCTTCTGGGTGAACAGCGCGCGGAAAACCTTCTCTATCTTCACGTCGATAACGGTAAATTCGGGGTGGCGGCGGCGTACCGAAGCCTTCTCCTTGTCGACAAGTCTGCCGTACTCGCGTTTGATTTCCTGCGGAGTGTACTCGGCGCCGTGGTAGGCGTAGAGGATTTGCAGGGACTTCCAGAGCTTTGCCGACCACTCGTCGGTGTTGATGTCGATAAGGGTTCCGTATAAATCGAAAATGTAATTCTTGTACATTGAATCTCCTCCGCTTCTTATACCATTATATATTGAAAAATCCGCGATTGCAATAGCTTTGAAAATATGATAAAATTTTTATCGGAGAAGGTGCTGTTATGACGAAAAAAGAAATCGCGCTCTCGGCAGTCGAGGCGCTCAAAAAAGAATATCCCGACGCGAAATGCTCGCTCGACTACGAAACTCCGCTGCAATTACTCGTCGCGACAAGGCTCTCGGCTCAGTGCACCGACGCGAGAGTCAACCTCGTCACGCCCGCGCTGTTCGCAAGATTCCCCGACGCGGAGAGCCTTGCCGGAGCGGAGGTATCTGAGGTCGCGGAGTATATCAAATCCTGCGGACTGTACAAGACAAAGTCAAAAGACCTCGTGGCGATGGCGAAGATGCTCGTCAGCGACTTCGGCTCAGAGGTTCCCGACAATATCGACGACCTCACAAAGCTGCCGGGTATAGGCAGAAAAACCGCGAACCTGATCTGCGGCGACGTTTACGGCAAGCCCGCCGTCGTCGTCGACACCCACTGCATACGTATCACGACAAGGCTCGGTCTGCACAAGGAAACCGACCAGAGAAAGATAGAAAACGCCCTGCGAAAGCTGCTGCCGCCCGAGGAGAGCAACGACTTCTGTCACCGAATCGTGCTGCACGGCAGAGCGGTATGCACGGCGAGAAGCCCCAAATGCAAAGACTGCTGCATGAACGGCTTTTGCCGCATGGGAGTAAAGGAGCTGAAAAATGGAGATTAAGCTGCTCGCGCTCGACCTCGACGGCACCGTCCTGCGCACCGACAACACCCTCGCGCCCGAGGTAAAGGACTCGATAAAACAGGCTATCGACGGCGGAATAGAAGTCGCCGTCGCAAGCGGCAGGCCGTTCTCGTCAATGCCGAAGGACGTGCTCGCGATCGACGGTATCAGCTGGGTCGTCGCCTCAAACGGCGCGGCTATATACAAAAACGGAGTACGTGCGCACTCAGACACCCTCAGTGAAGCGGACGTTCTGCGCGTGCTCGACCTCACAAAGGAGCATGACCTTATCTGGGAGGCGTTCCTCGAGGGCGAGACCTGCACCGACAAGAGATATTACGACGACCCGACAAAATACGGCTGCTCCGAGGCTTATGTCGGCTATGTGCGCGGCTCGCGCGGCTGCTGCGCCGATATGCGCGGCTATATCCGCCGCAACCGCAAAAACCTCGACAGCATTGAATTTGTCAGCACCGACAAGGCTCTGCGCGAGAGCCTTTGGGGTATGCTCGAGCGTGAGCTTCCGAACGTGTACATCACCTCGTCGTCGAAGTACTTCGTCGAGCTGATGAACGGCACCGCGACTAAGGCGAACGCGCTGAAAAGACTCTGTGGACTGCTTGATATTGACATAAAAAATACCGCCGCTGCCGGCAATGCCGACAACGACGCTGATATGCTCGCGCTCGCGGGCTTGGGCGCTGCCGTGAGCAACGCCACTCCTGCCTGTCTGAGAGCCGCCGACAAGGTCATTCCCTCTAACGACGAGGGCGGCGTGCGCGAGCTTATTAAATTTTTACTCTGATTTTTCCGCGACGGTCGGCTTCTCGCCGGTGAGGAACTCGATGCTGCGCTCGATAGCGTCGGTCGAGGTGCCCCAGTCCTTGCCGCGGTTGCGGTAGTCGAACATCGACACAAAATGCTTGATGTCGCCGTAGAGCGATTCGAGGTAGTTCTTGGTGAGAGCGGCGGTCTCTGCGTGGAAATCACCGAGCAGCTTTGACGGAACTCCGCCCTTGCCCATCGCGGCGGTCATGATGAACTGATAGTGCTTGAGGCAGATGAATGGCTGCTCGCTGTAGGTCTTGCGGAACTCTCCGCCCTTTGACCACTCCGCGAACACCGTGGCGACGAGGTGGAACATATCCGCCTCTACCCTGTCGCAGACGTAGCAGGAGTTCATCGTCTGACGGATAGCCTCGAGCTTCTTCTTGTCGGGCTTGCCGCCGAGCTTCTTGGGCATCAGCTCGTCCCTGATGACCTCGAGGTGGGTTTCGAGAATAAGGGCGTTCGGCAGCTTCTGTCCGAGCTGTGTCATGCGCGAGAAATGGCGGTGGCAGAAGCCCTTCTTGTTCGTCGCGACTCGCACGCTCGGCTCCATCATCGCGTCGCCTGTGATAAACGTGACGTACTGCTCCTCGAGCATTTCCTCCATACGGCAGAGAGGACAACCGCACTTCGGCGCAAAGAGGTCGTTGATAGGTATGGTAACAATGGTCTCTTTCATGGCAAAAACTCCTAAATCAGTTGATAAATACATTGTACCACATAATAATTCATTGTGGAAGTTCGGAGAGATATATTTATGAAAAAGTTTTTGAAATTTGAGAACGTGACTGATCTCGACCTCGCCCAGACGCTCGACTGCGGTCAGAGCTTCCGCTGGGTCGAACGTGAGGACGGCGGCTTTGACGGCGTGGCGTTCAATAGAAGCGTAACCGTCAGGCTCGACGGCACGGATCTATATATAGAAAACGCGGACGAGAGCGACCGCGAGCTGTGGCACAGCTACTTTGACCTCGGGCTCGACTACGGCAAAATCCGCGAGGAAATAAGCGCCATTCACCCGATACTCGCCGACGCCGCCAAATACGCTCCCGGCATACGCATTCTCAGGCAGGAGCCGTATGAAGCGCTGTGCACCTTCATCATCTCGCAGAACAACAACATCAAGCGCATAAAAGGTATCGTTCAAAGGCTCTGCGAGCAGTTCGGCGACAGGCTGCCCGACGGCACATACGCCTTTCCCGACGCAGAGAAAATGGCTTCTCTCACCGCCGACGACTTAGCACCGCTGAGGGCGGGCTTTCGCAACCGTTATCTCGTAGACGCTGCAAGGAAGGTCGCTGACGGCGATGTTGACCTTGAGAAGTGCCGCAGCTGTGACTACGATGAAGCGCGGCGCGAGCTTATGCAGATCACGGGCGTCGGAGTCAAGGTCGCGGACTGCGCCCTGCTGTTCGGACTGCACAGGATAGAGGCGTTTCCGCTCGACGTGTGGATGAAGCGCGCGATGGCGACCTTGTTTCCCGGTATGACTCCCGGGGATTTTGGACAGTACGCAGGCATTGCCCAACAGTATATTTTTCACTACAGCAGAATGAATCCGAAGCTCTTTGAACAGACATAATTAGTCAAAAAATCTCAAAAAATCTGTTGTTTTTATTATTAATATGTTGTATAATAAATATATATGTTTTGCGCACACAAAACAATAATTCAAAAATCAAACGGAGGTGTGTGAATTGGTATCCCGCGAAGACCTCGACAATTTTGACGACAGCATAGACCGACGCAGACGTCAGGCTCCGAGTCAGCCCCATCGGAACAGTGCCCGTCCACAGAGAAACGACTCATATCCCCCGAGAAACGGCTCTCAGCCGCAGCGCCGCCCGAATAACGGTGCGAGCGGACGACCCGTTTACCGAAACGCGAGCGCGCGCAGAAGGCGCGAGGCTCAGCGCAAGCGCAGACTCAGGAACCGCGCGATCATCGTCGGAACGGGCGTTGCTATCCTCGTGCTGATCATCGTGCTGTTCTCGCTCATGATACGCAGCTGTTCATCGGGCAGCGGCGACAAGGACAAGGTTTCGACCGACACGATCGCTCAGCAGGGCGGTACATCAACCGCAACTAAGGACGAGGCGGCCAACAGCAATTCCTCGCTGTCGCAGGATCTGCAGCCGACCTACTTCAAGACGCCTGTTATCAAGGACGACAACACAAACGGCGAGCTGTACTATTCGATTTACGTTTGGAACAAGACGGGCTACGAGCTGTTCGGCGGCGACGACGAGCACTCCAAGACCTACGCCAACACCATAAACACCCTTGCAGGCAAGCTGCCGGGCATCAAGGTGTACGACATGATCATTCCGAACCACACCGAGTACGGTCTGCCCGAGCGTCTCAAGTCAGGCGACATCGTTTCGACCTCTCAGGCAGATAGCATCAAGACCGCGTACGCGGCGATGGACAAGAACGTCACCCCCATTAATATCTATAACTACCTCGCCGACCACAACGAGGAGTACATCTACTTCAAGTCCGACCACCACTGGACGGGTCTGGGAGCGTACTACGCATACAAGGCGTTCGCCGACACAAACAACATGCCCGCCCTCAAGCTCGAGGACTGCACCGAAAAGACGATCGACGGCTTCACGGGCAGCTTCACAAACTCCGCTCCGAGCCTTGACTCCGACACCGTTCACTACTGGGAGTTCCCATACGGAACAGAGATGACCCTCACCTACGACGGCGGCGCGACGGAGACCTACGACAGTCCGTATTACTCGGGCGCGACAGAGGGCTCCCTGACCTACGGCGTGTTCATCTTCGGCGACAATCCGCTGACCGTTATCAAGTCGAAGTCCGAGAACGCCGAGAAGGGCAAGAAGCTCGTTATCGTAAAGGAGAGCTACGGCAACGCCCTCGCTCCGTACTTTACAAACAACTACGAGGAGGTTCACGTAGTCGATTTCCGCTACTTCTCCTCGACCGTCGGCAAGACCCTTCCCGCCTACTGCGTGGAGAACGGCATCACCGACGTGCTCTTCGCGAACGGCGTTATGAGCGCGAACACCCAGCTCCAGCTCGACAGCATGACGGGTATGTTCAATTAGATCTTTGTCTGAAAAATAATGAAAGGAGGCGGCAGTATGATTGCGGAAAATGTCAAGGTCTCGCTGTTCGGAAGCATCAGCGAAGGACTTTACTCCGCGCGTATCGGCACGGGCAGCGTTTCAAACAAGAGCGCCTATGTCGTCACGCGGAAAAAGATAAAAGAATACTTTGACGGCGTTGTCGTGGCTGTCGCCGAATTTGAGGGGCTTGACGGAGAACGCCCGATCGTATCGACCTACGGCGAGGTTTTCTATGAGCCCGAGCTGCGAAAGATCCTCTCGCGGCTGAGAAACATAAAGCTCAAGTCGATACGCTGTCTGTACGAGAAATCCTGCGGCGGCATAATTTTCTACAAGACGCGGCAGAACACAAAGATTCTCCTCGTCAAGAACAATAACGGCAGGTACTGGAGCTTCCCGAAGGGTCACATCGAGGAGGGTGAGACCGAACAGGAGACCGCTATCCGCGAGATCAAGGAGGAAACGGGACTGGACGTTACTCTCGTTCAGGGCTTCCGCGAAATCAGCGAGTACAGTCCCTTCGGCAAGATACGCAAGCGCGTTGTATTCTTCCTCGCGCGAGCCTTCACCGACAACGTGAAGATTCAGGAGGAGGAGATCGACAGCTACATCTGGGTCGATCTGCAGCAGGCGCGCAAGCTCTGCTCCTACGACAACGACCTTCGCATAATCGAAAAGGCTGAGCTGACGATTCATCTTAAAGTATAAAAAATCGGAGAGGTTTGAATTCAAGCCTCTCCTTTTTTGTATCAAATTTGCGCAATATGCGAAAAAGCCCTTGCATTTTTTGTCAATATGTTGTAAGATTAATTATATCAGAAAATAATTTTTATGAATTTTTCGGGAGGGCGCTTATGTCACGCGAATATAAAATCAGAACCAAAAACAAAAATGTCTTTCTGCGCGTCAAGAAGGGTCACTTTGCGACCATGCACTGCCACACGAACTACTACATCGACGTGACGACTCAGAAAACCCGTCTGTCCGAGGCTGAGGCTGTCGCAAAAGAGATGGTTGCCGCCTACCGCGCGTCAACTATCGTCGACACTATCATCTGTCTTGACGGCACCGAGGTAATCGGCGCTTCCATCGCGCGCGAACTGACCGCGGACAACTTCGTCAACATGAACGCCCACCAGACTATCTACGTCGTCAGCCCCGAATTCATCGGCGGCGGTCAGATGATTTTCCGCGACAACCTTATCCCGATGGTTCACAACAAGCACGTCCTGATTCTCGCCGCGTCCGTCACCACGGGCAAAACCGCTCTCGCAGCGGTCGACGCAATCAAATACTACGGCGGTATCGTCGTAGGTATTTCTGCAATTTTCGCGACTGTCGAGGAGTGCGACGGTCACCCCGTCCACTCGATTTTCGACCCGAACGACCTCGGCGACTACCAGAGCTACAAGCCGCACCGCTGCCCGATCTGCCAGCGCGGCGAAAAGATAGAGGCTCTCGTCAACAGCTACGGCTATTCGGCGCTCTGATACAATTTCATGGCATAAATCAAGGGTCGGCACTCAGCCGACCCTTCAATATTTTAAAGAATTGAGTTGATAAGTCCGCCCTTTTGAATGATGTTCTGAATGAACTCGGGGAAGGGCTCTGCCTGATATGTCTTGCCTGTGGTTTCGTCGGTGATGACGCCCGTGTTGAAGTCAACCGAAACCGTGTCGCCGTCCTTGATTTCCTTCGCAGCCTCGTCGCACTCGAGAATCGGAAGTCCGATGTTGATCGAGTTGCGGTAGAAGATTCTCGCGAAGGTCGACGCGATCACGCAGGAAATGCCGCTCGCCTTGATAGCGATGGGAGCATGCTCACGCGAGGAGCCGCAGCCGAAGTTCTTCTCGGCAACCATGATGTCGCCCTCATTCACCTTGTTGACAAACTCCGCGTCTATATCCTCCATGCAGTGAGCCGCGAGCTCCTTGTGGGACGCAGTGTTGAGGTAGCGCGCCGGAATGATTACGTCGGTGTCGACGTTGTCGCCGAATTTATGTACTCTGCCTTTTGCGTTCATTGTCTTTCCTCCTTAAACCTTCTCCGGGTCGGTGATGTAGCCTGCCACCGCGCTTGCCGCTGCCACAGCAGGGCTTGCGAGATAGACCTCGCTGTCGACGTGACCCATTCTGCCGACGAAGTTGCGGTTGGTTGTCGAAATAGCTCTCTCTCCTGCCGCGAGAATACCCATGTGGCCGCCGAGACAGGGACCGCAGGTGGGTGTTGAAACGACAGCGCCTGCCTCAACGAAGATGTCGAACAGACCCTCGTGCATAGCCTGCAGCCAGATTTTCTGGGTGCCGGGAATAACGATGCAGCGCACGCCCTTGGCGAGCTTCCTGCCCTTGAAAATCTCCGCGGCCGCTCTGAGGTCGGAGATCCTGCCGTTTGTGCAGGAGCCGATCACGCACTGGTCGATCTTTACCTCACCCTCGCCGATTTCGTCGACGGTCTTTGTGTTCTCGGGAAGATGCGGAAAAGCGACGGTCGGGCGGATTTCGCCGAGGTCGATCGTGTATTCCTCGTCGTAAACAGCGTCCTCGTCGGCGGTGTACTCGACGGGAGTGCCCTGATATCTGCCGCTGCAGTACTCGCGGGTAACGTCGTCTACGGGGAAGATACCGTTCTTCGCGCCTGCTTCGATCGCCATATTGGCAATGCAGAGTCTGTCGTCCATGTTCAGCTCCGCAACGCCTTCGCCCGTGAACTCCATCGACTTGTAGAGAGCGCCGTCAACACCGATCATGCCGATGATGTGGAGAATAACGTCCTTGCCGCTGACATAGCCCTTGGGCTTGCCGACGAGATTGAACTTGATCGCGGACGGAACCTTGAACCATGCCTTGCCGCTGATCATGCCTGCCGCCATGTCGGTTGAGCCTACGCCCGTTGAGAACGCGCCGAGCGCGCCGTAGGTGCAGGTGTGAGAGTCCGCGCCGATGCACAGGCAGCCCGGGCCCACAAGACCGATTTCGGGCAAAAGCGCGTGCTCGATGCCCATCATGCCGACGTCCATGAAGTTTTTGATGTCGTACTTGTTCGCGAAGGTGCGGGTCTGCTTAACGAGCGTCGCCGCCTTGATGTCCTTGTTAGGCGTAAAGTGGTCCATGATCATCGCGATCTTTGTGTTGTCGAAAACCGCGGTCGCACCGTTCTGCTCGAAAACGTTGATCGCGACAGGCGAGGTAACGTCGTTGCCGAGAACCATGTCGAGCTTGGCGTTGATCAGCTGACCAGCCTTGACTTCTTCGAGCCCCGCGTGAGCCGCGAGGATTTTCTGGGACATTGTCATACCCATATTGTATCACTCCAATTTTTTAATATGTTAATTAAATTTTTCAAGACCCTCGAGGGCTCTTGTGATGTCGGACTTTCTCGCGTGACCCATCACCTTTCCGTTGACAACGGCGGTGTAGAGTGTGTCGGTGTCGGGATAGAACGCGACGTCGTCTGAGTCGCCGTCCTCGTAGGTGTACTTAATTGTAAGGGTCGCTTCACCGCTTGTGCTGCCCTCGTTGGGGTCGGCAAGCTCGATCATGCCCACGTCCGAGCAGAAGCCCGAGAAGTTCTCGATCTGTATCTCCTCGCCGCCGAGGAATACGGTCGTTACATAAGAGGTGCTCTCGTTGCCCTCGTCGTCGGTGGTGTGTGACTCGCGTGTGCTGAGCCTGAACGCCTTGCCGTTGACCTCGAAGCCCGTCAGCGCTGTCATCTTGGGATAGAGCACGTACTCGCTGCAGAGCTTCTCGTATGTCGTCTCGACCCACGGAACCTTCTCCGCCTTGATCGTGTAGACGATGCTTCTGCCGCTGAGCATGATGTTGACGTTTCCGTCGGAGTCGGGCTTTGAAGCCGAGAGGCTGACGCTTGTGTCTGGATAATCCGCATTGAGCGTCGCGTAGGGCTGTGAGAGTCCCGCATCGCTGAGCTGAGAGTCGGACGGATTGACATACTTCACCGTGTCCGCGTACAGGCCGCGGATACCGCCCTCTATCTTGCTCGACTCGCTCTCGCTCGCGAATCTCGTCATCGGCTCGGTGAGGTAATAGGTAGATGAAAACTTCACGCCCGTGTATCTCTCGAGGATGAACGACGCGCCGTTTGAGGTCACGTTGATAGTCTGTGCGCCTGAGTTGTCGGTGCTGTCGGCGGTGTCGTTGATCGTCAGGCTTATCATATCATTCACGCCGAGCAGGAAGTTATTCGCGGTGTCGGTATCGATGACGTATATCTCCTTGCCGTCGCCGAACTTGATGTAGGTGCCCTTCGACTGCGGAGCGTCCGCGCCGACGGTGATGACCTCCTTTGTATCGTCCGTGAAGGCGATTTCCGCGACGGAACGCGGCTTGTCAAAGCCGAATTCGCTGCCGCCGTTGTCCTCGCCCGCTATTCTTGTGAACGAGAGAGTAGCCGCCGCGTTCGCGATCTGATCGGGCACGCCCGAACGGATCTCAAAATCCTCAAAGCCGACGAGGGTGTACACAGTCGCCTCGCCCTCGGGTGTGTTGGCGGTGATGTCGAGGGTGCCGTTCTCGTTCTCAACGTGGATGGTCTTTATGTCGGCAGGCACATACTCCATCAGGGTACCGTAGCCGTTTTTGCTGCCGCCCGTCTTGCCGATCACCGCCTGGTGAACGCCGTTTGCGTCGGTGCTCAGGGAGATGTCCGCGGCCTCGTCGGGAGTAGCGGCGCTGCTGTCGGAATCGCCGCCCTTCGGCAGGAGAAGCAGCAGAACCATCACTCCCGTGAGGACTACCGCCGCGGCGATTATCGCTATCAGTGTTATCTTTTTGCTCTTACTCATTACATATGCCTCCTGCGCAGCCATACTATGATGCCGGTGATTAGGATTGCAATGGGGATCACGCCGATGAAGATTATGCTCATCGCGCCCGTTGTGTTGACGTCGGTCACGCCGAGCTCTGTATTGTCGAGCTTCTTGCCCGTGATCGTAACGCTCTCGTCAGACTTGTCGGAAACCGTGTTGAGCAC
>JAEEGL015893334.1_pt1 | contig 17349 bp, 14 predicted proteins | sample 9134231 | NCBI WGS metagenome assembly JAEEGL01 (sample SAMN16246548, study PRJNA631951) | gut metagenome | biome: gut microbiome; feature: rumen; material: fiber-attached | host: Bos | place: Iran: Karaj | collected 2018-10
CAGCTAAAATACTACCTTTAGTTTCATTAGGAGACATAATAGTACTTGATGCATTAACATAGGCTGCACTATTAGGATCCTTAGCATTAAAGTATTCTTTAATATATGTACTTGGTCCAAATCTTTCTTCACCAACAGTACTCATTAAACTAATACTATTTATATTAACTTGATCTTCTGTGGCATCTTCAAATAAACCTAGGGCAAGACCTGAGAAGTAACCAGCTGATGTTTTTTCCCAGAATGGGTCAGCATTCTTATTACCTTCATCATATAGAATATTAGCAGCAAGGTCATCTAATAGCTCACAAGATTTATCTTGATTACCTTCTTTCCATAATTTATATGGAATAGTTAATGGATTCCATGCATTACCTTGTCCAGGTGAACGGAAGTTTAATACTACTATTTTATATCCTCTTTTTCTAAGCATAGCAGCCTTAGCTTGATATATTTCACCTTTAGGATCTGTAATAACCATAGATTCATTATGTTTAGCAAGTACTTCAACTAACGGGAAGATAACACATTGTGTTTTACCTGAACCAGTAGAACCAATAATTAGGTTATGGTATTCACCATCATCAACCCATAAGGTTTTACCATCATTAATTAAAGGAATACCTGCATATTTACTATTATATTCTGAGGCAACAACAGGTTTTAATTCTTTTTGCATTTGCTTTTTATCAGCCCATTTACTATAACCATCCATCTTCTTCTCAGTTGTAAAACCAAATCCTTTATCAAATTCAAAGAAATAACTTTTACAACTCCATACAAGTCCCATTAAAGTAAATAAGTATACAACAAGTGTACCTGGTAAAGCAGATGGTTCAAGAGCAATAAAACTTAATCCTGCAAAGCCATCACCACTAGATATACTACGTAAATTTGACATTATAAGAACTACAACTACGAATAGTAATAATGCATATAATCCAAATTTTTGCATATCTTTTTTTTCAAAACGAACTTTTAATTTCATTCTATTCACCTATCCTTTTATAGATAAACATTTAGTAAAAAAGTCTTAATATAAGACTTTTTATAATCCACCTCGATCACCAAATGAATCTAATTCTTCAGCCGTAACAATTACATCTATTTGCATACGTTTATTGCCACATACAAACAATGCTTGTCCTTGTGAGAATCTCTTTATTACATCTTTTTCATTATCATTTAAATCAACAAGTTTAGCTAAATCTTCAACAGATTGTTTATTTAGTAACATTATCATATAGTATGATGCATTACCAAATATAGCTTTAGCTTGAGTAATAACGGCTTCATTTGTGAAATCACTAGGTTGTTGTGTAATAATAATTGTTCCTGTGTTATATTTTCTAGCACGACGTTGTACTTGTTCTAGGAAGTTAGCTCCTAGAATATTATTTCCAGATAACAATACGTGTGCTTCATCTACCATTAATACAGTATCACGTCTTCTATCAAGACATAATCCCCATGCATACTTAAGTACATTAAAGAATAATGCATTTCTTATATTAGTATCCGTATTCATAAGTTCACGAATATTAAATACAATAAAATCAGAAGTAGATGGAATTGATGTATGTCCATCAAATAAATATTTTAATTCTCTTGTAAATGGTCTAAGTTTTAATTCAAGTCTTTCTAAAACATCACGTTCATGAGTTTTCTCAGTAGTACCAGTTAATCTATGAGTAACTGTTTCATATACATTACTAAATGTAGGAAAATCCTCACTTGTCATATTAAAAAAATTAGATTCAGGTCTTATACCAAAACGTGCATATGTATCTTGTACAACTTCACTAAATAAAGTTAGTACATCATCTTCAACATCAGGATAATAATATCTTAGGAATGCTTTTAATGAGTTTAAGTTCTGAGTTATTAGAGTACTACCTAATCCTTCAAAAGCTTCTTCTTCATCAAAGTCCATAACGATTTCAAGTGGGTTAATAAGTCCATAAGCTCCACCCTTACCTAAATCGATAGAATCTCCACCAAATTGTTGACACATATCATATAATTCATTTTCAGGATCGATTGCCACAATTTGACAGTTATTTCTAATATGACCTCTCATTAATAATTTAGCAGCAGTACTCTTACCACTACCAGTACTACCTAAGATAATCATATTAGCATTATTTCTATTATTTTCTTTACGAATTTTATATAAGAATTGATTGAATAGAATAACACCACCAGATGCATCTATACCAATTAAATTCGATAATCCAGGATCTTTAATAGAATCAAAAATGAATGGATACATCGCAGCAACTGATACAGAAGGAATTGGTGTACCAATACGTTCTTCTACTCTCTGTTTAGGAAATATTGGAAGCATAGATTTAAAGATTGTTTCTTGTTCAAATCTTAAAGTCTTAGCTCTTAATTCCATAGAATCTAAGTAATTTTTGACATTTAGTTTACGTTGTTCTAATGTCTCTTTAGAATCAGCAGTAACTAAAACATGTAATTGAAAGTCAAATATTAAATCTTGATTTGCAACTAATTGTTGAACAAATGCTTCTATAGATTCATTATCTTGTCTTAATTGTTCTTGTCTAGTACGATCTTTTTCTTCTTCATACTTAGCTTTTAAATCAGCTAATTGTTTATTTAACATTTTTCTAATTACATCAAATGGAATTGGAATATGTTTAATAACTATTTTTACGCCTGACATACTTGTTAATCCAGATAAATAACCAGGACTAATTATTTGTGGATATGATATAACTGTAAGGATTGATGCATACTTGTCACTAATAACAAAATCACTAGGATTGAATTGCAAACCCTTAGGTGCAATCTCTGAAGCAAAGATACTCATTCGCCGACCACCACCGTTCTAAAGTCAGTTCTAACTCCTCCATTTAAGAAGTTATCTAAAATAACTCTTAAATCATCATTAGATGTTTTGCTAGCAACAAGTCCAGCATTAGCAAAACCATTTATTAGTGATCTTACTTTATCATCAACCATCTCAGGTTTCTTTTCTTTAAATAGTACATAGAATTCTATATCAACTATTTGATTATCAATAAACATTTTTGCTTTAGCAATATCTTGAGCAACAATCTTTTTTCTTCTAGGATCTGTTTGTTGAGTTAACAAAAGTTCTAGTTGTGATTGATATATTGAAATGTCTACTGGTTTATCAGCAACAATAAGCCACCATTCAAAGTTAATCGTATTATAACAATTCTTTAAAGCATTAATAATACTATTTTGTTGATCTTGTTCAAGAATAAATATATTACGAGGTTCAACTTTAACACCTGATACTAGTTCTCTATTTTTAAGAAATATCATTCCATCTTTAATACCACGAACATTAACCCAATTCTCTGTATAAGGTTTAGAAGGTCTTTGTTGTGGTTGTGGTCTTGCTTGTCCTCTATTTACGTTTTGTTGACTCATATAAACTACACCAACCTCTCCATTTATAGTTACGAGGATTATTATAAAAATCCTTTATTTCACCCAAAAGCACCCTTACATTATGATAGTTTGGTATTGGAAATACTAGAGCTACGGCAATTAAACCAGGAAGCGTTGCTAGTACACTAAATACCCAACTAACATCTTTGAATTGATTAATTATTACTAAGAGAACAATTGTTGTTACAACACCAATAACAGCAATAGCCAAGTCAATTGGTTTAAACAAATTAAATATCAATTGTCCTCTCTTAGTATTAGCAGGAATAAAATATTGATTCACTTAGTATCACACTCCGTTTTATTCTAACCTTTATCTTTATTAGACTCTCTACGCTTATTAGATTCACGAGCAAGGTGAGAAGCACTTTCCGCCATAGCTTGAGATAGGTCTTGGCTCTTTCTTTGATAAGCATCGTCTAAGCCTGTGAAGTCATTACCATATGGTTCAAAGTCTTTAAGTGGTGGTTTACCTTTACCTTCAAACCAGTCTTGGATTTGATCTTGTGAAACTTTACCACCATCACCAAGTGGAACAGCATTTTCTGCAATATGTTGTCTTGCAGTTTGAACTGCTGTAGTAATATCTGAGTGAGCTGGATTCTCTCTAGCAATACCTCTAGCACGATATCCAGCATCGCCAAAGTTCATATCATCAATTAGGTTACCACTGATATCTTCTACAGTACCCTTCATAGAGTCTTGGAATAATTCTTTTTGAGCAAGAGTCTTTAATGGCTCCATCTTACTTGAAATACTACCAATTTTTTCTTGTTCAGCACTTACACGAATTGCTTCAAGATCATAATAACCAAGTTTTTCTCCTTCTTTTAAAGCCCATGCTTCAGCAGTATGCATTACGCCATTTTTATCTTTATATTCATATGTTCTTCTTTCGAATTTGTCTCTAATTCTGATTAAATCTGCGTTTCCAGAATCTGTAATTGCTTTCTCAGATTCTTTTAAGATTTGACCTAATCTATCAATTGCACTTCCTTGTTTAGCAACATCACGCATTGCAACAGATTCGTTCTTATCAATACGGCCCATAACAGCTTTCTTGAATGCACCAACATCGTTATGTAATGCTGAATAAGCTTTTTGCTTATTCTCAGCTAAACTTTCTTGAGTATCTAGTCCGAAGAAATCTTCAGCACGAGCACGGTATCTTTGTTTCATACCTTCTCTTCCAGTTAAACCATTTAAACGGTCAAGATCTCTATTTTGTCTAGCTTTTGTAGCACCACGATGTCCTGTTTGATAAGCTTCTTTTAAACTCTTACCACTTAAAGCAGCACGAGTTCCTCTATAAGCACCAGATGTCATACCAGCACCTACACTAGCAGCAGCTTTTAAAGTTTCTCTTAGTTTAGCTTTACCACTTAAGCCCTTCCATTTATCACCTTTAAGAGCATTATATTTGTTCATTAAGTTTCCGGCTCCAGCAGTAAGTCCAGCACCAACAGCACCCATCATACCACCAGCACGCTTGAACATATTTGATATCTTATCAGATCCCTTAATACCTAAGGCATCACAAATATATTTAGGAGCTTCTTTAGCAAATAATAGTAAGCCGATTATTATGAAGATTAGAACTAAACCTTTCATTAAGATGTCTTCGCCTTCCATATGCTTAAGCATTTCTCCAGTTCCACCACCGAAGTTTTCAACTAATTTTTCAATAGCAAAAACTATAAAATAAACAACAGCTAATCGAATAAATAAATCTAAGTATACATCTTTAACTTCTTTAACCCAAGTTTCAAATGCACCTTTACCACCTTTATCAATATAACTAACAATTGGTATTGGAGCCATAATTTCAAGTATTGAAAACTTAAAAGCACGAATTGCAATATCAACTGCCATGGATATAAGTACAAATATCATTAAGCCCGCAACTATTACTGGTAAGATTATTGTATAATTCCAAGAACAAGAATCAGTACTAAAATAGGCACCTAGATTTCCAAGTGAGAAAGGAGCACATCCATCTTTAACCTGTTCTCGGAAATCTTTAAGAGTTATTACTTTTCCATGATCGAAATCTGTTTTACCTTCCTTCGGCGTATAGAATGCCGACATGACGGCTCCCGTCATCGCCTCAGCTTGTTTTTGTACCTTATCGATATTTGGATTTTTAGAACCATCAGATGGTGGAATAACATAATCTCTACCCATTATTATTGATGGTACGTATGCTGCCAAATCATTTTGAGCAGTTCTTGCAAATTTAAATATTTCAGGAACAACAACTAATAAAAGAATTGCAATAGCTGAATTCTTAACAATTGCTCCTACACCACTACTACTATCACTTAATTTCTCCGGATCTACTAAATACTGAATCGTAGATATTGCAATTTTGAAGAACATCAGTACAGCAAGTATCATATATACACGGCTAGAGAAATCTTCGATTACACCTTCATTGAATATTTCAACGTCAGCAATGTATAAAATTAGTTTAAAACAGTCTCTGACTAGTCCAAAAAACAAACTATCAATTGCAGATAATATACTTCGCCAAAACATAACATTCTCCTTCCGTGAATTTTTTTAAATATAATATTATATTTATATAATATTATTAATGCATAATATACTACTATAAGTATACCACAAAACACCAAATAAAATAAACAATTTTTAATAAATTACTTGTGTAACATGTATACACTAATACAAATGTGTAAATCTGTCAACAAACTAGACAAAAAAAGATGAAATAAATTCATCTTTTTCTTATCTACTTCTTGAATAATTGTCTTCTTGAACCTTATAGTCAGCAAAACCAGATTGTCTTGTTAATGTACTATATTTTTTATAATATTCAAGAACTCTCTTTACACGAGTATAATCTTCTTTAGTTAATAATTGACTTGATTTAGCAACTGTTACTGCAGATTTTTGACGTTCATACAATGGTCCAAATTCAGTCATTTCAACCTTTCCAGGACCTGGAGCATTCTTATCAAATGTAGTATGACCTACAATATTATAGAATTCTTTAATACAATCTTCAAAAGCTTCTTTATAGAAAGAATTTGCACGCATTGCAGCTTCACAAACATCTAATTTCTCTAATAGACGATATGCAGATTCATAAGCATCAGCCATACTTCTAACCATAGCTAAATCCATTTCATCGTCAGGATCTAATTTAAAGTCATCCTTATAAACACGTGAAGCTTGATCAATCTTAGCTATTAATCTATTAGCCTTATTATAGTTTTCAGGAGTCATCTTCATTGTATCGAATCCTCTTAACTCTTCTAATAGATTCATTAATTCTGGTGTGTTAGCAACAGAAGTTACTTGATATGGTTTAGGATCTTTTTTAGTTCCATCATCTTTCTTAGGATCTTTTTTATCTGGATCATCCTTTTTATCTGGATCATCTTTTTTACCTAAATCTAATGGATCTAAACCAAAGAATTCTTTAATAAATTCATCATCAAATCCTAATTTCTTACCTAAGATTGCAAGATTTTCAAAATAATTGTCTCTTAGTGCTTCATATTCTTTACCCTTTTCAGGTTTCTTAGTCATGAAAGCCTTAAGTTTATTTTTTAAATTATCTTTATCTGGTTTAGTTAAACCATCTTTTTTATGAAGTAATCTAATTACACTTAAATATTCAGATGTTAATTCAAGTAATGGTTTATCTTCTTCTTTAACACGTGGAATAAGTGCAGCTAAATTCTTTCTTAGTTTTTCAACTTCATCAAGTTTTGTAATGTCAGCATTTAATACAGATTTAAGGAAACTTCTAGTCATATCATCTTTCTTTGTATCATCAAGTGGTTTAGTTTTATCGTCGTCACCTTTTTTATCTGGATCATCTTTTTTATCATCTTCTCCAGTATCTGCTGGATCACCACTATCTGTTTTATCGTCTTCTTTATCATCTTTCTTTGTAGCGTCATCTTCTTTAGTCTTATCATCAGTCTTATCATCTGTTTTATCGTCAGTTTTATCATCTTCTGGTGTAGTTGTTCTAGTGCCAGAAAGAGTAACACCCTTAAAGTTACTATAATCCTCTACATCATTTAAATTATTAATAGTTACACCAACAGCATTTTTAAGTGTTCTATTAAATCTAAATGTACGGAATAATCCCCTTCCAGCTTCAAGTTGTGTTGGATATATTTGATCATAAGTCTTCTTATCAGTACTACCTTTAATAACACCACGTCTTACAATACCATTACCAACTTGCCATATAGTTTTTCCAACTTGAAACAAACCTAACCATGCACCAATTGTAGCATAAGCTCCTAATCCCATTGGACCTAATGCTAGAAGAAATCCAGCAGGAACTAATTTACCTAAAGTAAATAATATACTTTTTAAGTGACCTTGAGCATGATTCTTGAAAACTCTATTACGGTGAGTAATCCAAGTATTACCTAAAGCTCTAGTAATATTATAGTATGTACTATTACTACCTTTATACTCATATTTATCTTTTAATTTACCTAAGGCTTCATAAGCTTCTTTTTGTTCTTCTATAGTTGCAGTTGAACCTTCAGCTATAGCATCTTGGAATTTTTTAACAGCGGCCTTAGCTTCTTCATATTTTTCTTTCTTTAACTTAGCTTTAGCTTGTCTATTTTTACCATTTATTAAAATATCTTCGGTTTTAGTTCCAAGAATTTTATCATATTTTTTAGATTCTTTATGTAATCTATTATATTCTTGTTGCAATGCTTCTCTTAAATTTTTTAATTCTGATTCAGTCATAAAACTCTCCCACTCCTATTTTCAATATATCATTATTAAAATTTACAGTCAATTATTTAACATAAATCCCTTTCATTAATTGCTTATTATAACATAAAAAGTGTCAAATGACAACAGAAAAAGATAGGTTATTTACCTATCCATGTTCTTATATCACCTAATGTTACTAAAGCTACTAAACCCAATAGTAAGAAGAAACCTATATTATTAATAGTATTCTCTACTTCTGGTTTAATAGGTTTACCTATTATTTTCTCAATTCCAAGGAACAATATTCTTCCTCCATCAAAAGCTGGAAATGGTAGTAAATTAATAAATCCTACATTTAGAGATAATAGGGCTAGTAAGTATACTAAGTTAACAAAACCGTTAGATTTAGTATCATTAACAGTTCTAAGGATACCCACAGGTCCAGATAAATTCTTAACCCCAATACTTCCTTTAAATAATTCTTTAATAGTCATAAACATTTGTTTAATTAGTGAACCTGTTTTTGTAAAGGCGTATTTAATAGATGCAAAGAATCCATGTGATACTTTACTATCAAAACCAATACCCACAGTATAACCAAGTTTCTCTGCAGTAGCTTCATCTAGTGGTTCAACAACTAACTTCTTAGTTTCTTCCCCTCTTTTAACAGTAACTTCAAAAGAATATTTTTGAGACTTAGTTTCTTCCTTAACTTCTACATTACCAATATCTTCAAGATCTTTTTTTCTTTCCTCAGTTACTTTATTAGTAGCAATAGTTAAATATAATTGTAAGTCATCAAGATTACTTATCTTATTACCATCTACATTAATAATATAGTCTCCACTATTAATACCTGCAATCTCAGCAGGACTTTCAGGTACTATAGATTGAACTACATTAGTATTACTAGGGCATCCTACGAATAGCCCTAAAGCAAATAATAATACAATTGTTAAAATGAAGTTATTACCTGCTCCAAAAAACATTATTAATAATCTTTGCCAAGCTGGTTTTGATTGTAATAATCTCTTCTTAGGAATATTCTCATCCTCTTCTCCACCTTCTCCAGCTAATTGTACAAAACCACCTATAGGAATTGCTCTTATACAATATTCAGTTTCCCCATTTTTACTTTTTTTACCAAAGATCTTAGGTCCCATACCAATAGAGAATTCATATACATAAACCCCAAATAACTTAGCAAAAAAGAAATGTCCAAATTCATGAACTAGAACAATAATTCCTAATATTAAAATAAAATATAAAATAGATAAAATCATTATGCCTCCTAAATAATATTTATCATAATAATATAAGCACTCATAATAAATAAGATACTATCAAGTCTATCTAAAATACCACCATGTCCAGGTATTAAATTACTAAAATCTTTAACATCATAATGTCTTTTAATACTTGAAAAATATAAGTCACCTATTTGTCCAATAATAGTTAATAAGAATGTTTCAAGAATAATAGTTAATGTTATTTCTCTTCCTAAGAAAAATAAGAATAAAACAGGGATTATAGTACCAAAAATACTTCCTCCTACACTTCCTTCTACAGTCTTATTAGGAGATATCTTAGTAAGTTTATGTTTACCAAATAATTTTCCACAGAATAATGCAAAAGTATCAGTCATTGTACTAATTAAGAATAAATATATTACTTCATAGATTCCTATATATCTAATATCTACAAAGTTTTTAAACATAAAGCCAATCATTAAAGTACATATAAAAATCCACAAACTATCTTTGTAACTAAACTCTTTAATATCATTATTAATAATCATTAGTGAACTATATAATAAGAATAACCCTAGTAATATATAGTAATTAAAAGGATTAAAGTCCTTAATAACATATGAACTAACAATTAAAAAAATACACATTAAATAACTAAGTACTTTAAATACCATAGGTACTTTCTCTAATCTCATTAATTCCCACATACCCATAACAGCAAGTACAGTTGATACCACTAAATAAGGTATTTTACCAATAATTAATAAAGGTATAAATAAAGCTATCATCACTATAGCACTAATAATTCTCGTTTTCATAATCAATCCTTCACAATCTATAAATTATATATCTTTTTTTATCTTTTAGCAACTCATTGGAATTTCAACTACTTTAAGTAGTAATTGAATAACAAATGGGGATAACCCCAGTAAAACCATTGATAAAGCTCGTTTCAAAGTTCTTTCATTAGCTTTTTTACTAGAGCCATCTTCACTAAATACGACCTTCGAATACTCAATTGTTGTCATAACTAAAAATAACACCAACGCAACAACTAATAAAGGCATTTTAATATATTTTTCTATTAAGTCACTAAGGCCTTTCATAGCCCCACAACCATTACCATCACGAAAGTTATTTATAACTGAACTAACTGTTGCATCGCCACTTGATTCACTACCATGACCTTTAAAATCTACATAGCCATTTAAAGTAGCATTATTATCTTGAAAGAAGTATGTATTTAATTTACAAAATCTACTAGCGTTACAAACATAAAAGATTTTCTCAGGACAATTACTTTTACTATTCATATCTGCAATAGTACCCACATTATTAACGGTACCAGCAGATAAATAGTAGCCTCCACTTAATTGAACACTAGGAGATTCATCAATCTCATTAACAGTAATAACAATACCCATATTATTCTTATCTACTTTATATTCACAAACTAAGGCTTTTACATTAATACACATGATAAATAAAAAAATCATAAATAATATTTTCTTTTTCATGAAATCACCTAGTAATATCATATCATATTTTAATAAAAAAATAACTATTAAAGTAAATAGTTATTTTTTAAACAAACTTTTAAATATATCAATATAATTATCGACAAATATTATTTTTAATTTATCTTTATATTCACCATCAAAGTCAATAGTATCATTTTTATTATCAAGTGGTAAATATAAAGTATCTATATTATTAGATAAAGCTACTGTTATCTTTTCTTTTAAGCCACCTACTCTTAAAATCTTACCAGATAATGTAATCTCTCCAGTCATAGATATATTCTTAGGAATCTTAACTTTCTTAATTAAACTAAGTAAAGAAGTAACAATATTAATACCAGCCGAAGGTCCATCTTTCTTAAGAGTTAAATTAGGGAAATTAAGATAAAAGTCATTATCTCTAAATAAACTAAAATCAATATCAAAGTCTTTACAATGACTCTTTAAATAGATTAAAGCAAGGTCCATGGAACTTTTGATCATTTCACCTAAAGAACTTGATCCAGTTATCATTCCACTTCCAGGATACATTGCAGACTCTACTTTAACAAGTTGACCACCCAAAGGATTATAAGATAAGCCATTAACCATACCTATTCCATTATCATAATTATCTTCTTGTGGATATTTGATTGGACCTAGGTACTTAACAATATCATTAACATCTATAATTTCATCATTTAACATCTTGTTATAGATAAACTTTCTAAATAACTTTCTTATTAATCTCTCTAGTTCACGTACACCACTTTCTCTTGTATAATTATTAATTATTTTAATAATTGTACCATGATGTAAATTAAATTCATCAAGATCAACATCATATTCAATTGATAAATTTGGTAATATATGGTTCTCTGTTATATTTACTTTTTCAAGTAAAGTATAACTAGTAAGTTCTATTATTTCTAATCTGTCTTTAAGTTCATTAGGGATTTTATCTATATAGTTTGCTGTTAAGATAAACATAACTTTAGATAGATCAAATTCTTCTTCAACAAAGTGATCTATGAATTTATCATTTTGTTCTTTATCAAGTACTTCAAGTAAACTGGAGGCTGGATCACCTTTAATATCCTTAGTCATTTTATCAATTTCATCGATAATAAAAACAGGATTATTAACACCAACTTTTCTAAGACCTGTAATAATCTTACCTGGTGCTGCTCCAACATAAGCTCTTCTATGTCCTGTTATTTCTGCTTCGTCATTTATTCCACCAACAGATATTTTTACACACTTTCTTTTTAAAGCTAGGCTAATAGCTTTAGCAAGAGAAGTTTTACCTACACCAGGTGGACCAACTAAACAGATAATTGGACTATTCTTACTCTTTGTATACTTCTTTGTTGCAATATATTCAATAACACGTTCTTTAGCACTATCAAGTCCATAGTGACTTTTTTCCAGTATATCTTTAATACTTTTAATATTAGTATTATCTTTAGTACTTGTATTCCAAGGAAGACTAAGTAAAGTATCTAAATAATTTCTTAGAATACCAACTTCTGGAGAATTAGCATTACAAAGTTTATAACGATTAATCTCTTCTTCGATTCTCTTCTTTATATTCTTAGGAGCATCAAGATTTTTAAGTCTTGTTTCTAATCTATCTACATCAGGATTTTCTGATATACCTAATTCTTCATTTATAATTCTTAGTTTTTCTTTTAAAATAAATTCTTTCTGGTTATTCTCTAAATTTATCTCTACTCTTTCATCTAGACTTGTTTCATATTCAAGAAGTGATAGTTCATAGTGTAAATCATCTACTAACATCGTTACCCTAGTTAATGAACTAGTTTCATTTAAATACTTTATTAGTCGATCATAAGATAGAGGCATAAATGATACCATCAAGTCTGTTAACGTTTCAATATCATTTACTTCATCTATTTGTGATACGATACTATTTCCTAAACTTCTTTTATTATCTAAATATTCTATGAATAAATTTTTTAAGACTCTTGCATTTGCTAACTCTTCAGATGGTGTTATTATCTCACTTTCAATATTACTTATATTAACATCATAGATATCATTATCTACATGATAGTTATGGGCTACTGCTCTACTTATACCTTTAAGAGATACTTTAGTAAGTCCATTAGGCATATCTATTTTAAATTTAATCTGAGCAACTACCCCTAATGTAGGAAATCTTTGACTTTTAATTACATCATCTTTAGTACATATAATATATATATAATTATTGTAATAATTCTCAGCTAAAGATATTATTTTTTTCTCTAAACTTGATTCAATTTCAAGTTTTATTTCAGCATGAGGGAACAACACTACATCATGTAATATCAAGACAGGTAAATTAGTTTTTAACATAATGTCACTCCCTTCGTTACAAGAGGTTATTATAGGGGTCACTTATATAAAAAACAATTAATTTACATCATAATTTACAAAGAAAAATTTAAGGTTTTTTTTATTACTATTTTTGACAAAAAATACTTGATTTTTAAAGGTTATTTTTGCTATAATTAATTAGTCCTAATTGGAGTCATAGCCAAGTGGTAAGGCATGGGTCTGCAACACCCTGAGCGTTGGTTCAAATCCGACTGGCTCCTCCATTAGTTATTTATATCAACTTTAATGAGTTGATTTTTTTATACAAAAAAAGATGAAGTTTTCTTCATCTTTTTATATACTATTATTTACTTTTTGTATTATTGTGTTTCCATTGTAAACGATAGTCAGTACCATCTTCCATAATAAAATTAAAATGTCTATCGAATGTTCTATTAATTTTTTCAAGATCATAGTTATCTCTATCAAAACTAAATGGGAATCTATAGAAATATGCTTCATATTCTTTAATTCCTTTAGCTTCTTCATCAGATAAGAATCTTATAGGTAATTCTTCTGGTTCTTCCTCTCCATATTCCCATACATCTTCAAATTTAGCTTCATTATATTGATCCCACATATTCATTATAGCAACTGGTTTATTTCCATTAACAATTGCAAATTGAAGTGGTATTTGTCCTCCTGAATAACCTTCTGGTTTCTTTGTAGAACCATAACACATAACTCTTGCTTCTTCAAAACTAACTTTACCAGCAAGTTTAGCTTCCATTCTTAAAACATCACTATTAAAGTACTCATTAGTTTCTTCTTCAGCTTTACATTTATAACGATAGTCTTCATAGTAAATTACTTCATCAAGAGGAGCAACACCTTCGAAACCATTAGCTTCTTCAAAACCAGATAATCCATACACTGTGTAATTACCTATTCCTTTAGCCTCTTCTTCATCCATAGCTTTAAAGTATATTTCTTCTTCACTATATGGAGTACCATAAGAATGAATTTTATATTTTAAATATCCACTAATCATTGTACGTTGTGGATTAGGTATACCAATAAGAGCTACTGGTCCTATTCCTTCACAAAAACCAAAACTTGCACTAAATCCAGTCATTTCATTTAATTTAACTACATCACTATACTTATAAGTACCTTTAAATAAATAATTGTAACTTCCTAAACTATCTTGAGGAACTAAGAAAATCTTATTTCCTATTTTCTCAAACTTATGTTCACGATTAGGTTCAACCATATCTAAGAACTTAGTTAGTATCTTTATTTTTAATCTTGTAAACATAATATACTACCTCCAAAAAAACGCTTTATATTATATCACATAACCCTATAAAATTCAACTACATCTTGAATTTAAAGCCATTTTATGATATAATATGCCATTGATTTGAGGGGGTTCGCATGAAAGATTACTATGCAATCACAAAAGAAGAATTAAATAAAAGAATTGATAATTTTGGAAAAGATTATAATAAGTGTGTAGAAAATGAAAAAATTATTGAAGCAAATAGACTAGAAAATCGTCTTCTTCCATATGTTGGTGGAACATGTATATTTAGTTTTATTATTAATATGATATGTCTTGCTCTTACAGGTACTCATGTACTTGCAGTTACTGAAGGTTTTAATTATTTAATTCCTGTTATGAACGTTATCCCAATAGATATATTCCCAGTACTTGTTATGGGAGCATCATTATTAGGTGGTAAATTCTTTTCTTGGTTAAATGAAAAAATATCACATGCTAAAGCAAGATTTAATAAAGTATCTAAGGCAAAAAAAGAAAAAGCTAAGATTGAAGAAATAATTAACTATAGAATTAAAGCTTTACAAGATGTATATCGTGCTAAAGTTACAAAAGATGTTCTTGAATCATTAGAAAATGATCATTCAATGTTTAATGACTTAGATAAAATATATGATATTAATAATATCAGTATGCCTCAATCTTATGAAACTACTAAATCTAATATTGAAAACCTAGAAAAAGAACTAGAAGAAAAATATAAAGAATTAGATGCTATTGCAGCCAAAAAGGTATTACATGATAGTTTCTATTGTTTCCGTTTCTTTAGTAATCGTTTTGATAGAAGATTTTCAAATACAATAATGTGGTCACTTATGACTTGGATAATTCCATTACTTCCTTTTGTTACACTTGGAGATGCTTTTAAGTTTACTCCAATCGTAAGAGAATTAGGTGTATTCTTAACAATGATTGCTGGATTTGCAGGTTGTAGTGCCTACTTCTTAAAAAAAGATGGATATCTATTAAAAACATTTAAAAAGAAAAATGATGAATTAGGTGAAGATAAGTTACCTAAGAAACCAAATAAAGATAGAGATTTAGAAGAAAAAGAAATCTTTAAAAATTATAATACTGTTGTTAGTGAAGCTTGTTCCTTAGAAATTAGGTTACAAGAACAAAAAAGAATTAGAGAAATCTTTGAAGAGAATATGGAAGACGATAATGAAGATGAAATAGATTTAAATCATAATTATAGTCATGCCAATATCCCTCTTATGGAATTTGAAGAAAACAATACTAGTAAAACATATGATGGATCTTCACCAATAATCAAAGTATTAAAATAAAGTAGCAATATTTGCTACTTTTTATTTATCTTTTTTAAATTAACCTATTGTATTATTCAAAAATAAATGTTAAAATAATTTTGTTTTTGACGCAGATGTAGTTTAGTGGCTCGAATATGGCCTTGCCAAGGCTAGGACGCGGGTTCGATTCCCGTCATCTGCTCCATTTGTAATAATAACAGGTTTTATATCAAAACTTGTTTTTTTTATACATTTTTTCCCCTGCATCTATCAAAAGAAAAAAACACTGATATATACTTCAGTAGTTTCTTTTTATTATATAGTTAAATAATCTTGATAATTACTAGATAGATATATTTTAGTATTTTTCATGTTTTTGACAAAATAAGTATATATTTGATTAATTCTTTTATAATAAAATATTTTTAATTTTTTATTATCATTTAATGGTAAATAATCAATATTTATTAAAATGGCATTATATCTTTTCATTTTATCAATAATTTCATCTAATACCTTTAAATCTTCTATTCTTAATACATCAGTTATATTTATTTTCCTAATTCCTCTAATATCAAATATATTATATTCATCATCAATATTATTTATATATAAATCATTTGGAATAAACGAATATGTGGTAGATGTTTCTAGGTGATCCCAATGAACACCCAATAGTTTATAACTTTTCTTCATTATACTTCTATTTCCATGCCTGTATCTAATTCAATAGCTTTATCACAATATTCATTTATTATTTTAAATAATTCCTCTAACCCAGATTCTTTAATTAAGATATCATTAGTCTGAATCCAATCTTTAATTCTCCTACATTGTTCTGGCATAAAAATATCAACATCATATGGTGCTAATAATGTTCCGCATTCTTCATTAATATTATCCAAGAAGAACTGTCCTAATTTTAAAGCATCATCTAAACTATTTATCATGTGTTTTTTTATATTTTTTTCATCTATTTTTGGATAATCACCAGGTATAATCTCTGGTTTAACTAAATATAATCCTATATACATATTACATCTCACCTCTTTTCTTTATTTTAAAATGCGTTTCTTCCATATTTCCTGGTTTACCATCTAATTTTACATACTGATTATATTTCTTGTCAAGGATACGCAGATATCCAGCTGGCATATCTGCTACAACTTGATACCTTTCACCATCATAAACCTTTTTATAGCCTATCGTTTTTCCAATAGAATTTGGAGCAAATTGTTCAACTATATCATTTAAATTCACTTTATGTTTGCACCAGCTTTCATTATATTTTTTTTCTTTCTTTTTACTATTATTATAATCCCTCTGTGCTTTTTCAGAATAAGGAACAATATTATTTATATAATCTGAAGCACTATCAGAATAATTTTGTTTATAATCAGACATTATCAATCCCTCCCTTACATAATCTATGAAAATCTATATAATATCTATAATCAATTCCCATAGTGTCTAATTTTAAATTAACTAGTTTATCTTCTTTTCCATAAATTAATAATTTC
>JAEEGL016355553.1_pt1 | contig 17349 bp, 10 predicted proteins | sample 9134231 | NCBI WGS metagenome assembly JAEEGL01 (sample SAMN16246548, study PRJNA631951) | gut metagenome | biome: gut microbiome; feature: rumen; material: fiber-attached | host: Bos | place: Iran: Karaj | collected 2018-10
AACCTCATATATGCGAGTTTTGGGTTTAGTGTGGTCTCATAAAGCTGAAAACATGAAAAAAGCAGCATAGAGACACCGATACTTACAAACTTGATAAGTTTAAACAAAAAAAGAGGATGTGCCTATTTTGACACACCCTCTCCTTTCGATTCTTATACCAAGGTCTATTCCATTGCTCAGTAAATGAGAATAGTCTGACTAATATCGTTCAAGTAATTTTCACTTTGACAACGATGCGACCTTCTGTCTATGCCATCATATACTGTTCTTGGGGTATGAAAATCATCCGTACAAGGTGGATTTTCGTACTAAACAGCCTATCGATAGACTAATTTTATCCTTTCTGGTGCAAATGTCCACCTTATAGATGATAGTTCTTTATACTTTTGCGGCAGAATAACGAACTAACAAACGAGAGATGAAAACAAGTAAAAAGATTTTTGGATGGAGCATGTTACTGATGCTACTCCTTTTTTCGCAAACGGCTATGGCCAGTCAGACGGCAGTAGCCAAATGGGAATTTACTACCGGCTATGATGCCGAGAAACAAGGCACAACGGTGACGTACACGCCTAACAACCTTGGATGGTCGGCCATAGCCAATACGGCATGGAAGACCACGCAACCCTATTTCCTGCCCAACGAGTGTGCACTGGTACCTGAACAATGCAAGGTAACGGTCCATACCAGCGACGGCAAGTGGCAGGTATGTACCAGCGGTTCAGCTCCTAACTATCACCTACGCCTGAACACGGCCTCTATCGACAAGTTTACAGCCAAGGCCGACTATACTGACGGTTCGAAGCACGACCAGTATTTCGAGGTGTCGATGCCGACAACATCACTGAGCAACCTGAAGCTGAACTTCGCCATCGGCGACGGCTCTAGTTCGGCAACAAGATTCGGTGTGGTATATTCTGTTGATGGTGGCCAGACGTGGACTGTGCTCAACGACTACATTGCTGGTGCTCACTGGAACACCTGGGTTGATGCCAACTACGATTTGCAGGCCGACGACAAGGATCTGCTCATTGTACGTATGCTCATACAAAGTGCCACAAAGACCAGTAACTACAACCTGAAATACCTGAATATCCTGGCCGAAGACACGCAGGCACCGAAGCTTGAGAGCGTCACACCTCAAAATGGTGTTATGGGCGTGTTGCCGTCGGGTAAGATTATCATGTTGTTTAATGAAGGTGTCAAGATTAAAGATGGTGCAACGGCCACACTGACAAATAACGCCACGGGTATTGGTCAGACTATTGCCCCCGTCATTAATATAAATAAGGTGTCGTTTGCATACGCTGACCTCGACCTCACCACCTCGTATACCCTAACATTGCCCGCCAATGTGTTGACCGATTTGGCAGGTAACGTCTATACGGAAACTATTAGCATCACATTTACTACTGGCGATACACGTCCAGTGCCACCACCCGTTCTCGACAGTCATAACCGCCTATGGTACCACCGCCCTGCCGCCTACTGGGAAGAGGCGCTTCCCTTAGGCAACGGTCGTCTGGGTGCGATGGTCAGCGGAGGTGTTGCCAAGGATACGCTACAGCTGAACGAGGACACCTTCTGGGGCCAGTCACCTAACAAAAACTACAACGCTAATGCCAAAGGGGTGCTCCAGCAGGTGCAGCAGCTTATCTTCAACAAAGACTATGCCGCAGCACAGAAACTGGCTATACCCAACTGGATGTCACAGGCTTCACATGGTGCACAGTATCAAGCCGCTGGCTGTGTATTGGTAGGCTTCCCAGGTCATCGCTACGATGACGAAGAGGCTGGCCAGACTGACGGTGCCACTGATGCCCAGGGCTACGTACGCTCCCTCGACATGAACAATGCCACCGCCGTGACCACATACGTCGTCAATGGCGTCACCTATACCCGTACCGTTTTTACCTCGTTCGAGGACAATGTCACCGTAATGCGCTTAGAGGCTTCCGAGGCTGGCAAACTGGATTTCAACGTCTGCTTTGCCGCTCCTGTCAAGACGAACATGGAGAAACTGGACATCAACAAGATAACCTCCGACGGAATGATAGAGGCTTCGCTCATTCCTGCTCGCGACAAGTCGGAAAATGTTGAAAACAAGCTGCAATGCTATACCTTTATCAAGGTGATGAACGACGGTGGCACGCAGACTGCCAACACGACGCAGAACGTCATTCAAGGCGGACTCGTGGCAACCGACACGAAGGCTCCCACCATCGAGGTTAGCGGTGCCACGTCGGCAACCATTATCATCTCATCAGCCACTAACTTTGTGCGCTACGACGACATCAGCGGAAATGCTGAGGCCAAGGCTCTGGAGTACATGAACAACTTCTTGGGACGCAACAAGAGCTATGCCACCACGCTGGCCGACCATACCGCCAAGTACCAGAAGCAGTTTGAGCGCGTCACCCTCGACCTCGGTACGAACAGTGAGCGCGAAACGAAAGACACCGAGACGCGCATCAAGGAGTTCCGCTCTCAGAACGGTAACGACCCCGGACTGATTTCCAACTACTTCCAGTTTGGCCGTTACCTGCTCATCTCGTCAAGCCAGCCGGGTACTCAGCCCGCCAACCTGCAGGGCATCTGGAATCCCAATGCTCGCCAGTATCCGGCATGGGACTCGAAGTATACGTCGAATATCAATGTCGAGATGAACTACTGGCCCGCCGAGGTTGCCAACCTCACAGAATGTCACGACCCATTTGTCCAGATGGTAAAAGACGTCAGCGTAACAGGTGCTGAGACAGCTGAGAAGATGTATGGTGCCCGTGGCTGGACACTGCACCACAACACCGACCTTTGGCGTACCACAGGTGCTGTAGATAATGGCTCTGTAGGTGTATGGCCTACGTGTAATGCATGGTTCTGCTCACACCTTTGGGAGAAATACCTCTTCAGCGGCAACCGCCAGTATCTGGCCGATATCTACCCCGTACTGAAAGGCTGCGCCCAGTTCTTCCAGGACTTCCTCGTGAAGGACCCGAATACGGGCTACATGGTTGTCTGTCCTTCCAACTCGCCTGAGAACCATCCTGGCATCGGCTCCTATACCGACGATAACGGTAAAAGTATGAACTGTGCCCTCTTCGGTGGTGTGGCTATGGATAACCAGATGGTCTATGATGTGCTAAAGAATACGGCTGAGGCTGCACGTATTCTCGAAACTGATGCTGACTTTGCTAATGAGCTTGATGCCTTGAAGGCTCAGCTCACTCCCTACAAGATTGGCAAGTACGGGCAGATACAGGAGTGGCAGGAAGACTGGGACAAGGAAAACAACTCACACCGTCACCTGTCGCACCTCTGGGGCGCCTACCCAGGCAACCAAGTGTCTCCCTACACGAATCCCACCGTCTATCAGGCCGTACATAAGTCGCTCGTGGGCCGTGGCGATGCTGCCCGTGGCTGGTCGATGGGCTGGAAGGTATGCCAATGGGCCCGTATGCTTGACGGCGACCATGCGCTGACTATCATCAAGAACCAGTTGCGCCTGATGGACCCGAACGCTACTATGAACGATGCCGACGGAGGTACATACGCCAACATGTTCGATGCCCACGCTCCGTTCCAGATTGACGGAAACTTCGGGTGCTGTGCCGGTATCGCTGAGATGCTGTTGCAGAGTCACGCCGGCTTCATTCATCTGCTGCCAGCCCTGCCGAAAGCATGGGCCGATGGCGAGGTGAAGGGACTGCGCGCCCGTGGCGGATTTGAGGTCACCGACATGCAGTGGAAGGACGGCAAGGTGGTCAGCCTGAAGGTGAAGTCGACGCTGGGCGGCAACCTGCGCCTGCGCACCGCTAACGCCCTGAAGACGGCCAACGGCACGGCACTGGCTACAGCCACCGGCGACAACAGCAACCCGCTGATGCAGCCCTACCTGATGCCAGACCCCATCGTGGCTGATCCCTCGAAGATTCCCGCCACTAAATTGCCAGAAACTTACCTGTATGACATTCCCACCACCGTTGGACAGGAAATAGAGCTGATTGACCTTGGTGGCACTACTGCCATTCAGGAGGTGTTAAGCGCCGAACAGCAGCGACCCACGACGGATGTCGCCTATGCCCTGGACGGCCGTCGCGTCAGCAACAGCTATAAAGGGCTGGTCGTTGTGGGCGGTCGGAAATACGTTCGCAATTAAGTAAAACACTATAACCAAACTAAATACAATGATGAAAAAACAATTATTGAGAAGCGTCATGGCATCCTTTGCCCTGCTGGCAGGGATGGCGCAGACGCATGCAGAGCAGGTGACGCTGGCGGCGTGGGACTTTGCTAACGATGTGAAGTACACCGCATCGGCTACCGACGGCGGCAAGACGTACTATACCGCCTCAGCCAACACAAAGGAGAACATGGAGTACAGTTTCTCCGCCCAGCAGCCCTTCTTCTATCCTACATCGGGGGCACTGACCAACGGTACGCTGACCATCTGGTCGAGCGACACCAACAAAAAATGGTACATCTCCAACTTCAACAACGGTGCACTGCGCATGTATACTGCATCGCCGAAAGTGATAACAAACCCCACCGATGCCGCCCAGCACTACAATTATGCAGAGGTGGAACTGTCGGCCGCGGGCTACAAGAACCTGCAGTTCTCGTGCCGCATGTCGGGTAACAACAGCAGGACACTGCCTGTCTATGTACTGGTGTCCACCGACGGTGGTGCCACATGGCTGCCATCCAGTACGCTGAACAGTACCGGCAGCAGCTGGAGCAACTTCAACGAGACGAAAGCTGCGCTGGCCGTCGACGGGCAGAGCAGTGTAAAGGTGCGCGCCCTGATAGGCTACGACGCAGGAGCCACTGGCGACATGTATCGGAACAGCTTCAAGGTGACGGGTGAGGCTCTTGGCAGTGATGCCGTCTATGCCCTTTCTGCCACTGCCACACCGGCCGAGGCAGGCTATGTGGCCATGTCGCCCGTAGGCACATCGGCCGTCGCTGGTACGGAGCTGAAGTTTACGGCCAAGAACCTGTCGGGCTACCAGATTAAGGAGTGGCAGGACGGTACAGGCAATATGCTGGCCAAGACGCAAGACTATACGACAACCGTCAGCGGCAATACCACCGTGGCAGCTGTCTTCACCACTATCGAGACCTATACGCTGACAGTCAACAAGGCTGGCGACGGTGCCAAGTGGGGCGAGGTGGTCATGTCGCCGGAACCCATCAACGGCAAGTACGATGCCGGTACGGAGGTGACGCTGACCGTCATTCCCAACAACGTGACCAACTTCCTGACTTGGGAAGACAACAGTGCCGCACTGAGCCGCGTGGTCACCGTCAATGGCAATACGGAGGTGACTGCCACGTTCGATGTCATCCCGTTCATCGTGGCATGGGACTTCAACAACGACAAGAATACGTCGCGCGGCAACCGTGAGGCCGACTATGCCTTTGCCACCGACAACACCGGTGTCATGCTGTTCTATCAGGGCCCCAACTGCGCCAGCACCAGCTGGGGTGGAGGCAAGGCCACGTTTGGTGGCAAGGAACTTTGGGCCGCCCGCCGCTACACCGACTGGAGCAAGTCGGAGCAGATTCCCCGTGCCTTTGTGGCTTCGTTTAGCGTGAAGGACTACGACAAGATCAATATCCACAGTCTTGTGGCAGCCAACAACAGTTGTGTGCGTCAGCGTCAGCTGCTGCAGTTGAGCACTACCAGCAGCACTGAGGGCTTCACCACTCTCAAAACGCTGACCCTTTCTGAAAACCCCAGCAGCGAGTGGGTCAATATGGACTATGAACTGGACACCAAGAACATGGACGGCATGGTTTACATCCGATGGATAGAAGATGAGACGAGTGACTTCTTCGACGGTGGCAACCACAGCAGTACCGAGGGTTTCTACTTGGCCGACGTCATCATCTTTGCTGACCAAACAGCTGCAGACGACACAGAGGCTCCACAACTTGTCAGCAGCTCGCCCGCAGAGGGCAGCACCAGCGCTTCGGCACGCGGCAACATCGTGCTCAGCTTCAACGAACGCGTAAAAGCAGGAACGGGCAGCGTCACACTAAATGGTGAAACACTCACTGGCTCCTTCGGCAGCAAGAGTGTCACCTACGCCTATCATGGACTCTCATACGGTCAGCAATATACACTCAGCATCGGTGCTGATGCCATTACCGACCTTAGCGGCAATGCCTTCCCCGCACGCGACATCACCTTCACCGTCATGGAGCGACCCGTTCCCACTGCCAAGGTGTTTGATGCCGTAGTGGCACAGGACGGCACAGGCAACTACAAGACGGTTCAGGAGGCTATTGACGCTGCTCCCACAGGACGCATTGCCCCATGGCTTATCTTCGTCAAGAACGGTACCTACGAGGAACTGGTGACCATTCCCGAAAACAAGCCCTTCATCCACCTCATCGGCCAGGACAAGGAAAAGACCGTTATCTGCTACTGGATAAACAATGGCAGTTCAAACGATATCGGCTGGGATTACTCTACCAACAACCCCGAGTCCAAGACATACGGCAAGCAGGGCGTGGTGCAGGTGAACAGCACCGACTTCTATACCGAGAACATCTCCTACATCGACAGCTATGGCGTGGAGCGTCAGGCAGGTCCCATGGGCCTGGCCATGAGCAGCCGCAACGACCGTCAGGCCTTCAACAACTGCCAGTTCCGCTCTTATCAGGACACATGGTATACCGATGTACGCAACAGTAGTGCCCGCCAGTATGTCAATAACTGCCTTATTGAGGGTGCAGTGGACTTCTACTATGGTGCTGGCGACAACTACGTTGAGAATAGCACCTTCCGTCTGGCCCGTGAAGGCAGCGTCATTGTGGCCCCCTGCCATCAGGCTGGTACCAAGTGGGGCTATGTCATGGTCAACAACGTCATCGACGGCAAGGGCGGTGCCAACAAACTGGGACGCGCCTGGCAGAACCAGCCCATAGCCGTATGGCTGAACACCACGCTGAAGACCACCATCGCTGCCGAAGGATGGAGTGAGTGGCACATAGCACCGAAACTCTTTGCCGAGTACAACACGATGGATGCCGACGGACAGCCGGTAGATCTGAACAACCGCCGCACCACCTATAAAGTGGATGAAGACAAACTGGCCGACGGCGAGACGAGTCCTGTCACCCGTCAGGCCGTGCTCAGTGCCGAAGAGGCTGCCCAATATACCTACGAGGCTGTCACCAGTGGCACCGACGACTGGAACCCCCGCAAGTTCTTCGAGGCCGTAGAGGCTCCTGCCGGTGTTGCTTACGCCAACGGCAAGCTGACGTGGCAGGCTGTACCATACGCCATCTGCTATCTTATCATCGATGGTGCGGGTCATGTAGAAGCCATCACCGCTGACACCGAATATACCGTGAAGGGCGGTGGACACTACACCGTGCAGGCCGTCAACGAGTATGGCTCACTGGGCGGAAAGACTACTGTCGATGCTGCCTACACGCTGACCGTCAGCGCTGCCAAGGCTGCCACGCTGGTATTGCCATACGATGCCCAGATTCCTGCCGACGTCAAGGCATACACTCTGACCGCCGAGGCTGGTGCCAACAAAGCAGTGGCCACGGAGGTGACGGGTACGCTGCCTGCCAACACACCGGTACTTGTCAATGCTGCCGAAGGTAGCTACGAGTTTACGGTCAGCAGCATCGTCGAGAACAATGTCACGACGGCAACCGCCGGTGTCCTGACGGGTGTCTATAGCAAGACGCAGGTTCCCACGGGCAGCTATGTGCTGCAGAACCACGACGGCCAGGTGGCCTTCTTCAAGGTCGATGCCTCTGCTCCGCAGCAGGTGAACGCCTACCGTGCCTACCTGACAGTTGCCAGCAATGCCCCCATGCTGACCATCGACTTCAGCGAGACGACAGGTATTGAAGATGTAAGATGTATGATAAACGATGTAAAGAGTAACCTCTATAATCTCAATGGTCAGCGCGTGCAAAAACCATCAAGGGGGATATACATCGTAAAAGGAAAAAAAGTAGTTAAATAATATAATGGTGACAATGAAAAAGAAAGCATATACACAACCGCTGATGGAGACCATCACGCTGGCCAACACCATGAACAGCCTCATGGCGGCATCCGTACTGGGTAGCTCCCTATCTGATGAAATAGCCATCGGCGACAATCCCGACGAGAACCTCGCTCCGGAAATAATACTATTCGGTGAAGACATTGAATTCCCAGAGTAACAACAGTATAATAACTAATAATTAAAAAAACAATGAAACAAAAAACACTATTGAAAACAGCCCTGCTCCTGCTGGCACTGGCAGGAAGCACGAACACGGTGTGGGCAGACGAAGTAAACGTTTCTACCAGTTCCGAGTTTGGCACAGCGTACAATGCAGCAGCAACCACCGCCACCGATGGCGGTTCCACAACCATCATTCTGGCTACAGGAACCTATCAGCTGTCAGAAAGCGGACTACGTTGGAGCCAGATGGAGATTCCTATGAGCCGTACCGTCACCATAAAGGCCGCAGAGGGAGCTGACGTAACACTGATTGGTAAGGTACAGAGTTACGAAGCCAATCGTTGTGGCAGTCTTATCTTCGACGGCATCAAGCTACGGACGACAACCACTAATGGTTTCATCGACCTGGGCAACAACACTACTAACGTCGGCGACATCATCTTCCGCAACTGTGACTTTGCCAGCGTTACGGGCAATGCCCTTGACCGCTGCTTTATCACGGGTGGAAAAAACACGGGAACCATCAACAGCATCCAGTTTGACAACTGTACAATACACGACTGCAGCAGCAGCTATAACTTCATCTGGACAGAACATGTGGTGAAAGCAATATCAGTCACTAACTGCACGCTGTATAACTACGGTGGTGAGAGTTTCTTCTATGCCCGCACGGCCAATACCGAACAGGCATTCTCGTTCACCTTTACCAACAATACGGTCTATCGCTGGGCAAAAGTGAACAGCCGCAGGGCGTTTGCCATGGTGGGCAGTAACTACAGTTCCGGATCCACCTATACGGTCAAGGATAACATCATCGACGGCTTTATGACTGACGGCACAAATGCCTACGTGGAAAACATGACCGTGAACAATGATAACTTCGTGCTCGTGCAGACTGGCAGCGGCGGCACCATCGACATTGAGAACAATATCCTCCTCGGTTTCAAAAACGGTGACGGCAGCAATAAGAACAATGTAGTATGGGCAACCGGCGGTCCCACCATTACCAACACCAACTACTGGCCGTGGGACGCAACACTCAACGATACCTTCGGTTTTACCAGCATTCCTTTCACTGATGCTGCCAATGGCGACTTCACTATCAACTTGAACAGCTATCCCGCATTTGCCACAGCATCGACTGTGGGTACCCCTCTTGGTGCACCCAGTACGTGGAAATATACATGGAACAGCGGTACAGCAAAAGCAGGAACACTGATTCTGCCTTACGAAGCAAACATTCCTGACGGTATTACGGCTTATACGCTGACCTACACCTCTGGCAGCGCAGCTACAGCAACGGAAATCACTACGGGCATATTACCGGCAAACACACCTGTACTGCTGAATGCCGAGACAGCCAGCAACAACTACTATTTCACGGCTACCGGCACAGTGCCCAACGCTGGCCCCGCTGACCTGCAGAAGGGTGCCCTGACGGGTGTCTATGCTGCCGGTTACGTTGCTACCAACAACTATATATTACAAGATGGTGACGACGGACTGGGATTCTATAAGGTAACAGCCGACAACACTATCGGCATTGGTGCCTATCGTGCTTATCTGACTCCAGGGCAAAATGCTGAAGCCCCCATGATCAGTATTATCTTCAACGATGACATGACAACAGGAATTGGAAACCTCACCCCAGCCATCTCCAAAGGCGAGGGAGTGGCTTACAACCTCGCCGGGCAGCGCGTTGCCAATGGGTATAAGGGATTAGCAATCAAGAATGGTAAAAAGTATATTATAAAGTAAAGGAGGACAAAACGTATGAAAAGAAAATATTCGGCTCCAGCCATGAGAACGTATGCCTTAAACCAGAGCAATAGTATTCTGGCTGGCTCTGCCTTAGGTAGTGGAATAAAAGGAAACGCAGACAGTGCTTACGAGACATTAAGTCCAGAGTTTGAACTTAGGGAAGAAGATTAGTAATCACTGGGGATTCTGAAACTCGGTAGGCGTCATGCCTGTGAGTTTTTTGAAGCAACGGCTGAAATACTTCGGGTCGGAGAAACCGCTGCGGTATGCTACGTCTGCTATATAGGCGCCTGGCTGCCGCAGCAGTTCTTTTGCCCGTTCTATTCGCCGGTTCAGCAGATAGTTGTTGGGGGACGTGCCGAAGACACTCTTCATGCGGGCAAAGAGAACGGTGCGGCTGACGGCCATCTCGTTAGCAATGTCCTGCACAGAGAGGTCGGAATCAGCCAAATGGTCGCTGATATAGGTTCTGATATGCTCTGAAAAACGGTGGTCCTCGTTGTTCTCGATGTGCTCCTGCTGCTCGCTGACTGCCTCTATCTTCTCCCGAATGGAGAGCAACTCGCGGATGCGCTCACTCATAACCTCAATACGCTGGTTGCTGGTCAGGCGGATGTCCTTGATTTCGTTTTGCAACCGGCGGATGTAACGCACGACGCGATAGATGCCGATGACCAACAACGTCAGCAGCAGACCGTAGAGCATCCATGCCCACGGCGTCTCGTGGAAGGCGGCACGACGGTGGATGGTCAATGTTTGCTCATTGTCAGCCCAAACACCGTCGCCATTGGTGGAGCGCAGGTGCAGTCGGAAGGTACCAGCGGGAATGTCGGGCAGGGTGATGTGATTGTCGGTAATATAACTCCAACGGTTGTCCATACCTTCGATGCGATAGGCATAGGTGATTGGCACATTCTTGTTGAAGTCGAGGGCCGCAAACTGAATGGTGAGGCTGCGCTCGTCGGATGACAGCCTGATGTCGGAAGGGCAGTCGAAGACAAGGGGAGGCTGGTAGCTGCTCTTCTGCATTTCCTGCGGGCTGACGCTCAGCACGCCTTGTGTAGTGCCAAAGAGTAAACTGCCCTCATCAGAATCTTTTTGAGAAGAGACGAAAACGGGCTTTGTCTCTAACAGTTTGAAGTGTTCGCCCAACGTACCACGGGTGTAGTTGGTGACCGTGCTGTCGCTCAGCGAAAAGCAGCTGATGGAGGTCTGCGAGACGATGTAGAGTCCGTGGTCAGGTTTGAAGAACAGGCTCAGACACACGTCGGAGGGCAGGCCCTGGTCGGTGGTGAAGGTGTTGAAAGGGGTGCGGTCGCTCAGCAACTGCCGGTCGTCAGTCAGACAGAACCCGCCGCCACTGGTGGCAATGGCTACCGTATGGTCACGAAGAGGCTCAATGTCCACTACCCAGTTGTAGCTAAGCGACGCGGCATCGTCAGGCCGGCGGCAATGATGCCAGAACTTCATGTCTCGGGGGCTTTCCTCCAGCGAACAAGTGTAGAGCCCGTTCAGCGTGCCTGCCATCAACACCTGTTCTGGGGTAATGTACAGACAGCGCATCTTGTTGCTCTCCTCGTCGGCCGGCCACCCTGACAGACCATTGTCTCTATGCACGAATACGTCGTGCCAGTCGTGCTGTTGGCGCAAGTCGTACATGTTCAACCCTCCTTTGTAGGTGGCAATCCAAAGACGCTGCTGACGGTCTTCGACTATGTCGTAGATGTTGTTGCAACTCAGGCTGTTGGGGTCGCTCTCGTCATGAATGTAACGCTTGACAATGTAGCCTTCTCCCGTTTCCGAGGCTATGAGCCGTGTCAGCCCCTCCGGCTTCGCCCCTAACCACAGGTCACCCCGTGAGTCTTCGAGGATGCAGTAAACATTCTGTCCGAAAGCGACGGGCGCCGTTGACAGTTCTCCTTTCGGCGTGAGGAACCTGTCACCAACATGGACATACCCATTCTTGTCAGCCACCCATGTACGCCCTTTTTTGTCAACATAAAGGCAGCGCACCTCCTCCTCGGCGGCCTCCGAGAATTTCACGGGCTGCAAGGGCTTGGCACCAAACCATACGCGATAGAGGCCGCTGTGCGTATCGACCCAGATGCCCCCTTGACGGTCTACCAACAGGATGCTGGTATAGACATTGGCGAACTGGGGCAGGCTTTTCAGCTTTGCCAAGGTGGCATCGTCAGCCTTGTATGGCCGTGGCCGCTGGCTGTAGTCGCCATCGGTCTGTTCGAAGCGTCCCGTTTTGCGATGAAACACGAATATTAGACTGTCATTGGTGGTACACTCTAAGTCGTGGTCGGGCAGCTCGCGGATGCTGCCAATGCGATTGGTACGCAGCGGACTGTTGTCGCCAGGCCGCATGCGATAGTTCTGGAAGCGGTAGCCATCGTATCGGCATAGTCCGTTCCACGTGCCAATCCATACGTAGCCGTCATGGTCCTGTACGGCACAAGACACAATGTCCTGGCCATACCCCTCAGCCTCACTGAAATGGGTGATTCGAACCTCCTCACTTCCTTGAGCCCTAATAAAGGTTATAATAAAAAAAGTAGTGATGATAGTCAGTAGTCGTTTCATGGTTGCAGTCGCTAATATCTGATTTTGAAGTAATCCAACAGGGCTTTGTAGCTGTCCTGAGCCGTGAGGCAGGTGTCTGTCAGGTATCCATTTGTGTTTCCCCATTCACGGAGCCCACGATAGTAGAACATTTTCAGTTCGTCAGTAATGATAAAAGGTACATGATGGTTGGCGAGACACTCCTTGAACATTAGTAAACGCCCCACACGACCGTTCCCATCTTGGAAAGGATGAATAGTTTCGAAGCGCACATGAAAGTCGAGAATGTCTTCAAAGCTGTGTGCTTTTTGTATATTGTAGCTTTTCAGCAGTGCCTTCATCTCGCGGTGTACATCTTCAGGTTGGGTAGTTTCCATACCGCCTACCTCATTGGGTAAGCGTTTGTATTCTCCAACGACAAACCAGTCTTTCCGACTATCGGACGTGCCAGTCTTCAACAGTAGATGCAACTGTTTTATGAACTCTTCTGTAAGTTTCTCCTCTGCATGATCAATGATATAGTCGATGCAGCGAAAGTGATTGACTGTCTCTACTACATCATCCACGTTAATTGCTTCGTCAGTAATACCAATGGTGTTCGTTTCGAAAATATAACGCGTCTGGTCGTGGGTCAACCGGCTCCCCTCAATATGATTCGAGTTATAGGTCAGATCAATCTGAGTGCGGTGATAGATGCCCCCCTTAAGCTTGCTGGCCTTCTGTTCTCTGAGCGCATAAAGTAGTGGTGAAATCTTAGTTCTTAACGTTTTCCGTTCCGGTAAGATCGCATCGGCAGGAATGTTCCATGTCTTTCCTGTCAAGAAGGCTCCTTCTATCTTTTCGCTGGCACAATAGTTGCGTGCTGTTCGCTCTGAAATGCCGAACTTCTCTGCAAACTGACTGACTGATATAAACTCCATATTCTTTGTCTATCGGCAAACTTTTCCACCGATTTCGCCTACAAAGATACTACTTTTTGCCGATACTGGCAAGTTCTGGGGCAAAAAAACAAAGAGAAACCAAAAAGACAATGGTTTCTCTTTGTTTTTGAAAGAGTGAGCAGCATATATGCAACTGCAGGAGAAGCAACTTTCAGACTTCTCACCCATACACGTTGAATTTTGCAGATTCTCAGACGGGTCGAAGCTTAATAGCTCTCCTCGATGTTGCCAATCTTTCTTGACTGACGGGACAAAGTTAAGCATATTCCATGAAAGGCGTATCATTGTGAGCTGTTTTTTTATTATTGATGCAAAATATTCAGTAGAAAGGAGTTTTGCAAGTCCTTTTCTGTCCTTTTGCAAGTTTCCGTTTGATGATTGGCCGTATTTCTGTGAAGTAGGTAAAAGCAGAGATTCCTGTTTTCCGGGATTTGCATCCTGTTTTTTGTATTGGGAATTTGGAGAGGATATAGGCAAAACGTAACAAAAAGACGTTGAAAGATTTTTATTTCTTTAAAAAAGAATTTTTGAGGATTTTTTTTGTATCTTTACAGCGTCAATATTATGGATGTTATGGAAGAATGTCGAGCGAGGCGGCATCGGGCTCGGCAAACTCGTGGAGCATGCGCTCGGTCATCTGGGCGTTACAATGGATGCGGCCTCTCCCCCCGCCCTCTCCCAAGGAGAGGGAGCTGAAACGCTCGGTCTGGATGTTACGGGCACGGATGACGCGTTCGCGGATGGCTGATGAGGGTTCACCGGGCTGCATCTGTGAGAGTTGGGCGAAGGGCACGACCACTAAGGGTGAGAACGGTATGATATCTGAAGTACAAGACGAAGACTACGACATCTATGAGGTTGTGAAGCGTGCTGCCGACTTCGATGCCAACCAGAACGGTATTGCCGACTGGTATGAGACCGCTACGGGCAAGACCGATGCACAAGCCGATCCCGACGGCGACGGCTATACGAATCTGGAGGACTATCTGAACTACATGGCTACGCCCAACCAGATAACTGCTGCCGGTGAAACGGTAACATTCGACCTGGCCGACTACTTCGCAGGTATCAGCGGTGCTACATACGTCGTAAAGGGCAAGGGCACCATTGATGGTACAACGCTGAAAGTGGCAACCGACGCTGCCGACAAGGGATTCCTGAAGGCTCAGGTGACGGCCACCAAGGGTGATGTCAAGGTGACACGCGAATTTAATGTTTACCTGTCAGGGACCGTCAGTGGCATCAACCTCGCTACCAATGGCAAGGCACGCGTTGAGAGCTATGAGCTCTACAATGCCGCAGGTGTACAGGTCGCCCAAGGCAATGCAAATGGTGCTGCCGTGGACCGTCTGCCGTTGAAGGGGCACATTGCTGGGGTCTATATCCTAAAAGTGAAGGATACCGATGGACGTAACCGCAGTTACTCCGTAGTGATTAGATAAGATAGTTAATAATAGTTGATTTATAATAATTGATTCAGTAACTAAGTTATATTTAAGTTAAACCAAGGTGAAAAGGACAAGGATAGCATTATTGGTTGGTATGCTGCTGTCAGGCGTGACGGTAGCATACGCCCAATATCCACAGGTTACCAAGGAGGCACAACGGCATGCCGACAGCTTAGGACACATCGCCAAAGCACATCGCGATTCGGCATGGGCAGTGGCTTTCCCTATTGTTGTCAAGGAGGCTAAGGAGGGACGGCCCTACGTACCCTGGGCTTCACGACCCTACGACCTCAGGCAGGCCAAGATACCGGCATTCCCCGGAGCAGAGGGTGGCGGTATGTACACCTTTGGCGGACGTGGTGGCAAGGTGTTGACAGTGACCAACTTGAACGACTCCGGACCAGGCTCATTCCGCTGGGCCTGCGAACAAGGTGGTGCACGTATCGTGGTGTTTAACGTGAGCGGCATCATCTGGTTGAAGTCACCTATCGACGTCATGGCGCCCTACATCACTATTGCCGGACAGACGGCACCAGGCGAGGGCGTCTGCATAGCCGGCGAAACGTTTAATATCAACACACATGACGTCATTGTGCGCCACATGCGTTTCCGCCGTGGCAAGACATCGGTATGGAGCCGTGATGACTCGTTTGGCGGCAACCCTGTAGGTAACATCATGATAGACCACTGTTCATGTGAATGGGGACTGGACGAGAACATCTCATTCTACCGACACATGCTGGACATGAATGCAACGCCACACTCTGACCAAAGGTCAGAGAAGGACGGCAAGGATAGGCAGAAGCTGCCGACCGTGAACGTCACCATACAGAACACCATATCAGCCAAGGCCTTGGACAATTGGAACCACTCGTTCGGCTCGACCATTGGTGGCGAGAATACAACGTTTGTGCACAACCTATGGGCTTCGAATACCGGTCGCAATCCGTCAATTGGCTGGGGCGGTGTTTTTAACTTCATGAACAACGTTGTCTTTAACTGGCAACACCGTACGGCCGACGGCGGTGACTTTACGATGATGTGCAACTTCATCAACAACTACTATAAACCAGGGCCCGTTACGCCCAAGAGCAAGCCCATAGCCTACCGTATCGTGAATCCTGAAGGACGCAGCGGCAAGATGCTGCCCTGGCGACAGTTCGGACGCGTGTATGCCGCTGGCAACATCGTGGAGGGTAACGACGCGGTGACATGTGACAATTGGGCAGGCGGCATACAGCTACCCTCCCCTGCCGTGACATCGTGGACCAGCGCGTCATTGAAGAGGTGCGTACAGGTATACCTTATTATATAAAGGACTATGAGAAGAAAGTAAAAGACCATCCTTACGTTGATATGTGGGGTCTGCACCCAGACTCACAGAACGAGCAGGGACTCTTCAAGCATCGCCACCTGCCTAACGATTCATACAAGCAAGGTATCATCACCGATCCGCGACAGATGGGTGGCTATCCAGAATATAAGGCCTGGACGCCATACGTGGATTCGGATATGGACGGCATGCCCGACGAATGGGAGCAGCGATACGGGCTGAACCCCAACGATCCGATGGATGCGAATAGGGACTACAATGGTGATGGCTATACCAACATCGAGAAATACATCAACGGCATTGACCCGCGGACAAAGACCGATTGGCGCGATTTGAAGAACAATTATGATACTTTGACACAAAAATCTACCCTTTTGGAATAATATTCCACCCGTTTATGCCGGAAAATACAGAACTTTGCACCAGCGTTATAAAACAAACTACTATTTATTAAATAAAACAAACCAAATCAAAAAAAGAAATGAAGAAACTAACTAGGGCCCCTGGACCTATGGTGGTACCATCATCGACGGTCGTGGTCGTGAGAAGGACGAGCAAGGTAACGTCATTGCCTCAGCGACACCCGATGGCAACACCCACGGCTCCATCTGCGAAATCCACGGCCGATGGTACGTCTTTTATCATCGTCAGACGGGTACCGACGAGTATGCCCGTCAGGCCATGGTAGCTCCCATCGATGTCAAGGTTGAAGAAGGCAAAGGCGGCAAGGTGGAGATTTCTGAGGGCGAATACAACTCCGAGGGCTTTGAACCAGACGGCCTCGACCCCTTAGAGCGACACTCCGCAGGTATCGCCTGCTGGTACACAGGTCCGGAACCTGCTACCCACGAGTGGCCCAACAACACGTTCTCCGGCTCGTATGTGGCTGCCGGTTATGGCGACAGCGACAAGTTCGATGCACCCTACGATATTCGTAACAACACCAACTTCGTAGTCAACAACACAGACGGCTCCATCGTGGGTTACAAGTACTTCAACTTCACCGCCCTACAAGGCAAGAAGAACGTGCGAATGCTACTGAGGATTATCCCAGAAGGTATTGACGGAACTATTGTAGTCATGGCCGACAGTCCCTG
>JAEEGL010192245.1_pt1 | contig 17348 bp, 15 predicted proteins | sample 9134231 | NCBI WGS metagenome assembly JAEEGL01 (sample SAMN16246548, study PRJNA631951) | gut metagenome | biome: gut microbiome; feature: rumen; material: fiber-attached | host: Bos | place: Iran: Karaj | collected 2018-10
AAACCTCTGGACAATCTGGTTGCCGACGGCGGCTTCGTCGGCATTTTCCGCACCATCGCGGTGATCGGCGACAGCCTTTCCTCCGGCGAGCTCGAAGCCCGCGACGTGGGCAGCCCCACCACCTACCACGACTGGTTCGACTACTCCTGGGGCCAGTACCTCGCGCGCCTCGCCGGCACGAAAGTCTACAACTTCTCCCGCGGCGGCATGACCGCTTCCGAGTACTGCAACAGCTACGCGGACGCCATGGGCTGGTGGAACAAGGACAAACTCGCGCAGGCCTACCTGATTGCCATGGGCTGCAACGACATCTTCGGCCTGAATCAGGAAATGGGCAGCGTGGCGGAGGACGTAAAGGACAACTGGCACTACAACAATCCGACGTTCTGCGGCTACTACGCCCGCATGATCCAGCACTACAAAGAGCTGCAGCCGGAGGCCAAATTCTTCCTGATCACCATGCCCCGCGAGCCGGTCAACAACGACACGGAGCGGGATTTTGAGAACAAACGCATTGCCCATCGCAACTTGATGTACGATCTGGCGGCGCATTTTGACAACACGTACGTGATCGACCTGCACGACTACGCGCCTGAGTACGACGCCAACTTCAAGCGCATGTTCTTCACCAGCGGCCACATGAACGCGGCAGGCTACCTGCTCACGGCCAAAATGGTGGCGTCGTACATGGACTACATCATCCGGCACGACATGGACAATTTCAACCAGTCCGGCCTCATCGGCACTGGCTTCCATTTCTGCGGATAACAAAAGCCCGCGAGCTGCGGGCAATTGCCCGGAGCGCCGCGGACCGCACGCCGCTGACTATTATGATACGAGCCGCCGCTCCCCGGCTTACCCGGCACAGGCCGCCTTGATCTTTTCCACCGCAGCCGCGAGCAGTTCGTCCGGGATGTTCAGCGCCGGCATCAGCCGCACTTTATCCTTCGCCGTAAGGCACAACACACCGTCACCGATCAGCCTGTTCACGATCTCCGGAGCAGGCTTTTCTGTTTTGAGGCCAATCAGCAGCCCCATGCCGGTCACCGCGTTGATGCCCTTGGCACCGGAAAATGCGCGGAACATAAACTCCGACTTCGCCCGGACCCCCGCCAGCAGTTCGTCGTCGATCCGCGACAGAATTGACAGTGCCGCCGCGCAGCAGACCGGATTGCCGCCGAACGTAGAGCCGTGATCGCCGAAGCCCAGCACGTTCTGCGCTTTTTCGCCGATCATTGTCGCCCCCAGCGGCAAACCGCCCGCGAGCCCTTTCGCCGTGGACACCACGTCCGGCTGAAGTCCGTACTGCATGTACGAGTACAGCGTTCCGGTACGGCCGTTGCCCGTCTGCACCTCATCGACGATAAGGATAATATCATTTGCGCGGCAGAACTGCTCCAGCCGCACCGCAAACTCCCGCGGTATAGGCAGCACGCCGCCCTCTCCCTGCACGCATTCGATCATCACTGCGGCAATTTTCTCGCGTTCAGCCAGCTGTACCAGCGCGTCCATATCCCCGGCGTCAATGCTCGCAAACCCCGGCGTCAACGGCCGGAACAACTCGTGATAATGCTCCTGCCCCGTGGCGGCGAGGGTGGTCAACGTCCGCCCGTGGAAGCTGTTGTTCAGCGTCACCACCGTATAGCAGTCCGCGCCGTGCTTCTCCGCCGCGTATTTACGCGCGACCTTGATCGCGCATTCGTTGGCCTCGGCGCCGGAGTTGGAGAAGAACACTTTTTTCATGCCGGTGCGCAGGCAGAGCTGCTCCGCCAAAAGCGCGCAGGGTTCGGTGTAGTACAGGTTCGACATATGCTGAACTTTGCCGATCTGCGCGGTGATCGCGCGCTGCCACTCGTCGTCCGCAATGCCGAACGCCGTGACGCCGATGCCGCAGCCCATGTCGATATACTGTTTGCCGTCAATATCGGTCACCACGGATCCCTTGCCGCTGACGATCTCCACCGGGAACCGGTTGTACGTGCCCGCAACATACTTTTTATCTGTTTCGATTATGCTCATATCGACTCACTCCCGTTCCGGATCTCCGGATACCATTGTCCCCGCGCCTTCGTCAGTAAGCAGTTCCATCAGGATCGAATGGGGCACGCGGCCGTCCATTATGATCACATGTCTGACCCCCTGCTTGATCGCTTCGATGCAGCATTCGACTTTCGGGATCATGCCGCCGGATATCACGCCTTCGCGGCGGAGGTTGTCCGCTTCGCTGACCGTGATCTCCGGTATCAGGGTGGAAATATCGTCTTTGTCCCGCAGGATGCCGGCAATATCCGTCATCGTTATCAGCCGCTCCGCGCCCAGCGCGCCGGCGATCTGTGCCGCGGCGGTGTCGCCGTTGATGTTGTACGTATTCCCCTCCCGGTCGCAGGCGATCGTGGAAATGACCGGTATATACCCGCGCTCTAAGAGGTCGCGGACGGGGCCAATGTTGATCGCCGTGATCTCGCCCACGTAGCCGAGGCGCCGGTCTTTGACCCGCGCTTCGATAAGGTGTCCGTCAATGCCCGACAGCCCCACGGCGCGGCCGCCGCGGTTTTCCAGCAGGTTGACCAGCGTTTTGTTGACCTTGCCCGCCAGCACCATCTGCACGATGTCCACGGTCTCTTTGTCGGTCACCCGCAGTCCGTCAATGAACTCCGGCTGCTTGCCCAGGCGCTGCATCATTTCGCTGATCTCGGGGCCGCCGCCGTGGATCAGGACCACTTTGACGCCGATCAGCCACAACAGCACGATGTCCTCCATCACCTGGAGCTTCAGCGTTTCGTTCACCATGGCGTTGCCGCCGTATTTGATCACGACGGTCTTGCCGTTGTACTGCTTGATATACGGGAGCGCCTGGGTCAACACCTCGGCGCGATCGGCGTTAGATAATCCGTTCAGCATTGCCGGTCCCCTTCTTTCTTAAAACGCGTCAGGTGCGGTAGTCCCCGTTGATCTTCACGTAGTCGTACGTCAGGTCGCAGCCCCGGGCCGTGGCCGCCGCGCTGCCGCTGTTCAGTTCGACCAGTATCTCGATCTCCGGCTTTGTGAGGATCTTTTTGGCTTTCGCTTCCGAGAACGCCACACCGGCGCCGTGTTTGCACACTTCGATCGTGCCAGCGCCGGAGCGGAAACTCACGTCGATCTTGTCCACGTCCACGTTCGCGCCGCTGTAGCCGATGGCGCACAGCACCCGGCCCCAGTTGGCGTCCGCACCGAACATGGCGGCTTTGAGCAGACTCGAACATATGACGCTGCGGGCAACGGTGCGCGCTGTATTGACGTCCTTCGCCCCGGTGACCTTGCATTCCAGCAGCTTCGTCGCGCCTTCGCCGTCCGCCGCGATCATCCGGCAGAGCTTGACGGTGACCGCGTTCAGCGCTTCCTTAAACGTGTCGAAAGCGGGGCCTTCCGCGTCAATGAGCGCATTTCCCGCCATGCCGTTGGCCATGACGGAGACCATGTCGTTGGTGGAGGTGTCGCCGTCAACGGATATCATATTGAACGTATCCGCCACGTCCCCGGCGAGCGCTTTCCGCAGCATTTTGGGGCTGATGGCAACGTCGCTGGTTATAAACACCAGCATCGTCGCCATGTTGGGGTGGATCATGCCGCTGCCTTTGGCCATTCCGCCGATCCGGCAGGACTTGCCGTCCAGCTCAAATTCCACCGCGGCCTCTTTGAGTTTGGTGTCGGTGGTCATGATCCCTGCCGCGGCGTCGCGGTTGCCGGAGCGCCGGAGCCCTTTGGCCAGTTCGTCCATCCCCGCGGCGATGGGGGCAATGTCCAGCGGCTGCCCGATGACACCGGTGGAGGCAACGATCACATCCTTTGCGGATATCCCCAGCGCTTTTGCGGTCAGTTGACACATCCCTTCGGCAATCTCTATGCCGTTCGAGTTGCAGGTGTTAGCGTTGCCGCTGTTGCAGATGACCGCCTGCGCCGTGCCGTTTTTCAGATTCTGCTTCGTGACCGTGAGCGGGGCGCCTTTGACCAGGTTGGTAGTGTACACCGCCGCGGCCGCCGCCGGCACTTCGCTGTATATGAGGGAAAGATCTTTTTTGTCCCGGTTTTTGCGGATCCCGCAGTGTATGCCGCTGGCCCGGAATCCTTTGGCGCTGCACACGCCGCCTTGTTTGTTGATCATAATTCAGTCCCCATTTCCTGCTTTCCGAGAAGAAGGCCGTTGTCCTCCTTCAGCCCGAGCACTATATTCATATTCTGTATCGCGGCGCCGGACGCGCCTTTGCCCAGATTGTCGAACACCGCGATGGCGGTCATGCGCTCGCCTTCGCCGCACACGGTGATGACCATGTCGTCCCTGCCCGCGAATTTATCCGCCGCGAGGAACCCGCCGTCGTCAATATCCGCCTCGAACCGCACCAGCCCGGTATTGTAGTACTCGCGGTACACTTTGGCGATCCGGCCTTTGGACGCCCCGGTCAGGCTTTGCCGGAGCGGCACGGTCACCGCCATGCCGGAATAGAACGCGCCCACTACCGGGCAGAACACGGGCTCATGATCCAGGCCGCAGAGTTTCCGCATTTCGGGCAGGTGCTTGTGGGTCTGGGTCAATCCGTACACCCGCGGCGCTCCGAGCCGCACCGCTGCGTCGGGCGCTTCGTAATCGGCGATCATCTTTTTGCCTCCACCCGAGTACCCGGTGAGCGAGAAGCAGTCGAGCCGGCTGTCTTTCGCCAGGATCCCTTCCTGCACCAGGGGGGCAACCAGCGCCACAAACCCGCCGGCATGACACCCGGGGTTGGCAATGCGCTTCGCCTTTGCGATCTTTTCCCGCTGTCCGCGGAGCTCCGGAAAGCCGTACACCCAGCCGTCCGTCGTCCGGTGCGCGGTGGAGGTGTCAATGATCACCGTCTCCGGGTTTTCAACCAGGGTGACCGCTTCGCGGGCCGCGTCGTCAGGCAGGCACAGAAATACCACGTCGGCGGAGTTGATCCGCTCCGCTCTGGCTTTTGGGTCTTTCCGCAACTCGTCAGGGATGCCCAGCAGGTTAATTTCGTTCAACCCCGCCAGCCGCTCATATATTCGCAGTCCGGTGGTTCCGGCGCTGCCGTCAATAAAAATCCGTGGTCTGCCTTTCATGTCCTGTGTTCCGCCCTTGGTGTCTCGGAGTACCCGGCCTTGCGGTACTCCTGTTGCGCATTATATACTTAATGTTGCCGGTTTTCAAGGGTTTATTCATAAAAAAGAATAAAATTTATTTTTTTTCACTTTTGAGTGAATAATTAACGATATTATTCATTTTCCGCCGGCCTTCCGGCAGCTGCGGCCGGCTCATTCGCCAGAATGACCATGGCGCTCGCTCATTTTTAGACGATGATTCGTTGTTTTTCTCAAAATTCAACCAAGTTTCACTTTTTTTCAGAAAAACGGCTCCGGTCCCACTCGCTTTTTAGGACAATTATCCCCTGCAAGGCAACTTTTGGCCCCAACCCTGTCACCCAACACAGTTTTTCTCCGTCAATTCGATTCACTACGCCGGTTTTCCGGGCGTTGCCGGCGTGAAAGAAGGCGCCAATTTCTCAAAAATCTATCAAGTTTCACTTTTTTTCAGAAAACCCTGAAAACTCTGCTTTTTAAACCATTGACAACCCCAAACCGCCGTGATATAATAGTTAGCGTCGGCTAACTGCCGGCAAAAACAGATACATCAAAGCGGTCAACGCTTTATTTTTGAAGCGCGAGTTAGCCGAAGCTAACCGCCTTGGCAGTACACAAGGCTAACCGCCTTTGCCGGCCCGACCGCAAGGAGAAATATATATGTTACATAATGTTATCCTCGGGATCGCGATCCCGTTCATAGGCACGGCGCTGGGCTCCGCGTGCGTGTTCTTTATGAAAAAAGAATTAGGAAGGAATGTGCAGCGGGCGCTCCTCGGGTTTGCCGGCGGAGTGATGGTGGCCGCGTCGATCTGGAGCCTGTTGATCCCAGCCATGAATCAATCCGCAGACAAAGGCAGGTGGGCATTCCTGCCCGCGTTCATCGGCTTCTGGCTCGGCATCCTGTTCCTGCTGCTGCTTGACCGGATCATCCCCCACCTGCACATGAACGCCACGCAGGCAGAAGGCCTGAAAAGCAAAGCCAAAAAGACCACGATGATGGTGCTGGCGGTCACACTGCACAACATACCCGAAGGCATGGCGGTCGGCGTGGTATTCGCCGGGCTGCTCTCCGGCTCGGCAGAGATCACGGCGGGCGGGGCACTGGCGTTGTCGATCGGCATCGCGATCCAGAACTTCCCCGAAGGCGCGATCATATCCATGCCGCTCCACGCGGAGGGCAATTCAAAAGGCAAAGCGTTTTTCGGCGGAGCATTGTCCGGGGCGGTGGAGCCAATAGGCGCGGTATTGACCGTGCTGTTCGCGGGGCTGTTTGTCCCTGCCATGCCGTATCTGCTATCGTTTGCCGCCGGCGCGATGATCTATGTTGTCGTCGAAGAGCTTATACCCGAAATGTCCGCGGGCCGCCACTCCAACATCGGCGTCGTGCTGTTCGCACTCGGATTCACGTTAATGATGGCGCTCGATGTAGCGCTGGGATAATACAGCGGAGGTACAAAATGTCACTCGTACGATTTGAAAACGTTTCCAAAATTTACACCACCGGCGATCACGTGCTGCGGGCGCTGGATCAGGTCAGCTTTACGCTGGACGAAGGCAAGTTCATCGTGATCCTCGGACCGTCCGGCGCGGGCAAAAGCACGCTGCTCAATCTGCTCGGCGGGCTCGACAGCCCCAGCGAGGGGACAATAACCGTTGCCGGCGCGGATATTTCGAAACTGACGGACAACGAACTGGCCGACTACCGGGCGTCCACCGTCGGGTTCGTGTTTCAGTTCTATAATCTGATCCCGACGTTGACCGTGTACGAAAACGTCAAGCTCGTGTCGGAGATCTCAAAAAACGCGCTGGACGCCAAAGAAATGATAGATAAAGTCGGGCTGCTGGACCATTTGAACAACTTCCCGTCGGAATTGTCCGGCGGCGAGCAGCAGCGGATATCTATTGCCCGCGCGCTGTGCAAAAATCCGAAGATCCTGCTGTGCGACGAGCCCACCGGCGCGCTGGACTCCGGCACCGGCGTGATGGTGCTGAAACTGCTGCTGGACATGGCTAAAAACTACGGCAAGACCATCGTTATCGTCACGCACAACCAGAACATCGCTAAAATGGCAGACGTAGTGATCCGCGTCAAGAACGGTAAGATCCGCTCGATCGAAGCGCAGGACGACCCGCTTTCCGCGGACGAGGTGGAGTGGTGATGCTGATCCGTAAAATGCTCCGTACCGCGTGGAGCTACAAAGCGCAGTTTATATCAATGATCATCATGATGACGCTGGGGATCGGTATTTTCCTCGGCTTCAACATGGAATGGAAGACCATCGAATACGACGTCGGAAATTTCTTTGAAAAAACTAAATACGCCGATTACCGGCTGTATTCGGAAAGCGGCTTTACCAAAGACGATTTGGAGAAGATCGCGTCGATAGAGGGCGTTGACGCCGCGACGCGGTTCCTGTCCGTCAATCTGGAACTCAAAGGCAACAGTAAAAAATCGCTGGCGCTGGACGTTTCGGAAAACTTTACCGTCTCGACCTTCACGCTGATGGAGGGCAACGCGTACGACGAAAACAGCGACGGCCTCTGGCTCTCCGATAAGTTCGCCAAATTAAACAGCATCGCCCCGGGCGACACCCTCACGCTCGAATTTCAGGGCATGGATATCTCGTGCGAAGTCGTCGGACTGATTAAGGCCGGCGAGCATATGATCTGCCTGGCCGACAGCAACCAGGTCATGCCGGATTTCAACACCTTCGGCTTCGCGTACATTTCTCCGGCGAAACTGAAGGCGATCCTGCGGGAAAAGTTCGCCGGCGCCCTCGACGAGATGCTCGACATGGCCGCGGACAAAGTATTTGCGCAGATCCATCTGCGCTCCGGCCTGGAGAAAGCAGAACTGGAAGACGCCGTGAAGGAAAAGCTCGGCCGGACGCTGATGGTAGTCTCGAGAGAAGACCACGCCGTTTATAAAGAGGCCATGGGCGAGGCCACCGAGGGCAAGGCGATGGGCTCGATACTGCCGGTGCTGTTCCTCGCGATAGCGGTGTTGACGATGGTGACGACGATGCACCGCATTGCCACCAAAGAGAAAACGCAGATCGGCGTGCTGAAAGCACTGGGCTTCAAGAACCGGACGATACTGTTCCACTACTCCATGTACGGACTGTTCATCGGCCTCATCGGCTCCGCGCTGGGCGGCGCGCTGGGCTATTTCGTCTGCAAAGCAGTCATGAGCGAAAACGGCATGATGGGCACATATTTCGATATGCCGGACTGGACAGCGGCAACACCCGCGTTCTGCTGGCCGGTGATCGCCGGAACAGTCCTGCTGCTGGCGCTGATCAGTTTTCTGTCGGTCCGCGCGCAGCTCAAAGGCTCCGCCGCCGATGCGCTCCGCCCCTATACGCCGAAAAAGATGAAAAAGTCTGTTCTCGAGAAATTGCCGTTCTTTGACAAACTGAATTTCGCCACCAAATGGAACATCCGCGACCTGATGCGGCACAAGAGCCGCTTTGCCATGACGCTCGTGGGCATCATCGGCTGCATGGTGCTGCTGGTCGGGGGCTTAGGCATGCGCGACACGATGGCGGGGTTCCTGGCGCTTTTGGACAACGGCGTGTCCCATTACGCGACGAAGGTCAATGTCGTTGACGACACCGGTCTCGAACAAGCCGGCGGGCTGATCGCCGACCTTGACGCCGACTGGGAGAGCTATTCCGGCATCAGCATTGACGGCTATACCGCCACGCTGGATATCGTCCACAACGACAAAGGCCGGTTCGACGTCATTGACAAAAACAACAAACCGATCAAGCTGCGGGACGACGGCGTTTACCTCTGCCTGCGGCTGGCCGACCGGGCGAAGATCGGCGAATATATCGAGTTCTCGCCCTACGGCAGCGACGAAACATACCGCGTGAAAGTCGTGGGCTACAACCGCTCGATCATGACCGAGAGCGTCACGATGACCGACAAATTAGCGGATGAACTGGGGATCAAGTACAGCGTTTCCGCCGTTTATACGAACAAGGATTCAAGCGGGATCCCGTCGTCCGAGTTGATCTCCGGCAAACAGGATAAGCGGCAACTGATGGACAGCTTCGGCAGTTTCGTGGCGATCATGGACGGGATGGTAATAATATTGGTGATCGCCGCCGTGATCCTCGGCATCGTGGTGCTGTACAACCTCGGCATCATGAGTTATGTGGAACGGTCGCGGGAGCTGGCAACGCTCAAAGTCCTCGGCTTCCGAAGCAAGAAGATCGGCAGGTTACTGATATCCCAGAACATCTGGCTGACAGTCATCGGTGTTGCCCTCGGTCTTCCGGCCGGCCTCGGCACGCTGCAATGGATGCTCTCCGCCCTGGCGTCGGAGTACGAAATGAAACTTATGCTCGGGCCTTTGACCTATATCGTTTCAATACTGCTCACCTTCGGCGTGTCGCTGCTGGTGGGCTGGATGGTGGCGCGCAAAAACCGGAAGATAGATATGGTCGAGGCGCTGAAGAATGCGGAATGAAAGGAGAATTCCAATGAACAAAATTACAGTCAAGATCGACGGCATGATGTGCGGCATGTGCGAAGCGCATATCTGCGACACTATACGGCGCGTGCTGCCCGACGCCAAGAAGGTCAAGGCGTCAAGAAAAACCGGCGAAGCAACGTTTTTGTCAGAAACCGCAATAGACGAAGAAGCGCTGAAAAAAGCGATCAACGATACGGGCTATACCGTCATTTCTGTTTTGTCTGAAGACTACAAAAAGCGCGGACTGTTCCGCAGATAAGGAAAATCAAAATAATGAAGCAAAAGAAACAAAATGAGATCTCGGTGCTCCTCGGCTATGCCGGGAAGTACAAGTGGCTGACGTTTTTAGGAATGTTATTGTCAGCCGTCGCCATGATCATGGGGATGATCCCCTACGTCTGTATCTGGCTGGCGGCAAGAGACCTGATCAAGGTCGCACCGAACTGGACGGAAGCGATAGAACTCGCAAAATATGGCTGGCTGGCCTTCGGATCTGCCTTCGGCGGCATCATCGTATATTTCGCCGCGCTGATGTGCACGCACTTATCGGCGTTCCGCACTGCCGCGAATATACGCAAACAGGGCGTGGCGCACCTGATGAAAACGCCGCTGGGTTTCTTTGACAACAACGCCTCGGGCCTTCTCCGCAACCGTCTTGACGGCGGTGCGGGAGAGACCGAAACGCTGCTCGCCCACAACCTCGCCGACATCGTCGGAACGGCGGCTATGTTCATTGCCATGATCATTCTGATGTTCGTATTTGACTGGCGGATGGGGCTTGCCTGTCTGCTTGCCGCTGTGATATCGGTTCTCGCCATGTTCATGATGATGGGCGGCAAAAACGCGAAGCTGATGATGGAATATCAGCAGGCGCAGGACGCGATGAGCAAAGCCGGCACAGAATACGTGCGCGGCATCCCGGTCGTCAAAGTCTTTCAGCAGACCGTATATTCCTTTAAAGCTTTCAAGGCAGCGATCGAAAATTACAGCGCCAAAGCAGAAAAATATACCGGCGGCGTCTGCCGCGTGCCTCAGTCAGTCAACCTTACCGCTACTGAGGGCGTGTTCATCTTTCTCGTTCCCGTGGTGCTCCTGATCGCGCCGGCCGCGCTGGCTTCCGGAAACTTCGCAGAATTTATTACCAACTTCGCGTTTTACGCGGTATTCTCGGCAATCGTTTCCACGGCGCTCGCCCGTATCATGTTTGCGTCAGCCGGTACGATCCAAGCCAAAAACGCGCTCGCCCGTATCAACACAGTCATGAACGCGCCGACGTTAGAGATCACGGACAACCCGCAGACGCCGAAGGACAACGGAGTAGAGTTCAAAGACGTTTCCTTTACTTACGACGGCGCGGATATCCCGGCGCTGGAGCACGTTTCGTTTAAAGTCCTGCCCGGTCAGACGGTGGCGCTGGTAGGTCCGTCGGGCGGCGGCAAGACGACAGCCGCAAGCCTGATCCCGCGGTTCTGGGACGTTTCATCGGGCGCAGTGGAGGTCGGCGGCGTCAATGTAAAAGACATCGATCCGCACGTGCTGATGGACAAGGTGGCGTTCGTGTTCCAGAATACCCGGTTGTTCAAAGCATCGATCCTTGAAAACGTGCGCGCTGCACGCCCGGACGCTTCAAGGGAGGCAGTGTTGTTTGCGCTCCACGCCGCACAGTGCGACGATATTATAGAAAAACTGCCGAACGGTATTGACACCCTGATCGGCTCGGAAGGCACGTATCTTTCGGGCGGCGAACAGCAGCGGGTGGCGCTGGCCCGGGCAATATTGAAAGACGCCCCGATCATTGTCCTCGACGAAGCAACGGCGTTTGCCGATCCCGAAAACGAAGCGCTGATCCAGAAGGCATTGAAAACATTGACCGATGGACGGACGGTCATAATGATCGCCCACCGGCTTTCAACGGTGGTAGGCGCAGATAAGATCGTTGTGCTCGATAACGGACACATCGTCGAAGAAGGCAGGCATGGCGAACTGGCGTCCGGCAACGGACTCTACGCACGGATGTGGAACGAATACAATCAGGCGGTCAAATGGAAGATCGCTTCGGTAAAGGAGGGTGCCTGAAATGATGGGTGAAAAGCTGAAAAAGAAATACGCGCTGACCGATAAAGGGCTTAAAAACACGCGGATCGGCGCCGCCTGGACGGTAATAGTGAACCTCATCATGATGGCGGGCATGGGCATCCTGTATTTCTTGATGCAGGGCTATATGAACACGTTGACAAAGGGTGCCCCGCTTCCCAACGGGTGGATCTTCATTGGACTGGTTGTTGCGTTTGTCGTTCTGTCCTTCTTCACGCATCTTGAGCAGTACAAAACGACGTACGGCCTGGTTTACCGGGAGATCAAGGACACCCGCATTTCTCTGGCGGAGCGTTTGCGCCGTCTGCCCCTCGGCTATTTTGGCAAGCGCGACCTGGCGGACCTGACCGAAACGGTGATGGGCGACGTTAACCGCCTGGAGCACGTCTGGTCTCACTGTCTCGGATATCTGTACGGTGCGTACATTTCCACCGCGATCATCGCGGTCATGCTGTTTATCTACGACTGGCGCATGGCGCTCGCCTGCCTGTGGGGCGTCCCGGTCGCTTTCATTCTCCTTTTCGGAAGCAGGAAGTTACAGAAGCGCGCTTCTGTAAAACTGAAATCCGAGGCTGTGGCGGTATCCGACAATATTCAGGAATCGCTTGAGAACATCCGCGAGATCCGGGCGACCAACCGCGAAAAAGAATATCTTGACCGCCTGAACAAAAAGATCGACCGTGTTGAAAAAACCATGAGAAGCGGCGAGCTCACGATCGGGCTGTTCGTCAACGCCGCCTCGGTCATCATGCGTCTCGGCGTGGCGACAACGATCCTCACCGGCGCTACTCTCATATTGTCCGACAAGATCGACTTTATGCTGATGTTCATGTTCCTCATGGTCATCACCCGCGTTTACGCCCCGTTCGATCAGGCCCTGGCACTGATCGCGGAAATGTTCGTATCTCAGGTCTCGGCAAGCCGCCTCAATGAGATCTACGACACGCCTACGGCGGAAGGCGCGGAGACGTTCGACCCCGACGGTCACGATATCACGTTTGAAGATGTCAGTTTCGCTTACGACGATCACGATGTACTTAACGGCGTCAGTTTCACCGCAAAAGAGGGCGAGGTCACAGCGCTCGTTGGTCCCTCCGGCTCAGGCAAAAGCACCTGCGCGCGTCTGGCCGCAAGGCTCTGGGATATTGACAAAGGAAAGATCAAGGTCGGCGGAGTGGATATTGCCACCGTTGATCCGGAGGTACTGCTCACCGATTATTCGATGGTATTTCAGGACGTGGTGCTGTTTGACGATACCGTAATGGAGAATATCCGCCTGGGCAAACACGGCGCGAGCGACGAGGAAGTTCTGGCGGCGGCAAAGGCAGCCAACTGCGACGAATTTGTTGACAAACTTCCCGACGGCTATAAGACTGCCATCGGCGAGAACGGCGCGAAACTGTCCGGCGGCGAGCGTCAACGCATCTCCATCGCCCGGGCGCTCCTGAAAGATGCGCCGATCGTACTGCTCGACGAGGCGACGGCGTCCCTCGACGTGGAGAACGAGACCAAGGTACAGGGCGCGCTTTCACGCTTGCTCGCGGGCAAGACCGTGCTTGTCATCGCCCACCGTATGCGTACCGTCGAAGCGGCGGATAAGATCGTTGTCCTGAAGGACGGCAAGGTGGCCGAGGAAGGCTCGCCGCAGGAACTATACAACAACGAAAACGGCATCTTCCGCCGCATGGCAGATCTCCAGTCGGCAAGCGCCGCGTGGAGCGTATAAGAATTCGTCAGCAAAGGCGATGATAGGCCCGGCGACAACATACACTTTTACCAACAAAACTCAATAAATCAACTGACCGCAGGGAGTTATCTCTGCGGTCAGTAACTGTTGTTGAGTTTTGTAGGGCATTACGCCTTGTTGAACTTCTCCTTCGGCTGCTTGCAGCGCAGACATTTCCAGTCGTCGGGCAGATCTTCAAAGGCGACGCCGTCGTGCTCGGCGGGATCGTAAACGTAACCGCAGACCGAACAGACGTATTTGCCGCTGGCTTTTGTTTCGGAGAAATCGACTTCGGCAAGTACCGTGGGAACGGGATGGTCGAGATCCATCACGCGCTTGGCTTCAAGGTTTTCATATCCCTGCGGCGTGTGCGTTCCGCAATATACGGTCGGGTTGTTGCGAACGAATTCACGTACACGGTCAAGCGTTTCACGGGCAGCGGCGAGATCTTCATAAACCACCGACAGCTTGTTCTCATACAGCGCTTCGTCAACGTAGGTAATATCGCCGTGGAGCATATAGAACAGTCCGTCATTTTCCACGATCACAATACTGTTGCCGTTGGTATGACCCTTGGCTTTGATATAGTATACTCCGTCCGCGATCTTCTGGCTTTCCGGGAAGTTGTGATATGCGCCGTCGGTAAAGCTGACGGGAACGATATTATCAAGTCCCTGCAGCTCTGCCGCGGCCGTTTCGTCGGCGTTCACGTAGATCTTCGCATTCGGGAAAGATTTCAATTCGCCGGAATGGTCCGCGTGCTTGTGTGTGAGCAGGATCTTTGTAACCTGCTCCGGCTTGTAGCCTAACGCGGTGAAAGCGTTCATATAACTGCAAATATCCTTGCCGGTAAAGAGCGGACTCTTTTCGTCCGGCACTTCTTCCGGTGTTCCCGCGGGAAGCCCGGTATCGACGAGGATGACTTCGTTGCCGGTGTCGATCAGATAATTCTGCAGACTGCCGCGATAGCGAACTGACGGATCAAATTGTTCCGTGCCTTCCTCTCCGCCGAAGACGAAGGGCTGGGTATAAAATCCGTCTTTTCTGAATTTGACTGCTTTGATGATCATGAATGATTCCTCCTCTTAAAGACTTTTAGTCTGCTATATCAACATCCGGGACAATAAGAACTTCGTACTCCGGATAAAGTGCTTTTATTTCGCCGTACAGCGTTTCCAGTGCTTCCTTGCGGTCAACGTCAAAACTGACCACCACATCAAAACGAACTGTTTTCTTTTCTGTATCAGCGTAAAATCCGTGCATCTGCAGCGCCCAGTCGTGCGCCATGACCGTCTTCTGCACCGCGTTGCGCATCTGTGCCGCCTCGTCGTCGGAGGTGTTGAACGAATAGACGCCGATGCCGGTCAGAATAACGCCGGTTTTATGGAAGACATCGGTCTGTATCTTGCGCGTGATCTTGTCCACGTCGTCAACGCTCAGATTGTCCGGCAGTTCAACATGTACCGAGCCGTAATTTTTGTTCGGACCGTAGTTGAACAGCGTAACATCATAGGCGCCGAGCACCGCGTCTTCCGCGCAGATGATTTCTTTCAGTTCCTTCGTCGTTTCCGCGTCCTCGCGCTTGCCGATGATGTCGTTCAGCGTTTCGATCATCATTTCGATACCGGCCTTGATGATGAAGCCTGCGATGATCACGCCGACATACGCTTCAAGCGAAACATTGTTCCAGATCAGGTGAATGATCGCCGAAACCAGGACGGAGAAGGAAAGGATCGCGTCGAACAGCGCGTCCGAACCCGATGCGACCAAAGCGCCGGAATTGACTTTCTTTCCCTGCTTTTTCACATACATTCCCAGCAGTAGCTTTACGACGACGGCAACGGAAATAATAACGATCGAGACCGTCCTGTAATCCGCCGCTTCAGGATGAATGATCTTTTTGATCGACTCCACCAGCGACGTGATACCGGCGTAAAGCACGAGGGCGGCAACGATCATGGAGCTGAGATATTCGATCCGGCCATAACCGAGCGGATGTTTTTTGTCCGGCTGCTTTGCGCCGAGTTTCGCGCCGATAATTGTCACGACGGACGAAAGGGCATCGGACAGGTTGTTGACCGCGTCAAGGATGACGGCGATCGAGTTGGATACCAGTCCGACGAACGCCTTGAAACCCACAAGAAAAATGTTGGTAACGATGCCGACAACACTCGTTTTTACGATCGCTTTTTCTCTGTTGGCCGCAAGGACGGCAATATCCTTGTCCTGTTTTTCCATATCGTTTCACTCCAATATACGTTCGACGGCCGCTCTGACATCCTTCATATCGACGGTAGGTTCAAAGCGGGCAACGACGTTGCCGTCGCGGTCAATAAGAAATTTGGTAAAGTTCCAGCCGATGTAGGTCTTGTCGCCGAATTTCTTGTTGTTCATTTTCGCAAACTTGTTCAGCAATGCGTTTTTGATGCCCTTCCCGAAGCCTTCAAATGGTTTTTCGGAGGCAAGAAACGCGAACAGCGGATCGGCGGTATCGCCGTTGACGTCGAGCTTCGCAAACTGCGGGAACTCCGTTCCGAATTTCAGCGTGCAGAATTCGTGGATCTCCTCGTCGCTGCCGGGCGCCTGCCCCGCGAACTGATTGGACGGGAAGTCCAGGATCTCGAAGCCTCTGTCTCGCAGGTCCTTGTACATCGCTTCGAGCGGGTCGTAGTGCGGCGTGAATCCGCAGCCGGTCGCCGTGTTGACGATCAGCAAAACCTTGCCCTTATATTCCGACAGGCTGACGTCGTTCCCTTTTCGGTCTTTTACCGTGAAATCGTATACCGTTTTCATCTTTTCTGTTCCCCCTGTTTATTTTGTTTATCCAGTAATTCATACAGTAGATCATATAGTATTTGCGTCTTTTCCGGCGGCAGGTCAACACAATTGCCCACTTTGCGCGGAATATCTTTTGCCCGGCTCTGAAGCGCCTCTCCCGCTCCGGTCAACGAAATCACCACGACCCGGTCGTCTTTTTCGCTTCTGCGCCGGTCAATAAACCCCGCCGCCTGCATCTTCTTGAGCAGCGGGGTCAACGTTCCGTTATCCAGCATCAGCGTTTCGCACAGTTCGCCGACGGTCGCAGTCTTCCGCTCCCACAACACCAGAAATACAATGTACTGCGTGTATGTCAGTCCCAGCGGTTTCAGGTATGGAGTATAGAGGTTTATGACGCTTCTCGCGGCGGCATAAAGCGGAAAACAAAGCTGATTTGAAAGTTTCATGGCCTCCTGATAGTTGTAGTCCACGGCCTTACCCTCCAAACACATTTGATGATATTATATTTTATCAAATGCTTATTGACTTGTCAAGCTGCCGCTGTATTTTTTTAGAGTTTCCCGCTGGTATCGAACCCGAATTGTATCGCGCCGTGCAACGGGGACTGGCAAAAATGTGGTTTTTTGTTCTCATAGAGACTCCTTTCATTGCTCTTATGGCATAAAATACCGCAGGGATCTCTCTCTGCGGTAAAAAATTGTTGAAATTGAGTTTTAGATTTCAGACAGCGCTGTACTGCTTAGAACGGTTCAACACGATTCGTAAGGAAATCAAGCAGGTTACAATAAAAAATCCCGTCATCGTCATAAAAACTCGTCGGGATGTCCCGCCTGATGACGATTTTCTTAAAGAAGTCCCCCGTGAGTTGCAGCGAATCAACTTCCGCATCCGCCTTTTCATGTTCTTCCATTCTCAAAGCGGATTGAATATAAATCTTTTTGTCAAAATAATTGACGACAAAATCTACTTTTGCCAAAAGTTGTTCGAAAGTTTTTCCATTTCTGCCGTAAGTTTCGACCCATACCAGTCCTTCCGGGACAATGTCATCTATTGAATGCTCTAATCTGGTCTTTGAAACGCCGGTATGTCAAATTCAAATGAATAAGGGGCGGAATGTTAATCTCTTTGATTTTTAGCAGGGGAGAA
>JAEEGL011056404.1_pt1 | contig 17348 bp, 10 predicted proteins | sample 9134231 | NCBI WGS metagenome assembly JAEEGL01 (sample SAMN16246548, study PRJNA631951) | gut metagenome | biome: gut microbiome; feature: rumen; material: fiber-attached | host: Bos | place: Iran: Karaj | collected 2018-10
ATTTGTAATTATATTAATTTCATCCTTATTTATTACATGCTGATTTTGTAATGCTGATTTGGCATGATTTACGATTGATAGTTATACATCCAATTTTAAATTAAGAGATGATTGAATTTTAGAAGTAACAGAAAACATTGACGTTAATTTTTCAGAGCATAGACACTGAATATATAGAACCATCCCTTATATTTATTCAAATTATTTAAAAACTCCTATTAAAAAAGTTAAAGTACCTTGATATAAATTTACAACCAGCAAAGATTGAAATAATTATCAAATTAAAATATGAAGTGCAAATAAAACTGTCATTTGAAAACAAAATTATAGTATCCAATATCAAATAAAATGATCAGTTAGAGAATTTGATGGATATCAAGAATTATACCGGAATATGCTATGAACGGAATGGAACACTCCTGTAAATAATTTTAATTTCAACCTAGAATTGCCATCAGATTTAAATTTAAAAGATGATGAAATATGGGTTTATGTTTGAGAAAAATGAAGCAATAATACATCAAAGGCCGTAAAAAATTGAAATATAATAAGAAATGCAGAACCATTAAATTTATGAGTTAGACAATGAGTAACATTATCTGTAAGATTACCTATAGATTATGTTCCAACAAAAAAATATTTTTCTCTAAAATGACGATTTAAATATTATGGTAAAGAAATATGATTTAGTATTCGGTGATTCGTTACTTTGTCTATCTTATTTTTTGTTTTTCGTGAATTAATAAAAAGATATAAAAGAAGGAAGGAATTAAGACAAACTCATTGAAGGAAAATAAGAAATATGGTTTATTATACTCCACCAAAATGATATACTCCGATGGGAATTGCGGCTATATATAATTGGAAATCTAATTTTGATATACTGTCAACATTTTTATATAACTGGATAGCTGATGGATATGTGTATATTGAAGAGGTAAAAATTAAAAAATTACTATGATTACGATATGAAAAACAATATCATTTTAGAATAAGTACATCAAATCCTAGATTCAAATTTGATGAGAAAGTTCATATTTGAAATTATCTTTATTTTACAAATCCTGAAGAACGTTTTTGGAAATTATGTTTTTTCCAAAGTAATATAAACAATCTAGATTCCTTTTGAGTAAGCGAATCCACATTATTGAAAAAAATAGTTGATGAAGTATTTTATCAGATTCATACGAAATTTGTAACAGATTGGAAAGAACTGTATAAAGTCAAACATATCTCTTCAAAACAATATAAATATTCAAATGATAAATTTTATAAAAAAATACCTTATTGAACTGGTCAATATATTTTGAATCGATTTATTGCTATTTTGTGGATATTTATATCTTGTTATTTAATCGGTATATTTACTAACGATGAAGAGCTATTTTTCTATTTTACATTATGATTTTGGTGTATAGCTATATTATATCTAATTGGTATGATTATTTATAATAAAATAACTAAATGATCCTCGTTTAGATGAAACATAAAAAAAGATTTAAAATACATTTCTGAAGAATGAATAGATGCAATAGAACAAACATTATGATTTAGAAAATATCTGTTATCAGTGGATGATGAAAAACTTAGAACATTGTTAAACGATGATCCAACTTATTTTGAGAAAAATTTACCATATGCTATTGCTTTGGGCATTTGAAATCATTGGATAAAAAAATGTATGAATATTTTAGAAGAAATAGATTATAAGCCAAAATGAATATATGTATCAGATGATAACTGGTGAAATGCTATTATGTCTGATTTAGATATTTGAAATCATATTTCTTCAACTGTCTATGATATTGACCATCCTAGTAGTTCAGGAGGTGGTTGATGAGATTGGTGATCTTCTTCATGATGAAGTAGCGGATGATGAAGTAGTGGATGATGATGAGGTTGAGGTTGAGGTTGAAGTTGGTAAAGATTTTCCTTCTTGAAAAAAATATTTTGAAAATTATACTATAAATAGTCATTTACGTTAATTACGTGAAGTGAAAATTTTACTTAGATATGAAAAAAATATGTCAAAAAAAGTAGCTTTGATTATTTTAGATTGATTTGGTTTGACAGACGTAGATCCAGATAGAAATGCAATCGTTCAAGCTAAAACTCCAACATTTGATTACCTATTTTCCAAAACTTATGCAAAAATAGCCACATCATGACGTGCTGCATGATTACCAGACGGGCAAATGTGAAATTCAGAAGTCTGACATGCAACACTCTGAACAGGTAGAATCATCAAACAGTCCTTGGTAGAAATCTCAGATTTATTTGATGAATGAAGGTTCGCAGATTTAGAAGCGTTCAAAAAATGAATAGAGCATGTTCGTGAAAATAATTCAAAACTCCATTTACTTTGATTATTTTGACCTGGATGAGTGCATTCAGTGGATACTCATATGACCAATATGATTAAAATCATTCCAAGTGATGTGCAGACTTATATACATTTCTTCCTAGATGGTCGCGATGTTCCACCACAATCTGCTGCGTGATATATGAAAGATTTTGAAGAATTTTTGAAAGATTATCCAAATGTAAAAATTTCAACATTATGAGGTAGGTATCGATGAATGGATAGAGATAATAACCGAGATCGTGTGCAAAAAGCTTATGATGAAATAGTTTTTCAGCAAACTCAGACTTCGGATACTCCAACTGAGTATATACAAAAACGTTATGAAGCAGGAGAGTCTGATGAATTTCTTACTCCTGTTAGCTTTTTATGAGCTGAATGAATTGAAGATGGGGATTCAGTATTTTATCTAAATTTTCGTGCGGATAGAGCTAGGCAAATGACTCAAGCTCTGATGGTTTCACAAAATCCAAAAAAAACTGAATTATATGAAAAATGGAATAAATGATTTATCACGAAAAGTATGCCAAATCTTTATTTTGTGGCTATGACAAAATATTACAAAGAATATGATGGACCAACATTCTTAGTGCCCAAAGATATCAAAAATACACTTTCAGAAGTGCTTTCAAACCATGATTTACGTCAATTCCATTTAGCTGAGACTGAAAAATTTGCTCACGTGACAAAATTTTTCAATGCGGAGAAAGAAATAGTTTATGATGGACAGAAAAATACACTTATTCCATCACATAAAGTAGCTACATATGACTTGGATCCTGCAATGTCGGCTCCTGAAATTTTGAAAACTTTACTAGAAGAGAGCTCAAATTTTGATGCATTTATAGTGAATTTTGCAAATGGAGATATGGTATGACATACCGGAGTTTTATCCGCCGCAATAAAAGCAGTTGAAACCCTAGACTGAATTGTGGCTAGATTACTTCAATGGAGTAAAGATGAAAATGTGGATATTTTGATTACAGCTGACCACTGAAATTGTGAGGAAATGTGACCAGAGAACGCTCCAATAACTTCACATACTACGAATTTGGTTCCTTTTTGGTATATTCATGATTGAGAGCCTCAAGATAATATAGAAAATGAGTGATGATTATCAGATATGGCTCCAACTATGTTAACATTATTTGGAATTGATATTCCAGAAGAAATGACAGGACATACTTTAGTTAAATAATTTTATTCAAAATAAAAAATCCCTTCATTCTCTGTCGGGATTTTTTGTATATTTTTATTTCAAATATTCACTTTTTTTCTTCATTCGGAACTCTGATTGTCTAGTCAATAGTTCTTCATCTTGTTTATTTTTCAAGAAATGTTTCACAGCTTCCTCCAAGAAGATTGTATTCTGACTTCATTTGAAGACTAAGATAACAGGCTCTTTACCCTTCCTTTCTTTTAATCTATTTTCTACAGTTTTATTTAATTCTTTCAAAGTTTTACAAATCGTTAAATTATTAGTTGCTCAGATTTTTTCTAGCTCATCTGCTAAATAATCATTCATAGATTTACCTAAAAGGAAAAGCTGATCTCCAGACTGAGAAACATATCCAGCAAGTTTACGATGCTCCGATTCAGTTAAATCTCCCAGTTCTCTCATATCTCAAAGTATTAGCCAAATTTCACTCTTAGAAAAACAGTTATTCCTAATTGTATAAACTGTATCGATAGTTTTTCTTACGCTTAATGGTGATGCATTATATGTAGAATCAATGATTAATGTGTTATGTCTTCAGTCGAAAACTGACAATCTACCAGGTTGAAGTTTGTACGTTAATTCTAGTTTCTTTTTGTCAGGTAAATGTAAATTCTCCTTCCATCGATATGCTAAGGTTTCGGCGATTCAAATAGCTACTCCGATATATCCATAATTCATCTTTCAGAATAAATTAGTCTCAACTTCGTATTTTTGGTTCTTGATATGTAAACTAAAATGTGATTTTAAGTCAGCATTTTCTTTTCATTTTTTGAAAGAATGTTCATCGAAATATATGTCAGCTTCTACATTATCTGTATCAAATGTTTTGTACATTAATTTATCCACTTTTATTCTAGGTGATAATTGCTGAGCATATTCATCATTAGCATTCAAGAAAACTAGAGATTTAGTATTCAATGCCATTTTAATTTCTTCACTAGCAATTTTTTGTGGATTTCAGAATTGTTCGCTATGAACTGCATCAATAGCAGTGAAAATTCAAATATCAGGATGTGCAACTTTGAGTATAAAATCCATTTCTCATGGATTATCGATACCATATTCTAGTACAATTGCATCATAACGTTTTTTTCAAAATAATGATGTGAATAATGCTTTACAACAAACTTTGAGCATATTTCAGAAGGAAGGAGATCGTTCAGTGATTTCAAAAACGCTCAACGAAAGTCAAAATTCTCCATTGAAATTTTTTGGAGATGTAGAGATTTTTTTATTTGGAAAAAACTTTTGTAAAGTCTGAAAAATAATCATACGACAGGATGTTTTTCCTACACTTCAGTTTATTCAGATTACAGTTGGTTTGTGGCGTTTAAGATAACGATGAGCACATTTTGCCAAAAACAAATAGCATCAGCGAAGTAATTTCTTTTTCATAGTCAATTTTATATTCACCTAAAAACTTTCTTTTTTAGAAATCTTTTTTTTCTTAAAAGCAGGATCTTTTTCTATTTTTTTAACTCTTTTTTCTAATTCGTCTGCTTGTGGAACATGGAAGGCTAAAGATACAATTACAGCCATTGGAACGGCTAATAATACTCAGAAAAATCACATGATAGTTCCGCAAAGTATCATACATAAGAATACAATTAAAGGGCTAACTCATAGTGTTTTTCACATTAATACAGGAACTAGGACTTTTTCTTCTGATTGTTGTATAATTGTATATAAGATTGCGACAGCAATGAATCCCCATCATCCAGAAAAGATAAGAGCAGATACTGCGGCAGGTAATCATCATAAGAATGGGCCAAGATATGGAATTATTTCAAATAATCATGCTAATATTGCGAGAGTTCATTTCTGTGGTATGCTTATACCAAACAATTCCAGCGCCCATAGTCATAAGTATGACATTATTCATATGAATACACATAAGAAAAGCTGACTTTTTAACCAAGTTGTAATTCCAGAGTACGCAGCGTCGATTCTTGGTAATACGTTTGTATAGTGGCGGAATATATATTTTAATCAGTATTTAATGTCATAGTGTGCTATAGAAAAGAATATACATAAAGTAAGAACTATGGCAAAATCTATTATGATAGAGAATATATTTCCAAAGAAAATTAGAGCTTGTCAGGCAATTCATTTTACATATCCACTAGAAGTAGACATTATACTTCATATGTTGTCAGTAACTACACTTAAAACACTGTCAGAATCAGAATTTTGAATCCATTGAATTAATTCATCTTTTAAGAAAGATGGAATCCAATTAGCTCATTCTATATATCATGGCACTCACAATTGAGCAAGAGAGGATTGGAGCTTTAGTAATCAAGACATCAAAGATTGTAATAATTCAGTTCATCGGTTGAAGAAGAATGGAATTAGTATGATGAATCCAGATAGTATGAAGAAAGTGGCCAATAAATATGTAATTAGAATTCAAATTCATCTATTTTTTGTGAGCCTTTGCCAGAAAATTATACATCATTCTAGTGCTAATGAAATTATGAAAGCGGCTATTACCATATAGATATATGAAAGTGATATATACATCATATATCCAAGTGTAACAGTAGCTAATCATATCAACCAGAATTTTAGAATTAATCTGGTCGTTCTTGTTGATTGGGCGTTTACGTCTTCTGAATTCTTTTCTAAAAGATGGTCTGTTGGTTTCTCCAATTTAGGTTTAGGAAAACGCTTTCAGTATTTCTCTTCCATGTCATTTTTCCGTGTATGAAATCTTTCTTGTACAGATTGTTTTTTTTCTTCTCGTTTTTGTTTTAATTCTTTTCGCATATGTATGATTTAAATGATGTAAAAGCTGACTCAAACTCATTCTTGAAATATATATCCCATTCAGATTTATTATTTTCTTGAACATATTTTGTTGATTCAGGTAATTTATTTTTGTCTAGGTTTATAAATATTTTGTAGAAAACTCAATTTATGGGATTTGTATCAATATGATTATCTCTAATGTAGTTCATTATAATTCTTCTGATATGGTTTCTTGTAGTCGCATTTTTGCTTAATTTTACACCGATATGGCATGAGATTTGGTTAAAATTTCTATTTGGATATTGTTTTATCCATCGAAAACCGAAGATTCATTTCACTAAGTATTGTCTTTTCTTGGTTAAATAGCGTACATCTTTAGTTCTTAAACGGAATTTATGTTTAATCAAAATACACAAAAAATATATAAATCAAAATTATCACTTTTAAAGATTATAAAAATTTAGTTTCTTTGCAAGATTTTTTGATTAAAAAAAAGATCTACTCAGCGAAGAATAGATCTTTCTATGTTTTAGTTATAAATTATTCATTTTCAGCTGTTTCAGGAGCAACTTCAGGTTCTAGAGTTTCAGTGGCAGTTTCAGTATTTTCATTGCTATTTTCGATTTCTCCAGTATTCTCAGTATCTGCTGTTTCATTTGGGATGAAACTATCTTCACCATAAAGAGCTGCGTAATCTTCATCATATCATCATGATAGTCCTCATAAATAAGCTCCTAATAATTCAGATAAATCTTGAGCATCTTCAGGTACGGAAATAGTAAAGTCAGATATTCATTTATAATTCCAAGAACCTTTGAAAGGAATAACAGTATCGGCACTTCATTCTTCTTCGGATTTTGCAGTTAAAGTTGCATCAAATTTTAAATCAATTCATGATTTGGATATTTTTGGAGAGATAGTTCAGTTTAATAATACGATATCAGTAAGAGCAATAGAAACATCGTATTTTGAACCTTTCTTTTCTGCTACAATCTTTACTAAAACTTCTCCTCATTCTGAGATATTAATTTCATAATCTTCTCATGCAAATCAGTCAGCTTCCATGACAGTTTCATTGTCTTGCATTTTCATATTTTCGATAACTGTAGTTACTTTATCTTTTCAAGTGATAACTAGATATCATTCAAATTCTTGGATGTTTAGTTCTGGTATTTCAACTTCTTCACCACTTATTGTACTATAATATTCTTTTATTAATTCATTCAATTTGTCATTATCTAGTGAAATTTTCCATGCATTATATCAATTAAATTCTTTGAATTTTCAGTTATAAGTAGTAGATCATTCGTTTATTACGATTTCTTTTGTCTTGTTATTTAAGCTTTTTGAGTCTTTTAGTATAGAAAAAGAGCTAGGCATTTCACTTAGACCAGTCATTGGGATAGAAAGCCATTGATTTTTGAATCATGCAAACATAATTCCTATCATTGATAGGCTGTCATTTCATGTTAAATCAAGAGAAGAAAGGTTTAAATATATTGTATCATTGATTAATTTTAAATCTAATGTTCAACTAATTTTTGTTACTTCTCCTGAAGCTGTGATATTTGCATTAAATTTTGTTGAAGATTCAGAATTGTTGCTATCTAAACTTTGTTTGCTATTTGAAGATATGCTAGCATCTACTTTAGTTCAGTTTGCATCAAAGCTACCAGAGATATCGAAATCTTGTTCGAAATTTTTATTTTCAGATAAAATATTTTGTAATTCAGAGTGATTAGCAATTTCTAAAGCCTCTTCGAATGACATTTTAAAATCTTTGGATCCACAAGCAGTTAGACAAACAGTTGTAGTTAATAATCCTAGTAAAAAAAGAAATTTTTTCATTTGTGTATAAAAAGTAAAAGATAAAAAAATTAACTGAGTTGGATTGTACGATAAATTATAAAAAAATCAAGGAAAAACTATTTCCTTCGTTTGTTAATTTACAATTCTATGTTTACTTCTATTTCTTCGTTGGTGTCTTGTGTGGCGTCTTCAAATGACATCTCATCTAACTTGGAAAGATTAATTCTATCTCATTCCATTTCTAATTGATCAAGTTTTTTTGAAACTGATTCATCGGGAAAAATTCGAGTATTCATATCACAAACTTCATCTAGTTCTAGAACTTCTGGGGATTGTATTACGGCAAAACTAGTTCATTCATAATTTATCAAAAAATTAAGTTTATTTCCATTTCATGCGTAAACTTTTATGAAAGCTCAACTAATATCATATTCTCCGGGGAAATCGATTGATAATAAATTACCCCTATCGTAGGCCATTTCTTCTCAAATTGTGGGTAATAGATTGATAATTCAGATTTCTATTTCTGTAGGATTGAATAAAAATTTATTTTCAATCAGAATTCAATTTTCTGTTTTTTTAATGTCGAGAGCCATTGTTTAAAAATGTATTAATAACTTAAAATAAGTATAAGTAAATTATATAATAACGAGAAAAAATTTCAAGAGATTTAGATTATATTAAATTTTATATAATCTCTCTGAGGTTGCATTTTGTGTATAGATTGCTAAAACTTATGTGGTTGGTCGTAGACCAAGTTTTATAGTTTTTAAATTATTTATGTGATTTTTGGGAAGTATTTGATGGGAGTGAATATTACAGTTCCTTGGAGGATTGGGTTTTTTCTTATTTTGAATGAATTACTTGGAACAGGCTGTTTCTTCTGTCACAAATGGATGATTTAAAAATTTATTAAAGAAATTTACATCATCGGTTCTAAAATCTTTTTGAAGTTGAATTTTGATTACTACGATATTGGAAAGCTCAAATGTGGTTTCTGTATTAGTGTTGGCTTTTGTATGAACTGGAATATTATCTTTAACTTCAGCATTAGCGGTTATCTTGGGATCTAATGTATGAACGATGATTACATCATCGATTTTGTGAATAGTTTGACTTAGTTTAAATGTTTCTATTATAGCATTACCATTGATATTTCTCTGAGCTATTGGAATGAATTTTTTGCCTCGTTGATGAAAAATTGAGGCTATATGTAAATTTTTGTTTAGTTTTTGATTAATATTTCTAGCATTTTCATTGATTAAAGATTGATTAGCATTTGTAACTGAAATGGTAGATCTCTCATATTATATAGATATGAGTCCATGGTTCTTTTTCTGAGTGTGATTGTTATTTACTATATTAGTTCAGTCGTGAACGTTGGTGTTTATTATTACACTTGCGATGGTTGTATCTGGAATTTTAACTCCAGAACCAGCATTAGCAATAGTGTTCGCAACATATCTTGGTTCAACGGTTACTATAGTTATTTGAGCTTTGTGATCAGGTAAAGCTGCAATAAAAAAACAGGTAGCTCTTTGGCATGTTTGTTTCAATCTTATTACTTCTGTGATATGAATTCTATGTTTGCCATTGATAATGATTGTTTATTCAAAATATCTGGAACCTAGACTTTGAACCGTAGTATCGTTTACGTTGGTATATTTTACGTGGCGTACTTTATTCTGTTTAATATTTATACCATTAGTTAATCCTATTTCCTGATTATTGAAAAAAATTATTAAAGAGTCAAAAAATGAGATACAATTAGCAATTCAAAAGATATTTAATGTAGAAAATTTGGATCCAACAGTGGCTCAGTTGGCGGTAAAACAGGATATGTTGGTGCTTTTTTGGAACGCAATAAAATATAATTTAAATGTTCGAGATTTCTCTCCTGTGTGAATAAATCCTTGAGAAACACTAGAGGAAGAGCTAGCAACTACACTATCATTTAAGTGAAACTTTGATAAAAATGATTTGGCGAAAGTGTATCGTGATGTGAAATATATTCAGAATGAATTGTTAGAATTTTTGGTATCATTACCTGTGTCAGAAAAAAGTGCAGAAAATGCTGAATTATATCAAAGTGTGATAGCTGTGCTTGATTCTTGTAAAACTATAAAAGATGTACAAACTCATATTGAAGATTGGCAATGGAGTAGTAGTGATAGATTACAAAAGGATTATGAGTCTACTCGTGAAATGGTGATAGTATTTTATAGTACGATTTTGCATTTATATCAGCGTTTTGATAGTAAAAAAGCTTTAAGTGATGCTCAGCAATCTTTGGAAAGTTTACAGAAGGAAAATGATGAATATTTAGCACAACTTCGTCCTCATAAAAGTGACGATATTCCATTGACAGCATTGATTCAAACTAGACGCTATTTTGTTCAGTCTTGTAAAGATTTGTTACATGCAATGGAATTATATAATGCGACTCCTGAAGAAATAAAACAATTTAAGGAAAATATGGCTAGTTTTATGAAATAAGGTAAAGTATGACTCTTGAAGAAGCAATTGATGAATCGATAACTAAAATATTAGAAGCAAATCCAGATCTGACATATGCGGAAGTTTATGAATTATGTTCAGATTATCTTTTGAAGTTTAATAAACCCACAAAAGAGGAAACAAAAATTAAGAGTCTGAAAAAATATTTGGGTAAATTTTTTGAGATTGATTTGTTTGCAGATGAAGAACCTAAACTCGAAGATATTCAGCCTAGTATGTCTCCTTTACAGTCTATTCCAAAACAATATTTTCAAGAAAGATCTTGGGCTAAAAAGGATTATATAATCAAAATTCATCATTTGGATAAACAAATTTGAAAGACTATTCTTTTTGATGATGCAAATTTGCAGTTGCGTTTTTGAGATGAAGTGGCTTTGATATGAAAGAATGGAAGTGGAAAATCTACACTTCTGAAAATGCTAATTTGAAAAGAAGAATCAGGATTCTGAATGATAGAAATTGCGAGTTGAGTGAAAATTTGATATCTTTCACAAGAATTATTTTGGGCAAATGATGAACATACAGTAGAAGAAGAAATGAAAACATGTTTCCCAGATATTAAACTTGCGATGGGAAGATTGGGAGAAATTGAAAAGTTGTTAGTCGACGGTAAATCTGACCATCATGCATTGATTGAAGAACAAAGTAAATTGCAGGATCGATTGAGAAAAGAAAATGGATATCAAAAACGATGAATGCAGATAGAAATTTTGAAATATTTCTGATTTTCTAAAGCTATGCTTAATTTCAAAATTAAACAACTTTCCTGATGAGAGCAGACAAAACTTCAAATAGCTAAATTCTTAATTCAAGAAGTGGATTTATTATTGTTAGATGAACCAACAAATCATTTAGATATTGAATGAATTTTCTTTTTACAGCGTTTCTGTGAGCTGTGGTGAAAAACATTAATCTGTATTTCTCATGATAAAAAGTTTTTGAATTCGTGTTTCAATCGTGTGGTAGAAATCAGCCAAAAAAAATTACATCTTTACGAGTGAAATTATTCAGATTATTTGCGTCAGAAGGAGAAAAATTTGGAGATTCAGCACAAAAATTATGTAGCTCAGCAAAAATATTTGAAACAACAGGAAATCTTTATTACAAAGTTTCGTTATAAAGCTAGTAAGGCTGCGCAGGTTCAGAGTAGAATAAAAATGTTAGATAAATTAGATAGAGTGGAAGCTCCAGAAACAGAATCAGATCCAAAGAAAATTAATTTCAAACTTTCTCAGAGGTTGCCAAATCTGATTATGCAGATTGAATGATTGACTGTATGATATCCTTGAAAAGAGCTTGTTACATTACCGAACAAAATCGAAATTACCAAAGAAATGCATATCTGAATAATCTGAAAAAACTGAATCTGAAAAACGACATTGATAAAAACAATACTTTGACAACTCCAACCATTGCATTGATCTGTAAAAGTTCATCCAGATTTACGTATTGGTTCATATTCACAGGTTTTTGATGATTTGCATCCAAATGATACTGTGATAGATGCGGTTATGTGAGTTGGAATTTCTTATCAAGATGCGAGAGCTTTTTTGTGAACATTGAAAATAGACGTAGAAAAGATGGACCATAAGGTTTCATCACTTTCATGATGAGAGATGGCTAAAGTAGCAGTAACTAAAATGTTATTACAAAAACCGCATATAATCATAATGGACGAACCGACAAACCATTTGGATTTAGGTTCAAAAGAAACTATCAAAATGATGTTACAATGATTCAACGGTGTGACATTAATTGTTTCTCATGATCGTGATTTTCTAGAATGAACATCAAATATGCTCTGGTGAATATGGGATAATCGTTTAACGGTTTTCCATGATTTACAGAGGTGATTTCAAGAGTTGGAAAGTAGCTGCTGGAAGGGATAGGAAAAATTTAATCAGTCTTTTTTTGATTCTCTACAAATGATATTATTTGCTCTTTTATGTGTTTTGATTTAGATCTTTTTTCAACGAATCAGATTCGAATATTAGCTTTTCAGTCTCAGTCATATTTATAGTCTATTTTGTATTTTACTCATATATAGCTTTTGAAATATGCAACGTTAGAAGCTGATCTTTTAGTAAAAAGATTATCCAGAAACCTTTTCAACTCTGTAGAAAAATCTTCAAATGATTTGTTGAAATTTGTTGGATCATAGATTATTGTAAGAGAATCTTTGGTGTAGTTGTCTAGAGAAAGATCTACTTTTACAATTGGATTGTTCCACATTTGATAGTTAGGAATTACAAAAAATTCTCATGTATTTTCTCAAAAATCATTCTTTCCAGACATTCATACATGTAAAAGTTTTATGTATAGAATTTGTCATTGTATAGCATCTCAGTTTATTTTTAATCTAATGGTATCTCAGACTTTATAATTTTTTATTAACAGAAAATATGTAAATAAAGATACGGTAAAAGTTTGAAAAGTTATCAATAGTCATCATACTCATACTGCTAAGATAGTTCAGACTAATTTATCTTTGGTGAGCATATATACAAAAATTAGTACGATTCAAATCAATGCTCAGAATAGGTCTACATACTGTAATTTTTTGTAATATTTAACATAAAAATCTTTGTTGTCAGTGTTTCCAGACCATTCATAGGGATCGATATATTTCTTTTTTAAGCGCGATTTGAATATGCGAGAAATCGACGATCGGGTAATCAGAATCAGGATTATAATGAAAATGAAAGGTTGTTCGTATGTGAATTTACATATTGTATCCCATACATATTGAAATGAATTGATTACCTGATTCCATCGCATTTTGTATTTTTTTATTATTTATAAATCTATCAGAGCAAAGTAAAAAGGCTTTTGAAAGCCTTTTTCTATATAAGAATTGAATTATTCTGGTTCAGGGCTGGCAAGAATCGAACTCGCGACGCGCGGCTTTGGAGACCACCGCTCTACCTCTGAGCTACAGCCCTATATTTTTTTTGTTCAACCAATAAGCCTGATTCTGTGTTTAAAGCACGATATATCTAGCAAAGAGTTAATCTTTGATCTTGCACTCCTCATGAGAGGAAGCTTGCATTGGGAAGTGGTTTGCCCCTCGAATAGCAATCTGCTAAACTGAGTAGAAGTAAGTAAATCAGATTTACTACCTTCACGTTGCATCTTTCTTGTGAAGCATAACTACCTTACGGTTGCTTCACAATAGTTTCCGTTTCTGTGGCACTTTCATTTGAGCTTTCGCTATCCAGCATCCGTGAGATGCCTCCCTTTTTTTAATGTCAGGACTTTCCTAATCTCGGTTATCCGAAACTTTGTGCTTTGATTGAACGAGGTAGAGTATATAGAAATTATATTTTTTTTCAAGAGTTGTTAATCACTATTCTATTGTTTTTTTGATTCATTGAATCTCTTTCCATAGTACACGGTTTGCATAGATTAATGCATCAATATCTTCAGGTTCTCGAGTCCTACCAAATAAATCTAATTCCTCAGAATAGTGGAAAGGAACAATATATTTGTTGTTATTCTGTGAGTAAAGTTTGTTGAAAATTTCCATGAAATGTCAGTTTTTCATTATTGAAGAAACTACGAAAATATTGTGAGATCAGAATTGATTTTCATTTAGTCGTTTACATAACATACTTGAATAAAATTCAAGTGTTTGGACTACGATATTTTTAGCAAAAGGATTTTCTTCAATTTCTTCGTAATTTTTGTACCGATATTTTGAAATTCCGTTGTCTTTGTACATTTGCATGAGAGCGTTTACTCATAGGTTTAAGCTATCTATGCGAGAGTAAAATCAATTTTCAATTAATACTCATTTACAGTGAGAATCTCTAATATACAGTAGTAGAAAATCGTCCATACGCATATTATTTCTCAGATATGTAATGGTTTGAAAACTTTCCGGATAAATTTCTATATTTTTTTGTGATTGAAAATCTCAGAATCTATCGTTGAATGTTCTACATGTTTCTCTATTGAGAAAAACCAAAATAATTCTACATGAAATTTCTCATGATTCTCAAATTAAGAATTGTTTTTCTACTCAATTAACTATGATTTGATCAATATGTGAAAAAAGGAATTTTTCTCTAGTCTGTTTTTCTGCTTCGAATATTTTTTTTTGGATAATTGATTGAATATCAGCTAGGGTTAGTTTTTTTTCACTTTCGAAACTTATGTCATAGCTAAAAAATGTAAACCTTTGATCATCTAGTAAAAAAATATGTTTGTATTTTGGATGTTGAGTGGTAGAATCTATGATATTTGATAGAGGTTCGTATAATAAGTAATTTTGTAGTCAGAATTCAGTTTGAGATTTTATTACGCGAAACTTTGGATACTTTGGATCATAGTTTTCCTGCCGTAAATAAAACATCTTAGCAAAAAAATAAAAAATTAAAATTCTGATTTTTTATTGTTGATTTTATGATATCCAAAAATGTGTGTTTTTCAAGTGAAGAATTTGGTTTTTGGATATAAGGTGTTCTTATAAAATAAAAAGCAGAAAAGTCAATCCAAAATTGACCTAATTTCGACCGAATTTTTGCAAAAAATTATTTTTACGAGTATAATATTGTGACAATCGATTTTATAAATATTGGGAAGTTGATTATGAAAAAATTTGTGAATATTGTCACGGTATTAGTTATGGTAATTGGGAATATTATAACCCCATTTGCTAATGCGACAGGAGAGGTACAAGAAATTTATTCACAAGAAACCACTCAAACAGAAAGTGGTAATGATTTTGATTTAAACGGAACAGATTCTGATAATTGAGATAGTATTGATTTAACCGAGTGAGAAGGAACTGAAGCTTGAAAAGAAAATAATGTAAATGAAAATCCACAATCAGAGTTGCCAGAAGTAGGGAAATGAGATGGAGATGCTGGTACATGAACGACAGAAAATGAATCTTGAGTAATTTTACCAGAAATAAATACGTGAGATAATAATGATATTACATGATCAGCAGAAAATGAAACATGAGCAGACACACCAGGAACAGATACACAAAAAATAGATACATGAGATACTAACGATAGTGCATGAACAGAGAAAAGTGGGACAAGAGGAGTTACACCAGAAGAGGAAAGCTTGGAATCAATTGCAACTAGATTATGAATAGATCGAGAAACTCAGGCTGTATACTATGCTGTATTGGCATGAATATCTGTAAGAGACTATGAATGAACAGCAGAACAAGATGAAATAATTAGAACGTATTTGTTAGATCATGAAGATGAGATATCGGAAGGTTCTAATCCTAAATATCCAAGGTGGCTTACTCGAAATTTTAACGATATTGTTTATACGTGAGTGGTTAGATGAAAATTATTTACCATTACGTTAATGGATAGAAATCTGTGAGCAAAGGAAACATGAATATGAGCTGATGCTTCAACAGATTCATATGGATATTATTACCAGTGGTGAAACAATTTTCCATTTCATTTTGATACTAATTTGAATGATATAAATTCGACAAAAGTAGACACGTTGTGATTCTGACCAGGTAAGCGATTCTATTGGAATAAGTTCATAAGGTGAAATGATGGAGATGGAGATCGGTCAGATGAGTGAAATAATAATTTATGGTGATGAGCATGAGATAATCAGGGAAATAACTATTGAGAAGATGGTATAGATAGGCAGTGACCATGTCCAGAATGATACTATATCCCTTCAGCAAAAGAATGGCATGAGTTATTAGAAGTATTTTTGGCTAATAATGATGTCGAAGCGATATCAGATAACTGAAAAACTTATCCAGATTTTGTAGGTGATGAGTGATGAGCTGCGTACGAGCCAGATGAACAAATTATCGCGTCATTTTTAGAGACATTTAATATTCCGTATGCATGACGTATCAGATGAGATTGAACAGTGGATCGTGTTTGATCAGGAATACATATCTGGACATCTACACCTAAAGATGAAAAATCTTTACAAATTGAATTTAGAGATGATCGTATAAATCTTTGATGATGGAAAACGATTCGTGTAATAGCAATGCCAGTGCGTTGTTTTAAAAGTGTAGAAACAGAAAATGTAAGTTATACAGTAACATATATTCAAGATGGTGAACAAACAACAGAATCAGTTGAGTACTGAGAGTATTTACAAGAGCCAGAACATATAGAGAAGGAAGAATGATATAGTTGGTCATGATGGCGTCTGAGTGGATCAGATTCGTTTTTTGATTTTACAGGAACTGCAATTACAGGAGATATTACACTGATAGCCACATGGGGATGTGCCCCAGATTATCATGAATGGAGTGGAGCATGTGAATTAAATACTAAAGTTGAAGTTTGTGAACAAACATGATGAGTAGAGCATTCAACATATATAGTAACATGAGTAGATGTTACATGGAATGTAGCGTCATGAGATTGGAATCCGACTCCTGCATGTGGATGGAAATGTATAGAAAATTATCATCAAAGCTGAGATGCGTGTTATCCTGATGAATTTAATTTTACAATAGGGGAAAATGCGCATATAGATACAGAGTGAAGTACAGAAAATGGAAAAGTAGCATATGGATCTGATATAGTATTAAAAGCTAGAGCTAAGAATGGATATGCATTTAGGTGATGGGAACTTATAGGTTTAGAATGATCGTGAGAAGTATCTACGGATACTAGTAATGATACATGATTTAGTATGCCTGCTAATGATTTGTATGTTACTCCGATGTCTAAACCG
>JAEEGL010421340.1_pt1 | contig 17347 bp, 19 predicted proteins | sample 9134231 | NCBI WGS metagenome assembly JAEEGL01 (sample SAMN16246548, study PRJNA631951) | gut metagenome | biome: gut microbiome; feature: rumen; material: fiber-attached | host: Bos | place: Iran: Karaj | collected 2018-10
GAAAACATCAGCGCATGTTTTCTTTAATAGGGAAAGGCGGTCGTTGGTCTCTGTAAGAACAGCCGCGGCAATGAGCATAAGCGTAGCAATCATTCCGAGCAGAGAATAATGAATAAATGACATAAGAATGCACTTTATATAATTTGACACAAGATTGAAAAGCGCCTGATCCGGAATTCTGATAGCGTTATAGAATTCCGAATGGTAAAGAATAAACGGAATAAAAAAGGACATAAGCGAGAAACCGCCAGCTCCGTAGGCAATATAGCTGAGGGACTTGCTGATCTGGCGGTTAAGACGTGTCAACATAAAAATCATAGCCGCCGACAACAATAGAGTTGCAACTAATCCGATGACAGCCCATTTTTTATATCCAGAGCGGGCAACTGCCAGAATTCTGATACCTGTAATACTGATTCTGTCCGTATAGATTTTGTCGATTTCGTTAACGTATGCATTGATAATGCTATCCTTGTCAGAGTTTTTGTCAAGCTCGACAGTGCCGTTTTCAATACATTTTTCGACATTTGCATAAAGCATTGAATTCAAAGCTGTAAGGTCAGGCGAAAATGAATTTCCTGAAAGCGCGGCTTTGGCGCAGTTATCAATGTCGATTCGGACTTGTTCGGCGTCAAACACCCCATTAATAACGGAAATATCAAATTCCGCGGGAATCGTATAATCCTCCGCCGACGTAACTATATCCTTGTACACAACGTCATAATAGCCGTTATCGAGTACGTTGAAAAAATAATTATCTGAGAATAAACCTGACCATATTACGCGGCAAATTACAAACATCAGCAATGAAAGAGAAAGAATAAATGAATAAAAAAGGCTGATTATCCTTCTGCAATTTTCCCTGTCGTTAAGAAAAGAAAACAGTTTTTTTACCATTATTCTTCCCTCCATTTAACGCTCAGTCCTTCGATGCGTTCACCAAAAGCCACAAGTCTGTTAGTCTTACGACCCGAAATGGCATGGAAGGGGTAGCATGTGTACAGCATAAGAACTTCATTTTCGTCGAGAATCATTTTGTTAAATTTTTCCTGGAGTTTATTTTCGTTTATTACCTCAACGTCGGTGATCTTATAAGTGTATTTCTCGTAATTTGTATTAAAACTTATAATATCGCCTTCCTGAATATTTTTCATAGGTTTGAAAAAGGTGGTGTTGTGAGCGCAAATGGTTATTACTCTGCCAAATCCGGGAGGAAAAGACGCAATGTCAGTTCCGGCTCCGCTTCGCAGAATTTTATTTGAGTCGCCCCAGTAAACCGGCGCGTTCAGTTTAATGCGTTCACATTCCAGAATTCCGTATTTTTCGCCTGCTTTGGGCATGGAAATATCTTTACTGTCGATAAATTCCTCTTCATGAACAGGGATTTCATCTTCAGGATTGTAAGTGTCGTTAATCTCTTCCTCAAAAGAAACAGCGTTGTCCGCTATAAGAAAATACGCAGCTGTCGAAGCAAGATACCATACGGGCGTCAGCGCCACTCTGAGCACACCGTATCCTGCTATAGCAAAAATTACCGGCACAACAATGTATGCCAGTAATTTTTTTATTTGTGTTAAATTTTTCAATCAGAAACACAGTCCATTGCCGGAATTACTCGGCAAGAAGACCCTTTCTGCGAATAACTGCGGCGCTGCCGCCAAGAGCAAGAACGGAAGCAAGAGCGATGACGATAGTGGCGGACATATCGAAACCAGTCTGCTTGATTGTGCCTCCCTTGCCTCCAACGGGAGCGAGGGTAACTCCAAAAGGCTCTGCAACATAGTCATATTTCTTTGCCAGCTTCTGGATTTTTGAAACAAGACCCTTGTAATTACTGTAGGACAGTATCTCAGAACCGGTTGTGAGCTTGTTCTCTTTCATCTCAGCGAATACGGATCTCATGACTGATTTGATTTCAGAAACCTGAGCTTCGCTCAAATCTCTTTCCATAAGAGCCTTTTCTGCGGTGGCAACGTATCTTGCAGGCGGAACAACCTTAACTCCGTCAACAACATAGCCAGCCTTGAATTCGTCCAAGAGCGCCTGCTCTGCCGCTGTGATTCCGGAAGCTGCAAAAGCGGGAACCGCAAAAGCAACTGCAAATGCAAGTACAGCAATCAGAGCAAAAAATTTCTTCTTCATAAATTTTCTCTCCTTTTACAATGTATCGGTACTTTACCCGATTAAAAATTTACAAAAGACATTATAAACTCTTTTTTTTGCTTTGTCAATATATTTTAAATATTTTTTTTTATATTGACTTTGGTAAAAAAATCCTTACAATTATTAATGAAAACAAAACCATATGTCATTTAAGAAAAAATCATACAGAGAGAATAAATTTATTATGGAACAGACAGTAACAGGAAAATTCAATACCGCTATAGTATTTACAAATGTCGTGGAGCAATCCGCGATAGACCAGATAAAGCTTCTTTGCGATCAGTCCTTTACGCGGGGAAACAAAATACGTATAATGCCCGACGTTCACGCGGGAGCCGGCTGCACGATAGGCACAACAATGACCGTTTCGGATAAAATCGTACCGAATCTTGTCGGCGTGGATATTGGCTGCGGCATGGAAGTCATAAGATTAAAGAACAGATTTATCGAGGTGCAGAAATTAGACAAGGCAGTAAACGCACTTATTCCAGCCGGATTCAGCGTTCGTAGCAAAGCGCACCCTTACGCGGAGGACATAGATTTGTCAGAGCTTTACTGTGCGACAAAGGTGGACACAGACAAGGCGTACCGCAGTCTTGGCACGCTCGGAGGTGGCAATCACTTTATTGAGGCAGATAAGGGCGAGGACGGGAGCATTTATCTTGTGATACACTCCGGCAGCCGGCATTTAGGTCTTGAAGTGGCATATTATTATCAGGAGCAGGCATGGAAGGCGCTCAACTCGGTGCCGCAGGACGAAATCCGTGACCTCCTGGACAGATATAAGTCCGAAGGCAGGGAGCGGGAAATAGAGTCGGCGCTCAGAGAACTGAATAGAAGCGTTACATGCGACGTTCCGCGTCATCTTGCCTACGTCAGCGGAAAGCTTTTTGAGGCGTACATTCACGACATGAAGATAGTGCAGCTTTTTGCCATGCTGAACCGCAAGGCAATTGCAGGTGAGCTTGTCAAGGGAATGAAGCTCAAGACGGACGGAGAATTTACAACCGTCCACAACTATATAGACACAGACAGTATGATACTTCGCAAAGGCGCTGTATCGGCCCGGAAAGGAGAAAAGCTGATAATCCCTGTGAATATGAGAGACGGCTGTCTTATCTGCACCGGCAAGGGGAATCCGGACTGGAATTATTCGGCTCCTCACGGAGCGGGACGTCTAATGAGCCGCAAGGAGGCACGCGAAAGCTTTACTGTTTCTTCATTCCGCAAGGAAATGCAGGGCATATTCTCAACCTCGATTAACAGCGAGACTCTTGATGAATGTCCTATGGCGTACAAGCGAATGGAGGATATAGTTGACAATATTTCACCTACAGTAGAGATAAATGAGATAATAAAGCCGATTTACAGCTTCAAGGCAGGCAATGAGGAAGATTCTGTACGGAGAAGAATCAAAGATAAAAGATAATTTAAAAAAATACTTGTTTGTTGAGCCTATATCTGGTATAATAATTGTTACGCAACGCCGAGTGCAAGGAGGAACTGCCGTGGAGCTGAAAAGACCGGAATTTATAATGTTCGATTACGGGCAGACGCTTATTAAAGAGGGCAGCTATGACGGAGCTGCCGGATTTGACAGAATTCTGAGATATGCCTTGGCAAATCCTAAGGGTGTCACGGGAGCCGATCTGCAGGCTGAAGAGGAAAAGCTGAACGCGGAGCTTGGACGGTTCAATCCCGCTGTCCGCCATAAAAGGCTTACCGAGATATCCGTGGAAAGCGTCAACCGATATCTTTTTTCAAAATTCGGCATAGAATTTCCTCCGGAAACCGATTTGCGCGATCTTGAACCGGAATTCTGGGAGACGGCGAACCCGTGTGAGGCATGCGAGGGAATAGCGGGGCTTCTTGAATTTCTCAGGGAAGAGAAAATAAGAACGGGCGTTGTAAGCAATATTTCGTTCTGCGGGAAAACGCTTGAAAAAAGAATTGCGGGAGCGATACCAAACGCGGATTTTGAATTTGTGATTTCGTCTTGTGACTATCTTTTCCGCAAGCCGTGCAGACATATATTTGAAACGGCGCTCAGTAAGGCGGGCGTGACTGCCGACAAGGTGTGGTTCTGCGGGGATCAGTTTGTTACCGACATACAGGGATCTTCCGCCGTTGGAATGACTCCGGTCTGGTACAAGGGCGCGTTAAGATACGACAGCGAATGCAAGCTTACAGAGGGCATTGAGATATACGGCTGGAATGAGCTTATTGACATTATAAAGAGTTTATGAATACGTCATGCAGATGAAATGTGATCAATGATTGAATTTTTTTGGAGGCATGCTTATGATGGTATGGATATTAAAGCGTATGAAGGTGTCCGAGGGACGGATGAGAAAGCTTATAGAAAAGCTGACTTTCTTCAAGATGATCGGATCCGCGATTTTTTATACGGTGATGGTATTTATTGTTATTTTCGGAATATCGGGAGATGTTTACGCGGGATTTCCGGAATTGGTTCCATACGGAATAATGGCGATATTCCTTTTTATGGCGTTTATCAGAATGTATCAGTGCATGGTGGACGACAGCGTTATAAAGCAGATCACTGATAAAAAGCTCGAAGAGGACGAGAAGCGGCGCGAAAAAAGGGAGCAAAAGTCCGCCGGAAAACAATAATCGCTTATTGGCTGAATAATCATTGACAAACAGGGTAAATTGAGTTAAATTATATATTACATTAAATATATAGTCATAATGCGTATCCCAAAAGCAATTTTTTTAGAGAAGGAATGATAGTAATGAAATACGATTTTGCCGCCATTGAAAAAAAATGGCAGGACAAATGGGAGGAATGCGGCTGTTTCCACGCGGAGATCGACCATTCCAAGCCGAAGTTTTACGCGCTGGTAGAATTCCCCTACCCGTCGGGAGCGGGTCTGCATGTTGGACACCCGCGTTCCTACACTGCTCTTGACATAGTGTGCCGCAAGCGCAGACTCGAAGGCTACAATGTGCTTTATCCGATGGGCTGGGACGCGTTCGGTCTGCCCACCGAGAATTTCGCCATTAAGAACCACATTCATCCGTCTATTGTAACTGAGAACAACGTAGACCGTTTCCGCGGTCAGCTCAAGGCGCTCGGTCTGTCATTCGACTGGCAGCGCGAGGTGAATACCACTGATCCTTCCTATTATAAATGGACGCAGTGGATATTCCTCCAGCTCTTCAAGAAGGGTCTTGCCTATAAGAAGGAAATGTCGGTCAACTGGTGTACTGGTTGCAAGTGCGTGCTTGCCAACGAAGAGGTTGTGGGCGGCGTGTGCGAACGCTGCGGCAGCGAGGTTGTCCACAAGGTCAAGAGCCAGTGGATGCTTGCCATAACAAAGTATGCGCAGAGACTCATAGACGATCTTGACGATCTGGATTACATCGAGCGCGTGAAGGTTCAGCAGAAGAACTGGATAGGACGTTCCACAGGCGCGGAGGTGGATTTCACATCTACGCTCGGCGATAAGATAACGGTTTATACAACCCGCTGCGACACGCTTTTCGGCGCGACATACATGGTTATTTCGCCGGAACACCCGCTCATTGAGAAGTGGGCGGACAAGCTCTCAAATATTGACGACGTAAGGGCTTACCAGCTTGCCGCGTCAAAGAAGTCCGATTTTGAACGCACAGAGGTCGCCAAGGAAAAGACAGGCGTTAAGCTCGAAGGCGTTAGAGCCATAAATCCCGTCAACAACACCGAAATACCGATATTCATATCCGACTATGTTCTTGTGTCCTATGGCACAGGCGCAATTATGGCGGTTCCGGCTCACGACACACGCGACTGGGAATTTGCCAAGAAGTTCGACCTGCCGATAATCGAGGTAGTCAAGGGCGGCGAGGACGTGCAGAAGGAAGCCTTCACCGACTGCGAGACGGGCATTCTCGTCAATTCCGGCTTCCTTGACGGTCTGAGCGTGGAGGACGCAAAGAAGAAAATGACGGAATTCCTCACTGAGAAAGGCATAGGTCACGCCAAGGTCAACTACAAGCTGCGCGACTGGGTATTCTCACGCCAGAGATACTGGGGCGAACCCATTCCGATCGTTCACTGTGAGAAGTGCGGCTATGTGCCTCTGCCGGAGGATCAGCTCCCGCTGCTTCTGCCGGACGTCGAAAGCTATGAGCCGACCGACAACGGCGAGTCGCCGCTTGCCAAGATGACCGACTGGGTGAATACCACCTGTCCCTGCTGCGGCGGTCCCGCAAAGCGCGAAACAGACACCATGCCCCAGTGGGCTGGTTCCTCGTGGTACTTCCTGCGCTACACCGACCCGCACAACGACAAGGAGCTTGCCTCAAAGGAGGCTCTTGAATACTGGACTCCGGTTGACTGGTACAACGGCGGTATGGAACACACCACGCTCCATCTGCTCTACAGCCGTTTCTGGCATAAATTCCTCTATGATATCGGCGTTGTCCCCACCAAAGAGCCATATGCCAAGAGAACAAGCCACGGAATGATTCTCGGCGAAGGAAACGTCAAAATGAGCAAGTCGCTCGGCAACGTCGTAAACCCCGACGAGATTGTGCAGACCTACGGCGCGGACACCATGCGTCTGTACGAGATGTTCATGGGCGATTTTGAAAAGGCTGCCCCGTGGTCGCCGAATTCAATCAAGGGCTGCAAGCGCTTCCTCGACAGGACATTCAACCTCCAGGAGAAGGTCATTGATGGCGGCATACGTCCGGAATTTGAGTCGATGATTCACAAATCCATCAAGAAGATCACCGAGGACATTGAAACGCTGAAATTCAACACAGCCGTAGCCCAGCTCATGACGTGGCTCAACGACGTGGAAAAGTTCGGCTCTATCACAAAGGAAGAATACAAGATATACCTCATGCTGCTCGATCCGTTTGCTCCGCACATCTGCGAGGAAATCTGGGAGAGCATGGGCTTCGGCGGAATGATAGTAGATCAGCAGTGGCCTAAGTACGACGAAGCAAAGTGCGTCGATGAAACGGTGGAGATCGCCGTGCAGATAACGGGTAAGGTGCGCGCACGCATCAACATTCCCGCCGACGCAACGCAGGAACAGGCTATTGAAGCGGCAAAGGCTGATCCGACTATCGCCGGACTTCTTGAAGGCAAGAATGTTGTCAAGGAGATTTACGTACCTGGCAGACTTGTGAATATAGTTGCAAAATAAAAAAAATAACGGTCTTTGATCTGACGTTATGATGATATTGGATATAATTTTAAAAAATTTCGTTTTGTTTTCACTTTTTTTCGTTACTGCTCTTGACATTTTGGTTAACATGCTGTATAATGTTTGGGAGTCACAGTCAGCAGAGTGACTCTGCTAATGTGCGGAAGGAGGGAAAGTTATAATGTCATCTGAAATCAGAGTCAAGGAAAAGGAATCTCTTGACAGCGCACTCAGACGTTTCAAGAAGTCCTGCGCCCGTTCTGGTATTATCCAGGAAGTCCGCAAGAGAGAAGCTTACGAGAAGCCCTCTGTACGCCGCAAGAAGAAGTCCGAAGCCGCCAGAAAGCGCAAGTATAAGTAATTCCGGCATTCGGAATCCGCTTGGACAATTCTGACAATCAAGTGCAGGTATTGCCGGATATACCGGCGTACCTGCATTTTTCATATCGGAGGATAATGAACATGGCGATATTCAAGCCGAAAATGAGAATAGGCAAGATGATCGACCTCACCCCCGAAATGCTTCGCGGCGCGGGAGTCGGGGCGCTCCTGCTCGATATCGACAACACAATGACCACACACGACAATCCGGTTCCCGCTGACGGCGTGACCGAGTGGATCGACTTCATGAAGTCGCAGGGATTTCTGATGATGATAGTTTCCAACAACAACGGCGAGCGGGTACGCAAATTTTCCGAGTTGTTGGATCTGGAATTTGAAGGCAACGCAAAGAAGCCGCTTCCGTCGGGCTTTCGCCGAGCCTGTGAACGTCTCCGTGTTAAGCCGAAGGAAACCGCGGTTATAGGCGACCAGATTTTTACCGACATTATAGGCGGCAACCTGCTCGGCGCTTTTACGATCATGACCGAGATATACGAGCCGGAGCCTATGTCATTCTTTAAATTCAAACGCGCCTGTGAGCGCTTCATAATGAAATTCTGGAGGGACTGATGATATGTCTGACCCGAAATTCGGACCCGCCGGCAGCTGCGAACGTTCGGCTGCCGAAAAGATAAAATCCACCGAAAAGCTCTTGGAATGGCTTGCCGCTCAGGGGCTGAACGCCTTTGAATACCAGTGCGGACGCGGCGTGATGATAAAAGAGCAGAAGGGAATAATTATCGGCAAGAAGGCTGAGGAATGCGGGATAAAGCTTTCGATTCACGCGCCGTATTTTATTTCTCTTGCCTCGGCAGATGAAGAAAAGCGGCTCAATTCCATCAATTACATATTCCAAAGCGCTCAGGCTGCCGACTGGATGGGCGCGGAGAGGATAGTTGTCCACCCGGGCGGTCTTGGCAAGAGAAGCAGGGAAGAGGCGACGGCGCTTGCAAGAGAAACGCTTGCGGCGGCGCAGAAGCATCTTGATGGCAACGGGCTGGGACATATCCATATCTGCCCCGAAGTCATGGGCAAGATAAACCAGCTCGGAGATCTGGGCGAGGTTCTGGAATTCTGCTCGATTGACGAAAGGTTCATTCCGTGCGTGGATTTCGGCCATCTCAACAGCCGCATGCAGGGCGCGATGAATTATGTCAAAGCGCTCGATGAGATCGAAAATAAATTAGGCATTGACCGTCTGAGAAGCATGCACATTCATTTCAGCAAGATTGAATACACGTCCGGCGGCGAGAAGCGTCACCTTACATTTGCGGACGAAATCTACGGTCCGCAATTCGAGCCGCTAATAGATGAAATTGTCAGACGTGGCATGCACCCCACCGTCATATGCGAATCGGCGGGGACTCAGACAGATGACGCGATCGCCATGATGAAATACTACGAAGCGCTTCGCTGACTGAAAAACGAATGACGCGGGAGCGCTATCCGGTGCTAAAATATAGAGGAACGGGCGGTGATTATACGGCAAAGCTGAGAAAGACCCTGCCGAAGAATTTTAATGAAATTGTCACATCGTGCGGTGTGGAGGAAATCAAGGCTGTATTGAGAAAATGTGAGCCGGACGCGGCTTACAGTACCTATGACAAAAGAACGGCACTGGTGAATCCGGATTTGCCGGAGGAAGTGATTCGATGGCTCGTGAGCGAATACGGCGCGGAAATCAATTATTCCGACAATTACTGCCGGACTCCGTTGAATCAGACCGCTGTGTTCAAGCCGGAGAACATAGGTACGCTTGTATCTCTCGGCGCGGACGTGAATTTTCAGAAAAACGCGGACAGCCCGACGGCTTTGATTTACGCCGCGAGGTGTTTCAGCGTCGAGGGTGTACGCGGGCTGATAGAATGCGGCGCGGATGTTTTTCGTACCGTCCGTGTTGGTTATACCGATATAACTCACAACGCGCTGGACGAAGCGCTGAGAGCCTGCTCCAATGCAAGAACGCCGGAAACTGCCAAAATTGCGCGCATTCTCATTGACGCCGGAATTCCCGTTACCGACAGCATGAGGAAGCGGGTCGCGGACATCGGCAGGACTTTTGAATTCTACCGCGACAGCTTTGATCCCGATTACCTGCCGGTGTGCGACGCGGGGTTGTGTGAGCTGTATGAATTATTCGATGTGCCGCCTGCGCCTTCCAAGAGAAAATATGACGGCAGCGAGCCGATAACCGTATGCGGAAAAACATGGCACGCGCAGTACAATGAACTGTGGGAAATGCTGGTTCCCGGAAGCGGCAAGGCGAAATTCGTGCAGGGTGAGGCGCTGCGAATTGCCGGAAAGCTGAGTCATGAGATACTCGACAACGGCTCTGTCAACTGGGACGAGGATTACCGCGCCATGAAGGACGAGCTGGCGGACATTATATCCGGCGGCTGTCCCGCCGATGAAGAAATTATCAGAGCGGTACGCAATATATCCCCGAATACCTGCGAATGTACTTTTAACAAAATCGCGGAAGCTGTCGTGGGTTGGATTCTTTCCAATCCGGAGCCAAAGGAGCTTGAAACAGTTTCATACAGGAGATGATGCATATAATGAAAAAGATTTTGATTATTAACGGTCCGAACCTCAATATGGTAGGCGTGCGTGAGCCTGGGGTCTACGGAACCGAAACTCTCGCAACCATTTGCGAAAGGATAAAAAAATACGCAGAATCTCTCGGACTTGAAGCGGAGTTTATCCAAAGCAATCACGAGGGCGTTATACTTGATAAAATTCACGAGGCAAAGGGAGAGTATGCCGGAGTCGTTATCAACGCCGGCGCGTGGACGCATTACAGCTATGCCCTGCGCGACGCAATCGCGGCGGTCAAGCCGCTGCCGTTTGTCGAGGTTCATATGTCGAATATCCACGCCCGCGAGGAATTTCGACATCATTCGGTGATTTCGCCTGTCTGCGTCGGACAGATTTGCGGCTTTGGCTCGGAAAGCTACATTTTAGGCGTTCAGGCGCTTGCGGATATTTTGGATAAATAAAAAAATAATTAAAAGGAAGTTCTTATCAATGGCGAATAAATTTCTCTGGAGAACAAATCAGCTTATTTCGATAATTCCCGAAAATTATGACGGGGCGCTTATAATGTCGGAGGTGAACGGGAAGTATTTCACGGGATTTAACTGCGACAACGGATATTTCATTGTCACCCGGAACGGCTGTGTTTATGTTACGGATTCACGATATACAGAGGCGGCTGGCAAGGCTGTCGAATGGTGCGAGGTTATTGAATACAGCGGTCCGGATATGAAAGAAATATTCGGAGGAATTGCCGAAAGGCTTGGCGTAAAGACGCTGCTTGTGGAATCCGACCGCATGACTCTTGCAGAGTACGCGATGATGTCCAAGGTGCTTGCCCCCGCGGTTCTCAGCGAGGAGGGCAATCTCGACAAGCTTATCGAATCGCTGCGTGTACACAAGGACAGCAACGAGATAGCCTGCATGAAGGCGGCGCAGAATATAGCCGAACAGACTCTAAGTCATGTTTTCGGAATGATACGCGAGGGAGTCAGCGAAGCCGATCTTGCGTTTGAATTTGAATTTTACGCACGCAGACTCGGCGCGGAAAGGCTGGCGTTTGATTCAATTGTCGCTTCCGGAGAAAACGGCTCAATGCCACACGCGGTTCCGGGGCAGCGCAGGATCCAGAACGGCGACTTCATTACATTCGACGTAGGCTGCGTGGTCGGCGGATATCATTCCGACATGACACGCACGGTTGCTTACGGCAATATCTGCGACGAACAGCGCAAAATTTATGAAATAGTGCTTCGCGCCCAGCAGAACGCGATGAATTATCTGTTTAACGGCGGCGATGACCTTGCAGAGTGTGACGCCGCGGCACGCGACATAATCAAGGCGGAGGGCTATGGAGAATATTTCGGACATGGCACAGGACACGGCGTGGGTCTGGAAATACATGAATTCCCATCAGTGTCTTACAGAGGCGGCAAAGTGCCGGAGAATTCCGTCATTACTGTGGAACCTGGAATTTACATACCCGGCAGATACGGAGTCAGGATAGAGAATATGCTCTATAAGACCGCTGACGGAGCGGTTGACCTTGCGGAAATGGACAGGGAATTGTTGATTCTCGGGTAAATTTTCACTTATTGACAGGCATTGTGCATAATTTTTTTAAAAAATTTAAAAAAGAATGTAAAAATGACTTGCAATTATTAGATTTTTATATTATAATACAAGTCGGTAAGTTATTTCATGGAGGTTAATACTAAGATGATAGTAGCAGGAGATTTCAGAAACGGCGTGACATTTGAGATGGACGGCGCGGTTTATTCGATAATTGAGTTTCAGCATGTAAAGCCGGGCAAGGGCGCGGCGTTTGTACGCACCAAGCTGCGTAATGTTATTACGGGCGCTGTCACTGAAACCACATTCAATCCCTCGGCAAAATTCCCGACGGCATATGTTGAGCGCAAGGATATGCAGTATCTTTATGAGGACGGCGGTCTGTATTATTTCATGGATCCCGAAACCTACGAGCAGCTTCCCATCAATCAGAGTACGCTTGGCGACAATTTCAAATTTGTCACTGAGAACATGACTTGTAAGGTCCTTTCTTACAAGGGCAATGTATTTGGCGTGGAGCCGCCGAACTTTGTGGAGCTTAAAGTCACAAAGACCGACCCGGGCTTCAAGGGCGACACCGCTACCAACGCGACCAAGCCCGCAACGCTTGAAACCGGCGCGGAGATCAAGGTTCCTCTCTTTATCGAAGAGGGCGATATGATCCGCATTGACACCAGAACAGGTCTTTACATGGAGCGCGCGTAATTGCTTCTGCATTAATTTGCACCTGCATTGATTTATATAAATCTATTTTACAGAGAGGATAATTGCTATGAATAAGTTAGAAAAGCTCGCTTATCTCAAAGGTCTTGTTGAAGGTCTTAATCTTAATGACGACAAGAAAGACACCAAGGTCATCAAGTACCTCATGGAGCTTCTGGAAGACATAGTTCTCGATATGGAAAACTTAGAGGATGGATTTGAAGAATTCCAGCAGCAGCTTGATGAGGTTGACGAGGATCTCGGCGCAATCGAGAAGGATCTCTATGAGGTTGACAACTGCGGCTGTGCCCATGAAAAGAAGCCGGAGAAGAAGTCCACCAAAAAGACAAAGGACGAACTGTATTATGAAGTGACATGCCCCACCTGTGGCGACACTATCTGCCTTGATGAAGATCTCATCAATGTCGGCGAGATGGAGTGCCCGAACTGCGGAGAAAAGCTCGAATTTGATCTTGATAACTGACGTAAAGTTGGCTTATAACAAATATTTATTCTTAGCTCATGTGAGGTAATTTCCTCTTTTTTATAGAAGTTTTGCGCCTGAATTTATTTATTATACAGCTAAGGAGGAGTTTGTCACCAAGGGGTGTGGCATACTCCTTTTTGGTTTTTGGGAATAATTTATCTTATGAAAGGTGATGTAAAATGATAGGTGAAGATATTCTTGTACTATTGATTCTTGCCGTAATGATAATCGTTGTTCTTGGCGGAATGAGGCTGTACTGGAGAATGCAGTCTGACAACGGATACAATATGGGTCGCAATTACATGCACGATTTAGGATTCTCCGATGAAGATATCAACCGCAACAAGGACGACGCGGACAGGGAGCTTTATGTTTTCCGCAAGCCGATTGAACGCAACAACAAGGATAAATAAAAGGGCGATAAATATTCGGAGGACTGTTGATGCTTGAAAATAACGATGATGGTTTGCAGTCGTTAACGCAGTGCAACGACGCAATCATACCTACCGTAAAAAAAAGAAGAATGGATATTGACTTGCTCAGAATTTTTGCGTGTTTTTTTGTGCTGTTCAATCACACACGCGGCTATCAGGCGTTTGCTCATACCGACTCACAGATTATGATGTGGTTCTGTTCATCTTTATCCGTGATAACCAAGACAGCCGTTCCACTATTTTACATGATTTCCGGAGCCATGCTTTTTTCTGACAAACAGGAATCATATCAGGTGATTATAAAAAAAAGAGTGCTGAGGGTTGCGGTTGTGATTCCGTTTCTGACAGCCATGCTTGCCGCTATCGGAGCATTCAGAGGATATATCAGCACTTTTTCATTTGACGTATGCTTTCGCATGACCTTACGAGGGGCTGATGAAGTGGGAGGAATGCCGTACTGGTATCTTTACTGGTATATCGGCATGCTTCTTATGCTCCCGTTTTACAGAAGAATGGCGAAGAATATGACAAAACAGGATTTTTATATGCTGTTCTTCTTGTATTTCTTTTTCAATACCTTTATGCAACTGCTTGATATGATACTGACCGCGAATAATATTCTTCCCTTTGCAATACATTCCGATTTCAAATTGGGATTGAATTTTGCATTGACAACAACCGTATTTTTCCCATTGGCAGGATACTATCTGGATCATAATGTCGATTTGTTGAAGATATCGAAAAAAAAGCTGTATTCCTTGTTTGCGTCCGGAATAGCAGGTATAGCTGTTACATGCTGGCTGAAGGCACGCGAGTTGGAAGAGAACGGAATGGAATTCACAGAAAATTACATTTCATTATTTGGATGCGTTATCACAATATCCATATTTTTATTTATCAAATATATCTGCGCGAAATTCAACCAATTTGAAAATCATGAGAAATTCGTTAAGGCGGTTACATTGGCTGGCTCGCTGGCTTATGGAATGTATATTTTTGATCCGTTTATGAAATGGGTGGTCTATTCGCGCTTTGTCGCGTTGATAAGCCCGGATACATACATGATTTATCCCAATATTATATATTGTCTCTTGAGCATGTCCGTCTGCGGTAGCTTTACAATGCTGTTAAGGAGAATTCCAGGCATAAAAAAGCTTGTTTAATTGACCATGATTTTTTAAAGAGGAAGATTCCCGTACGCAGGTCATTCTCCCGTAAGGTGGTAAAAAATGAGTGTTACAAAAATTGTATTGACCGGAGGTCCGTGTGCCGGAAAAACAACGGGATTAAGCTGGATACAGAATTCATTCACTGAGCGCGGCTATAGAGTGCTTTTTATTCCGGAGACAGCTACAGAGCTTATTTCGGGAGGAGTCGCTCCATGGACGTGTTCGTCAGGCAAGGAATTTCAGAAGTTCCTGATCAGACTGCAGCTTGAAAAGGAAAGGGTTTTTGAACAGGCGGCAGAAAATATGAATGCAGACAAAATTCTTATAGTCTGCGACAGAGGCGCGCTTGACAACAAGGCATATATGACTGTCGAGGAATTTGCTGAGGTAACAGCCGAAGTAGATTCAAACGAGGTGGAACTGAGAGATGGCTATGACGCTGTATTTCATCTGACGACTGCCGCAAAGGGCGCTGTTGAGTTTTACACCACTGAAAACAATTCGGCACGGACGGAAACACCAGAGCAGGCGGCAGAGCTTGATGATAAACTGATTTCCGCGTGGACAGGGCATCCGCATCTCAGGATAGTAGATAATTCCACTGATTTTGAGGGGAAGATGAAGCGTCTCATATCAGAGATAGCAACATTCTTAGGAGAACCCGAGCCTTACGAGATCGAGCGTAAATTTCTTATAGAATACCCTGACGTCGATGTTCTTAAATCAATGCCTAACTGCGAACGTATCGAGATAATACAGACCTACCTCGTATCACCTGACAATGAGGAAATAAGAGTGCGCCAACGCGGAGTTGACGGTCATTATATTTATTTTGAAACCTGCAAGAAGTCATTAAGCGCGATCAAGCGCATTGAGACTGAGCGAAGACTCACAGCGCAGGAATATCTGCGAAGGCTTATGGACGCCGATCCGAAAAAAAGACCGATACGCAAGGACAGATATTGTCTCGCGGACGGCAATCAGTACTTTGAGATAGATATTTACCCTTTTTGGAATGACAAAGCTATTTTGGAAATTGAGCTGTCAGATCCGGACGAGGAGATACGTTTCCCATCGATGATAAAGATAATAAAGGAAGTCACCGAAGACAAAAACTATAAAAACGCCTCGCTTGCAAGGATCATTTAAAAAAAAATGTGGAAGTGTTTGGTTTGACTATTGATGAAGCTGTGCTTTATTTTTACATTTACAGCTTTTTTGGCTGGGTTTATGAGAGCATACTTGTGAGCGTCAGGGAAAAACGCTGGGCTAACAGGGGATTCCTCATCGGTCCGATATGTCCTATTTACGGCGCGGGAGGACTGCTTTTCGCTCTGATGGGAACGCACATGAGTATTCCGGTGACGTTTCTTGTATGCATGGTGAGTTCGGCTGTGCTGGAATACTTTACCGGATTTACGCTTGAAAAGCTGTTCCATGCCTCGTGGTGGGACTACAGCGACATGCCGCTCAATCTCAACGGATATATCTGTCTGCCGGCATCGCTTCTCTTCGGAGCGATGGGGGTAGCTGTGTCGCATTTCATTCACCCGCTTGTCGCCGTTCCTGTGGGATATTTACCCCAATGGCTTGTGAGCGTCGCGGCACTTCTGCTTATCGGCATAACCTCATCGGATATTACTGTTACCGTTTCAACACTGAGCGATTTTGTGGATAGGCTTATTGAGGCTGACAGGCTGATAAATCAAGCAATAGACGACAAATACAAAGAGCTTGAAAGCTCGGTAAGCGGAACCATTCAGAATGTAAAGTCGATTCCGGCGAGCGTCAGGGACAGGATAATAGATCAGGAGATAATAAAATCCAATATTACCCTTACCGGCGTTCAAGCACAGGTACTCGGCAAGATAAAGAGCGTTCGCGGTCTGTATAGCGCAAAAAGAACGTCCAAGAACCGCGGCAGTATAAGGGAATTTATACGCCGTCTGCCGAGAATCAGAAAGTGAGGGATTCCGGCTATGAAGATAAGCGAAGAGGACAGGGCGTATATTGATGAATCCATTACGGACATAATAAACACACCTCAGGCGCAGAGTATGAAGACATTCATACAGCACGGACATATTACCACCTACGCGCATGTGATGAATGTGGTCTGTATGAGCTGCCGCGTGGACGAGCGGCTTCACGCGCATTGTGACAAACGCAGTCTGATCAGGGGCGCGTTTTTGCATGACTTTTATCTCTACGACTGGCACGATCCTACCTCAAACGACGGACTTCACGGCTTCAAACACCCCGAAAGGGCGCTGGCGAAGGCACAGGCACTTTTTGAACTAAATCCGACGGAGCGCAATATAATAATTAGCCACATGTGGCCGTTGACTGCCACCAAAATTCCCAAATGCCGCGAAGCTGCGATTGTCTGCCTTTCCGACAAGCTATGTGCCCTCTATGAAACCATTCTCAAGGACAAGGCTCTGTTTGAAGTGTGAAGCTTGGCAGTTCAGAACTTAAAATAGGGGGTTCACGATGAACAAACGGGTTTTCAAAATCATTCTCGCCGTCGTGATCTTGTGTACGGCTGTGCCGATCGTCGCTTACCTTGCCACGTCCGCGTATTTAGGGTACAGGCTGTACAGCGCGGTAGATTCGTCATTTCAGAGCAAGGGGCGCGATTATAAGGAATATGTGGATTTTATCGGGCGGATACATTACCAGACCCTCGATTATTCGGGCGGCTTGGAACAGGAATGGGAAACGAATCGCCATTCCTTTCCA
>JAEEGL012417793.1_pt1 | contig 17347 bp, 14 predicted proteins | sample 9134231 | NCBI WGS metagenome assembly JAEEGL01 (sample SAMN16246548, study PRJNA631951) | gut metagenome | biome: gut microbiome; feature: rumen; material: fiber-attached | host: Bos | place: Iran: Karaj | collected 2018-10
CCTCATCAAGCACCTTAACAAGAAAGAGACGAAGAAGTACAGCCGGAAGCTGCGGTGCTGGTACATCACGGCGGACGTCACCTTCGCCGGCGTCAGCTGCAGGATGTTCTTCATACGGCGCTCCAAGCACGGCGCATGGAGTGATAAAGCATCAGTTCGGGGGTTTTATTATTAAAAAAAATACATGTGTACACAAATAAGTACACAAAAATTTGCACAAAAGGGAAATAATATGTATATTTGCATCGTAAAACAAAAGGTGACATTATGCAGATAATAACGACACGTGAATTCAGGGCCAACCAAAAGAAGTATTTTGACATGGCCGAGACGGAGACGGTTCTTGTGACGCGCAGGAACGGTCGCCCCATCGTCATCAATGTCGCAGACGACGATGACATGCTGACGGCTGCAGAATTGCAGTCGATACGTCAGGGGTTGGATGACGTTAGGAACGGAAGAACGAGGAGGATGAACGAGGGCGAAAGCCTCTCGGACTTTTTAGATCGGATAGGCGATGTATAGCATAGAGTATTCGGAGCAGGCTGTCAAGGAGCTTATCTTGATGAGGAAGTCGTCGCCCCAGACTTTCAGGAAGTTCGAGAAGCTCGTCCAGGAACTGACGGAGCATCCTTACACCGGCACTGGCCATCCACACCAGCTTAGGTATTTCGACGGGGTATGGTCAAGGAAGATAGATAAGAAGAACAGGTTGCGCTATATGGTTAACGATGACACGGTTCTTGTCTTTGTCATATCTACGATGGGACATTACGATGACAAGTGAGAAAGAACTCTTTAATCGTTTAGATACCCCTGCCTTTTGACTTGCAGGCAGACATCCCCAATTCTTCCGGGACTTGTTCTTTCTTTTTAGTAGTTCCTGTTTCGGGTGATTGCTTGTGGGTATAGTCGGTGATGTTTCGGAGAGATTCGGCGTTTCCCATAAGTTGCTCGACGGTTTTTTCATCGAACATGTCTTTGACACCAGCATCGACTAATCCTTGCTTAATGCGGTCGGTCAACTCTCCTGGCGTAACGCCTTCATCCCTGATGATATCCCTTGCGAAGTGGTTCACGTTCAAGTAAGGCAGAGTCTTCATGTGACCAGTCTCTCCCATCACTACCATCTGGTCAATAATATAGTCGAATTTTTCCTTGTTTGTCATCATAAAGAGCTTCCTTGGAAATTTATAAAAGCTCTCGCTTATTTTCTATTACGTTTGGATCGTCGTTAAACAATTCGCCATAGGTCTTTTGCCGCATATTCATGATTTTGTACCACAAATATTTACCCAATGGTATAAATATTTCTACAACCAAAAATTTCAAAAATTTCAGCACGTAACATAAAATTACAAATATACCGCAAATCAAAACCCATATCAATTCGAGTATGGCATAAATGAGTGCCAATATCCCAGGTACTTCCGTCGTGTAAACTATCTTTCCCATATTTCTTATATTTTTTAATTAATTGCGTCTATAACTATAGGCATCTTTGCCTTCTTAAAGAAGTTGTCAAGAGAGGTTATTATATACTTACGCCTGTCAAATATCCGCTGTGTATTCGAGTTGGCGTAATTCATTATGTTCATCATGCATTCAAGCGCCGATGCATAATTCTCTACGGTCAACATCGAGGCGTATTCTTCGCTTTCGCTCTCCTTCAGGTTGAAGTGCCGCATAAGCATGTCCCGGTAGTAATTCTTCTTAACCCCCCACCCTTTCGCTGTCTCTTCGTTCGCCAGCTTCGGTGACTCTATTACATGAAATGCGATCTTGTCAGGTTCTTTGGTATGCTTTGAACCCCTATATAACTTTTCATACGTAAAGTAACAGTCACTCTTCCCTGCAAGGGCAAGCTCCTCCAGTTCCTTTCTCGCTGGTTCCAACACGTTGTATGCAAGCAGGCGAAACTCAGGATATTTCTTTTCTATCATCAGGATCTTGCGGAACTCGCTCGTCGTGATCTCGAAGGACTGCTTCTTTTTCCAAGCCGTTATCATCATGTAGATGCGCTGTGAATACTTGTTGCTACACTTGTGAAGTATCACGCTCTTAAAGAGGTTCTGATAACCGAAATCCCTGTTGATAAGCCTGTTCGCAACATCCCTCTTGGATTTTGGAACGTCATTGTTCCAAAATGGTGTTTACAATTGATATTACGTCGGTAATGTTAACCACTCCGTCGCCATTGACATCTTCGCCTTTGGACGAGAATACTACCATCATTTTGGAATTCGGCATTATTTGGGCTGTCAATCGATTATTCTTGACGGATTTGGTGACATCCAATCCATTGATAAGTACCCTATCCAACCGACAACCCTCCTCTGGCGTAAATACGAAGGTGTTTTCCGTGCCATCATAGACAACCGTCTCACCAATGTTATTGGCAAACTCCAAGAAATCGTTGATGGTGACTTTTCCTTGGTCGGAGCAAGCGAGGATTAGCGAAACACCAGGTATTCCCTCAATACGAGTCAACCTGCTCCAGTCCGCAGTTGATTGGTATGTCTCTATTAATCCATTCGGAACATAGAGGGTAGCGTTCGTGCAGTTTTGGAAGGCATCTTCACCCGTTTCAAACACATCCGTGATATAGGAGGTGACTGATGTCAATGACTTACAGCCAGAGAAGGCACTTTTCCCGATGGAATCGACGGAATTTGGTATGACAATCGATGTCAACGCGCTGCATTGATAGAATGCGAACCTGTCAATGGTAGTGACGGAATTCGGTATGTTAATAGAGTTAAGGTTATAGCAGCCATAAAAAGTCGAGGCGTTAATGGCAGTGATGGAATTAGGAAGACTCACTGTTTTCAGATTATGGCAACCATAGAAAGCTCGTCCTTCTATGTTTGTTACGCTTTCGGGAATGACCAGGGAAGTAATTCCCTGGCAGCCGCAGAATGACTCTTCGCATATGAGAGTGACGGAATTGGGAATGGTTATATTGGATAATTTCTCACAATTAAGGAATGCATGTCGACCAATTTTTGTGACAGAATTGGGAATCGTGACGGAGGTCAATTCGCTGCACATCTCGAACGTCGCCGCTTCTATGGAAGTGATAGAACTCGACAATTCTACGGATTTCAGCCCCTTGCAGTAGGCGAAAGCATAGCCACCAAGGGACGTGACGGAATTAGGAATCTTTATTGAGGTCAATCCATTGCAGCCAGTGAAAGCGTCCGATTCAATCTTGGTGACGGAGTTGGGGATAGTGATTGAAGTTAGCCCAGAGCAGTAAGAGAATGCGTACCATTCAATGGTGGTAACGGAATTTGGTATGGTGATAGATGTCAGCCCAGAGCATCCTCGAAACGCATGGCCGCCGATGGTAGTGACCGTATTGGGGATAACGGTGCCTTTGCATCCAACGATCAATGTGTTGGATTTAGTGTTAATTATGGCATTGCAATTATTTGCCGAATTATACGTTGGGTTTCCTTCCTCTACGATGATTTCTTCTAGATTACGGCAAGAGGAAAAAGCGGAATTGTCAATTCTGGTGACAGAACTCGGGATGGTGACGGAAGTCAACCCCTCGCATACCTGAAAAGCATAGTCCCCGATGGTAGTTACGGTATTTGGGATAGTGATGGAGGTAAAAGCCTTACACCCCGAGAAGGTAAAGCCTGGGATGGTAGTAATCGATTGAGGAATAGTAATGGATGGCAGTTTTTCACAGTCATTGAAAACCGCACGACCAAGTGTCATAACCGAATTGGGGATATTCACGGAAAGTAAACCGCTACACCCACGGAAGGCATCGTATTCAATTGAGGTTACCGAATTGGGGATGTTCACGGAGGTCATACTCTTACAGTTATAACAAGCTCGGTTTCCAATGCGGATGACCTGATAGCCATTGGCGGTTGATGGGAAATTGATGTCGCCCACATAATCATCGTAAGGAGTTGAAGAAATAATGTTGCGAATCTCTTTTGCGGTCACCTCACAAGTTTTATCCTCTTCACTGATAATGTTGTAGTAAATGGTTTTCCCATCCTCGTTCACTTCGCTAAAGTCATAAGCACAGACGGGAATGGCAGCAAACAAGACTGCCAATAGAAGCAATGATTTGGTCAAATGATTTTTCATAATAGTTATTATTTTATGTTAATAGATTTCGATGATGCAAAAATACAAAATATTTTCTTTAATGTCAAATCCTACATGAAATTATGACACGGAAATGACATTCATGAATGATGTCATTTCAAAAAGAGGAACTTGATTTTCAATATAAGACGGCATTAGATGGTTTGTCAAATAATTTGGTTGTTTATGTCGATTTCTTGAAATCATGAACCCTACCCTACCCTATGTTTTTTATTGACTCCAAATAACCTTATTAACTAAGTTAAGTCCCTTTATAAATGGATTTTGATAACATTTTTGCACAAAATACTTTTTAATGTCGTTTATTTTTTGTTACTTTGCTAACGAAATAAAGAACCATTGAAAACTGGATAGAGTTTAATCGCCTAAAACTTAACGAACAAAAGACATGTCGAATACACAACAAAGGGAAGAATTGCACAAGACCATCTGGAGCATGGCTGACGAACTTCGCGGTGCCGTGGGAGGATGGGAATTCAAGGCATACGTATTGGGAACGTTGTTTTACCGTTTCATTTCCGAGAACCTGACGGACTATATCAACCGCATCCAGCATGAGGCAGGGATGGAGGATTTCGACTATGCCGATATGCCCGACGAGGAAGCGGCACCAGCGAAAGACCAGATGGTACAGGAGAAAGGTTTCTTCATCCTTCCCTCCCAGTTGTTTGTCAATGTCTGCAAGGACTGTGAGAACGACGAGAACCTGAACATGACGCTTTCCAACATCTTCAAGTCGATTGAGGCTTCTGCCATCGGCACGGATTCGGAAGATGACATGAAAGGGCTGTTCTCTGACTTCAATGTTGACAGTTCGCAATTGGGCGGTGACGTCAAGACCAGAAACAAGCTCATCGCCAAGGTGCTGCTCAAGGTAAGGGACATGGATTTGGGCGAGAGCTTCCAAGAAAACAAGATTGATGCTTTCGGTGATGCTTATGAGTTTTTGATGACCATGTACGCCAGCAATGCGGGCAAGTCGGGCGGTGAGTTCTTTACTCCCCAAGAGGTGTCTGAGTTGTTGGCAAGGCTCACAGCAGCAGACGGCCATGAAATACGTAGCGTGTATGACCCAGCCTGTGGTTCTGGTTCTCTGTTGTTGAAGTTCTCCAAGACCATCGGTAAGGAGAATCCCGCCTTGAAATACTACGGTCAGGAAATCAACCCTACCACCTACAACCTTTGCCGTATCAATATGTTCTTGCATAACATCAACTACGACAATTTCGACATTCAGTTAGGCGACACGTTGCTGAATCCATTGCATAGAGACTATGAGCCTTTTGATGCCATCGTCTCCAATCCCCCTTACAGCATCCCGTGGGAGGGAAGCAAGAACCCACTGCTTATCAACGACGACCGATACGCTGGTCCTGGCGTTCTCGCTCCCGATAGCACCGCCGACCTTGCTTTCACTCTTCACATGTTGGCTTCGCTTAGCGAGAGTGGTACGGCAGCCATCGTCGAGTTCCCTGGTGTGCTTTATCGAGGCGGTAAGGAACGAGCCATTCGTCATTGGTTGGTAGAGAACAATCGTATTGACACCATTATCCAATTGCCCTCGAATCTCTTCTTTGGCGTAGGAATAGCCACCTGCATCATCGTGCTACGCAAAGGCACACGCCCCGATAACAAAGTGCTGTTTATCGATGCTTCCAAGGAATTCGTGAAGAATGGCAACAAGAACAAGCTGACCAAGGAAAACCAAGACCACATCTTCAACGTCTTCCAGAAGCGCGAGGAAGAGCAATATTTCTCTAAGTTGGTCAGCATTGATGACATATTGGAGAACGAAAGCAACCTCTCCGTATCGTCGTACGTGGAGCAGGAAGACACGCGTGAGGTCATCAATATCAAGGAAGTAAACGCCACCCTCCAGTCGCTTATCGCCGAAGGGAATGAGCTGAATGCAAAGATTGACGAAATCGTTAAGGAATTGGGAGAATAATATGGCATTCAAAAAGACAGAAAAGGATATACTCAAAGCCATCGTCAAATTAGGCGAAAGGGAAAGTTCAATGGCAATCGTGATTAATAAGAGCAGATTGTTAGAGAAGATGGGTATTGTCATTGCTTTTTCGCACAATCGAAACTATGTCTTTTATGACAAACAAAAATATGATTGGGAAGATGTAAATGCTTTGAGTTATCTGACCGAACTTATTTCTCTTATAAAATATTTGATAGAGAATAGGCTCATCACAGTTTTACCCGATAGAGTACGATATATTCATGTCATTGGAAGACAAAACAGTAGATTGGCGAGACTTGATTATATAGAAGTAGATGATGCAATTTTGGAAGTGGAATCAAATATGGGAAACTGGATGGATAAAATAACTCGTGAACAAACCTATTGGCCTAATAGCTTTTCAGAACAAGAATTACCTCTTTCAAAGTATTTGGAATGTTCTTTCTCTATCAGCCAGGAACTGCGAGATTTAGTTAAAAACAAATTCAAGACAGAAGAGCAAGTGCGTTTTCAAAAGCAGCAGCGTCTCACTTGGGTTTCTATTATTGTTACTGGCATAATCGGACTTGCTGGTTTGGTTATTGCTATTATCAGTTTAATACGTTGAGATTATGGTGGAGTGGAAAGAAATATCAAGTCTTGGCGAATACTTCGGAGGTCTAACAGGAAAGACGAAGAAAGATTTTGAAAATGGTAATGCTAAATTTATTACCTATATGAATGTATTTTTAAATCCTTCTCTTGATGTCAATACTGTTGGAATGGTTCATATAAATGAAAGAGAACGCCAAAACAAAGTTCAAAAAGGCGATGTTTTATTTTCAGGTTCTTCTGAAACACCAGACGAAGCAGGAATGTCTTGCGTTGTTACGGATGATTTAGAAGGAGATTATTATATGAACAGTTTTTGTTTTGGATTAAGGCTTAATAATCCAGAGCAATTTAATTTGCACTATTTTAAACATATTTTGCGTTCATATAATATTAGGAAAGCCATATCAAAAACTGCAAATGGTGTAACAAGATTCAATATTTCAAAAGCAAGCTTTGGAAAAGTACAAATCCCCATCCCCTCCCTCTCAGAGCAAAATCGTATTGTGGGCATTCTCGATACTTTCACGGATTCCATCGAAAACCTGAAACAGCAAATCGCCCAAAGAAGAAAACAATTCGAATTCTATCGCGACCAACTGCTCGACCTCGATGGAAAAGAAGGGGTGGAGATGAAGACGCTGGGAGAGATTGGAACATTTATTCGTGGTACAGGAATTCAGAAAGCCGATTTTGTTGAGGAAGGTTTCCCTTGCATACACTATGGGCAAATACATACAAAATATGGTCTATCTGCAACAGAGACTTTTTCGTTCGTTAATGAGAAACTATATAATAAAAGTAAGAAAGCGACAAAGGGGGATGTTGTTTTAGCTACCACCTCTGAAGATGCTGAAGGTGTAGCTAAACCTGTTGTATGGTTGGGTGATGATGATGTGGCGATAAGTGGCGATGCATATATATATCATCATAACCAAAACGGAAAATATTTGGCACACCTATTTCTATCTCATAAATTCATGCTTTTCAAAATAAAGAATGCAACAGGAACAAAAGTCGTTCGTATTTCGGGTGATAATATGGCTAAATATGAATTTGGTCTACCTTCAATAGAAGAGCAAAACCGCATTGTCTCCATCCTCGATACTTTCGAGGCAAGTATCTCGAACTTGGAGGCTCAACTGGCTCAGCGCCAAAAGCAATATGAGTATTACCGAAATAAACTATTGACGTTTGAATGATATGAGCAAAATATCTATTCGATTCTATAAAGACCATGAAGTTCGTGCTATATGGAATGAAGAGGAATCCCAGTGGTGGTTTTCCATAGTTGATATCGTGGCTGCCATTACGGGAAGTCCACGTCCACGAGTGTATTGGGGAACAGTAAAAAACAGACAAAAGAGCGAGCATGCCCAGTTGTATTCAAAATGTATACAACTGAAATTGACCTCAACTGATGGAAAGAAATATGCCACCGATTGTTTTGCCCAGGAAGATATAGCCGCCGTGGTAAAGACACTACCTGCAAAAAATACGGCAGACTTCCTCGAGTGGTTCACATATAGCGACAACACGATTGATGGTAAAAGCAAGAAGAAAGCATATACGTTATGGGAAAGCAACCTCGTGGCTGACAAGGATGTGGGCAAGGTAAAGTCGTTGCAGCAGATTCATGCTTACCTCTTCGGTGGGCTTTATGACTTTGCGGGAAAAATACGAACAAAGACAATAGCAAAGGGAAATACGCTTTTTTGTCTGGCAGAATACCTGCAACAGAATCTGAAGACCATCGAGCAGATGCCTGAGACAACATTCGACGAGATTGTAGATAAATACGTGGAGATGAATGTGGCACATCCGTTTATGGAAGGTAACGGTCGGTCAACGCGTATTTGGCTTGACTTGATTTTCAAGAAACGTTTGGGGTTATGTGTTGACTGGAGTAAGATAGATAAGAGGGATTATCTTGACGCTATGATAGCAAGTCATACGGACAGCACAAGAATACGCGAGTTGCTTCGTAACGCCATGACAGACCGCATAGAAGACCGAGAGATATTCATGAAGGGTATCGACTATTCATATTATTACGAACAATCCGAATAACATATTTTAATGGACAAATTCAACATCATAGCGGAGCAGGAACATACCACCGTGATGGCGCACTATGAAGCATTGCCACGGGAGGATAATGGCTACCAGAGTGAGGCGGCTTTAGAAGCGGCGTTTATCAAGCAACTGACCGAACAGGGATATGAGCGCGTGAATATCACGAAAGAGAAAGACTTGATAGCCAATCTTCGCCAGCAGATGAATTGCCTGAATGGCTTGACGCTTTCTGATAGCGAATGGAAACGGCTTTTTGAGCAACATATCGCCTCACCACAGATGACCATTGAGGACAAGACGGAGCGCATACAAAAGACGGAGATTGTGAACATCACGCTTGACAACGGCAATTCGCAAAACATCAAACTGATAGACAAGAAGAATATTCACAACAACCATCTGCAAGTGCTCAATCAATATGTGCCAGAGGGAGGAGCCAAAGAGAATCGCTATGATGTGACCATCCTTGTCAATGGCCTGCCCTTGGTGCATTGTGAACTGAAAAAGCGCGGAGTGCCTTTGAAGGAAGCCTTCAACCAGATAAACCGCTATGAGCGCGATTCGTTTTGGTCAGGTACGGGATTGTATGATTACATTCAGGTATTCGTCATCTCCAACGGGACGGAATCGAAATACTATAGCAACACCACCCGCTTCGCTCATGTGGCAGAGGTGAACAAGCAGAAGAAGCGCATCAAGACACAATCGCAGTCGTTTGAGTTCACTTCCTATTGGGCAGACGCGGAGAATGACTTGATTCTTGACCTCCGCGATTTCACACGAACATTCTTGGCTAAGTCATCGTTGCTGAATGTCCTGACCAAATACTGTGTCTTTACCGTTGACAAAAACCTGATGGTGATGCGCCCTTATCAGATAGCCGCCACGGAGCGTATTTTGCTACGCATCAAACAGGCAACGATGAACAAATGGCAAGGAAGCATCAAGGCAGGAGGATATATCTGGCACACGACGGGAAGCGGCAAGACGCTGACATCATTCAAGACCGCACAACTGGCGGCAACGCTTCCATACGTTGACAAGGTGCTGTTTGTCGTTGACCGTAAGGATCTCGACTATCAGACGATGAAGGAATATGACAACTTCGAAAAAGGTTGCGCCAACTCAAACACTTCGTCCAATATCTTACAAAAACAATTGAACGACACTTCCGACTCGAAGAAAATCATTATCACCACCATTCAGAAACTTTCGTCGTTGTTGAAAAAGAAGAAAGAAATCAAATGTGCCAATGGAAATATAGTGATGATTTTCGACGAGTGCCATCGTTCGCAATTCGGCGATATGCACATGGCAATCACCAAGGCTTTCAAGAAATACTATATTTTCGGTTTCACGGGAACACCCATCTTTGCCAAGAATGCAGGAGCGGGAAAGTTCGCCAACCTGAGAACGACGGCTCAGGCATTCGGAGGAGAGATGGATGAAAACGGAATGCCTACACGTCCATTGCATTCATACACCATCATTGATGCCATACGAGATAAAAACGTATTGCAGTTTAAGGTGGACTATATCAAGACCGTCAAGGCAAAGAATGAGATTGACGACAAAGAGGTGTGGGGCATAGAAACAGACAAGGCACTGGCAGCCCCACAGAGAATTGCCAATAACGTGAAATATATCCTTGACAATTTCAACAGGAAGACCAAGCGGAATGAGCGTTATGCCTATAGCGTGGTGAAAAACGTGGCAGACGTGGCAAAAGACAACAGACAGGAGGAAGAGAAGCAAAAGAACTTGCTGGGAGGTTTTAACTCCATCTTCTGCGTGGATTCCATTCCGACAGCCATCAAGTATTATCAGGAATTCAAGAAGCAACAAGAGTTGTTGCCATTGAACGAACGGTTGCGTATCGCTACGATATTTACCTATTCCGCCAATGAAGAAGAGGATGAGACGACGGGCATTATCAACGATGAAGACCCTGCCAACACCGAAGGACTGGACGCTACGAGTAGGGAATTCCTGGACGGGGCGATAGCCGAATACAACAAGATGTTTGGCACTAAATACAGTACCGATAGCGAGAAGTTTCAGAACTATTACAAAGACCTCTCGCTCCGCATGAAAAACCGTGAGATAGACTTGCTTATCGTGGTAAGTATGTTTCTTACGGGATTTGATGCCAAAACATTGAATACGCTTTGGGTTGACAAGAACCTCAAGATGCATGGCTTGTTGCAGGCATATAGCAGGACTAACCGCATACTCAACAGCATCAAGAATTGCGGTAATATTGTTTGCTTCCGCAATCTGGAGAAAGCCACAAACGAGTCGTTTGCCCTTTTCGGCGATAAAGATGCCGCTGGAATGGTGCTCATGCGCCCGTTCAAGGATTATTACTACGGCTACGAGGACGAGAAGGGGAAACATGTGTTGGGTTATCGGGAAATAGTAGAAAGGTTGTTGGAGAAATTCAAATTACCCATCAATCCGTTCACTTTCTCATTAGAGCAAAAGAAAGAGTTTGTAAGACTTTTCGGTGGCTTGTTGAAGATGCAGAACATCCTTTCAGCATTCGACGAGTTCACGGAAGAGAAGAAATTGATATCAGACTTTGACAACCAGGATTACCTTACTTGGTACAATGACCTATATGAAGAATTGCGCAAGCCTACCAATGGCGAGAAGGACAACATAGAGGATGACCTGATATTTGAGATGGAACTGGTGAAGCAGATTCAAATCAACATTCCTTATATCCTTCAACTCGTCAAACAATACCATGAAGACAACTGCCAAAACAAAATCATCATTGCCAAGATTCAGAAAGCCATTGGTTCAAGTCCTGAGCTTCGAGATAAGAAAGACCTGATCATGAAGTTCATCGAGCGAATGACTCCCAAGCCAGGAGAGAAGCCGAAAGAGGAAACGGATATCAACGACGAATGGAACGAATATATAGAACGACAACGTGATGCTGAATTGCAAGCCATCATCCGCGAAGAAGGGTTGAGAGAAAAGGAGACGAGGAAGTTTGTTGCCCAGTCGTTTGCCGATGGGTATGTAACGACCACAGGCATTGCCATTACCAAGGTGCTTCCACCAATGCCCATCTTTGGTGGTGGTGCAGCCAACCGCGAAAAGAAGAAGCAGACGGTGCTGAACAAGTTGACGGACTTCTTCAATAAATTCTTCGGCATTTCGTCGGACACCATTCCTGCCGAGCCATTGGAGCGCCTGATATTGACCTATGTAGAGGATGACAATGACGTGCGAAATCTCATCTACAATCGTCTGATAATGGACAGCACGACACCAGATAGCGACCTGCAATGCGAGGTGATAGAACAATACGGCACTCGATACCCTGACATGTCACTCAATGACTGGCGCCACATCATTGAGGCTTACACGCCGATGGTGAGAGAGACGGTAGAAGCCAAGGTAATATCCATGCAGCAGTATGACAAGGCTGCTGAACAAGAGACCTAAATAATAGTTATAACTATGGGCAACATCAAGATAAATCCAAGTGCACTTTCACTTCGTTTAAGCATAAACAGGGAAAAGAGGATTTAAGTCTTTTAGAAGCCGATGGAGTTCTTTAATGAGAAGTGTAATCTGTAGGAATGAATTTGTAAATAGAAAATGAATATGAAAAGACTATTGTTGATTATACTTTTGTGTATTCCCCTTGTAATGAATGCACAGACAGAAGAAAAACCGTACTTTATTTATAACATTGTTTATATAAATGTCGGGCTAACTAAAGTAGGATTCACGGTAGATATAGACAATGGTCAAACAACGGAAAGATTGAAAGACAAAGACGGGAAAACCATTAAGTTTAAGACACCAGCTGCTGTTCTTACCTATTTATATTCTTTGGGATGGGAAATATATGTTAATGGCAATTATAAATCCCATCTTGAAAGTAATGAATATTATTGGATTATGAGAAAACCTTGCACCAAGGAAGAATTCGAGAAGACATTGGAAGAAGGTATAAAGAAATAACCATAGGCAATATAAGATACACCAAGAATCCTTTGCCACCAGGCTTGAACTGGAACACGCCAACGTGGTAAAGGGTATTTTGGTCACGGGTATTGGACCGTCAACACCTATATATATAATATAATAGGACTTTTTCAACATCAACGCCGAGCAGTTCCAAAAAATGAAACGACTTGATGATGTGATTGGCCGAATCAACAGGATGCGGGGCAGCAAGACAGTAGTGCTTGGCTCCTTATAATATACCAAGAAAAACAGCAAAGGCAAAGGGGAAGTCTTTGCCAATGTCATCATGTATGACTTCAAGAGCAAGAATCCCACATCTCAATAGAGTGACTCGGTAAAATTGAATTATTATAAAGATAAGGAGAAATGTCACATTTGTTATTGAGATTACTGTTTAAAGTCCGCTGATACCTAATCCTCGTTACCATTCCCACATATCACAAGACAAACTATTCCCTATGTTATTTCAACTGAGTCGTAACCAATCGGGAATTTCTCGGGAATTTCTCAAAAAAAGAAAATCGCTAAGTGTTGACTTTCAACTTCTTAGCGAATTATCAAGTTGGGGTACTCGGACTCGAACCAAGAATGACAGGACCAGAATCTGTAGTGTTACCATTACACCATACCCCAAAATGTCACATCCTTAACATCCCACGATGTACGAATGCGGATGCAAAGGTACATCTTTTTTTTAAACTAACAATATTTTGATGTGTTTTTTTATAAAAAAAATCAAATTAACCTTTTCATTTACTTGTTTTTTAAATAAATCAATGTAACTTTGTAGCATATTATCTCACATTGACTGAATGGAACAAACAAAACAATTAGTTGAAGCTATTATTAAAGGCATTCAAGAGAAGAAAGGACAAGATATCATTATTGCAAATTTAGAAGGCATCGATGGTGCCGTTTGCAATTACTTTGTCATCTGCCAAGGAAACTCTCCCATGCAAGTAGAAGCCATTACCGAATCTATTGGCGACATCGTACTTTCGGATATGCATGACAAACCCATGCACGTCATCGGTCTTGGCGTGTCACAATGGGTGGCAATGGATTATGGAGATGTCATTGTTCATATCTTCGTACCAGAGTTACGCGCATTCTATGACATTGAAAATTTGTGGCAAGATGCAAAATTAACAAAAATACCCAACCTCGACTGATGTTTGGTACATCTTTTGATAGGTAAATACAGAAAGAAACAATTATATCATGAGCAACAATAACACCAATCAACCAGGCAACGACAAAGACCCGAAGATGCCGCGGTTTAATATGGGTTGGCTATATGGCCTCATTATCATCATGCTTGCCGTTGGATTCATCTTCAATGGCAATAATTCGATATTGTCGCCAGCATCCGGAAACGCGATGAACCAACCTACAAGTTACACGAAGTTTAAGGAATATGTTGATAAAGGATATGTCAACAATGTCGTGGTCAACAAGGATGAAAGCAAACTCAAGATGTTTGTGAGGGCGAAGAACATTCGTGACGTATTCAACATGTCTGCCCAGCAAACGGGAAAGAATCCTTATCTTACCATCGAATTCGGTTCTGTTGACGAACTTGAAAAGTATCTTACAGAAGTACAGACCGCAGGAAAAATCGTAGATTTCAGTTATGAAAACAACAAAGGAAGTGGACTTTTCGACATTATCCTCAGTTTTGGTCCTATTATCTTCCTCGTCATCATTTGGATTTACATGATGCGCCGAATGGGTGGCGGTGGCGTTGGTGGAAGCAGCGTGTTTAGCGTTGGAAAAAGCAAGGCCAAGATGTACGAGAAAGGTAACGACTTAGGCGTAACCTTCAAGGACGTAGCAGGACAAGCTGGTGCTAAGCAAGAGGTTCAAGAGATTGTGGATTTCTTGAAGAATCCCAAGAAATATACCGATTTAGGTGGAAAGATTCCAAAGGGAGCACTTCTTGTTGGTCCTCCGGGAACAGGAAAGACGTTATTGGCTAAAGCTGTAGCTGGAGAAGCAAGCGTACCGTTCTTCTCTATGAGCGGTTCCGATTTCGTGGAAATGTTCGTTGGTGTAGGAGCCAGTCGTGTACGCGACCTTTTCCGTCAAGCAAAGGAGAAATCACCATGTATCATCTTCATAGACGAAATAGATGCAGTAGGTCGTGCGCGTTCCAAAAATCCTTCTATGGGAGGCAATGATGAGCGTGAGAACACACTGAATGCTTTATTGACCGAGATGGATGGTTTCGGAACCAATAGTGGCGTGATTATCCTTGCAGTCACCAACCGCGTGGATATGCTCGACAAAGCATTGTTGCGTGCAGGACGTTTCGACCGTCAAATCAATGTTGACCTACCCGACCTCCCAGAGAGAAAAGAGATTTTCAAGGTACACCTGAAACCTGTCAAGACCGATGAAACGGTAGATATTGAGTTTCTTGCTCGTCAAACACCAGGTTTCTCTGGTGCCGATATTGCCAATGTTTGTAATGAGGCGGCTCTTATTGCAGCTCGTAGGAATGCCGAGGCCGTTGGTAAGCAAGACTTCTTAGATGCAGTTGACCGTATCATTGGTGGTTTGGAAAAGAAAACGAAAGTGATGACTGCTGGAGAGAAACGCGCCATAGCCCTTCACGAGGCAGGACACGCCACTATTTCATGGTTCTGCGAATTTGCCAATCCATTGGTAAAGGTTAGCATCGTTCCACGCGGACAAGCATTAGGAGCAGCTTGGTATCTTCCCGAAGAACGCCAAATCACTACCAAGGAACAAATGCTTGATGAGATGTGTGCTCTTTTAGGTGGACGTGCGGCTGAGGAATTGTTTACTGGTCACATTTCTACAGGTGCCATGAATGATTTGGAACGTGCCACGAAGAGCGCGTATGGAATGATTGCATACGCCGGAATGAGCGAACGCCTTCCCAACATTTGTTATTACAACAACCAAGAATATCAGTTCCAACGCCCATATTCTGAAACGACGGCTAAAATCATGGACGATGAAGTATTGAAGATGATTAACGAGCAATATGATCGTGCCAAGAATATCCTTTCCGAACACCGAGAAGGACATAATGAATTGGCTGAGTTGCTCATCAAGAACGAGGTGATTTTCGCGGAAGACGTGGAACGTATCTTTGGTAAGCGTCCTTGGATTAGTCGTTCTCAAGAAATCATCGACGAGAATGAGAAATTGGCAAATGCCGAGAGTCCTAAGTTGGAAGACATGCCCGAGGAAGTACGCAAGGCACAAGAGGAATACGAACAGAAACAAAAAACGGAAACAAAAGATGATTACGTGCAAAACAATAGTCTTCATTGATTTTCAGTTCAAATAAAAACCATTAGCTATGAGCGACAAACAGAAAAACTTAATCATCCGTTCTATCAGTGGAGTCATTTTCTTGGCTATCATGATTGTCGGAATGGTATTTCGTCCCGATGCTTTTATTTTCCTTTTCACTTTAATTACGGGAATGACGATTTGGGAATACACGGGATTGGTCAACGAATTGGAAGACGTAACCATCAATCGGTTTATCTCAACCATTGCGGGAATGTATCTCTTTTTGGCGGTTGCAGCCATCAGAACGGGATATGTTGACAACTTCATCGTTTTCGTACCATATATCCTCAGTATCGTATATTTGTTTGTAAGCGAATTATACACCAAGAACAAAAACGCCATCCACGATTGGGCTTATACCATGTTGGCACAGATGTATATCGCCTTGCCATTCTCCCTCATCAACATATTGGCTTTCGAGGTTTCACCCGATGGAACTATGCATCAATTCGATAAGTTGTTGCCATTGAGCATTTTCATCTTCCTTTGGGTAAACGATTCTGGCGCATATTGTAGTGGTTCATTATTTGGCAAGCACAAACTCTTTCCACGTATTTCCCCAGGAAAGAGTTGGGAAGGAAGTATCGGAGGCGGCATCTTCGTTCTCATTGCCGCCGCTATCATCAGTCATTATGCCAACGATGGTGCTTCTGCTCACTCATTGAGCATGATTCAATGGATGGGATTAGGATTGACGGTTGTATTTTTCGGCACATGGGGCGACCTTGTGGAGAGTCTCTTCAAGCGCACACTTGGCATTAAAGATAGTGGAAACATCATGCCTGGTCATGGTGGAATGCTCGATAGGTTTGACTCTTCGCTCATGGCGATACCTGCTTCTGTGGTTTATCTTTATTCTATTACTTTGTTGTAGTGATATTGGGCTGCTTAATGGGTTTATTGGGCTTAATGGGGTTTATGGGCTTATATGAACTATCCTAAAACAAAAAAAACATCATGAAAAAAATCATCTTACTATCATTGGCCATTCTATTATCGGCCAATATATTCGCCATTGACCCCGTTAAGCGATGGGGACAATTGCAAGTGAAAGGCGCACAATTATGCGACCAACAAGGCAATCCCATTGTTTTGCGTGGCGTTAGTCTTGGCTGGCACAACATCTGGCCTCGATTCTACAACAAGAAAGCAATCAAGACGCTGAAAAACGATTGGAATGCCACCGTGATTCGTGCGGCAATGGGCGTCACTACCGTTGAAGACAATTATTTGGAGAATCCCACTTTTGCCCTA
>JAEEGL012891780.1_pt1 | contig 17347 bp, 20 predicted proteins | sample 9134231 | NCBI WGS metagenome assembly JAEEGL01 (sample SAMN16246548, study PRJNA631951) | gut metagenome | biome: gut microbiome; feature: rumen; material: fiber-attached | host: Bos | place: Iran: Karaj | collected 2018-10
ATTCTTTTGCTTCTTCATATGTTTTAAGTTCAGCAGGAATTTTGGTGGTAATGAAAATTTTCTTCCTATCAATTCCACTTAATTTAGTTCCTTCACCTACTCCATGCTCGTTTTTATAAGCAGCAGCGGTATCAATGTGAATATAACCTACCTCAATGCCTTCTTTAACGACTCTAGCGGCGATATCTTCTGGAGTTTGCCAAGTTCCTAATCCAATAACTGGAATTTCGACTCCATTGTAAAAACTAACAGTCTTTTTTAACATAGGGCTTTCTCCTTTTTCATTTGATACTTCTAGTATTCCAAATGATGAATCTATTTGCAACATTTTAAAAACCGTCTGTATGTTTTTAGATTTAATTATTTTAGAATATCTATATCAGTAGCGGGACTCGCTGATATAACAGGGACTCATAATCATTAAATATTCTTAGGGTTGAAATATTTTATATTTTGACAAAAACAACTTAGTTTTTATATTGAAAATATGGGATATATACCCTAAAATAAGAAAGGAGGCATAATGCCTACAATTGCATATTTCTTTGGTATATATATTTTTATGCATATAACAAGGAAAGAACATTTACCGCCACATGTACATGCTAGATATGGAGAATATACAGCTGCATTTAGAATTGAAGATGGAGAGTTACTTAATGGAGAAATTCCGATAGCTGAAAGAAAAATGGTTAAAGAATTCATTTTGAATTATAAAGAACGATTACAAAACATGTGGGATACAGAAACATACGACAAACTTACTCCGCTAAAATAAAGATGAAATTTCACAGAGCAATTAAACTTATTCTAAAAGAAGGTACAACGTTCGACCTTTATTTTGAAGACGGCATAGTTAAAAGATATGACATACTTACTTTGTCTTATAAATTTCCCCAATTGAATGCTTTAAAAGATAGAGAACTATTCCTAAAAGGAACCTTATTTGGGTGGAGTGGTGTTTTTTGGAATGATGAACTTGATATTGCAGCAGAAACTGTTTATGAAGATGGTGCTGATGTTACAAGTGAATATAATGATGTTTGGATTATGTGTCTTGGTTATTCGGTTAAAAAAGCAAGATTGCAAAAATATTTAACTCAAGAAGAAGCTGCCAAATTAATTGGGATAGACCAATCAGATTTATCAAAAATAGAAAAAGGACTAGCAAACCCTTCAGTAAAAATGCTTAAAAGAATAAGCGATGCTCTTGGAAAAGAATTAATAATTAAAATCAAGTAAATTTAAAAAGGAACAACGAATCATTAACGTTGTTCCTTATTTATTATTTTGCAAATCTCTTTAATGGCCTTTTTAGCCTCAAGAACAGGGGTTGCGACCCAGACATGGAACATTCCTTTGTATAACTTATAATCAATCTTGTTACTTAAGTTTTCATTTTTAGCCTTTAATCTAAAGATTGAGTTATAACAGAATTCCTGGTCTCCAAAGAAGATGGTCATATGTTTTATCTTTGATAAGTCACCATTAATTGGAGACATAAGTGGATCAGAATTATCCATTCCTTTTCCTAACCACATTTCTGCAATTGCAGGCCACGCTCTTTTGTCTTCAAAAATACATCTTCTGAAGGATTCTTCGTCTTCTGGTGGTATTTCAAAATCAACCGCAGGAGAAAGACAAATAATCTCATCCGGTTGTTCTTCTTTGTTTAGAAGTTCACCAAGCACCATAGAGATAGTTCCGCCTGCAGAATCTCCTCCAATAATAATTCTCTTATTCGAGTATTTTTCTCGGATTTTCCCATAAAATTCCAATAATTTCGGGTATAAACCATCACATCTTATTTCTGGGATTAAAGGATAATCAGGCGCAATAACTAAAGCATCAGTCTTCTTAATAATCTTGTTAATCATTCCCCATTGATGCTTATCAAAATTGTTATAGAAAGCACCTCCATGGAAATAGATGAAGACAGAATTTGATTTAGTATTTTCGTTTAAATAATAAACATTCATTCCATTTTCTTTTTTCTTTGAAACGGAGCAACAGAATTTAATTTTCTTTGGAAGTTCATATTCAATATGAGGAATGCTAATTAGTCTTTTACATTCTTCATAGCTTTGTCTAAATGGAGAATACCTAAAATGTTTAATATAAAACGCGACAAAGCTTGTGAAAAAGAACCGGCGATAAATAATCAAGGATAATGCTTCTAATATAAGCAATAATGCAAAAATGGTACCCAAAACAATAATTGCTACGTGCATAGTTGTGAATTATAACAAAAAAACAAAATTATGCAAAATGTAGTAAAAATATGTACTGTGGTACGCAAAATGATTGAATTTTAAAAATTTTCATATATAGTTAAGATATGAAGATATATCACGGAAGCAAATATATAATAGAAAAGCCTTCTTATAAAGGTTCCAATCCAGAAAATGATTATGGAGCAGCATTTTATACAACTTTAAGTATAGATGCAGCAAAAATTTGGGCGTGCAGGTCTGACTCCTTAGGAATCGTTAATGAATATGAGATAAGCGATAAGACATTTGCAAATTTGAAAATTTTGGATTTAACAGATAAGAGCAGGTATAGCATTTTAAATTGGCTTGCAATATTGATGCATTTTCGAGAAACAGGATCTAGATTTAAAGAACAAAACAAATTAGTTTTAGACTGGCTTAGTAGATATTACATTAATGTTGAATCTTATGATGTAATCATTGGTTTTAGAGCCGACGATGCATATTTTAGATTTCCTATACATTTTGTTAATGCAGAATTGTCGGTTGAAGATTTAAATAATGTTTTTCTCTCAGGATGTTTAGAAGTTCAGTATGCTTTTGTTTCTGAAAAAGCGATAAAAGCATTAAAGTTTAAAAAGACAATAAAATGCGATGAGAAATATCTTGGTACTTATTTTAATATTGTTAAAGGTCTATCTAAAACAATAGACAAATTAGCACATCAAGAAAGAAACCCAAATAAAACGTACATACTTGATTTAATGAGGAAAGAGAATGAATGAATTTTATATTTACGAATATTCAAACCTTTTAGAAAGAGTTCTTTCGTACGGTGTCAAAACTCTAATAACGGAGGATTTTTTAGAAAAAACAATTTCGAAATCTAGTTTCTTCCAAGCAGTGGAAAAAAGTGGAAATGGTTTTGCACCTATAACGAATGATGAATTCTTAATTAAGAGTCTTTTTCCTGACTCTAAAACTCAAATGGAAGACGTTCCCGTATACACAATGTGCCTATGGGCTGCAGAGAGTTATGTAAGAATTCAACATCATACAAAACTTTCCTTCGAGGCAATATTCTTATATATGCCATTAGAAAAGATGTATCAGTATTTCCCTGTTTATCACGAAATGGATTTTTTGCAAATAATTAATCTATTTATGGAAAAACATAATGAACAATCTGTTTTAGAGATTCTAAGTGAAAGATTCGGGTATAAAACTAGTGATATTTCACATTTAACTCAAATTCCATATAACACGGTTCAAAGTTTAAAGTTAAGACGAAGAAGTTTTAAAAAGAGTAATGTTGAAATTGTTTATAAACTAGCCTCATTATTTAAGGTTAGGATTGAAACAATTGCAGAGTTAGAAATTAATGAATAATCAAAACTAATTAAAATCGAAGATACAAGGAGAACGTTTATGCTACAAGCAATTAAAGAAAGAAGAGCGTGTCGCTCATTTGACAAAGAAAAGGAAGTTGAACAATCCAAGATTGATGAAATCGTTCAAGCGGGTTTACTCGCACCAAGTGGAATGAACCGTCAAACTCCAGTAATCATTGTTATCAAAGATAGAGAAACAAGAGACAAATTAATGGATCTTAATAGAGCGTGTGGTCAAGGTAGATTCCCTGCTGACCTAGATCCATTCTATAATGCTCCAGTTATCTTATTGGTGGCTGCACACAAAAATGGACTTTCAATGCTTGATGGTGGTGCAACCATGGAGAACTTACTTCTTGAGGCAACCAACCAAGGATTAGCATCCGCCTGGATTCACCGCGCTAAAGAAGAACTTGAGTCAGAAGAAGGAAGAAAATTACTATCCTTCACTGGATTAAACTTTGATGATTATATTGGAATTGGTCATGCTATTATTGGCTATCCAAAAGATTATAAATATCCGGAGAAAAAGATAAATCCTGGCAGAGTATTTCAAAAGTAATTATATTATCAAATCTGAACTTTCTAATTTGTTTTGTTCTCCTAGAATAAGGTTATGTAAAAATAAAATTAGAAAGTTTTTATTTTCTTCAACTTCATTAATTATTGATGAATAATTTGCTCTTACAAGAGCATCTCTAAAATAATGGGAGTGATGAACAAAAGCGTCGTATTTAAAGTCAAATCCTAAATATTCCAAATACTTAATTAAAAAGACTGCTGTTGTGCGTGTATTCCCTTCTTCAAAGATATGGATTTGCCATAAATTTCCAATAAAAACTGCTAAATGGTTAATCTTTTCTCCAATCGATAATCCTGAATAGTCAAATAGTTTTTCTTCTTTAAAATCAAACAATAACAAATCTCTTATTTCACGAAAATCAGCATAACTAACACTATCCAATTTCAATACTTTTTCGTTTTTAATAAAGTTATATTTCCTGATGGAGCCTGGATGTTTAACTAACCCTTTAAATAAGAAACTGTGAATTTTTAAATAATAATCGATTGAAAATTCAAACTCATTGGATAAAAGTAACTCAGCAATCCTTATCGAGACTTTGTCTGCTTCCTCATAATATGTGTTTTCATCATTGTTATTAGAAAAGTCATTAATTGCTTTTTTGAAGTCATCAAAAGAGATCTTGTCCTTTAAAAAGTGTTTTGCTTTTTCGTTGAAAAATGATGATGTTTTTAAATGATCAACATCTTGAAGTCCAATTGCTGTATTTAGAATTAAACTGATTTTATTCATATTGAAATTGTATCAATTAATTGAAACAATTTCAATTATATACGCCAATTAAAAAAGGAGATTAAATCTCCTTTAGTTTGATAATTTGGTTTGAACCGCATCAATTTGAGATTGAGTTAGTCCTATTGCAAGTAGATAATCATTGACTCTACTATGGTAGTTAGCGGTGAGCAGATTGGTGGTCTTATGGAAATCAAAGACGAATCTAATCATCTCATCAATATGCATTTCTTTAATGACATTATATTTTTCAGTGTCTTTTTGAATTTCATAGTAGTTATGGTAAGTAATGAAGTAATCTTGAATTAATTCATCATAATCCGCCCCACATAGAGCTTTAATAACCATACAACTACCTCACGAACTGATTTGTAAATATGATATTTAAAATTCAAATTAATTAAGATACTAAAATTGAAAAATCGCTAATTAATTTTAAAATATAACCATGGGTGAAAAGTGGGATAAGAAGAAAAAACTAAAATTTTTAATATCTTTATCAGTTAGTATTTCTCTACTTTTAGTGGCCATACTTTTAGTAATCTGGTCCATTTTGTTAACGGACAAAACAAGATGTACTTATGTTAGAAGTGATGCCGAATACTCTGAAATAATTAACAAAAACTACATAAAAGGCTTTGAAAATGCATCTGAACAAGGTGAATTTTCCTTTAGATTTAGAGAAGACGAAATTAATGATTTGCTATCAGATGGAGTCAAAGCTATTAATGACAAACATATAGAAAATATTTATTACGAAAAAGGGGAAGACAAGTTTCACATCTTTTATGTTGATCTTAAAAAGATGCCAGTGAAAACAAGAATTGCTATCACCACATATGTTAGTGACTATGATAACGAAAAAGTTAGTCTTAAGATTTACACTGCAAATATTGGTAAAGTTGAAGCATCAAAATATTTAACAAAGAAAGGTTATTTAACTGAAAACTTTTTAAACAAATATTTTGAAGCATGTCACTTACCAATTACATATAATGAGTCCTCTAAAACTTTTGAGATTAAAGCAAGTAGTTATATTTCAATGTTCCCAAAAGGCGATTTTGCCAATCTCCTTTGGAACGAAGTCTTAGAAACACCAGATGCTTATTTAATGAATCCAACAACCTTAGGATTAAATGTTAATTTTAAAGCTTTTAGGACATGTCCTAATGTAACAAAGAAAACTTTTGAAAATGAGGTACCAAACTTTTATCAAGAACTTAAGGATGAACTGGAAGCAATCGATTTCTCCTCAATGGCATTAGGAGAATCAAAGGTAGCCTATTCTATTAGTTTGGATGAGTTTGATCACTTACTAGAAGAGAGCCTACCAGTCACTAAAGAGGAAGTTAGCTCAACTCTTTTATCAAGCAAAGCAACTTTTGAACTTGTTGGTTCTAATACAACAATTAAAAATGATGGTGGCCTTGATATCGCATATCTTTATTCATTAAATGGCTATTTGTTAGATGTTCATCAAGATGTTTATTTTGACAATTATTCAACCAGTTGCTTTAACGCCGAATTCTTTGTTACTAACTCAATAACATTTGCAAACAAAACAAGCGAAAAATATAAAACTTATTTCTACCCAATTTTTGAGGAAATTTACAAAAAAGTTCAAGAAAAAGCATCAAATTTGTTCAATTACAATCAAATAGGTAAGTCCTTAGAAATTGATTTAGAAAGTATGAATGATTCACACACTGATTCAAATTTAAAAAACTCATTTAAGCGAGTTGCTTTAGACTCTACAAATAAGTCCATAAACTTCGTCGTTCAAAAGACTTAATAAAAACTAAAAAGATTAATTTAATAAAACCCAATTACGTTGTAGAATATTTTTACCGCCAATTGAAGTAACTAAGTTTTAAAACTTTAGTGTACTTATTTATAAATAAAGGAGGAACGTTATGCCAGAACTTAAATGTCCAAACTGCCAAAAAACTTTTGTTATCGATCAAGATGATTATGCTTCACTTCTTTCACAAGTAAGAAATGAAGCTTTTGAAAAAGAACTTAAGGAAAGACTTGAAGCCCAAGAAAAGAATAATAAACAACAAAACGAAATTAACTTACAAAAGGCTAAGTCTGAAGATGAAAAACAAATTAATAATCTTAAAAATGATATTTCCCGCCTTGAAGAACAATTAAAAGCTGCTCAAAAAGAAAAAGAAGCAGCTATCCAGTTAGCGCTAAATGAAAAAGAAAAAGAAGTTATCCGTTTGAAAGGAGAACTTCAAACTGCTGAAAAAAATAGCAAACTTGAAATTAGTAGTTTAAATGAAAAGCATTCAACTGAGCTTAAGATGAAAGATGAACAAATTGCTTTCTATAAAGATTTAAAAGCAAAGATGTCTACCAAGCTTGTTGGAGAAACTCTCGAACAACATTGTATGACTCAGTTCAATCAAATCAGAATGAGTGCATTCCCAAAGGCATATTTTGAAAAAGATAATGATGCGAGCAGTGGTTCTAAAGGTGACTTTATCTTCAAAGAAAGCACTGAAGAAGGTGCAGAACTCATTTCTATTATGTTTGAAATGAAAAATGAGAATGATACAACTGCGACAAAGAAAACTAATGATGCTTTCTTTAAAGAACTTGATAAAGATAGAAACGAAAAGCATTGTGAATATGCAGTCTTAGTTTCAATGCTTGAGCCAGATAGTGATTATTACAACGCTGGTATTGTTGATGTTTCTTACAAATATCCAAAGATGTATGTCATTAGACCTCAATGCTTCATTCCATTTATCACATTAGTTAGAAATGCGGCATTAGCTTCATCTTCATATAAGAACCAATTAATGCTTATTAAGAATCAAAGTGTTGATGTCTCTCACTTCGAAGACGACTTAAATCAGTTCAAAGAAAAGTTTGCATATAATTACAATCTCGCGAACGACAAATTCAATAAAGCAATTGAAGAAATTGATAAGACAATCGAACACCTTAATAAAGTTAAAGATGGCTTAATTGGTGCAGACCGTAACCTTAGACTTGCAAACGATAAAGCTCAAGATCTTACAGTTAAGAAACTAACTAAGAATAATCCGACAATGAAGAAGATGTTCGAAGAAGCAAAGAAAGTCGAAGAAACAGACGTTAAAGGAATCGAAGAATAATGCAGGCCAAAGCCATTTTAATGGATATAACTAAAATAGGTGAGAAAGCTGATGCTATTGTTAATGCTGCTAATAAATCTCTATTAGGAGGTGGCGGTGTTGATGGAGCGATTCATAAAGCAGCTGGTCCTGAACTATTAGAAGAATGCAAAACATTAAATGGATGTAAACCTGGAGAAGCAAAAGCAACCAAGGCATATCGCTTAAAGAACAAATATATTATTCATACAGTTGGACCAATTTATCATTTAGATTCTAATACAGCTCAAACACTTGCTAATTGTTATAAAAACTCACTAGAGCTAGCAGATAAGCTAAGTTTAGAATCTATTGCATTTAGTTCAATTTCAACAGGCGTTTATGGATACCCAGTTGAAGAAGCCGCTCAAATAGCAGCAAAAGTAATTGGTGAATATAAACCAAAAACACTAAAAACTGTTTATATGTGTGCATACCCTCGTCAGGAAGTTGCAGATATATACAATAAGTATTTTGCAAAATACACGAAATAGAGAAAATCCCAGGAATTCCCGGGATTTTTTGATTACTCTTGGTTTTCAGACATGTATTTGAAGTAGATGAATGAATCCTCTGGATGAACAATGATTTCTTTCTTTTCGTCTTGGTTTTCATCAAGCAAGTTGATTTGGTCATCCTGGATTAATCCAATTAGAATGCGTGTGCCCTCAAATGTGTTATAGAAGGTTCTTAATAATTCAGCTTTAGATTCGAACTTAAGTTCCTCATCAATAACAACAGTTCTTTTAACTCTATGAATAATTAAGTCAAAGTCACTTGCTCTATGAGATGTGGAGATTGTTAAAATCTTTTCGAAGAAACGTTTTGATTTCTTATTTAATGCAAGTTGAGTAATTAAAAGTGACATCATCTTATTAGAAATGATGGTGTTTTGAATGTTGAAATCTTTAACACTTGCAAGGTTTCTAGAGTCAAGAAGCTCGGTGGTATATGAGATGTCCTCGGACGTAACTGGGAACACCTTAGAAAGCTCAATTAAGGCCACGAATACGTTTGCATCATAGCTATCAGATGCAACCTTATCATCAGAGAGAATAAGAATCTTCTTTAAGCCCTCTGTTGCTTTTACATCTTCAATAAGTTCTTTAGTTTCAGTCTTTCCATAATGTTTAAACTTAAATTCAACATCTGAAGACTTTTGCATTCTTTCTAAAGAATTTAAAAGGAACTGTGTCTTGGAGTTTTCTCCAATAATAAAGATGGAGATTTGAGCAGAACCTTTCACCATATTAACTTCTAGTTTACGAGGTGAGGTGTATTCTTGTTGTCTCTTATCGTTTAGCTTTTCTTCGCCTGCGGCAAGTACGAATAAATATTTATCTTCTTTATATACAGGAATAGATTGGTTATGGCTCTTTAAATAGCTTTCAATCTCATCATTTGATTCAATAGAATAAAATTCTGATCCTTCAAATGAGAATAGTTCAGAATAAAGATTGCTCATATGAGGCATAACTAATGATTGAGCAATAATTTGACCAATCTTCTTATTGAATGAAATTGGAGTAATATTAAGTTTCTTTAAAGTAGTAATCTTCTTAGATAACCCTTCAATCTGCGCTCTAGTTTCGTCTGATTGAGTTTCTACAACAATCTGACAATCATTCTTAAGTTTAAATGAACCAAGTTTCAAGACAATCTTAAGATTGAGAAGGTCAGAATTAATGATATTGTCATCATCAAAATCAACCATGTCCTCTCTTGCCATAATACAAATTTGAGAAGCCTCTTCAATTGAAATATCCTCCAAGTTACCTCTAAGTAAGGAGTCTCCTTCTTTAATAATGAGGTTTGCTTTGATCTTGGTGTGTACTTCATTTGTTAAGAATAATGATTTAAGCTCAGCTTCAATGTATTCTTTATTTCTATCTGAAAGAATAACGATGTTTTTCTTAAAGCCCTTAAGCATTAAGTTATAAATCATTTCAGGAACTTTAGAGTTCCAGTTAAGAATAACAAAGTGATTGTTAACAATGATCTTACCTTTAGCTTTAGATTTCTTGTCAATGAAGGTTCTTAAAGCGGTGGTAACAGTCGCGATGATGGCACCACTGAATAAGACCATACCAATGATAACAATGACGATTGCAAGAACCATCATGATTTTATCTTCGCTAACTTCAAATTTAGTTAATGAGTGTGGTGAAATCATCCAAGTTACATTAGTAATGAATGATTGTAAGAACGATCCGCTGAAGTTTTTGCCGTGGTAATAATTAGTGTCTAAAATAAGACCAACAACAGAGCCAATAATTAAAACTGCAATATTAATTAGTAATAGGGTTAATAAAGTAACCGCCAATGGTTTTTGGTAGGTTTTAAGAGTCTTTTTAGCTTTAAATTTTAAAAAGAATGATTTTAATTTTTTCATAACTATTACCTACCTGTTTATCTTGATAAATCCTTTGTTTAAATTATAGTTTTTGAAGGGCATTTATTCAATTTTTCTTTTAGTTATTTTTCAGTCAAAATAATTTTAATTCAGTATTTTTCGAACTTTTTTACTTAATTGTTGAAAGCGCTAACAATTTATAAGATAATAGTGATACGCGAGGTAAACAGCAAAATGAAAATGTTTGACTTAAAAGGCTCAGTGCTGAAATTAAATACACCAAGCATTGTTGCCTTGCTCAATTCTATTGAGCTTTACAAAGGTAAGACCTTGCCTATTAAAGAGGTCAAAAAAGTCGAAATCTTGAAAGACATGGCACGTCGTAGTGCAGCGGTTATGAGCAACCAAATTGGTAATGTTTATATCCCTGAAGAACGCGAGAGTGCCCTTTTTCATAAGGATTCACACCCAGAAAACTTACAAGAATATATGCTTCAAGGCTACTATAATGCCATTGATTTAATCGACGAAGTATATAAATTCCAAACCCTTGATAGAAACTTTATTTCTACACTTCATTACTACATTTATAAAGACTACAATCCAGAATTCGGTGGTCGCTACAAAGATTCTATTAACTACATCCAAGAAAGTGGATCAGATGGAGAATTTAGAACAATCTTTGTCACAGCAGCACCAGAAAGAGTTGTCCAATTATTAGACAATCTTATTTATCAATTTAATATGTGTGCACAAGATGAAGAAGTTAATAAACTTTTACTTATCGCTACATTTATAATGGACTTCATGTGCATTCACCCATATAACCACGGTAATGGTAGAGTTTCACGTTTACTCTTACATTACTTCTTAAAGAAGTATGAATATGATGTTGATGATTACTTTGCAATCGCATACTTAATGAAACAACATCTTGGAGAATATATTGATGCATTCAAAGCATCTTCAGAAGGTTGGTATGATGATGAGAATAGATATGAACCATTCGTTTCCTTCATTTTAAGAAGAATTCTTGAAGCATATCGCAAACTTGATTACATCATGGAGATCAATAAACTTGATTCAACCGCAAAAGACAAAGTCTTAAAAGTTGTTAATGATTCACCAATTCCAATCAATAAGACTTATATTTTAAGAATATTATTTGACTACGATAAAGTCACAATTGAAAAAGCTTTAACCGCCCTTGTAAGCGAAGAAAAGATTCAGCTTATTACTAAAGGACGTTATTCAAAATACTTCAGAAAATAAGGAGAAATTAATAAATTTATGAAAACTGAAAACATTCGTAATGTCGTTATTCTTGGTCACCAAAGTAGTGGTAAGACCAGCTTAGTCGAATCATTAGCATACGTTGCTAAACTTATCCCAGCAAAGGGCGAAGTTGAAAAGAAAAACACATTGTCAGATTACACCCCAGCCGAACAACTTAGAGGTGGTTCAATCCAAACCGCAGTTGTCCCATTAAACTATAATGATCACAAGATCAACTTAGTTGATATTCCAGGTAACGATGACTTTATTTCTGAAGTTATCGGAGTTACAGGCGTTGTTAAAGGCGCAGTCTTAGTTATCGATGCTTCAGTTGGTGTCCAAGTCGGTACAGTCAAACATTTCAACCAACTTAAGAAAAGAGGCGTTCCAACATTTGTCTTCGTTAATAAGATGGATAAAGAAGAAGCCAATTTTGAAGAAACTCTTGAAGAAATCCGCGAAAAACTCGGTAAAAACGTTGTTTCATTCTGCTATCCACTTGGTCATGAAAAATCATTTGATGGCTTTGCAAATGCAGTAGATCTTAAGGCTCACATCTTCAATGGAAAAGAATGTGTCGAAGCAGAAATCTATCCAGACAAGAGAGACAAAGTCCTTGAATTACACAATACAATCGTTGAAGAAGTCGCTAAGACAAGTGATGAATTATTAGAAAAATTCTTTAATGGTGAAGAATTCACACTCGAAGAAATCCGCTCTGCACTTAGAGTTGGTGTCTTAAATGGTGAAATTTGCCCATTAATCGTTGGTAGTGCAACAAAGAACATTGGCGTTCAAACACTCCTTAATATGTTCATTTCTTACCTTCCAAATCCAAACGATCTTAAACCTCTTGAGGCACAAGATGAAAACGGAAAAGACAAAGTTGTTCCAACAGACGTTAATCAACCATTCTCAGCATATGTCTTTAAGACAATCGTTGATCCATATGCAGGCCAAATCAACTTATTTAAAGTTTGTTCAGGCGTTTTACATAATGGTGACGAAGTCAGCGTTAACGGCGAAACTCAAAGAATCTCAATGCTTTATCAAATGACAGGTAAGAAACTTGATTCAGTTAACGAAATTATTGCTGGTGACATTGGTGCAGTTACAAGACTTGAAGGTGTCGCATCAGGTGATTCAATGTCTAGCCCAAGATCAATTACAATCTTTAAGAAAGTTAAATATCCAACCGCAGTTATTTATAAAGGTATCGTTTTAGCAAATAAGAACGACGAATCCAAACTTGGACCAGCCCTTGCTAAGATGCAACTTGAAGATCCATCTTTAGATGTCAAACGTAATAATGAAACAAAACAATTGTTACTTGGTGGTCTTTCCGATTCACACATTAACTTTGCAATCGATAAACTTAAAACCATTTATAAGATTTCAGTCGGTACCGAAAAGATGAAAATCATCTATCGTGAATCCATTAAAGGAACAGCAGAAGGTGATGGACGTTACGTCAAACAATCTGGTGGTTCTGGTTTCTATGGTGTTGTTAAGATGAGATTTGAACCAGCTGAAGAAAATGAATTCGCAGAAGAAGTCTTCGGTGGTGCAGTTCCAAAGAACTACTTCCCAGCAGTCGAAAAAGGTTTCTTTGAAGCACTCCAACAAGGCTTATTAGCTGGATTCCCAGTTATTGGTGTTAAAGGTGTCTTAATCGATGGTAAATATCACCCAGTTGATTCAAACGAACAAGCCTTTAAGATGGCAGGTATCTTAGCATTCAAAGATGCATACATGAAATGTAAACCAATTATTCTCGAACCATTCATGAGAATTAGAGTTAACATTGAATCTAAGTACACAGGTAACGTTCTTTCTGACCTCAACACCAGAAGAGCAAGAATTCAAAACATCGAAGAAAAAGATGGTGGTTATCAAGAAATTGAAGCCCTTGTACCAGAAGCAGAAATTATTGACTACGTTACACAACTTAAGTCATTAACCCAAGCATCCGGCTTCTTCAACCGTGAGTTCACCGGTTACGAAGAATTACCAAGCTATCTCGTAGACAAAGTTATCGCTGATAATAAAGTCGAAAAATAGTTAAATTCTAAGGAAAAACCGCATTTAGAGATAAAACTCCAGGTGCGGTTTTATTACTTTAAGGAGGTAAATTATGGCAAGCAAAAAGAGAGAAAATATATTAGATACCTCTTGGTTTAGAGTTGTGCTAATGGTTATTGGTGCAGCTTTAACAACCGCTGTTTTAGTATTTTCTGTTTTGTCATTTATTAAAGCAAAGAATAATCAATTGGAAGAAGCTCCAAAGTACATGGTTTGGGTCTTTATATTCCTTGGTTTATCTAGATTTGTTACATATTTAAAAGACAGAAAAGCAACCAGCCTTATTAGAGCGTTAGTCTTACTTACTATTAATGTTGGACTTGGTGTAATGGTTATATTTGCCAAATATAATCCTTATATCTTCTCTTTATCTGCTGGTATATTTGCATTATCGATTATTCTTTCAAGAATATTCAAATTAATAGAGAAACACTCAACAAGAGATATTGTTTTTAATGGCTTAGTTATCGCATTTGCAATTGCTTTAGCAATTGGATTCTTCCAAAAAGTTAACGATGATGTTATTGGATCAGTTATATTACTTGAGTGCTTATTTATTGCTGTTTGCACATTTATTGAGGCCTCATTATTATCGTTATCTCAACTTAAACTAGATGTCTTTGTGAAGATTATTTTCAAGACCTATGCCTTAGAAATCTTATTTGGTCTTTTAGCATTGATTGCAGCGTTCTCAATCATCCTTATGTTTGAAGAACCAACTATGTCATATTATCCAGATGCTCTTTGGTATTGTTTCACTGTTGTCACCACAATTGGTTTTGGTGATTTTGCCGCCACAACACTTATTGGAAGACTTGTAACGGTAGTTCTTGGTATATATGGAATCGTTGTCGTTGCAGTCTTTACCTCTATCATTGTTAATTTCTATAATGAGACAAGTGGTAAAAAAGACGCGAAAGAACTTCGTGAAATCGGTCAAGAACACAAAAAATAGTGGAATTCCTGTATATTTTTAATTAAAAGGATTGTAAATATGAATGAAAAATTAGAAAAAGTTATTAAGTTTCTAGATGACGCTCAAACTTACTATTTGGCGACAGTAGAAGACGACCAACCACGTGTTCGCCCATTTGGAACAGCCCTAATTTATAAAGATAAACTTTATATTCAAACAGGAAAAGTTAAAGCAGTCAGCCATCAACTAAAAGCAAATCCAAAAGCAGAAATATGCGCTTTTAAAGATGGGACTTGGATTAGAATTGCTGGAGAGCTTATCGAAGATGACACAAGAGAAGTCAAAACTCTTATGTTAGAAAAGATGCCAATGCTTCGTCCAATGTATAGTGAGGACGATGGAAATATGCAAATGTTATATTTCAAAAATGCAGAAGTGTCATTTTCCTCATTCACTGCTCCTCCTGAGAAGTTTAAAATCTAAATATTATTAAGACCACATAGTGGTCTTTTTATTTTATTTATCAAATTATTTGACCAAATCATATTTAAAAGTATTTACTATTTATAATTAAGTGAGACATATTATGAAAAAAGTTTTAATTATTTCAACCAGTATTAGAGCTGGATCAAATTCAGAGATTTTAGCAAATAAGTTTTATGATGGCGCAAAAGAAGCAGGTCATAACGTAGAACTTATTACTTTAAGAAATAAAAACGTTTCATTCTGTCGTGGCTGTATGGCATGTCAAAAGTTAGGAAAGTGTATCCAAAACGATGATGCAAATGCAATTACTGATAAGATTTGTGAATCCGATGTAATCGTTTGGGTTACTCCTATCTATTATTACGAAATGTCTGGTCAAATGAAGACAATGATTGACCGCGCTAACTCACTTTATTCAAGAGACTATAAGTTTAAAGAAGTCTATTTACTTACAGTAGCAGCGGACGATGATCCAAAAACACCTCAGCATGCAATCGGTGGTATTCAAGGTTGGATTGATTGTTTCGATGGCGTTTCGTTAAAAGGAACATTATTCTTAGGTGGAATAAATGATCCAAATGAAATTAAAAATGATGAAAGGCTCAACGAGGCCTATGAAATTGGAAAAAATGTATGAAAATCTACGAAAAAATTATAGATACAATTGGTGGCACACCTCTTGTAGAACTTAAAAATTTAGAAAAAGAATATAACTTAAAGGCAAAGCTTATCGCTAAGGTTGAATCATTCAATCCAGGTGGAAGCGTAAAAGATCGTATTGCGAAAGCAATGATTGAAGAAGCCGAGAAACAAGGCTTAATTAATAAAGATACAGTTTTAATTGAACCAACATCCGGTAATACTGGTATTGGTTTAGCGATGGTCGCAGCATCAAAAGGTTTAAGACTTATTATTGCGATGCCTGAAACTATGTCTATCGAAAGAAGAAATTTAATGAAAGCTTATGGTGCTGAATTAGTGCTTACTGAAGGCGCTAAAGGAATGAAAGGCGCTATTGCAAAGGCTGAAGAACTTGCGAAAGAAACACCGAATTCATTTATTCCTTCTCAATTTAGCAATATGGCTAATCCAAGAATGCACTATTTAACAACCGGTCCAGAAATTTTTGAAGACAGCGATGGACAAGTCGATATCTTTGTCGCAGGAGTTGGAACTGGTGGAACTATATCGGGAACAGGCAAATTTCTTAATGAAAAGAAACCAAGTGTCAAAGTGGTGGCTGTTGAACCAGAATCTTCTCCGGTATTATCTAAAGGAACTCCTGGTCCACATAAGATTCAAGGAATCGGTGCTGGATTTGTGCCTCAAACACTAGACACAAATATTTATGACGAGATAATTACCGTTTCTAATGAAAAAGCCTTTGAAATGGGCCGAAAAGTGGCAAAAACCGAAGGTTTACTTGTTGGTATCTCTTCAGGCGCTGCATTAAACGCTGCTATAGAGCTTGCATTGCGAGAAGAAAACGCTGGAAAGATGATTGTAGTACTTCTTCCAGATACAGGAGAGAGGTATCTCTCGACAGCAATGTTTCAGGAATAAGACATATAGTTAAGCCGCATCGTAAAGTTGCGGTTTTATTTTACTTCAATGTGTATTACAATGTATTACAAGGATATTGAATAGAAGGGAGAGAAAGGATGGTTATTTCTTTACGCATGACAGAAGAAGAAAAAAGACTCGCTGAGTCATATGCAAAAATTCATGGTATATCAGTAAGTGAGGCTATTAAGCGCGCATTTTTTGAAGTTGTTGAAGATGAATTTGATGTTGCAGAAGCCGAAATTGCTCTCAAGGAATTTGAAAAAAATCCAAAAACATATACTCATAAAGAAGTGAAGAAGATGTTGGATCTATGAAATATAAGGTAGATTACACAGCTCAAGTTATCAAAACACTTGAGAAAATGGATAAATATACACGAACCTTAATTTATGCATGGATTGATAAAAACCTTTATGAGTGTGAAAACCCTAGAATTATTGGAAAACCACTAAAAGGCGATAAAAAAAGCCAATGGAGATATCGAATTGGCGATTACCGATTAATTGCAAAAATTGAAGATAACAGGCTTATTATCTTAATTATTAAGATAGGACATAGAAGAGAAGTATATAAATAAGCAAATAAAAACCGGACAGCTTAACTG
>JAEEGL015498813.1_pt1 | contig 17347 bp, 15 predicted proteins | sample 9134231 | NCBI WGS metagenome assembly JAEEGL01 (sample SAMN16246548, study PRJNA631951) | gut metagenome | biome: gut microbiome; feature: rumen; material: fiber-attached | host: Bos | place: Iran: Karaj | collected 2018-10
AAATATATTTTTTTCAAATTATATATAAAAAAGTTTTGCGAAAAGGAAAAGCAATTGCTTTTCCTTTTTTTATAATTAGGTGGGGTATGTTAAAAGAGAAAATCCAAAACAAAAAGATTTATACAAACAAAATTAAAAAGGTAGAACAAGTAGGGACTAACCTCTATGAGATAGTGATTGAAGCGGAAGGTTTCACCTCAAAGCCAGGACAATTCATTTCAATTTATTGCGACAACTGCACTCTGCGCCGTCCGTTTTCAATCATGAAAAACTCCCAAGATGAACTTTCTGTTCTCTTTAAACTAAAAGGCAAAGGAACAGAGTATCTAAAAAGTCTAAAAGCCGGTGACAGTATAAACTTCTCAGGGCCATTCGGAAACGGATTTACTTTGCCTACAAATTCCTCTCGTTCACTGCTAATCGGTGCAGGAGTAGGAATTGCGCCGATAGTATTTTTAAGAGATTATATGAACGAAAACAACTATGACAAAGTTCGCACAATCGGCGGGTTCTTAAACGAATTAAGCATACCGGATTCCCTAAAAAACAGTCTGGATTTTATTACCACAGACCTTGGAGACTATGGGCATAAGGGAAGTATAATTGATTATTTAGAACAAGAGATAACTGATTATAAGCCTGACATTATCTGCACTTGCGGACCTTCCGTAGTTCTGCAAAAAATATGCGAAACCGCATCCAAGTATGAAGTTCCGGTTCAGGTTGCAATGGAAAAAGAAATGGCTTGCTCAATCGGTGTCTGCAGGGGGTGTGTAATTGAACTCAAAAACGGAAAAAATGCTACCGTTTGCAAAGACGGACCTGTATTTAACGGGGAGGATATTAAATGGCAGGGGTAGGGGTAAATATGGAGATAAATGCAAGAGTAAATATGGAAGTAGATTTAGGTAATCTCAGGCTTAAGAATCCAATTATTACTGCATCAGGAACTTATGGGTACGCAGATGAGTACGATGATTTTATCTCAGTAAAAAACCTCGGCGCTATAGTTACAAAAGCAATTTCTCTTAAACCTCGCCCCGGGAACAAGGGACGGCGCATTATGGAAACAAACGCCGGAATGATTAATTCTATCGGGCTTGAAAATATGGGAATTGAAGCATTCATAGAAAACGTTTTGCCGCACCTATATATGCAGAAAATCGATTTTATAATGAATATAGCAGGTGCCACATTTGATGAATATATAGAACTTGCAAAAATTTGCAATCAAGAACAAATCAAAGCAATTGAGCTTAACCTTTCTTGTCCAAATGTACATTCAGGGTGTTTAGAATTCGGCACAGACGAAAGTTCGCTATACAAACTGGTTAGTGCCGTAAGAGAAGTTTATAACGGAAGCTTAATCGCAAAATTAACTCCAAATGTTACTGATATCAGCAAGATTGCGATTGCTGCCCAAAAAGCCGGAGCAGATATAATTGCCGCAATAAATACAGTTAAAGCAACAGGTATAAGAATTTCTTATACCAGAGGAAAGTTCCGCCAAGAGCGTATAAACGGAGGACTTTCAGGAGCAGGAATTAAACCGATTGCCTTAAGAGCAGTGAGCACAATAAGAGAATCCGTAAGTATTCCAATAATCGGAATGGGCGGAATTTCTTCCCTGAGTGATATCTTTGAATTTATTGCAGCCGGCGCCGATGCTTTCCAAATAGGCACAGCTAACTTTACCCAACCTGATATTGCGGAAAAACTTGTAAGCGAACTTGAAGATTTTATAACAAATTCCGGCTTATCATCATATGAAGATTTAAAAGAAAAAATTAGAGAGGATATAAAAAATGAGTAATGAAGTTTTAGAAATTCTTGAAAAAACAAACGGACTTTTAAAAGGACATTTTTGTCTGACATCAGGATTACACTCGGATGAATACTTTCAATGCGCAAAACTATATCAATATCCTGAATATACGGAAAAAATCGGACAAATGCTTGCCGAAAAACTGAAAGATATTGAATTTGATACTATTATCGCTCCTGCAGTGGGAGCTGTAATTATTGGATACGAAACCGCCAAACAATCCGGTAAACGCAATCTGTTTGTTGAGAGAAAAGACGGAATTATGCAGCTAAGGCGCGGCTATAAGCTTTCTAAAGGCGAGCGAGTTGTTATTATTGAAGATGTTATAACAACTGCCCGCACAATAAAAGAAACTATTGAAGCTATAAAAGACTTTGAACCCAAAATAGCTGCGGTTGGATGTATCGTAGACAGAAGCTGCGGAAATACAGGACTGAATATTATTTCTCTGGCACAAGTAACTCCTAAAACTTTTGAACCTGACGAGTGTCCGCTATGCCAGGAAGGTATTCCCATAGAAAAACCGGGGAGCAGACAAGAGGTACTAGTTAATGCTTGATAATTTTATCAAAATTTCAGACTTAACCCAAGGAGAGATAACCTCTCTAATTAACGACGCAAGAGATTTTAAACACTTTTCAAAACAACCTTCCGTTGAAAATAAGACTGTTTGCCTTATGTTTTTCGAGAATTCGACAAGGACAAAGATTTCTTTTGAAATGGCTACGCAGAATCTTGGCATAAGAGTTATAAATTTTGATAATGCGACTTCTTCAATAAATAAAGGGGAATCGCTTAAGGAAACCGCAGAAAATCTTTATTTTATAGGAATAGACGCGCTCATAATAAGAACTTCTGATGAAAATTTGATAGAAAACCTGCTAAAGCAAACATCATACCCGATAAAACTGATAAATGCGGGCTCCGGTAAAACTTCTCACCCATCTCAAGCACTTCTGGATTATTTCACAATGAGAGAAAAGCTTGGTGATGTTGCAGGCAAAAAAATTGCAATAGTAGGTGATATTGAACATTCAAGAGTCGCAAAATCTAATATTGCACTCTTAAACAAATTTGGAGCAAATGTATTTATATGTGCACCGGAATTCTTTAAGCCAAATGTCGTTCCGGAAGGTACAATATATACTCCCGACCTTAAAGAAGCAATATCAAATGCTGATGTAGTTATGGGACTTCGTATACAAAGAGAACGAATTAAAGAAACATATAGCGAAAAAACATATGTCGATAATTACCGCCTCAATTCAGAATTACTTGAGATGTACGCCCCTGATGCAATTCTTATGCATCCCGGGCCTGTAAACAGAGATGTGGAAATCACCTCTGAATTATTAGATAGCCCGAAAGGTAAAACAATTCTTGAACAAGCAAAGAACGGAGTATTTGCGCGTATGGCAATACTGAATCAACTTTTAGGAGAAGAGCGGATATGATACTAAAAAATGCTTTTATTCCTGATAAAAATGATACTTTCGACATAAAAATCGAAAACGGTGTTATTGTCGATATCGATAAAAATATTGAAGGTAAAAGCATTGATTTAGAAGGTAAAATACTCTCGCGCGGTTTAATTGATATGCATTGCCATTTAAGAGAACCTGGGTATGAATACAAAGAAACAATAGAAACAGGTATAAATTCGGCTATTCACGGCGGATATACAGGGATTTGCCCCATGGCTAATACAAATCCAGTATGCGATAACTTTGAAGTATTAAAATTTATTCTTAAAAAAGCTAACGGGTACAACCTTTTCCCAATATGCGCTACGACTGAAAATCTTGACGGAAATAAATTATCTCAAATAAAAGAATTAAAAAACTCTGGTGCAATTGCCTTTTCTAATGACGGAAAACCCATTTCCAACCGGCAGATTTTAAATGATGCTATTAAAACTAACGAGCTTATAATTTCACACGCAGAAATAATGGAACTGAATGGAACTCCGGAAAGCGAATATAGGGCTGTTGAGCAAGAAATTGAAACGCTAAGAAAGACAGGCGGTAAGTATCATTTTGCACATATTTCAACAAAGGAAAGCGTAGAACTTATTCGTCAAGCTAAAAAAGAAGGTCTAAATCTAACCTGCGAAACTGCACCGCATTATATTTCGCTTACCAGATCTAATGAAACAGATAATAATACTATATTCAAAGTAAATCCGCCTTTGCGAGAAGAAGCTGACAGACTCGCAGTAATTGAAGGATTAAAAGATGGAAGTATTGATGTAATAGCAACAGACCATGCACCACACTCAAGAGAAGAAAAAAACAAACCTTATAATCAGGCGCCAATGGGTATCGCAGGATTTGAAACAGCGCTTGGTATTGCTCTTACATATTTAAGTAACGATTTATCAATAGAAGAAATACTGAAAAAATTTACTGTATATCCGGCAAAAATTCTTGGAATACCTGAATTTGGAGAAATAAAAATCGGTAACAGGGCAAATATGACAGTAATTGATAAAAATCTTGAATGGATTGTAAGAGGTTCAGAATTCAAATCAAAGTGCAAATTCACACCGTTTGAAGGTATAAAACTAAATGGAAAACCTGTAATGACAATAGTTAACGGAGTTATATATGAATATTAATCCTAAAATTAAAGAAAAAATAGTTCTCGCTCTTGATGTAACGACAATTGATGAGGCAAAAAAACTTATAGACGAACTGAAAGATTATGTCGGAGTATTTAAAGTCGGCTTGCAGTTTTATACCGGTAACGGTGATGAACTTTTCAGGCTAATGAATGATATGAAATTAAAGTATTTTTTGGACGTAAAGCTTATGGATATTCCTAATACCGTTGCAAAAGCTTCTGAAAATATAATTTCAAAAGGTGCAGATTTCTTTAATATTCACGCTCTTGGTGGTAAAGAAATGATGCAGAAATGTGTAGAAAGTGCAAACACTACAGCAGAAAAACTCGGCAGAAATAAGCCAACAATTCTTGCAGTTACAATTCTTACAAGCATAAGCGACGAAAAATTGCATAATGAACTCGGCATAAACGAGAATGTTTGCGAATATGCACTAAAGCTCGCAAAACTTGCTAAAGATGCCGGAGTTACCGGAGTTGTTGCAAGTGTCTTTGAAGCAAAAAGAATTAAAGAAGCCTGCGGGAAAGAGTTTAAAGTTCTCTGCCCCGGAATAAGACCGGCTTGGTCTTCTAAAGACGACCAAAAAAGACTTGCGACACCTTCTCTTGCGCTCAAAGAAGGCGCCGATTATCTTGTAATAGGCAGGGCCGTAACTTCCGCACCAGACAGAGTTGAAGCAATGAAAAAAATTTATAAAGAAATTGAGGAATTAATATGATAGCACATGTTTTATTAAGTAACGGAATGGAGTTTGACGGGGTCTCCGTCGGAGCAGAAGGCACAGCGTACGGCGAAATCTGTTTTAATACCTCTATGGCAGGATATCAAGAAATACTAACAGATCCTTCTTATTCTGAGCAGGTTATAGTTATGACTTATCCAGAAATTGGAAACTACGGAATAAACCGTTACGATTTTGAAAATGAAAAAGTTTTCGCAAACGGTATAATTATGAAAAATTATTGCCAAAACGAGAACCATTATCTTGCGGAAATGACGCTATCCCAGTATCTAAAAAACAATAATGTTATTGGTATATCCGGAGTTGATACCAGAAGAATAACAACAACTATAAGAGAAACCGGAACAATGTCTTGTCTTATCACAACAGAAAGTATTACCCGAGAGATGAGAGAAAAGCTAAATAATTGGAAAATGGATAAAAATGTTGCAAAAATAGCTTCTAAAAACAAAATTATTCATTACAATGGAAATGGTGTTAAATTTGTAGTTATAGATTTAGGGTTAAAAGAGAGCATCCTTAAAAATCTTACAAACTCCGATTGTGATGTGACACTTCTTCCTTGGTCAGCTAAGGCAGAAGAGATTTTGTCCTACAATCCGGATGCAGTACTATTTTCTAATGGTCCAGGGAATCCTGAAGATGCGACAGAAACTATTGAAACAATAAAAGAATTAATAGGAAAAATACCATTGTATGGAATTTGCTTGGGTTATCAATTAATTGCAATTGCTCTGGGAGCTAAAACATACAAGCTTAAGTATGGGCACAGAGGAGGTAACCACCCTGTAGTCAATCTGCAAAACAATTCTGTAATATTGACCTCACAAAATCACGGTTATGCGGTTGACGAAAATACATTAGGAGAAAATATTACTCTTACATATAAAAACCTTAATGACGGAACACTCGAAGGATTTGCTTGTTCGGAGTTAAAAATTGAAGCAGTACAATTCCATCCGGAAGCTTCTCCGGGACCGTTAGATGCATCAGGAATTTTTAAAAGATGGATAGAACAAACAGAAGGATATAAATTATGCCAAAAAATTTAGATATAAAAAAAGTTCTTGTAATAGGCTCCGGCCCGATTGTTATAGGTCAGGCAGCCGAGTTTGATTATGCAGGTGTACAAGCGTGTAGAGCCTTAAGGGAAGAAAACATTGAAATTGTTCTTGTAAATTCCAACCCTGCAACTATTATGACAGATAAAGAAATTGCGGATAAGGTCTATATTGAACCAATTACGGTTGAAGCACTGGAGCAGATTATTTCAAAAGAAAGACCTGATGGACTTATTGCATCGCTGGGCGGCCAAACCGGTCTAAATATGGCAATGAAACTCCACAAAGAAGGTATTCTATCAAGATACGGAGTAAAGCTTTTAGGTACAAGTATAGATGCTATTCAAAAAGCCGAAGATAGAGAATTATTTAAACAACTTATGCTTGAAATCGGTGAACCTATTCCTGACAGTATAACCGTTTCGAACTTTGATGATGCACAAGATTTTGCAAACAAAATAGGTTTTCCGCTTATTATAAGACCGGCATTTACGCTTGGCGGCTCCGGCGGAGGTATTGCAACAAATGCAAAAGAATTTGCAAATATCGTTCACACAGGACTTTTAAGAAGCCCCATTAACCAAATATTAATTGAAAAGAGTATTGCCGGATATAAAGAAATTGAATATGAAGTTATGCGTGATTCAAATGACACCTGTATAATTATTTGCAACATGGAAAACGTTGACCCAATCGGTATTCATACAGGAGACAGTATTGTCGTTGCTCCGACTCAAACACTTACAAATACCGAATGCCAAATGCTCAGAACTTCTGCAATTAAGATAATACGCGCACTGAAAATAGAAGGCGGGTGTAATGTTCAATTTGCACTAGATACTGTCTCAAATAAATACTACGTGATTGAAGTAAATCCGCGTGTAAGCCGCTCATCGGCTTTAGCATCAAAAGCTACAGGATATCCGATAGCAAGAATCACAACAAAAATCGCAGTCGGATACCATTTGCACGAATTAAAGAATGCAATTACCCATAAGACTGCTGCTGCATTTGAGCCGGCTATAGATTATGTGGTTACAAAAATTCCGAAATGGCCGTTTGACAAATTTGAATCCGGAGACAGGCTTCTCGGAACAAAAATGAAAGCAACCGGTGAAATCATGGCTATCGGAAGAACTTTTGAAAATTCGTTTAAAAAAGCCCTTAATTCTTTGGAAGATAAAAATATAGGACTCTTTAGGCGCAGATTCAGCGAAAATTCGACTGATGAAATAAGCGCCCTTTTGCACGTTCAAGACGACAGAAGAATATTCCGAGTTGCGGAAGCCATTAACAGAGGTTTGGATATTGAACAAATAAGTGAAATTACAAAAATAGATAAATGGTTTATCTATAAAATCGCTAATCTTGTAAATTTCGAACAAAGACTCAAGCACGAAGAATTGACTGTTGAACTATATAAAGAAGCCAAGGAACTCGGTTTTTTAGATGCGGAAATTGCTATTTTTGCAAGAAAACGTTTGGCTGATGTAGAAAAAATTCGCAAAGACAATAACATCAAGGCTTCATTTAAAATGGTAGATACTTGTGCAGGTGAATTTGAAGCACATACACCTTATTATTATTCAACATATGGTGAATATAATGAAGCCCTTTCAGATTCAAACCAGAAAAGTGTCGTTATTTTAGGTTCCGGCCCAATAAGAATAGGTCAGGGAATCGAATTTGACTATTGTTCCGTTCATTGCGCATGGAGCGTGAAAAAACACGGATACAAGTCAATTATGATTAACTCAAATCCGGAAACCTTGTCCACTGACTTTGATATAGCTGACAGGCTTTTCTTTGAACCTATGAATATTGAAACAATAATGAATGTTATTGATAATGAAAAACCTGAAGGAGTAGTTGTTCAGTTTGGCGGACAAACCGCAATTAACCTTGCCCCGCAGCTTGTTCAAAGAGGAGTCAAAATCATAGGCACAAGTCTTGAAGCAATAAATACAGCCGAAGACAGAAAACTTTTTGAAAATCTTCTGAGAGATTTAGAGATTCCGCAGCCTAAAGGAAAGGCCGTCAGAACGGAAGAAGAAATGCTCTCCGCAGCTGAAGAATTGGGATTCCCATTACTTGTAAGGCCATCATACGTTATTGGCGGAAGAGGCATGCAAGTTGTATATGATACGGAAGAACTTACCGCATATTTCCGTTCAGCGCTCAAATTCTCGGACGAACATCCTGTTCTTATTGACCAATATATTGAAGGCAAAGAAGTTGAAATTGATGCAATTTCTGACGGTGAAGATATCGTTATACCGGGTATAACTGAGCACATTGAACGTGCCGGAGTTCATAGCGGAGATAGTATGGCAATATATCCGACACAAAAAGTTAAACCGGAAGTTATTGATAAACTTGTTGAATATACGGAAAAAATTGCAAAAGCTTTACAAGTAAAAGGCTTGATGAATATTCAATTTGTACTCAAAGATGATATTGCATACGTTATTGAAGTTAACCCACGTGCATCAAGAACAGTACCGATTATGAGCAAAGTTACCGGTATTCCGATGGTTGATATAGCTATGAACATTGCTTTCGGGAAATCGATTAAAGAACAAGGGCTAAAAACAGGTCTGGCTGATAAAACAAGCCTGGTATGCGTGAAAGTTCCGGTATTTTCATTCCAGAAACTTAATCGTATTGATCCTGCTCTTGCACCGGAAATGAAATCAACAGGCGAAGTTTTGGGTGTCGATACTGTTTATGAAAAAGCATTAATAAAAGGTTTCTTGGCTGCAGGATATAAGTTCCCGTCGCATAGGGGAGATGTTCTGTTGTCCTTGAATGACCACTTTAAAGAACAGTCCCTTGATATTGCGGAAATATTGTATGACTTGGGATTCAGAATAGTTGCCACTACAGGCACACACAAGTTCTTGGAATCTCACGGAATCCCATCGAAGGAAATCGAAAACTTTGATATGAGAAAAATTCAAGAAGATATGAAACTCCGCCGTTTGAGCTTTGTCATAAACACTCCTACGCCCAAAGGACACGGAGTAAGAATAGGCTCAGAGGATAGAGGTTTTCTCATAAGAACATACGCTGAAATGTTTTCAACTCCGTGCTTTACAAGCATTGATACAGCCCGAGCATACCTAAAGGCGCTGCTATATTACCTGGAAAACCACGGACTTAGTTACAATGAGATTGGTGAATATAAAAAAATACTGGTTGGAGTCTAAAGATTTAAAAACCAAAGAGCTCATAACATTGAGCTCTTTGATAAATAATATCAAATATTAATATTTTATTTTTATTTTTGTGTTGGCATATTTATTATCGCCCTAATCGGTATTTAAATTTAAATTTTTTTTCTTTATAGTGTTTTTTTATTTTGCCAGTTGTTAATTCTGATAATATTCTGTATTTTAAATACTTTAATTTATTAGATAAAGTATTAAAAGATGCAATATCAATATTACGTCTTATGCCAATTAAACCCGTTTCTAAAAATCTTAATCTTCTTTCTATTTCAATGTTTTTGTCTTCACAAATAGATATTGGAAAAATAAGATCTAACCATTTTTGATAATAATCTCTTATAGGTTTAATAATGTCTTTATTTTCATTTCTTTGAGGGTAAAAGAACAGATGAATCATAGGTACTTCCATATCAGCAATAATTTTCTTATCATTATTTAGACAGTACAACATTGCTTGATGTTCATCATCATCATTCGCAATGTCTATTCGATCCCAAAAATTTTTATCAAATACCATACAATTAATAGAATATCTTTCTTTATTATTAACTTCTGTAACACCTTTATTTTTGGTTGCAGCTATAAATTTGTCAGGCTGTAACGTTGTTTCATTGTGTATCCATCTGGAAATATATGCTAATTTCCAAATTGTACCTGCCCCGCCATCATTAAACTCCCCTTTTGGGATAAACTTTTTAGGTACATATTCATTATCCATACCTACATAGTGATCTCTTGAATATTTTTGTTTATATTCGTCATATAAACCTAAAATATCCATAACGCGTTTTGTCCCCCAAGGGTTATTATTTATAAGAGAAGTAATATATCCTAATTTATTTCCATATAAAGCTTTCTGTTTGTCATAGGTAGCACATAAATGATCAAACCAACCCTCAGTTATTGGAAAAACATCATCATCCAATTTACAGATATAATCATATTTATTCATACGTTTACTCTTAAAAAGTTGCTTTAAAGCATGATATGGCCTTTGCGGCGGAATATCATCAATTACCTCTATGTTTTTAGGAAACAAGGTTTCATATCTTTTGCCAACTTCATATGTTCTTTCACAATCATACGTTCCTCGGCCATTTTGTAATATAAATATTTTTGATTCTTTATCTAAAAATTTCGAGTGACACGCCAATGATATTTCCAAAGACTCATAATCTGCGTATGACAATATTACTATCGCTGTTTTATTTTTTATCATGACTGCTCCTTATTTTGTTTTTCTTGATTAAATTAACTTTTATTTTTAACTCATTCTTTTTTTCAATATAATGTTTTCTGGTTCTTCCAAAAGTAATTTTAGATAAAAGCATACATCTGTAATAATTAAAGTAAGACTTATACACATTTGGTTTTTCTGTGTAATTTATAAATAAAACATAAAGTTCATTAATTTTATAATTGTTTTCCTGCATCCATAAAACCCAAATCCCAAATAATCTTTCCCCAATTGTTCCAGGAGTCCTGAACTGCGATTCTGTATAATCTGACATATCAATTCGTCTATCTAGTTCAAAGATTATATCAAAGAACCAACTACAGAATTTATCAAATATTTCGCTTTTCATAACAAAGCAATTGTATAAGCGATTATATTTAATGCCAAACATATAACGCTCAGCAGTTGGATACATGTTAGGGTACTTTTCTTTAATAATTGATAATACTATATCAACATCTTTAATTTTATGATAGCTAGGGAATTTTTCCATCGCATCATAATTATGCTTTAAGTCCGTTTTAGAAAAATCAACCGGATGAACAACCATAGCATCATAATTTTCTATTTGCGCTCTAATCAACTCCTGATTATTTAAGCCATATTTTTCGACAGTTTCATTATCTAAATAATCTACAACAGTTGCTCCAGCGTTATAAATTGTAATAGGAATATTTTTTAACCCTTCTGCATTTGTGAAATTAAAATACCTCCGATAGTGGCATAAGCCCATATAATCGGCTTTTTGATTTTTCCATGCCCAATACAAAACAGTTAATTCGCAAAATGACATTCTTTTTTCTGATATATTATCTCCGGTATTATCTCCTAAGGCAATATTAGGATTTTTATTAGTATCATATACTGCTCCGCAACGCACAGGTATAAATAATGGATTGTCTAAAACTACACTATCTTTGTCAATCCTGTGAGAAACAAATATTTTTATATCACTACTCATTTACTAATCTCCATACCACTCTCAAACGCTTGGAATGTCCAGAGATAATCCCATTTGCCGAAGCGTCCAATACTTTCTATTCCAACTTTTGCCAAATAATCCAGCACTATTTGACGATTTTTATATATATCTTTATCGAATGTAACATTCGCATATTTTTCAAATCTTATATCTTTTACAGCGATTTCATTCTCTGTAAACAATCCCATTCTAACAAGTTTTTCAATAGTATTTTTCAACACAACTTCTTTTGTCGGAATATCGGCTTTACAATCAAAGAAAATTTCCGCTTGCAGAGAACTGCAACCCTCCGGAACATTATCAGGCGATTTTAGATTCGGTGAATAAACTCTTGATGCTAAAATATCTTCATCATAAATGTAGAACCACAAGTGTTTTGCAACATCAGGTCGTCTAAAGCCCAAGGAAACCATATATCCGCAGGTGTTGTGCAAACTATGCCCCGCACCTTTCACATCTTGAGGGCATCCGTCAATCATATCAACGATTTCGGGTAACGGTAAGCTTGAGATTAATCGCTCATATTTCTCAGATGTGTTATCCTTAAAATATATAATCTTATTTTTAGTATCAATTCTGACAACTTCTTTATTAAATCGGATATCCAAACCTTCCCGGCAATCATTTAAAATAGATCTAAACCCGCCTTTTTTAGGATATCTCATGTATTTTGTATAATAGAAATTATCTTCTGAGGTCTCAAAAGCACCTTTCAAAACTTCCGCTAAATCAGGTGAATGCATACGATTCCCAACCCATTTTGTCTCCAAATCTTTTGCCTCTACCCCCCAATATTTGCGTGTATATTTGAACGGGAAATTCTCTGCAAAATAATTACCATATTGAACTCTTAACCATTCAGAATAATCTTCAATATCTTCAATATTTTTTTGAGGGCGATTTACAAAATCATTGATAATTTTAACTTTTTCATCTGTAGGTAACGGCGCAAGATTATTTTGAGCTGGATGTTTTAGCCAATAACCCTGATAATAATTGCTTGAAACAGACGGATGATTATACAAAGGAGAAGATTTTTCAAAGATACCTTTTATATAAGGATCGTCAGTAAAAGTAAAATGAACAAACCTGTCAAAACGGAATCCGTCAATAGTAAAATTTCCGCACAAACCGCCCCAGTCGTTATCTTTTTCAAAAATAACAACTGAGTCACCTTTTTTATTCAAGTGATATCCTGCGGAAATTCCTGCTATACCGCTGCCAATTATTGTTGCTCCCATAAATATCCTTTGTCCATGTGCGCCTGAATTTGTTTTTTACAAAATTCAAACATATCATCACTATGCAAAGCCTCTTTGTACCAATCAACTGTATATTCAATAGCTTCATATAAGTTTAACATGGCTTTCCACTGTAACATTCTGTATGCTTTTGTTACATCCAAACTTAATAAAGTATTTTCATGAACCATTTCCCCGCCTGACTTATCAACAACTCGACCTTTGCCGTAATATTTAACCAAATAACTTGCAACATCCCAAACGGTTTTATTACATTCAATCGGTGGCCCAAAATTAAAGCCTTGTGCATACTCAACCGGATTCTCTATGAGTTTCTGGCCAACTCGCAAATATCCGGATAACGGCTCCAAAACATGCTCCCAAGGACGAGTTGCAAGCGGACTTCTAATTTCTATATCCCTGCCTTCTTCAATAAATCTTATACAATCCGGAACAAGTCTATTATCTGACCAATCGCCGCCACCTATTACGTTTCCAGCCCTTACTGATGCAACAGCTTTGCCATGTTTGTCATAATCTTTAGGATTAAAATAAGAATTTCTGTATGAAGAAATCATTAGTTCAGCGCATCCTTTTGATGAAGAATACGGATCATACCCTCCCATTCTGTCGGTTTCTTTGTATCCCCATATTTGCTCAACATTTTCGTAACACTTATCAGATGTAATCATCACAACAGTTTTGACACAATCATATTTTCTTACGGCTTCTAACACATTTAAAGAGCCAATAACATTAGTTTCATATGTATACTTAGGCTTTTCATAAGCTGTCCTTACCAAAGCCTGAGCCGCAAGATGAAATATTATCTCAGGTTGATATTTTGAAATGGTAGCCTCCAACTCTTCGCTATCACGCATATCACCACGAACATCAGCATATAAATGCTTATCAAGATGCGATGCACAATAATTGCTTCTTTCTGAATATGGATCGAGAGCATAGCCAACAACATTTGCGCCAAGCATTGTAAGCCATATGGAAAGCCAACTTCCCTTAAAACCAGTATGCCCTGTAACCAAAACGGTTTTCCCTTTATAAACATTATTAAAATCAGACATTTATTAATTCTCCCTTATTATACTCTTTCCACCAGTCTATAGTTTGTTTTAGCCCTTCTTCAAGAGTATATTTCGGCTTCCAGCCTATAGATTTTAGCTTTTCATTGTTCCCGACCACCAAATTGTCTCCGAAGGCGGCAGGAATTGCACCCCATAATATATTTCCGTCAAAATCAGTCAATTCTGCAATCTTTTCTACAATATAACGTAACTGAACGGGCTTGCCGGAACAAATATTAACAGCTCCTTCTATATCACTCTCAAAGACTTCAACAATGCCACTTGCAGTATCTTCAACATGCAAATAATCCTGAAACTTGAGGCAATCGCTGACCTTGACATCTTCCCCTTTTAAGCAGGAATTTATTACAGTAGGCATTAAACGCTGAGTCTTTTCATTCGGACCGTAGAGATTAAATATCCTTGGCCACTTAAATGTAATATCATTTTGCTTGCAAAATACTTTTGCAATATTAAAAATAGCATTTTTGCTGTTTCCATATAATGTCTGCGGATCTGTCGGTGTTTCGTCTTCCAATAGATATCCATATTTGTATTCATATTCAGATATCGTACCGGCACCTACAAAACATTTTCCTCCACTTTCTTTAAAAGACTTCAGTAGCTTAAGAGTCGCAATTGTCCAGTCTAAATTCAAATCATGAACATGACATTTTGGCCCGACATACCAAGCTAAATGAATAAGGTTTTCAAAATGATGTTCTGATAAAAATTTATTAACTGCCTCTGAATCCATCAAATTCATTTCATATTGAACAAGTCCTTCTTGTTCAGGTGCAAAAGGGGGGTAAACTAGAGAATGAACCTCATAGCCCCTTTTTATCAATTCATTAACTACATTACGTCCAATAAATCCTGTTCCACCCGTAATTAAAACTTTTTTATCCATTATTTGACACTCCCAGCAGGACCAACAAAAGCATTCTGCTTATCCCATACTTTCCAAGGCGCATCCCCGGATTCCCATAATGTATTGAGCTCAATTTTATCCCTCAATGTATCCATTGGTCGCCAAAATCCCGAGTGCTTGTATGCATTCAATTGTCCGTCTTTAGCAATATTTTCCAGCGGTCTGCGTTCTAAAATTTCTTGAAGATTATTTGGTTCAATATAATTGAATACTTCAGGTTCACAAACAAAGAACCCGCCATTAATCCACGCTCCGTCACCTTGAGGTTTCTCGTTGAATGAGGTTATAGTATTATCTGATGCTATATTCAAAGCCCCGAACCTTCCTGATGGTTGTACAGCAGTCATTGTCATAATTTTTCCGGATGATTTGTGGGACTTAATTAATTCCTCAATATTAACATCACTCACACCATCACCGTATGTGAGCATAAAAGGCTCGTTCCCAACATATTCTTCAGCTTTTTTAACTCTTCCTCCCGTCATGGTATTTTGTCCGGTATATAACATTGTCACTCGCCACGGTTCAGTTCTCATTTTGTGCAACTCAACTGAATTAGTAGTCATGTCAACAGTAATATCGGAATATCTCTGATAATAATGGACAAAATAATCTTTAATCATATGAGATTTATATCCCGTAAGAACTACAAAATCATTGAATCCATAATGAGAATATATTTTCATTATATGCCATAAAATAGGATATCCGCCGATTTCTACCATTGGCTTGGGTTTTGACACAGTTTCTTCGCCCAATCTTGTTCCAAGCCCACCGGCAAGTATCAATACCTTCATATTATTGTCCCTCATTTAATTACTTTGATAGTTATATTTCAATTACATAAATAACCGTAAACTTTAAAAATCTTATTATATATAGACTATCACAAATAAAGAAAACAATAAAAATCTACCTTTAAATAGCTAAACATCCGCAAAAATATTTAGGATAAAATTAATCAACGTTTTGAAGATTTATAATATTCTTTAATAATTAACTCCTCAGAAACAGAGCAAGCGCTATTGTCACCGAGATTGGCTCTTAAAAAGCACTCGTTTGTAACCCCTCTCTTTTTAAGGGCTACAGGCAAATCAGATTGAGTATAAACCGGTTTAAATACGCCTTTAACTGTTCTTTCCTTACGAAGTTCTTCAAGGGAATACGATGCTTTATCCTCAACAATTTGTTTCTCACCATCTGCTTCTGCAATCAAATTATAGAGATAGTTTATATCATCAAGATTCATACCCTTTTCGCAATATAAACTGTAATATCCACTATCTGCCGCAAAACTTGCCACATAATATCGTTTTTTATTTCCTCTTACATTTAGAACAGTACTGCCATTAAGTTTTATCGTTTTCATGATAGGGTAATCTATGTAAACACCACTTGTTTCTTCTCCGTAGTATCCCATAGATTTTCTCAATGCTACATTGCGCTTTTTATCCAGAGGAAAAGTTATTTCCAACATATCATGCATCGCACGAACGCTATATTTATTGACTCTGAGTGGCATATTGAATCCTGCTTTCCCAGCGCCACAACTGATATCATCTCCGCAATCTATCCATGGGTTTGGCATCGCAAAAGATTTTTGTGAAGCATACCCTGCAAAACTCCAAACTAAAACTGCCATAATAATTATCAAAGATTTTTTCATATAAAACTCCCTTTTTGATACTTATTATAACATAGAAGATTATCAGTGATTAAAGATATTGAACCAATATTATCACTTGTTACTTATTAGCTAATATTCCGATGCAAATCCCTTTACAATCATAGTCAAAACTTTTTCTAAAAATTCTACCTTTTCCTTACAATCTTTGATATCTTCTTTTATTTTTTCATCAAGTTCAAAGTTTTTTTCCATAATTTACCTCACGATAACTACATATCTTACAAATTATATATCGGCATTTTTTTGAAAAACTTTAGGGATAAATAGGTAATTTTAAGAAAATTGTTACAGAAATTTACAATTATACTGGCAACACAAAAATCAAATTATACTTTCGGCTTTTTATATGACATATGTTTCGCCGTTACCTGATATATCTTTTAGAATAAGTACACCATTATGATTAACAATTAACAGATGATGTCTTGAAATTGTACCGGTATTATCTTTTATTTTAATATCCCCATCACGTCCTATTGTAATATAATCACCGTCAGACAAATATTCTATTTTGAATCTGTATTCCTGCAAATTTAAATCAATCTCCTCGCCATTACACAATCTAAGTTTTGGCAATTTATTATCCCCATACATTTTTAGTTCATATTGATATCTTTTGTCGATAAGTTTACCTTTTTCAATTTTTGATAACGGTTTGTCGGGGTTATATTTTTTGAATGCATCTTTTTTCAGTTCTTCAGATATT
>JAEEGL010683714.1_pt1 | contig 17345 bp, 20 predicted proteins | sample 9134231 | NCBI WGS metagenome assembly JAEEGL01 (sample SAMN16246548, study PRJNA631951) | gut metagenome | biome: gut microbiome; feature: rumen; material: fiber-attached | host: Bos | place: Iran: Karaj | collected 2018-10
GAGTTTGACGACGAATGAGAGGCAGACGAAAGTATGCCGGTAAGCGTAAGCGAACGAATGAGGAGAACGAAGCGCACACGTAGTGTTTAGCGAAGTCGTCCCGCCGTTTTTGCGTAGCAAAAACAAAAAGCGCGCCAATGTTTTTTGTAATTAGTGTTATTATCTGTGAAGTTGCGCCAATAAAAATAACTTGCAATTTGCCGGATTTGATTTTATAAAAATCGCAGTGCAGGCGTAGCTCATCAGGATAGAGCGACTTCCTCCTAAGAAGTAGGCAGGCGGTTCGAGTCCGCCCGCTTGCACCATTTTTAAAAAATATCATTCTTCGGTTGTAGGCAGAACAACCGATTTTTTTATATTCTAAAACTATTTCTTTTAACCAAAATGATTTTTTTATATCAAAACGCATATAAAACGATTGACAGCTGTTTTTGCAGATTTATATTAGAGTTTATCGTTTTATAATTCTGACTATTTTTAATTTAAAAGTTACAATTATGTTGAAAAATCAAATTAAGGTTTTAAGTCCTGCTGAAATTAAGGCGGGCGCATTTGATTTGGGCGACGGAACGTTCACGCTTGACTGTATATGTCGCAGCAAAGTGCGTTCCATTGTGGTTTCTGTTGACGAGGAAAAGGGCAAGGCTTTGGGCTTGTGTCCGGTGCAGACAATGAGACCTTTCTGCTACTGGAGTTTACCGGTGCAGACGGCTCATATTACCTCGGGCAAAGAAGCAACGGCAATTTTGTTGGCAGAAGGCGAACACTACGGTTTAGAATTGTCTGCTGCCAAGTTCTGCGTGCAATATGAAGGTTTGGGCGTGAAAGCCGGTGAAGCCTTTTTGCCTACACGCACGGAGTTGGAACATGTGGCACGCTGCGCCGGCTCTCTTTTAACCGCGATGCACAAGATTGGGTTGCACCATTCGGATAACACATTTTTGAGCTCAACGCTTAACGAAGAGTTTAACGTGTGGATGCAAAGTCTGTCGTATGGCGCGGTAACGGGCTGGTTTTATCAGCACCGCACTTTCGGTTTGATGCCGATGATTGAGATTACGCTGTAGTTTTGGGTTGTCGGCGACTAAAAAAAAGAACGTTGTTTGGAGGTTAAGTCCAAAACAACGTTCTTCTTTTTTTGTGACAGAGTAAGCGTTCAGATTTTACTCCTTAGCCAAGCTGTCAAATTTCTTCCATAATGCGTCATCGCCTATGAACAGGGTGATGGTAATCAGCAGGAAGTAGGCTACGGCAGTGATAAAGCTGCCAAGAATGGCAACAACCAAGCCACCGATGATGAACCATGCGCCCTTCTGGTGTAACCCGTTAGTCTTACACATTATCCCATATACTCCGGCAAGGCCGCCAAATAATTGTGCTAGCTGCCAAAATCCGTCAAGTTTCGGGGTGGCAGACATCATCATAAAAACGATGAGCAAAGTAATTGTCAGATAAAATGCGACAACACGAATAGAAAGATTCTTCTTCATACACAAAATATATTAAATTAAACATTCAAATTTAATTGTATTATGCCTCTCAGAAAAGAGAAATGAAGAAGGTTCATAATGATACCATAACAACATACATAATACTTAAAGAAATTAAGTAAATTATACGTCGGAAATGTCTTTTTGTCAAGCAAAAAACTATGGCTTATTGTGGCGCACATACATGGCTGATACGTCAGAAATGCCGCGTAAGGCAGCAATTTTTTCGGCCATGCTTTGTTTGTGTTCGGCAAAGGATGCGGCCTTTTCCTGCAAAGGCGAAAGCGTCGGTTTTGCAGTTGGAACAGGCGTCGGAACGCTGCCGAAAGCATCAGCAAAAGACATATTATCGTCAACAACCGGCTCTGATTCCGGAGTTGGTGCAAACGCATCATCACTCAGCAAATAGTTGATTTTTTGCCGCACTGCCTCGTCAAGCGGAACAGCTTGTTCTTTGAGAGTGCGTTTTAATGATTCTCTATCCATTGTCGCGCTCCAAAATTACATTGCCGGTTTTGTTCAAAATCAGCGTATCCAATACCCAGCGGTTAATCAGCACCACACGGTCATCTTCCACGCCCATAACACGCGCCACATCAATAACAATATCTAACTCATTATCGTCCAAATCATCATCAATATTGGCTAAAAAGCAAAGCTCTTTAATCAGCTCTAGAGCATGTTGGCGATTCGTAATATGGCGCGCTTCGGTCATACGATCTATTGAATCGGCCGACTTGATGATGCCGACCATGGTGGCGTTATCTACCCCGTAACGTGCCGCCATTGACTTCAAAAAGCTGATTTCTTCGGCGTCTATGCTGCCATCAGCCTTAATCAGCTTGCAAAATATTTTCAGAAACGCCAGTTTTTCATCAAGCGAAAGTGTTCTTATATAAGCGTCATCCATGTTATTTCCCCTCATTATAAAATGTTTGTCTCTAAATATACGGTGCAAATCTTAATTTGTGGTAAAATATTACATAATACAAATAGTTGCGCTATTACAAAAAGATAATAATAGGGTATTATAATACCATAATATTAAAATATTGAAAAAAATGCATTTTTTAGTTGACAAGTCAAAATATTACGCTATATTAGCACCGAATTAAACAATTTAATTAAAGAAAGAGATATAAAATGATTTCTACACATGCAACAAAGCCGTCGGACATTGAGAGAAAATGGTATGTCGTTGATGCCGAAGGCGTTATTTTAGGTCGTCTTTCCGCTGAAATTGCTAAGATTTTGCGCGGAAAGAATAAACCGTATTTTGCACCGAATTTGGATTGCGGCGACTATGTCGTTGTGATTAACGCCGACAAAGTGCGTTTGACCGGTAAAAAATTGGCTAATAAACACTATTATAAACACACAGGTTATGTCGGCAGCGTTAAAGATACAACGGCCGGCAAAATTTTGGAAGGTCGTTTTCCGGAACGTGTGATTGAAAAAGCGGTTGAACGCATGATTTCGCGTAATCCGCTCGGTCGCCAAATGATGACAAAGTTAAAAGTGTATGCCGGAACTGAGCATCCGCATGCTGCGCAAAATCCGATTGTTTTGGATATTGCTTCTCAAAACCCGAAGAATAAAAGGAGTGCTTTATAATGGTGGCTAAGAAGAAAATTGAATCACTGCAGGAAATTAAAACTGCCGTAGCGGTTGAAACGGAAGCTAAAACATCGGCACCGCGTAAAGCCAATAAAGATAAACAAGGCCGTTCGTATGCTACCGGTAAAAGAAAAGATGCCGTTGCACGCGTATGGATTAAGCCGGGACACGGCAGCATTACCATCAATGATAAATCCATTGATACATATTTTGCGCGTCCGGTTTTGAAAATGGTTATTAACCAACCGTTCGTTATTGCTAACCGCGAAAATGAATTTGACGTTATCTGCACAGTTAAAGGCGGTGGTTTATCCGGTCAGGCCGGTGCGATTCGTCATGGTATTTCCAAGGCTTTGAACGAATATGAGCCGGAATTGCGTCCGGTTTTGAAACAAGCCGGTTTGCTGGTGCGTGATGCCCGCGTGGTTGAACGTAAGAAATACGGTAAAGCGAAAGCTCGTCGTTCTTACCAATTCAGTAAGCGTTAATATCGGACGACTGATAGAAATATTAAAAAAGGAGGCTGTCATGAGCCTCTTTTTTTAATGCAATTTAGCCACAAAAAAAGGGGATTGGGTAAAATACGCACGGTAAAGTCCATATCTTACGCAATCCTCTTTTTTATTTAAGCCTGCTCTGTTTCAGAGGAGTCTTTGTCAAGTTCGGCATCGGACTTGGAAAACCACGAACCGATAGCGATAGCTGCCATTAACACCAGGGCACATGTTGCCTCAGTGTAACCTGCGATTTGCACGAATGTATCCATAAGCAAACGAGTTTAAAATGATATAATAAAAATTAGAAATTACTCATAATATAACGCTGTTTTGTCTACATGTCCAGCAAAAAATGCGTAAAATCAGCGAAAAAACGCAAAAAAATGCTGGACATACGCAAAAATTGTGTTATAAGTGTTGACAACAATAACATATTATCAAAAGTGGAGCGGAAACGCCCCGCTTTTTTGTTAGAGGAAAACGAATGCAAAAACATTATTTACAAGATTTGATAGAACCGGTGGTGGAGGCCGAAGGCTTTGAGTTGGTGCGCGTCTTAACCATTGGTCAGGCAAATCCGACTTTGCAGGTTATGATTGACACATTGGATGCTAAAACCGATGTGACGGTAGATGATTGTGCTAAGGTAAGTGCGGCGCTGTCAACCATGCTTGATGAAAAAGATCCGATAGCCGATAAATATTCGCTTGAAGTCAGCTCACCGGGGCTGGATCGGCCGTTGACTAAGCCGGCGCATTTTGCACGTTATGTCGGCTATGAAATTAAGTTGGAAACCGAAGATAAGGTGGAAAACAGAAAACGTTTTAAGGGAAAGTTATTGCGCGCCGATAATCAGAATGTAACATTGCAGATGGATGAGGCGGAATATGTTATTCCGTTTGCTCTTATCAGCAAAGCTAAATTGGTGATTACCGACGAGTTATGGAAAGAATATATGGCAGCGCATGAAACTGCGGCCGAAAATTAATTTTTTTATTGGAGAACGAAAAAAATGGAAAATTTTGAAAATATGCCAAGACCGGAAATTGTTGCCGTTGCGGACGCAGTTGCCAGAGAAAAAAATATTGATAAAGAAGACGTATTTACGGCGATGGAAATTGCCATTCAAAAAGCCGGCCGCACCAAATATGGTGTGGAACACGACATTAGAGCGCGCATTGACCGCAAAACCGGTGCAATTGCATTGTCACGTTATCGTGAAGTGGTAGCTAATGACGCATTGATTGAAAATGAAGCGGCACAGATTCGCTTGGTTGATGCACACGACTATGATAAAAAATTAAAAGTCGGCGATTTCATTATTGATCCGTTGCCGCCGATTGATTTCGGCCGTATTGCCGCGCAAACCGCCAAGCAGGTGATTATGCAAAAAGTGCGCGAAGCTGAGCGCAACAAGCAATATGAAGAATATAAAGAAAAAATCGGCACCATTATTAACGGCACGGTTAAACGTGTGGAACTCAACAGTCGCGGTTTCGTCAGCAATATTGTTTTGGATATTGGCAAGACAGAAGCTATTTTGCGTTATGATGAAATTATTCCGAGAGAAAAATTCAAAAGCGGTGATCGTGTGCGCGCCTATGTTTTAGATGTGCGCCGCGAAGTGAAAGGACCGCAAATTTTCTTATCACGCACTTGTCCGGAATTTATGGCTAAATTGTTTACACAAGAAGTGCCGGAAATTTATGACGGCGTGGTGCAAATTATGGGCGTGGCGCGTGATCCGGGGTCTAAAGCCAAAATTGCCGTTCGTGCTAATGACAAAACGGTGGATCCGGTGGGCGCTTGCGTCGGATTACGCGGTATTCGCGTTCAGGCGGTAGTAACCGAATTGCAAGGTGAAAAAATTGATATTGTGCCATATTCCGAAGACAAGGCGCAATATATTGTCAGCGCTTTGGCACCGGCTGAAGTTACCAAAGTTGTGTTAGATGAAGAAAATAACCGCATTGAAGCGGTGGTCGCCGAAGACCAATTTTCATTGGCCATTGGTCGTCGCGGACAAAATGTTAAACTGGCTTCGCAACTTTTGGGTGCTGATATTGATGTTTTGACCGAAGAACAAGAGCAAGAACGTCGTTCAAATGAAAACAAGGTGCGCACACAACGCTTCATGGAAGCTTTGGATGTAGATGACATGATTGCGCATTTGTTGGTGGCAGAAGGCTTTTCAACCATTGATGAAGTGGCATTGGTGGATTTGAAAGAATTGGCTGAAATTGAAGGCTTTGACGAAGACATCGCCCAAGAGTTGCAAAATCGGGCCAAAGAATTTGTAGCTAAACGTAATGAAGAATTTGCCGCTAAGAGCAAAAAACTCAAAATTGATGCAAGTTTGCAAACCGTTCAAGGTTTGGATCAGGATATGATTTTGACGTTGGCGGAAAAAGGCGTAAAGAATATTGATGATTTGGCTGACTTGGCTGCTGATGAATTGATTGAAATGTTAGGCGAAAATACAATTTCCGAAACGGAAGCTAACGACATTATTATGCTGGCGCGCGAGCACTGGTTTAATGATGAAGATAAGGCCGAAAAATAGGAGAGACGCTGACGATGGCCAAAGAGTTGGATATCACCAGAAAATGTATATTAACCGGTCAAATTCTGCCTAAAGCGGAATTGCTTAGATTTGTGCTGTTGAAAGACGGTCATCTGGTGCCGGATTTTAATAAAAAATTGGAGGGACGCGGCATATACATTTCCAACTCTTTGCGCTTATTGCAAGGTTTGACGGTAAAAAGTCCGCTTAACAAAATTTTGCACACCAATGTGATAATAGATGCTGATTTGCCGCAAATGGTAGAGAAAATTTTGTATCACAGAGGATTAGAAGCCATCAATTTGGCGCGCAAAGCCGGCGATTTGGTATTAGGCTTTGAACAAGTCAAAGAGATGCTGAAAAAAGGCAAAGTAGCGTTTGTGATTGAAGCCAAAGATGCCGGTGGTGACGGTGGGCAAAAAATGACAGCGATGACGGCAGCAGCCGAAACAGAAAAATTCAATGTTTATGACATAGCAGCTTTAAGCAAAGCATTAGATCGGGAAAATACGGTTTACTTGGCGGTTAAAACAGGTAAAGCGGCACCGATGGTGCGTCAGGCAATGCTGCGATATCAAACATATATGAACGGATAACGGAGAAAAATAAACGATGACAGAAGAAAGCGTAAAAGGCAAATTAACATTATCTGGCAAAAAAACGCTTACCTTAAAAACCACAAGCCGTCCGGCGCCGTCTGATGGGCGTAAAATGGTGCAGGTTGAAGTGCGTAAAAAGCGCGTGATTACAACACCGCAAGCTACTGCTGCCAAGCCGAAAGAAATAGATGAGGTAACGGCGCAAAAATTAAAATTATTGGCAGAAGCCAAAGAGCATGATGCCAAACGCCGGCAAGAAGAAGAGGCTAAAGAGGCCTTGCGGTTGCAACAACAGGCTCAGCGTGAACAAGAAAAACAAACCGCCGTTGAAGTTGCCGCACAAAAGGCTGAAAAAGAAGAGCCAGAGACGGAAACAGAGGTTGTGGAGAGCAGTGCTTTGCAAAAGACTAAATCTGCCGCAGCTTTTAAGCCGGAAAAAACAGCTGTTAAAGCAGATTCTTCTGATAATTATCGTAATAAAAAAAGCAAAGATTATGATGATGACGATGATGATGAAAATGATTCTTATTATAAAAAAGGTAAAAAGTCGACATCTGAGGGTGAAAAACGTGTTTTAAGCAAGGAAGAAACTTTTGAACAGGAACGTAAGAAAATTCAAAAGCGTAGTTTTGAGCCGCAACGTCGTCCGAATAAGATTAATGTAAACAGCTATATGGTGGGCGGTGACGAAGAAGATGATGATTACGGCTGGGCACCGCATCGTAAGTTTAAGAAAAAACAGCCAAAGATTGAGCAACCGCAACAACCGCAAGAAAAGGTAATTAAGGAAGTGATTATTCCGGAGACAATTACAGTGCAAGAGTTGGCCAATCGTATGGCAGAAAAGAGTGCTGATGTGATTAAGCGCTTAATGTCCATGGGTGTGATGGCAACCATTAACCAAGCCATAGATGCCGATACCGCACAGATTATTGTAGAAGATATGGGGCATAAATTTAAGCGTGTGGCCGACAGTGATGTAGAAGAAGGGCTTGGCGGTATTGAAGATACTGAGGAAGATTTGTTGCCGCGTGCGCCGATTGTGACGGTTATGGGACACGTTGACCACGGTAAAACGTCACTTTTAGATGCTTTGCGTGAAACCAATGTGGCGGCCAAAGAAGCCGGTGGTATTACGCAACATATCGGTGCATACCAAATTACGGTGGCAAGCGGACAGAAAATTACATTTATTGATACACCGGGACACGAGGCATTTTCGGAAATGCGTGCTCGTGGTGCAAAGGTAACCGATATTGTGGTTTTAGTGGTGGCAGCCAATGACGGCGTTATGCCGCAAACCGTGGAAGCAATTCGTCACGCGCAAGCTGCCGAAGTGCCGATTGTGGTGGCAATTAACAAAATTGATTTGCCGGGGGCAGATCCGATGCATATTAAGACCGAATTGCTGCAATATGGCATTGGGGTTGAAGAAATGGGCGGTGAGTCTTTGTGTGCCGAAATTTCTGCCAAAAAACGTATCAATATTGATAAGTTGGTTGATGCAATTTTGTTACAAGCCGAAATGCTTGATTTGAAAGCCAATCCGAACCGTATGGCCGAAGGCACGGTGGTTGAGGCTAAAATGGAAAAAGGTCGCGGCTCGGTAGCTACTGTTTTGGTGCAGAAAGGCACACTTAAAATCGGTGATATTTTGATTGCCGGTAAAGAATGGGGACGTGTGCGTGCCATGTTTAACGAACACGGCAAGAAGGTGCAAGAAGCCGGCCCGGCTTGTCCGGTTGAGGTAATTGGCTTGCAGGGCACACCGATGGCCGGTGATAACTTTGTAGTGGCAAAAGATGAAACGCAGGCACGGGAAGTGACCGGTTATCGCATCAGAAAAGAACGTGATGCCAAATTAGTTAAGAGTGCTAAGTCTGCCATGGAACAAATGATGGATAAAATTAAATCAGGTGAATCCAAACATTTATCTGTTATTATTAAAGCAGATGTTCAAGGTTCTATTGAGGCATTGGAAGGATCACTCAATAAACTTTCCAATGACGAAGTAAATGTTCAAATTTTACATTCGGCAGTAGGTGGAATTTCGGAATCGGATATTACTTTGGCTAAGGCTTCAAATGCGTTTGTAATCGGCTTTAACGTGCGAGCCAACGCCCAAGCGCGAGATATGGCGCATCGTGACGGTATTGATATTCGTTATTATTCTATTATTTATGACGTGGTCAATGACGTGAAAAAGGCCTTGGAAGGTATGTTAACGCCGGAATTGCGCGAAAAGATTTTGGGTTATGCGCAGATTCGCAACGTGTTCAATATTACCGGTGTTGGTAAAGTGGCCGGTTGTATGGTTACCGAAGGCTTGGTTAAACGCGGTGCTAAAATCCGTTTGTTGCGTGATAACGTGGTGATTCATGATGGTAACTTAGGTCAGTTAAAGCGTTATAAAGATGACGTCAAAGAGGTTAAAGAAGGTTACGAATGCGGTATGAGTTTTGAAAACTATAATGATATTCAGGTTAATGATAACATTGAGTGTTATGAAGTTGAGGAAATCGCCAAAACGTTGTAGTGGCAGAGAGGAAGATAAAAATGGCACAGGAATTATCACAGAGACAGTTGCGGGTTGGGCAAGAGGTGCGCCGCGTGATTGCACAGGCAATAGAGCAGGGAGAAGTGCGTTCGCCGGAGTTGTCTGAGGCGTTTATTACGATTACACAGGTTGTTATGTCGCCGGACTTAAAATATGCCACGGTTTATTTAACCACGCTAAACGGTAGGAATATGGGGGTTGTTCTTGAACAATTAACGGCAGAAAAATGGCTGTTCAAAAAGCTCGTTGCCGATAAATTAAAATTGCGCTGGACGCCGGAAATTAACTTTCGCGTGGACGATACGTTTGATGAAGTGGAGCGTATTAACAAGCTGATGAATGATCCGAAAGTTAGAGCAGATTTAACCGAAGAATAAGATTTGTCGCTAATAAAGTTTTATTGCTTTTTGATTAGAACTCAAATATAATCAAAAAAAAGACAGATAGCAGATAAACAGCAGAAGCGTAACAGTGGAGACAGTAAGATGATAAAACAATGGTTATTTGGTGTTATTTTCAGCTGTTGGGTGTTATTTGGCATGTCGGCGCATGCGCAAATGGAGTGTGGTGAACGTATGCAAATAGAAATCAATAATAAAATATATTCGGTGGTTTTGGAAAATAATATGACGGCCGATGCTTTGCGTCAGCGTTTGCCGATGACACTGAATATGGAAGACCTGAACGGAAATGAAAAATTTACTTATTTGACCGAGCCGTTGCCGGAAATGCCTCAGCCAATGGATTTGTTGCAAGTAGGCGATGTGCTGTTGTGGGGAAATGATTGTTTGGTAATTTTTTATAATAATGCCAGCACAATTTATCAATATACGAAAATCGGTCATATTGAAAACGCCGAAGATTTGGCAATCACTTTAGGGCACGGCAGTGTTAATGCAACGTGGTTTTAAGTGTCTATAAAACACATAGTTTTGGAACGGGATTTATAAGATGACAATGTGGATAATCATTATGTGGGTAACAATGGCTTTTGTTATCACATCGCTGTTTTATTTAAGCTCAAGAGTGCCGAATTTGCTTGAAATCGGCAATATCGCCGAATGGGGCAAATTTAAGCAATTCTCATTGGGACTGTTGATAACGTTAGGGGTTACCGGAATCATCGCTGTTTGCATAAACTTTGTGAATGCCATAGTGTGTGTAATGTATTTAGCAATGATTTGGGCGGTCAGCGATTTGGCTTTTTGGTTATTAGAAAAATTAGGCCATATAACATTTGCTCATTATTATGCCGGCTGGACCGCATTGGTTATCACTTTAGCAGCGCTTTCTGCCGGTTGGTATTGGGATCATCATGTGTGGAAAACCGAATATACGTTGAAAACGGCTAAAAATGTTGAGCCATTGAAAATTATAATGTTTGCCGATTCGCATATGGGCACAACGTTTGATGCTGAAGGATTTGCCGCACATCTGAAGGTTATAGAGGCGCAAAATCCGGATTTAGTCATTGTGGCGGGAGACTATGTTGATGACGGCACAACAAAAGAGCAAATGACTAAGGCAACACAAGCACTGGGGCAGATGCAAACCAAATATGGCGTATATTTTGTGTTTGGCAATCATGACAGAGGATATTATGGTGCGGATTATCGCGGATTTAGTGCAGCGGAATTGATTGTGGAATTGGAAAAGAATGGGATTAAAGTTTTGCGTGACGAGGTGGCTTTGGTGGCAGACCAATTTTATATCATCGGGCGGCGTGATTATTCGGTGGAAAGGGAACGCCATGGCAAGCGCAAAAGTATGCAGGAACTGGTGCAAAATCTGGATCAAGGCAAATATATGATTGTGGCCGACCATCAGCCGGCAGACTATAAAAACCAAGCTGCTTCCGGTGTGGATCTGGTGCTTTCCGGTCATACGCACGGCGGGCAGTTGTTTCCGTTTAATCAGGTTGGTAAATGGATTGGTGCCAACGATTTGGTGTATGGTCATGAAAAGCGCCAAAATACCGATTTTATTGTAACGTCGGGCATTTCGGATTGGGCAATAAAGTTCAAAACCGGCACTAAATCGGAATATGTAGTAATCAATATTGAGAAAAAATAGCAAAAAACAATTTATCGGGCTTCATCTTTATTTTCAGCCAATAAATCAACAATAGACAACTCCAGTGAGTCGGCAATGGCATATAAAATGTTGATGGACACGTTAGTGCGGCCATTTTCAATTTCTGATAAATAAGCACGATCAATACCAACGGCCACAGCCAACTCTATTTGCGATAAGTGTTTAAACTTACGCAGTTTTTTGATGTTTATCCCTATATTTTTGAGTCGATTGCTCAAAATAAAATCCTTTTGCCTGCCTTAATTACATTTGATTATAATATATGTGCGCAAAAATGTGTTGACTATAATCAACAAAAATGATATACTTTGTCTAAAGGCAGGCTGGATGGTTTATTTTTTATAGGAGAGAAAACATGAACATCAATAAATATATAAAGGAGCGTCAGCAAGAAAATGACTTTAGAGCCACGCACGATGTATCGTCGGCGGTCAGTGTCAAAGCAAAGGGTAAAAAGGCCTATCTTGGTGCACGTTTAAAGCAAAAAAAATCGTATTGGCAACGACTGAAAGAAATAACTTTGTTTGACCTGAAAAATGCCAGAGATGTATTGACGGGTAAAAAGTCATTATTGCAAGCAATAAAAGACCGCAATAAGGTTGCGCATCAAGATTTAATGGATAATAACAAAATCTATCGGGATGCCGTCAGCACAATGCAAGGGATTAAAGACGCAATGAAGGCTGATGTAGATAAAAAAATTGCCTCCAATGCCGTCTTAACACGATTAAAAGATAATGTAAAAGCCGGAATAGCCGATACAGCTCAGAGTAATGAATTGCATCACAAATATGAGGTGTCAGAACCCGGCATACAGCCAAAGTCTTCATTTTGGAATAGGATTAAAAATGTTATAGCAGGCAAAAAATCTGTGTATGCAGAAGTGCGCGACAATGTGAAAGACGTGCGCAGAGCCGATACTGTAATTTATGGCACATACAGCGGGATTAGAAAAACTTTACATGAATTGCGCGTGGCTAAACCTGAGCAGTTTTCGGAAAAAGGACAACAAGGAGCGGAAAATGAAAATTTAGCGGCCAAAAGAGCGCATATTTTGGCTCTACGTAATGGGACAACACCGGAGAAACTTAGTTCAAACGGGGAAAGATTATCTTTTGATCAGACGCAAAAGCCGCAAGTGCAAACCCGTAGTGATGTTTATACGGCGCTTGAAGTTGTGGCTCGGATTTCGGCGCTTGAAAATGCAAGCGGTCTTGCCAATTCCGGCATATCTTATAATGGTATGGATAAAAGTGCCGGTTTAGCGATTATTCAGCAAGCATCACCCGAAGAAATTCGTCAAGCTGCATCACAAATTAAAGCAGATGCTATGCAGAAACCGCTTGGAAATGTCGATTTTAATTCGCAAACAATCGGGCAAGTTGATAAATTACAACAACAATATGCCCCGGATCAGGCTACGCCGAATAAGTATGCGACTTTGGATAACGGGCAGTTTAGTGTGGCAATGGGCACAGCCTATGAAAATTTGGTTTGGATGGAACACCATGGTGCTTCAAAAGAGGCTAAAGTTGAAGTATTGGGTGAAATTAAGCAGATTGTAGCTGAAGCGCAAAAACGCTGGCCAAATGCACAACCGGAAGCGCTTCGGGGCGATTACTTTAAGGATAACGATGTGGCAATGATGGAGCAACAACTGATGCCGTATATGCGTGAAGCGGCTAAAAATAATAGAGTGCTTGCTGCAGATGTATATAATTATGCAGCGTGGCGTCAGAATCAAAATGCAGAAATTTCAAAAGGAGGAGTTGGACCGGCGGTAAGCGAAATACCGTTTCAAAATGCGGCGCGTTATGGTACCAATAATGTTGAAAAGTCAGATCTGCCGGCAAATTGTTTTAAGAATGCGTATGAAAAGGGAAACAGCGTGATGAGTGCAACTCAGATGGCTCAGGCACGAGCAAAAATAGCCGAACTTCATATCAGATGAATTGGATTAGTCGTCGGTTCTCTCACGGCCACAAAAAAAAGCTCCCGTAAAGGGAGCTTTTTATTGGTGGCCAGAGACGGGATCGTTCTTGCATATGTTTGATTACAAACATATGCTTCGGTCACTCGTTTTGTAAATTCGCTTCGGTCGCTGTCGCATCCCTTGCTTATTAACAAAACTTCGCCTGTCGTCAAAAAATGAGCCACCGGCACATTTTTTTGCCTCCAGCCGCCTCCATCGTGTCGGCGTTTCTCTCCCGGCCACAAAAAAAACTCCCGTAAAGGGAGCTTGTTTTATTGGTGGCCAGAGACGGGATCGAACCGCCGACACGAGGATTTTCAGTCCTCTGCTCTACCAACTGAGCTATCTGGCCATCAGTTACGAAAAGTTTTATAATATGTTTTTTCGCAAATGTCTATAACTTTTTTTGCAAATTGTGTATTTTTTTGCTTTTACTGCATTTATTCCAATACAATTTTCATATTTACGCCATAGAATTTTAAAAGTTTACGCGCATATCCGTATTGAAGATAACGTCCTAATTCCAGACCTTCTATAATTTTTGCCGGAATACCGCTTTGTTTTTGGACTTGCGCCAGAAGAAGATGCTTTGCGCGTCTGAGGCGCCATAGTTCTTCACCTAATTGCCGGATTGATTCATTGTCCATCAAATATACATGATTATTCATCGTTATAAACTCCCTTTTTTGTTAATTTGCTGAGATCCTATGGTCAAGCCATAGGATGACAGTTTAAAAAACGCTTGCCATAGGATGACAGTTTTAAAAAGTGTGCGAAGTGACACTTTAAAATTTCAATAAAAAACCACCTTAAATCTCTTCAAGGTGGGGAGTTCACAACTGCTAGAAGTCAGTCTGACTTATTCAATATATTAGGTCAGCTCCCCTTAATGAGGAGTTTATTTTCTTCTAGAGGAGTTGTGACACTCCGCCGGCAATCTCTTGTCGGTAAAAAATATATTAAACTAATTATGCCCAAATGCAAGCAAAAAAAGACCACCCAAAAGGGTGGCTTTGTCGTATTTTACGAAATCATATTTATTGCTTTACATCGGCGTAAACACGCATAGATATGATTTTATCCGGATCGCTGACCATGCCGTTGGCACCGGTGCCGCGTTTAATTTTATCTACCGCATCCATGCCTTCAATAACCTGTCCCCAAACAGTGTATTGACCGTCTAAAAAGCCGGAATCATTAAAGCAGATGAAAAATTGGCTGTCAGCGGAATCCGGATTGGCGGCACGCGCCATAGAAACCGCACCGCGGCCATGGTGCTTGTTATTAAATTCGGCTTTGAGCTTTTGGCCGCTACCGCCGGTGCCGTTACCTTTCGGATCGCCGGTTTGCGCCATAAAGCCTTCAATCACGCGATGAAACTTTAAGCCGTCATAAAATCCTTGTCGCACCAGTTCTTTAATGCGTGCCACATGGTTTGGTGCCACATCAGGATACATTTCAATGATGACATTGCCATCTTTTAGTTGAAGAATCAGTGTGTTTTCCGGATCTTTAATTTCGGCGGATTGAGCATTTGCCGCGGCAAAAATGCCGGTCAACAGGGTTAATAACCATTTTTTCATTTTTTATTCTCCTTTGTCTTCGGTTGGCGAATTTTTAGATTGCATAAATTTTTCCAACCAATGAATATCATATTGACCGTCCAAATATTCCGGTTGCGAAATAATTTCCTGATGCAACGGAATGGTGGTCTGCACACCCATAATGACAAATTCTTCTAACGCACGACGCAGGCGCATCAAAGCGGCATTACGCGTGCCGGCATGCACAATCAACTTGGCAATCATGCTGTCATAAAACGGCGGAATTTGATAGCCGGAATAAATTTCCGAATCAACACGCACGCCCAGTCCGCCCGGCGCATGCCATTCTTCAATTTTTCCCGGACACGGCACAAAAGTCTGCGGATTTTCAGCATTAATACGACATTCAATGGCATGACCGCTGAACTGAATATCTTTTTGCGTATAACCCAGTTGCGCACCGGCGGCAATGCGAATTTGCTCTTTAACCAAATCTATGCCTGTAATCGCTTCCGTCACAGGGTGTTCCACTTGCAAACGTGTGTTCATTTCCATGAAATAGAATTTGCCGTTTTCATACAAAAACTCCAACGTGCCGGCGTTGCAATAGCCGATTTTGGCAATGGCTTTACGCACAATTTCACCGATTTCGCGACGCTGTTGTTCATTTAAGGCCGGAGAAGGGGATTCTTCAATCACTTTCTGGTTGTTGCGTTGAATAGAGCAATCTCGTTCGCCCAAATGCACCACATTGCCGTATTTGTCGGCCAGAACCTGCATTTCAATATGACGCGGGTGTTGCAAATATTTTTCCATATACACCACATCACTCGGAAACGCAGCTTTGGCTTCGGCTTTTGCCATGGTGTATGCTTCTTCAATATCATCATCGGAAAAAGCGATTTTCATGCCTTTGCCACCACCGCCGTCTTTAGCTTTTATGATAATCGGATAGCCGATTTTATTTGCCCACAGACGCGCATCTTCTACCGTTTCCAATGCCGGAGACCCCTCGGTAACCGGCAAACCGGCTTCAATGGCCGCTTTGCGTGCGGTAATTTTGTCGCCCATCAGGCGCATTTGTTCCACGGTTGGGCCGATAAATGTAATGCCGTGCTTTTCCACCATTTCGGCAAAGTCTGCATTTTCTGATAAAAAACCGTAGCCGGGATGAATGGCATCGGCACCGGTAATAATCGCTGCCGAAATAATCGCCGGTTTATTCAGATAAGAATCTGTTGAGCGAGCCGGTCCGATACAAACCGCTTCATCAGCCAAGCGCACATGCATGGCATTGGCATCTGCTTCAGAGTGCACCGCCACCGTTCTGATACCCATTTCACGGCAGGCGCGATGGATTCTTAAAGCAACTTCGCCACGGTTAGCGATTAAAATTTTTTCAAACATATTCAAATCCTTATTATTCAATAATGATTAACGGCGCACCGTATTCTACCGGATCTCCCGATTCTACTAAAATTTTACTGACACGACCGCCCTTGTGCGCCTTTACCGGATTGTAGGTTTTCATGGCTTCAATCAAGCATACCGTGTCACCGGCGGCAACCGAGTCACCAACTTTAACATAAGCAGGTGCATTTGGGTTGCTGGAAAGATAAACCACGCCCACCATCGGCGATTTGACGGCATTCGGACTGGCTGCAAAGTCAGGCTCTTCCGTTTCATTTTGTTCTTGTTCATTCACCGGAGCCGGTTGCGCGGCAAGGGGAGCGGGGACAACGGTCGGCGTATATGTTGTTGTCGGAATAACACCGGATTCACGCGTCAATGAAATTTTGCATGCATCATCCTCATATTTTAAGCCGGTCAGTTGATTTTTATCTAAAATTTCAGCCAATTTGCTGATTACTTTTGTATCTATCGGATTTGACATTGAAATAATATCCTTTCACAAATTTTTCCTGATTGTAACGTATAGTCTTTTTTTGCAAAAATACAACAAAAATGTGCAATTTTGCCCCAAAATTATGCAAAATCAGCCAATTTTTGATGATTTTTAATGATTTTCGCAATTTTTTAATAACTAATATTAAAATCCGCCTCAACAAGAAAAATTGCATTTCAAAACACACACGCTATAACAAGAAAAATTGCGATTAACGATATAGATACGAAGAAAGTCCTTTGACGTAGTGTAGAAAAACTACATAAGTCAAAGGACTTTCAAGTAGATATTCGCTAAGCGCGATTCCCTAGATTATTTCAAAATCTTGGATACAACGCCGGCACCAACAGTTCTACCACCTTCACGAATGGCGAAGCGCAAACCTTCGTCCATCGCAATCGGGTGCAACAATTGAACCGTAATCGTTACGTTATCGCCCGGCATAACCATTTCCGTGCCTTCCGGCAAAATAATTGTGCCGGTAATATCGGTCGTGCGGAAATAAA
>JAEEGL010869778.1_pt1 | contig 17345 bp, 13 predicted proteins | sample 9134231 | NCBI WGS metagenome assembly JAEEGL01 (sample SAMN16246548, study PRJNA631951) | gut metagenome | biome: gut microbiome; feature: rumen; material: fiber-attached | host: Bos | place: Iran: Karaj | collected 2018-10
GCAGCCACTCCTTCCCCTCCGGCGTAAATCCGCCGCAAAGAGCGGCATAAGCCATGGGATCGATGCTTCCGAAATGGTCGGCATCCCGCTGCCGCATAAAACATTCACGAAGTTCGCCGTCCGGAATAATCGCGATCGCGGAATTCACTCCTGTAAAGGAGAAGGTCTTGCCCAGCGAGATCACGCTCACCGCCTGTGAACCGGGCACGTCCATGGACAGTACGGAGAGCATCGGCACTGCCGGTTCTCCCATGGTGCTCCCCGCCTCGACATCTCCCGCACGGGGCGGATCCGTTCTCTCCCCATCCGGTCCCTTCTCCAGTACGACATCCGCAAAGATCTCATCCTGCAGCACAGCAACGTGATGCTTCGCCGCCAGTTCCAGGATTCTCCGGAGTTCGTCCTCCTTCAGTATCTTCCCTGTAGGATTGTTCGGATTGCTGAAAACAAGGAGCCGGCACTCCGGAAGCGAAAGTTTTGCCTCAAGATCCGCGAAATTAATCTCCGGCGCCGGCAGAAATACGTCCGGACTGTCCGGTTGGGAACCCGTTACCGCAGTTCCATCCGGATCCCCCGCAGATTCTCCGCAGTCTCTTCCGTGCGGCGCCTGCGCGGGATAAACCATCTCGGTAACAAGCGTCCTTCGCCCCAGCCGTTCCGCGGCCTGCCTGTAGCGGTTATATCCCGGCGCAACGATAATGATGGCCTCCCCCGGTTCCGTGAACAGGCGTATCGCCGTCGCCACGGAGAAAATCGTTCCCTGTACCGGGACAATCCACTCCGGAAGGATGTCCGTTCCCCTCACGTTCTTCACCCACCAGACCACATGATCCAGGTAATTGCCGTCCGCAACAGTGAATCCGAACAGTCCGTTGTCCGCCGCCCTCTTCACCGCATCAATCACGGAAGGCGCGGTCGGGAACTCGAACTCCGCCCCGGCGTAGCTTACGACGCCCGACTCATACACCGAGTCCGGGGTAAACAGCATACGTTTGATATTTCCGCAGTTTTCGCGGTTAACCCGCCTGTTAAACTCGTAATTCATCCTGATCTTTCTTCAATGCTTCCTTCATGTCCTTATAGATGGTGTACTTGGAAACACACAATTGTTCTGCCGCATATGGAACGCTTTTCTGCAGCCGGAAAAATCCCTTTCCGTCCAGCATGCGGATAAGCCGCAGCCGGTCCGCCTTCTTCAGTTTCTCCGGGGAACCGGCACCGACAGCCTTCAGGCAGCGCTCAAAAGTTTTCTCCGCCACGTCGTCCTTCGAGCTCGTGAGTTTATCGTAGAGATGGCCTTCATACTGCGTAAAGGCTGTAAGCATACTCTTCACGCTGTCCGCCAGTGTACAGTCATAGTTGATTCCAAGAACAAACTTCCTGTCCCCAAAGGGAACAAAATACGAGGAGGACTTAAGCTTCCTCCCGTCAGGCAGGATCACCAGCTGATTGACGGCATCGGTTCCCGAGAACGCGTCCTCAGGAACATCCACCGGGACTCCGAACACACCGATATGCGATCCTGCGCTGCGGCCGGTCACATGCCCGTTATAGATCTCGTGTGTCAGCACATAACTTGAGTGCTCTCCGCTCCCGTCGCTGTTCTCCGGGATGACCTCCTGGACGACGGTCTCACAGCTCTCGCCGAACATCAGGGCTATACCCGCCGCCGTCCGGTTAAGGAAGTCATAGAACTGGTCAAAACTCAGCCCTCCCGGCTCCTCCTTTATCCGGTCCTCACAGCCGCCGGAGCCGGCCGCACTTCCGGCATCTCTTCCTGCGGCCTCCCGCGTTTTCTTTTCCGCCATGCTGTCCCCCTCTGTGCACTCCTGTCTGCTCCCGCCGCAGTTCGCGTCACCGTGCAGCACCTTCCGGACTGATGTTTATTCCGCAAGCTCCGCGTGATGGCATGCGGCCAGATGCCCGCCGCCATAGTCCTTCATCACCGGCGTTTCATTCCTGCACTCATCCGTCGCATGCGGGCAGCGGCTCGCGAAACGGCAGCCCTTTACCTCCCCTATGGGACTGATTACCTCACCTTCCATCGGAATCCTGAGGTGGCTCTTCTCGTAGTCCGGATTGGGCACGGGAACCGCGGAGAGGAGTCCCTTTGTATAGGGATGTATGGGATGCATGAAGACCTCCTCATTATTCCCGTACTCCACAATCTTTCCCGTGTACATTACCGCCACCCGGTCGGAGATATGGCAGACCATGGACAGGTCGTGCGCGATGAAGAGGTAGGTCAGATCCAGCTCCTCCTGGAAACGGATCAGCATGTTGACAATCTGCGCCTGGATGGAGACGTCAAGCGCTGAGATCGGCTCATCACACACGATAAATTCCGGATCCATGGCCAGTGCCCGGGCGATGCCGATGCGCTGCCTCTGCCCTCCGGAAAACTCATGAGGGAAGCGGTTCAGATGATCCGTGGACAGCCCGACCATCCCGAGAAGCTCCGCGATGCGCTGTTTCCTCTCCTCTTTTCCCTTATACAGGCCATGGATGTTCATTCCCTCGCTGATGATTTCCCGCACAGTAAAGAAGGGGTTCAGCGACGCATAGGGATCCTGGAAGATAATCTGCATTTTCCGGGTAAGCTCCCTGGACTCCCTGCCCCTTAGAGAAAAGATATCTTCCCCTCCGTAGAGAACCTTTCCGCCGTCCGGCTCGTAGATGCGCATCAGCGTGCGGCCGACAGTAGTTTTACCGCAGCCGGATTCGCCGACAAGGCCAAGCGTCTCGCCCTTCCGGATATGAAAACTTACGTCATCCACCGCTTTGAGCAGCTTCCCGCCGCCGACGGGGAAATACTTCTTCAGTCCATCGACCTCTACCAGGTTGTTCTGTGTTCCGCTCATCATTCTCTCTGATTTCTCTTAAGCCATCGGTTCCGGTATATTGTCCCTCGGCGGTTCGACATGCGGTGCATTCTCATCAAGCAGCCAGCACCGCGCGTAGTGCGGCGATCCTCCCTCCGAGCCGTCCATCTGGGGAATTAGTGTCTTCTCCGGATCTTCCTTCATGCAGGCACCCATGCAGTAAGCACAGCGGCCGGCAAAAGCACAGCCTTCGGGAGGAGCAAAGAGGTCCGGCGGTGCGCCGGGGATGGAGTAGAGCTCGATCTTCTTTGTCTTGCTCATGTCGGGCATTGCTCCGAGCAGGCCCCAGGTGTAGGGATGCTTCGGATTGTAGAACACCTCTCTGGCCTCTCCTTCTTCAACAATCTTGCCTGCGTACATCACGGCGATACGGTCTGCCATCCTGGCGACTACACCCAGATCATGGGTGACGATGATGATTGCCATGCCGTTCCGGGTCTTCCAGTCGTTAAGAATATCCAGAATCTGCGCCTGCATGGTCACGTCCAGTGCTGTCGTCGGCTCATCCGCGAAGAGAATAGCCGGATCGGAGGACACCGCCATCGCGATCATGACGCGCTGTCTCTGGCCTCCGGAAAGCGTGTGAGGGTAACGGGCGTAGATTTTCTCCGGGTTCGGGAGCCCTGTCCGGCCGAGCATGTCAACAGCCCTGGACTTCGCCTCTGCCCGGGAGATCTTCTGATGCCGGAGAATCCCCTCCACGAGCTGCTTTCCCACACGCATGGTGGGATTCAGGCTTGTCATGGAGTCCTGGAAGATCATCGAAAAAGTATTTCCCCGGTACTTCTCCATTTCCTTGTCGGTCTTCTTCAGAAGATCGCTGCCCTCATAGAGGATCTCGCCTCTCTTTACGAATGAGGGCGGGGAGGGAAGAAGCCGCATGATGGTCTGCATGCTGACGGACTTCCCGCAGCCGGACTCGCCCACAATGGCCAGGGTCTCGCCCTTGTCGAGATGGAATGACACCCCGCGTACCGCCTGCACTTCACCAGCATAGGTCGAAAAGGAGACCGCGAGGTCCTTTACTTCCAGAAGATGTCTTGACGTATTCGTTTCCATTTCCATACTTTCCTGTAATCCGACCGGTCCGGAACAGCCAGCGCGGACCGCATCGGTTCTTCCCCTTCACGCCGCGCTGGTTTCTTAGCGGTTCTCAGTTCTCCAGCTTCGGGTCCAGCGCATCCCTGAGGCAGTTGCCGAAGATGTACATGATCAGCACCGTCACCGAGATCACGACTCCGGGGATCAGCAGCTGATAGGGATAGATCCGGTACATCACCGCGCCGGTCTGGGAGAGCTGCCCCCAGGATGTCATAGGGGACTGCACGCCCATGCCGATGAAGCTGAGGTAAGCCTCATAGAAAATCGCCTGCGGAATGGCGTTGAAGACTCCGATCACCAGCTGTCCCATGACGTTGGGAAGGATGCTGCGGAAGATGACATGTGCCGGTTTTGCGCCGAGGGTCTGGGCGACAAGGACGAACTCGCGGTTCTTGAACTGCAGAACCCGTCCGCGGACATTCCTCGCGGCACCCATCCACCCGGTAAGGGCAAGCGCAAGAATAATGGTTCCGGGGCCTCCTCCCATAAGCAGCATCAGCATGGTAATGATGACCAGTGAAGGAATGCAGACACCGATATCGATGATCCGCATGATCAGCATATCCACCCATCCGCCGAAGTATCCGGCAATGCCGCCGAGAGTGATGCCAATAAGCTCCGGAACGATCGCGCCGAAGAGACCGATTAAGAGCGAGACGCGGCCGCCGACCCAGATCCTCGTCCACAGATCACGGCCGACCTGGTCCGTTCCGAAGAGATGCTCCGCGCCGGGAGACCGGTTGGCTTCCAGAAGGTTGGTGGTCTCATAGCTGTACTTCGAGAACATCGGCGCAAACGCCGACATCAGCACAACAGCCAGGATATAGATAAGGCAGAAAACGACTACCCTGTTGCTTTTCAGTTTGCGGAAGACATTGGACCAGTAGCTGATGCTCGGCCTTGTGATCATCTCCACGTCACGCGTGTCCGTGACAAAAGCAAAATCGGCTTTCGTAAGTTTTACAGCATTGCCCATAAGTTTTTACTCCGCTACACGTATCCGGGGATCGATGAGACCGTAAAGAAGGTCGACGAGGAAATTGGCCGCCACAACGAAAATACCGAGAAATACGGTGAGTCCCAGCGTCATGGTATAGTCCAGGCTCTGGATCGAGGTCACGAAATACGCGCCGAGTCCCGGGATGGAGAAGATCTGCTCTACGACAAAACTTCCCATGAGAAGCGAGACGATTTCCATGCCCATCATCGGAATCATGGGGATAATCGCGTTGCGGATCTGGTGGCTCCAGACAATCTGGAACTTGTTCAGTCCCTTGGCCTTGGCTGTCCGCATGTAGTCCTCGTTCAGGATCTCCAGCATGAGCGTCCGCATGGTGCGGCTCTTGCCCGCGATCAGGGAGAAGGAGAGCGTAAGCGTCGGAAGAATTGTACTGCGGAAGCTCTCCCAGAGCGCGACGGGAAACAGCTTCAGCTTCACTGCAAAAATCAGCTGAAGAACTGTCGCGATGATAAAGACCGGCACCGAGACGCCGACAGCCGAGAGGGCAACCAGAACGTAATCCACCGGTTTTCCCCGCCTTCTTGCCGAGATGATCCCGAAGAGAATGCCGATCGGAAACGAGAATATATAGGCCTGCATGCCGAGCTGGCAGGAAATCGGGAATTTGGTCGCGATCATTTTGTTCACTGTCTGACCGGTGTACTGGATGGAGTACCCGAAATCACCGTGCAGGAGGTTTTTCATGTAGATGAGATACTGCTGCCAGAGCGGCTTGTCCAGGCCGTAATAGTGCAGCATGCGGTTCATCGTCTCCTGGGAGAGAAGGCGCTGGCTGTTTAAGGCCACGGGATTTCCGGGCAGCATGTGCACCAGGAAAAAGCTCGCCGTGGCAATCATCCAGATAGTGAATACCGAAATAAAGAAGCGTCGCAGAATGTATTTTTTCATTGGTGTTCCCGTCAGACGGTGAAACGGAGCAGCCGTATAGAGTACGGCTGCTCCGCGCAGCGTCAGTTTATTCTTTCCTGAGAACAGCTCTTAGTCATCGATCTCAACATAGTTCAGCATATAGCCGGTATTCTGGGAGACCATGTAATTCTTCACGCGGGGGCTGACAGCCGTACTGTTGGTGATATCGTAGAGCGGAACGAGAGAATTCTCGTTAAGGAACGCCTCCTCCGCCTCGGAAACAGCCTTGTAGTACTCGGCGGTGCCGAACTCATAGTTTTTGATCTCGCCGAACTTCGCGAAGACGTTCTCATCCCAGTTGGTGCTGTGGAAAGAAAACTCACCGTTGGGCTGGAAGTAGCTCATCTCCTCGGTGCCCAGAAGCGTGCTGCTGCCGGAGATCTGGAAGATGTCATACTGGCCGCCGTAGAGGGAACCGATGGCGGTGCCGATGGTCTGCTGCTGGAACTGGATGGAGGTGATGCCCAGCACCTGCTTCCAGGTGTCGACGATGGTCTCGCCGAGGAGCTTCATCTTGTCATCCTCATAGGTAAGATAGAGCATCTCGGGCAGCTCGGAGACATCGCTGTAGCCAAGCTCCTCAAGCGCGAGATTCAGATATTCCACTGCCTTCTCCCTGTCGCCTTCCACAGGGACGATGCTCTCCAGCGGATACTCCTCAACATACTTGCCTGTCGCCGTCGCATAGTTGCCGTAGACAACGCGGTTCGTGCCGATATAGTTAGGATCCAGGGCAGGGCCGATCAGGCTGCGGTCCAGGGCATAGACCAGCGCGAGACGGAAGTTGTCGTTGTCGAGAACCTTTGTCACCTCGTCAGAGCTCATGCCCTGCTCACGGATCCAGACATAGTACTGTCCGCCGGAGGCAAATGTGGTGACATAATCCTGAAGCTGAGGAATGTAGTTGGCATCAACCTCGGGGTAGATATCCGCCTGGCCGTTCTCAAACATGGAGGCGGCGGTGCTGGCCGTGGAAACCTTCTGGATGAAGACGTTGTCCACCGGGAACTCGTTCTCCGCGTTCCACCAGTCGTCGCGCTTCTTTAAGGTCAGGGAGACGTCGGGCTGCAGATCGACAACGCTGTAAGCACCGGAGCAGAGGATGCTTTCCGGTGAGGAACCGAGCTCCTGGCCCCACTTCTCGACGAATTCCTTCTTGATGGGGAAGATCGGATCGCCGGTCAGCCTGCGGATAACAGAGCCGTCGGGCTGGTCAATCGAAATGGAGAAGCTGTGATCGTCAATCAGCTTCACTCCGACATCAGACCACTCACATTCGCCGGCCAGATATTTGTCGGCATTGCTGATCCAGTTGAAATACTGCTGGGAAGCGCAGCCATTCTCCGGATTCAAGGAATACTCAAGATAATAGACAAAGTCGCCGGCGACAATGTCGCTGCCGTCCTCATACTTAGCCTCACGGAGATTGAAGGTGTAGGTCAGGCCGTCGTCGGATACGGTGTAGTCCGTGCACAGATCGTTCTCGATCTCGTCTCCGTAGTAGCGGAACAGCGAGCTCATGATGAGGTAGTAGTCGCTGAAATCACTGGTGGACTGGGACTGGAACACATTCAGGGTGACACAGGGGTTGTACAGGATGGTGACCGACGTCTCCTTGTCCGCCGTTTCCGCGGCCGGCTCTGCTGCTTCATCTGTACCGGACGCTTCCGGAGCGGCAGCTGTGCTCTCCGCCGCAGCCGGTGAAGAGGCGGTTTCCGATGACGTGGTGTAGGTGCCGCAGCCAGCAAGCAAGCTGATTGCAAGCGCGGCAGTCATAATACCGGCAAAGATCTTCTTTTTCACGTTGCTCCTCCATTAAACTGCAAATCAGTTAACGTATTCCGGCGCACTTGTGCCGAAAGGAAAGCGCCCGGCTTTATCGCTTAGGCGCTTTGCTTGGGTAAAGTATATCATCCGCTAACGTTTTGTCAACGTTTTGTTTACATTTAGTTGATTCCCGATCTCCGGTGCTGCCGGTTTCCGAAAAGACGTGCCCCCGGGCAGCTTCCGCCGGCAGCTTACCTCACCCGGCGTCCTCCCTTGAAAACCATCACCGGTTTCCTTGTCATCACCTCAATGTTATTGTCCGGATCCCCGTCAATGACCACCAGGTCGGCGATCTTTCCCGCAGCAACCGTGCCGAAATCCTTCTCCCGGAATACTGCTCTTGCGCTGTTAACCGTTGCCTGCTCCAGAATCTGCCGGTTGGAGAAGCCCACCTGCCTCCTGGCGAGAAATTCCAGGCCCGGCTCCCGGAGAAAAGATCTGCGGCTGGTATCGGTTCCCCAGCCCAGAAGCACACCCGCGCCGGCGGCCTCCACCAGTCCGGACGCCGCGCTGTAGCATGCTTCGATCTTCTCCGTCATGTAGTTTCTCTCCCCGGTCGCTGCGAATTCATTGTGCATTCCGACCACCGGATTAAGTGTGGGGATCAGCACAGTCTTCCCTCCGCGGGCAAGGATCCGTTCTATGCAGTCCGCTGTCGTAAAGGAAGCGTGCTCGACAGTTCTCACGCCGACTTCGGCACACATCAGGATGCCTGCTGTTCCATGGCAATGGACGCCGACGTAGATCCCTGCCTCGTCGGCAGCGTCCTGCAGCGCCTGCAGCTCAGGCTTCGTGGCGATAAGCTGTCCGGGGATTCCGGTGCGGTTGGCCACCGACCCGGTCGCCATATACTTCAGGAAATCCACACCCCGCGCAGCCTCGTCCCTGCCCGCCGAGAAGACCTCCTGAGGCGTATTCACCTCGTAATATAAGCCGGGGAAGGTATCGTTGCCCCTGGCGCAGGGGGAGATGCATTTCCCCGCGGTGATGATCCTCGGGCCTTCAAGCCTGCCATCCTCAATCGCATCTCTTAATGCGACACCGATATAATGAGGATTTCCGCAGTCGCGGATTGTCGTAAACCCATAATCCAGGAAGGTATTGGCGTAAGCCACTGCATTGACCGTGCTCTCCGCCGCCCCGTCCGCCGCAAGCCGGTAGAAGTCGTCGACAAGGAAATAGAGATGCATATGCAGATCAAACAGGCCCGGAAGGACAGTTCGTCCTTCCAGGTCTGTTTCTTTCTCCCGGGGCTTTGCCGGAATACGGCCGGGGACGTCAACAGCTTCGATTCGTCCCTCTTCCTCCCCGATCCTGAGGTCAGCCGCCGGGCCGTTGAACCCCTCGGTCAGATAAGAAATCAGATGAGCATTTCTAAGAATCATTTCCGCTCCCTTTCCGCATCCGCAATGAACTCCCGCACATCAGAGAGGAAAGCTTTCTTTCCCTCCGGCGAGCTGTAAACTCCGTGTCCTCCGGCATATTCGCGTACCGTCACCCTGCGCATCGGAAGATTGCCGTGCATAAGCTGGAATCTGGTATTGCCGGCATGGGTGCAAAGGTCATAAAGCCCGCTGGCAAAGAGTACGCGCATTTCCGGGTTCTCGTTCATGGCATCCGAGAGACATTCCAGATGCGTCCTTCGCCCGGAGGGAAGATCCTCCGTCGCGAAATTCCACAGCGGATAGCAGGTCAGATTGCCGGTGTAATACAGCCGGGCATTGTCTGTTCCCTGAAGGGAACGGACAGCTGTGTTCATCAGTTTTAACGGTATGTTCTCTCCCCCGCCGATGGCATTGTACGCACCGGTAAGCGGAGATGTCTTCCTGGTGTCATAGAGATCGCAGCGGAGCCCCTCAGGTGCGCACACCCCGGTCAGGAAATCCTCTTCCGAGGCAAGCTTCATCGCGTGGGAGAGCCAGTAATCCGCAGGCAGCCCGGTAAAATACTCCAGCCGGGCGGCGAGTTCATTTCTCTCCTCCTCCGGCAATGAGGCCCCGGCGAACCAGGCAGGCGTCATTTCCTTTCTCACGAACTCCCATGCCTCGTCAATAAACGTCTGCTGCGTATCCGTGTCAAAACTTCCGCTGTGATGATAATAATGGGTCGCAGCCATGGCCGGCATCGCCGCGGCCGTAAGCTCCAGTCCCGGCTCCAGCAGCCCGCCGCCGGCGGATTTGCCGTCGGGGCGCATGGAGGTCGCATTCCCCACAAGGATCACCCCTGCCGGCGGAAGTCCCGGCACCATGCGGCTCTCGGAGAAGGGGCTCCTTCCCAGCTCGGCAACCACACGGCAGGCCCGGACGGTCCCGTAGCTCTCTCCGCAGAGGTACACCGGGGAGAAGAGGCGGCCATGATCCGAAAGCCACTTCATAATGCAGAACGCATAAGCCCTCGCATCGCCGTCCACACTGTAATACTTCGCCGCCTTGTCCTTCTTTAACAGGCGCGACCAGCCGACGCCGGCCTGATCGATATAGACCAGGTCGACGGCATCGAGAATACAGTCCGGATCAAAAATCGCCTCTTTTCCGCCGTTTCCCGTCCCAGAGGTGCCGGTCATGATCAAAGGCCCGAAACACTCCAGCTGCAGCGCCGCGCTGGAGGAGCCCGGTCCGCCGTTCCAGAGGAACATCACCGGCCTGCGGTTCACGGCACAGTCAGGACCCGAAACCGGAAGCTCCGCATCCGGCGCGTCGGTGCGCAGATAGGCCTGCACGAAAAGGGAGGCCTCCGGCTCTCCGTTTTCATCATAGAACACGCAGTCCTCCGAAACCGCTCTTACCCGTATAATTCCTCCCGCCAGCGGGAGATCAAATTCCCGCTCAAAATGACCGGGTGCAAACACTTCCGTGCTGTATTGCTCCGTGATGTTCAGCTGTTCCATTCTTCTGCCTCTTTCGCGGTGTACACCCTTTTCCCGTCTACCCATGCTCCCAGACAGGCCGAGGTATTTTCCAGAGGATCTCCGGTCCAGACTGCGAAATCTGCGTCCTTTCCCTGCTCCAGGGATCCTGTCCTGTCCCCGATATTAAGCATCCTCGCCGCCTCTATCGTAATTGCGCGGTACGCCGCCTTCCGGGAGAGACCGTACGCCGTCTGAAGGCCGGCAAACATCGGGAGCCTTGCCGTATTGGTCACCGCATCTGCCGTAAGCGCCAGGGGGCATCCCCATTGCTCCAGCATCCCGGCGGTCCTGAGATCAAGATTTACGGTATTTACCACCGTCGTCTGCATTGGCCCGAAGGGAACTCCGCACAGCACCGTCTTCGGGCGGTGCCTTTTCATGAATTCCGGCAGAAGGAAGGCCTCCTGCGCCCCGTCAAGGATATAGTCAAGGCCGAACTCCTCCGCAAGTTCCACCGCCAGGACAATATCCTGTGCGGTTTCCGCATATATTCTGGCGGTCATCTTCCCCGCCGCCACGGGGACGAGTCCCTTCGCAGCAGATGGAGCGGCTTTCCATTCCGCACTCTCTTTGTCCTTTCCCACAAGCGCAGAAGCCTCCCGAAGGACATCCCTCAGCATCTTCATCATTCCCATGCGGGTCCTTGGCGGCTTTTTCTCGTCCCTGGCAGTTGCGAGAGCCATGGCGCCGACCGTGAAGTTCATCTGCTCCGTCCCCGCAAGGATCATTTCTCCGGCGGTTTCCGCAGTCCTAAGCTTGATTACCGTTCCCCGGCCGTCCACAAGATTTCCGTGTCCCGCCGCGGCATAAACCGCCGTGATTCCGAAGCGTCCCGCCGCATCGAGCGCCTTGTCCCGGGGATTCACCGCGTCCGCCGCTCTCATTTCCGGCGAAATCATCTCCGCGGAATCCATCCCGTCCCAGGTTTCGCTGTAGTAGTTAAATGGCTCCTTGTTGATGCCAAGATGGGAAGAAGCGTCGATAATACCGGGAAATATGACCGCATCACCGTAATCCGCGACCGGAATTCCGGCGTCCGCTCCCAGGGAAGCCGTCACCGCCTCAATTCTTCCGTCCCGGATCACCAGATATCCATTCTCCAAAACATCTGAGGCAACCGGGATGATCCTGGCTGCTTTTACCGCGAACAGGGGACCGGAACCCGCAATCCTGCAATCGCTCATACTCTCCGCACTCCTCCCTTATCCAGAAGGCCGCCGTATAAGACACCGTCGATCACCGTAGTCACGCATCTTGACGTGTTCATTAAGGGATGACCGGTAAACACCGCTATGTCCGCATCCATCCCGGCAGCGAGCGACCCCATCCTGTTCTCCAGCTTCAGCGTTTTTGCCGCCTCGATGGTGATCCCCCGCATGCCGGCTTCCGGACTTAATCCCTGGGACACGCAGGTCCCTGCCGCTGCCGGAAGGAAGGCCGTGGACCAGCTGTCGTCCATAATGAGCGCCATGTCCGTGATCCCCGCCTTCTCGAGGCATCCGGGATTTGCCGGATCCTGATCCTCCATCTCGTTCTTTAACGGGTTGATCAGCAGCGGTCCTACATTGCAGCGCACATGATGTTCCAGAAGGAATTCCGCGATATAGCGGCCGCCTGTGCAGTGCTCCACCGTGTAATCCAGGCCGAATTCCTCGGAAAAGCGCACTGCCTGGGCGATGTCGACCGGTTTGTGCGCGTGTATCCGCACTCTTCTTTTCCCGGCAATGGCATCCGCCACCGGCTCAAGCCTTAAATCCAGAGCCTCCAGTTCGTTCTTCTCCCGCTTCTCCAGGTATTTTCGCGCCTCCGCAAAAGTTTTCCGCGCAAGGGCCATATTTGCCATGCGCGTTACCGGCGTCCGCCCTTTCATGCCATAGGACATCTTCGGATTGTCCCCAAGCGCCATCTTAAGGGGCTGCACTTCCGGAATCGCAATGTCTTCCACCGTGCGTCCGGGCTTCAGCTTCACCGCAAGTCCGGTGCCCCCGATGACATTAGCCGAGCCCGGAAGAGTGCAGTGCACGGTAAATCCGGCATTTCTTATGAATTCGATGTCCCTGTTCTCCGGTGCCATGATGTCGTAAATCCGCACATCCGGTGTCATGGGGTCCGAGGTCTCGTTGACTTCGTCCATAGCCAGATGTCCATGGCACTCAATAAGCCCCGGGGTTACATAATATGCGGAGGCATCAATAATCTCCGCGTGATCGGGAATCTCAAAACCGGTCCCCGCCGCTGTTATTTTTTCTCCGGAAACGAGCACTATCCCGTTCCGGCCAAAACTCCCATCCGGCCTCAGGTAATGTCCGCAGAGGAATGCCTTAAGCTGTTCCATGATTTCTTACCGCTCTTTTATCTGCCGATTCCTGCGCGCTTCCCGATTATCTTCAGATGCCTGCGCGCTTCTCGATCCTGCCGTCCTGAAGCACAAGCTTCACATGCTCCGCGTCAGTGAGGCACCAGATATCATCCATCGGGTTGCCGTCCACGATGACGATATCCGCCGCCTTACCGGCTTCCAGGGATCCGATGCTGCTCTCCTTCCGCATGACTTTCGCCGCGTTGATGGTCCCTGCCTTGATCGACTCCATATTGGTCATCCCTGCCCTGATCATCGCCTCGAACTCGCGCCCGTTCCTGCTGTAGGGCGTATTCGGGGAATTGGAGAAGTCCGTGCCGAGCGCGATGGTGATCCCGGCTTCCCTCGCCATTGCGATGGTCTTCCGGTTGTAGTCGGCGCAGAGCCTGCCCTTGGCCATAAGCCAGTCCGGAAGCCCGGTCATATTCGCAATGCCGAGCGAAACCGTGAGCGTCGTGACGAGGGGGACGTTCTTCTCTGCCATGAGTTTTATCTCCCGCTCCGTCAGCATGACGCCGTGCTCAATGCACTCGACACCGTTCAGCATGGCCTGGTACGCGCCTTCGTACCCGGTGCAATGGGCGGTGACATATGTGTGATGGCGGTGGGCTTCGTCCACCATCGCCCGGATTTCCGCGGGGGAGAACTGCACGTCGTCCAGCCTGTCCGTGGGGGACGAAACTCCGCCCGTCGCGCAGATCTTGATAAACTCCGCGCCCATGCGGAACTGTTCCCGAACCGCGCGCACACAGTCGTCCACGCCGTCACAGAGCCGGGAGAGATGATCCGCGCGGTTGAATTCCTCCGGTGTCATATCGGGCCGCATATCCACGTGGCCTGAGGTGCAGCTCAGCACTTTTCCGCCGGGCATGATCTTCGGCCCGCGAATAGCCCCGCGCCTTACTCCGCGGGCGAGGTAGAATCCGGATTCGCTCATGTCCCGGATTCCGGTGAATCCCGCATCCAGAAGAATTCCCACCTGCCTGACCGCGCCGATGAGCTGGTCGCCGAAAAGCTTTCCGTCCGCATAGCTTCCGGCGTCCTCATCTCCGCAAAGATGTGCGTGAACATCGATAAAGCCGGGCAGGATGGTTCCCTCTCCCGCCTCGATCACCTCAATGTCTCCCGATGACGCTCCCGCCGGACACCTCTCAGCCGGGCCGGCATAGATGATTTTGCCATCCTCTGCAAGTACCGCTCCCTTTTCCACGGGCTCCTCGCCCACCGCATCGATCACTCTTCCAAGAAGCAGGGTTCTGCTCATGCTGTCCTTCCTTTCCGTCTTTCCTTTTTTTGTTTATTCTTCCTGTCATGGCGTCCTTACGCCCTCTGCTTCCTCCGCCTTCCGGCGGGACGCCGCGCATATCCTCCGGGAGTTTATTCCTCTCCGTTGAGGAAACCGCGCATATCCTTAAGAAGCTCTCGCGCGCAGTCGTCGGAGAGATAGATCATGTGGCCCGAGGGATAATACTTCGCCTTCACCCGGTCCGCCGGATAATGATTGTGAGACTGGACGTAGCGCACATAGCCCCAGGTCGTGAGAAGATCATAAATACCGGCGGCAAAGAACACCCTCATGTCTTTGTTCCGCTGCATTGCAGCCTCCATCGCCCGAAGCGGATTCACCTTCGTCCGGAATTCCCAGCCGGCGAATTCCATGGTCTGTACACGGTACTCCTCCTCCGCCTCAATGCCAAGCGCAGGCTTTATCCTGTTATAATACGCGGAAAGCATGGCCGGGAAGGAGACGCAGCTGTCCATTCCGTCGTTGGCCATCTGCTCCTCCAGCACCGGAGGCACGTCGTACTGCGCGAACCGGGTATCATAGTTGCTCACGAAGAAGCCCTCCCTGTCATAGAGGTACTTCTTGTAGCTGAAGGAGTCGATCTCCAGGTCGTGCCGGAGAAGATACTCCACATCGACGCCGGTGAAATACCGCACCCTTTCGGCAATCTCCCGCCGCTCCTCATCGGAGAGAAAACTGCCGTAGAGCCTTGCCCTCGCGTAGTCGTTCCAGGCAAACTCCATCGCCTCACTGACAAAATCCGCCAGGGACTCGGATACTTCGCCGGGGTGATGGAAGCGATAGGTCGCCGCCAACGTGGGAAGCGTGAGCACCGCCCGGAAGATCTGATACTGCTCCTGGCCGTGATCCATGGCAGAGCCGATCATGATAAGTCCGGAGACGTGGATCCCGGGCTCCCCTTTGGGATTGCTGTAAAGGTAATCCGCAGTCAGGGCACTCCTCGTCGTACCATAGCTCTCCCCGCAAAGATAGACGGGTGAGCCGTAGCGGCCGTGCACCGCAAGCCACCGGCTGATCAGCTGAGCGGCTGCAATGCAGTCATTCTCTGTTCCGCTGAATTCCGCCTTCTTCGCCTCATCGAAGATCCTTCCGTAACCGGTTCCTACAGGATCGATACACACGATATCCGCAATATCCAGGAGACACTCCGCATTCGCAGCGGTTTTGTACGGCCCGGCGACGGAGATCTTCCTTGCCTCTCTGCCTGCCTCAAGATCCCCGCTGTCTCCCATGAAGGCCCTCTCCGGTGCCAGCAGCGCGGCATGAAGCGGAAGTGATGAGCATCCCGGTCCGCCGTTATAGGCGAAAATCACCGGCCTGTTCCTGCTCTCACGGCTCAGCGAAGCCCCGTCCGCGGAACTGTCCGCATCCCGCCGCTGCAGCTCCTCCGTATTCGTCCCGTCCTCATCTCTCAGATAAGCGAAGGTCCATGCTGACGCAGTCTTCGCCCCGGTAAGATCGTCCATGAACAGATGCTCTTCGGTACAGGTGCGGTAAAAAACCTGTTCTCCGCGGATCATCGCCACGCCCTTCGCCGAGTAGCTTCTTCCCGTACTGATCATCTGGTCTCTTCCTCCTTTATCAACGGAGCATCTGCTCCACCTGTTCTCTGTTCTTTAAGGCGGTCGCCGCGCCGACTGCCGTGGTGCAGATCGCGCCGCAGGCATTGCCGAAGCGGAGCGCAAATTCGTCGGAGATTCCGCCGTTTCCCGATCCGGTGCGGCACCCGTTCTGCCCCGGCACCCCGAAAGACGGATCCCCCAGCTTCGCCGCCGCGAAGCCCGCGAGGAAATTGTCCCCCGCTCCGGTGGCGTCCACAGCCCTGATATCCATCGCGTCCAGCCGGATCGTCTCCCTTTCGTTCATGAAGAGACAGCCCTTCGCGCCCAGCTTGATGATCACGTTCTTCACGCCGTAATCCAGGAAGACCCCGGCCATCTCCTCCGGCGTCAATTCGCCGCCGCACCCGATCCCTCTCCCCTCCGGCGAGGTGTAATACCTCGCCTCATCCTCATTGGGGAAAATGTAGTCGATGAGCGGAAGGATATCCTTTATATCCTCCAGCGTGAGCCGGCGGAAATTGGGCAGCTTCGTGTCGGCCAGAACGATCGCGCCGCTCTCCTTCGCCGCCCTCACGACACCTCTTATCACCTCCGGGTCGTCGAAGGGAGCCCGGAAAAGCGAGCCCAGTGTGACGGCCCTGCTCTGCCGGATGATTTCCGGATACTTCTCGGGATGGAAATTGTAGCGGTGGGCGCCGTTCGTAATAGATTTCCTGGATCCGTCGGCATTGACGAACATGGTAGTGACGGGTGTGGAATGACTGCCCGGTGCCGGGAGGCTTTCCCCGGCCGGTGCAGATACGCCTCCGGAAATACTGCCTCCTGCTGCCGCGACCGCCTCTGCGGCCTCCGCTTCCGCGACCTTATCCAGCGGCCCGGTGTCCACGCCGCACCGCTCCATCGCGCCTTTCACCATATCCCCCGCCGCGTCGTCTCCCAGGGCGCAGAGGATTCCCGTGCGGAGGCCGAGTTTTGCAGCGGCCATTGCCTCGTTGACCGCCTCGCCTCCCACGTTTAATGTGCCGGATTCCGCCCGGAAGCCGGACGCGGAAACCGGTTCGGGATCAAAGCCCCTGATAATGGAGTCCACAAGGGCCATGCCGATGCAGAGCAGGTCGTAAGTTTTTCCTTCCTGAGCATTCATATCTGCGTTCTCCGGCGGCTTACATGCGCCGCCCGTTCCTTCGTAATCCCGTGCAGCGATTCCCTGCGCTCACTTTTCCAGCAGCTTCTCGCGGATCGGCGGGATGAGCTGCTTCTTGCGGCTTACGATGCCCGGGAGCCAGAGGGCGCCGTCGAGCATGGCCGGGACCTCCAGCGAAGGGACGATTTCCCCTGCTGCCCCGCTTCCCGCTGCCGCCGGAACTTCTGCAGACGCAGGACTTCCGGCAGCGGGTGAGTTTTGGCCCTCCTCCGACTCCTCTCCCAGAAACGCCGCGCGCACAGTTGCCTCCGCGTTCTCTCCGGCAA
>JAEEGL010981084.1_pt1 | contig 17345 bp, 21 predicted proteins | sample 9134231 | NCBI WGS metagenome assembly JAEEGL01 (sample SAMN16246548, study PRJNA631951) | gut metagenome | biome: gut microbiome; feature: rumen; material: fiber-attached | host: Bos | place: Iran: Karaj | collected 2018-10
AGGTGAGTAATAGATGAAAGAGAGTATGTGGGGTTACTGGATAGTAATCTTAGGAATATCAATATTTGCATTAATGATGTTATTACAAAACTATACAACAACAAGTGAACAAGATTATTACTTGATGAAGGAAGTAATGGAGGCATCAATGTACGATGCAGTAGATTATGGATATTATAGAGAGACAGGAAAGTTGACAATGAACACAGAGAAGTTTGTAGAGAACTTTATAAGAAGATTTGCAGATTCAGTAAATATCAATAAGAACTACAAACTAGACTTCTATCAAATCTATGAAGAGCCACCAGCAGCGAGTGTTAAGATAACAACAAGAACAAATGATACAAACTTTGGAGATTCAAACAAATCAACAGACGAAGAAGAAATAGTAAATAGACTAACAGGTATTCTATATACTAATACCTTCTATGTTCCTGAATAATGAAAAAATTATTAATTAAATTAATAAAGTTATATCAGAGAATGCCTCTTGCTAGTCATAGCAATTGTAAATTTATTCCAAGTTGTTCTAATTATGCATTAGATGCTTTGAATAAATACGGGGCATTAAAAGGTTCTTGGTTAGCTTTTAAAAGAATTTTAAGGTGTAATCCTTTTAGTAAGGGTGGGTACGATCCAGTAAGGTAGTACCCATTCTTTTCTTTTTATGTTATAATTATCTTTGTTTGGAAGTGATATTATGAAGAAACTTATCATTGTATTAGTAGCAGTATTATTACTAACTGGATGCACTAAAAAAGAAGAGGGTAAAGTAGTATTTACTTTATTCTATGGTGATACATGCCCTCACTGTAAAGAACTTGAAGAATTTATTGATTCAATGGATTCTAAAATAAGAAATAAAATTGAATTAAAAACATATGAAGTATATAGAGACTTTGGTAATAATGCTTTAAAAAGTAAAGTAGCCAAGAAGTATGGTACTACATGTGATGGAGTCCCTTGTTTCTTTATTGGTGAAGAACCTTTTTATGGCTATTCAGCTGGTATGAATGACAAAATAATCGAAACTATTGAAAATGAATATAAGAATAAACATTTCAATGATCAAGTTGAAGGATTAGAAACCACAAAATAGTGGTTTTTTAAATTGCAATTTAATACAAATTACTCTATAATTTAGTTTAGATGTGGTGATTTTATGCTTAAAATTAAAGATTTAAATGTCTCTATTGGCGATAGAGAAATATTAAATAATTTTAGTTTAGATATAGAAGATGGTTCTATTGTTGCATTAATGGGGCCTAATGGTATTGGTAAAAGTACCATTTGTAAAGTAATTATGGGTGATACTAATTATTCTGTTAATAAGGGTAGTATTACTTATAATGATGAAGATTTATTAAAAATGGATACTGTTACTAGAAGTAGAAAAGGTATTTATTTAGTAAATCAAAATCCAATTGAAATTGAAGGTGTATCTAATGCTGAAATGTTAAGAAGTGCATTAGAAGAACGTACTGGTGAACATATTTCTTTCTTTCAATTTAATAAAAAGATAACTGAAGTATGTAATAAATTAGATATACCTACATCATTCATTCATAGAGGTATTAATGAAGGTATGAGTGGTGGCGAAAAGAAAAAGAATGAATTAATGCATTTATATATTCTAGAACCTAAACTAGTATTATTAGATGAATTAGATAGTGGATTAGATGTAGATAGTTTAAAAGTATTAGCATCTAATTTAAAAGAATATATGAATAAAGACGTATCAATGTTAATAATAACTCATCATACTTCAATATTAGATTATTTAAAACCAGATAAAGTATGTATATTAAAAAATGGTAAGATTGTTAAAACAGGTGATTCTAAACTTGCTGATTACATTGAAAACAATGGTTTTAAATTTGATGATGTAAGTGAGTAGTTATTATGAAAGAAATAGTATTTTCTAATGATGATATTATTATTCTAGATAATATTGAAGAAGTTAATATTACCGTTACTGGAATAAATAATAAATTATATATTAATAACAATGATAAATCTTTAAAGATGACTATTGAATTAAAACCATTTTCTGAATTAACGGTATTAGATTTTAATTTAAATAATAAAAAACAAATTATGGAAGTAATCCATGATCATGATTCTAAGTTTGAATACTATCATGGTTTTAGAACTAATGGTGAATATAATTTAAGTTATAAAGCTATTATAAATGGTGATAATAATGAAAATAATATTTATCTTAGAGGAGTAAGTTTAAAAGATAATTATATTAATGTAGATGGAGTAATAAAAGAACATACTAAAGGTAATATTATTAATGAAGATGTTAAGATATTAAATTTAGGTGGTAATGCTTTTGTTAGTCCAATGTTACATGTAAGTGCATTAGATGTTATAGCTAATCATAATACAGCTGTATCTAATGTTAGAGAAGATGAATTATTTTACTTAATGAGTAAGGGTATAGATAGAGATAAATGTATTGAATTAATATCTGATGGATATCTATATGGACTATTTAAGAAAGATGAGGAATTTTATAAAAGAATTATAGGAGGGTAATATATGCATAGAGAAGATTTTCCTTTATTAAGTAAGGATATTATCTATTTTGATAATGGTGCAACTACTTTAAAACCTAAATGTGTTATAGATGCTATTAATAACTATTATAGTGATTATAGTGCTAACGCTCATAGGGGAGATTATGATATTAGTTATAAAGTAGATACTTTATTTGAAGAGACTAGAGCTAAAGTAGCTGGTTTTATTAATAGTGATGTTTCTGAAGTAGTATTTACTTATGGATGTACTGATTCATTAAATATAATTAGTAATGGTTTATTTAAGAATATATTAACTAAAGATGATGAAGTATTATTATCATTATCAGAACATGCAAGTAATGTATTACCATGGTTTAAATTAGCTAAAGAAATAGGTATTAAAGTTAATTATATAGATTTAGATGATGATTTATCTATTACATTAGATAATGTATTAAAAGCTATTACTAATAAAACTAAAGTAATTAGTTTAGCTGGTATGACTAATGTTATTGGTGATATTAGACCTATAAAAGAAATATGTGAATATGCTCATAAACATAATATATATGTTGTAGTAGATGGAGCTCAAAGTGTTCCACATACTAAAGTAGATGTTAAAGAACTAGATTGTGATTTCTTATGCTTTTCTGGTCATAAAATGTGTGGACCAACTGGCATAGGTGTTTTATATGGTAAAAAGGAATTATTAGATCAAATAGATCCAGTAAGACTTGGTGGTGGAATGAATGAGTCATTTGATTCTATTGATGAAGTATATTTAAAAGAAGTTCCAACTAGATTAGAAGCAGGTACTCCTAATATAGCAGGAGTTATTGGTTTAGGTAGTTCTATAGATTATTTAAATAGTGTAGGTATGGATAATATTCATAACTATGAATTAGAATTAAAAGACTATTTAGTAAATAAACTAATTAATATTCCACATATTCAAATAGTAAATAAGAATAGTAAGAGTGGTGTATTATCATTCAACGTAGAAGGTGTATTTGCTCAAGATGTAGCATATTATTTAAACAAGTATAATATATGTGTTAGAGCAGGTAATCATTGCGCTAAAATCCTTAAAAATGCTATTGGAATAAAGAATACAGTAAGAGTAAGTTTGTATTTTTATAATACTAAAGAAGAAATAGATAAATTAGTAGACTTACTAACAGATAAAAATAAAATAGTAAATGAGATGATATAATGGATAGTAATGATAAAAGAGAAATAATATTAGATAATTATAGTCATCCTTATCATAAATCTTCAGAAGATATAGATGGATATATAAAAGTTAATTCTAATAATGAATCATGTATAGATAATATTGATTTATATATTAAATTTGAAGATGATAAAATCAGTGATATTAAGTTTGATGGTGAAGCATGTGCTATATCAACAGCTTCTACATCTATCATGATTAAGAATATGATTGGTATGGAAGTAAGTGAAGCATTAAAGTATATTAAAAACTTCAGAAATATGCTTGAAGAAGAACCATATGAAGATACTGATTTTAATGAAGCAATCGTATTTGATGAAACATATAAACAAGGTAATAGAAAAACATGTGTTACATTACCTTATGTCGGTATTGAAAAAGTATTAAATGACTATATTAATAAAAAGTAAAATATATTTGTTTTACTTTTTTTATTTTATAAAATGATATATAATTTATTTAGAATAGGGTGTTATATATGAAAGATAAATTTCGTAAATTATTATGTATCTTTTTAATACTTATTTCTTTAACAGGATGTGTTAAGTATGATGCCACTATGACGATAAATAAAGATCGTAGTATGTCATATGGCTTTATTTATGCTGTTGATAAAAAATTAGCACCTAAACCTTTATTAACTGATGATATTATTAATAGATATCAAGAAGCTGGTTATCATGTAAGTAATTACGATGATGGTAACTATGTTGGTTATAGATTTAATGTTGTCATTGGAGATATTGATAGTGTTAGTTCTCTAAATGGTGAAGAATTTGATTTACTATATATTGATCCAGATGACACAGCTAGTTTTAATAAAAACAATAAACCAACTTTATTTAAGAAAAAAGTAGATTATGATGGTTCTATATATACAGCCAATTTTGCTTTTGATTTAAATAAAACATCCTTTGGTTCAATAAAAGAAATAATTGAAAAAGCCGAGGAAAATAATATAACTAGTGATTTTGAAAATAACAATATATCACCATTTGTATTTAAATTAACAGTAACTATACCTAATAGAATTTTAGGTACTAATAATGCTACTAAGATAGCAGGTCAAACTCTTATTTGGGAATTAAGTGATTTCATTAATAAACCTGAAGAAACTACTAACGATTATTGGAAATATAGACCAGATGGTGAAGGAAGTTATTTAGTAACTAATACAACAACTACAACATCAAATATAGCTGAACAAGTCGGAGACTCTATAGCTGGAGTAGTAATGGCTAAAAAGACTACGAAGGCAACAACTACAAGTACAACAACAAGTACTACTACGACTACAACTACAAAGCCAATGGAAGAATTTACTAATGAAAAAGAAGATGATACTGATACTAGTTATCGTAGAAATATCTATTTTTCATTTGATATACCAGATAATTCTTTAAATATGTATTTTATAGCATTAGGTGTTTTATTTGTATTATTAATATTCTCTGGTTTTATAACGACTATAAGAATAAGACGTAAGCAAAGAGCTATTAAAAAGGGTAGAGAATCTAAAACACTAAAAGGTAAAGGTAAAAAGAATAAAGCTTTAAAGGGTAAATTAATTATTCCTGAACAAGTACCTGAAACGCCAGTTGTTCCAGTAGCACCTGTACCTGTACAACCAGTACAACCTGTTGCTCCTGTAGCACCAACACCTAGTATTCAAGATCAAGCATTTACAGCTGCTCCTTTAACAGCTGAACAATTAGCTACTATACCAAAACCAGAAGTTAAAGAAGAACATGATGTACTAAGTGGCGAATTACAAATGACTGCCTTTGGTGGTGGACCAACTGTAGTAACACCAGTTGAAACTCCGGTTCAACCTGTTGCCCCTGAAGTACCAGCAGCACCTGTTCAGGCAGTGACTCCTGCAGTACCTGTAGCAGAACCAGTAGCTCCAGTTGTACAAGCAGCACCTGTTGTTACACCAGTACAACCTGAAGTAACTACAGTAGCTCCTGTTGCTTCGGTAACTCCTACACCAATAGCTGAGCCAGTACCTCAACCAGTGGTAACTCCAGTTGTTCAAACATCAGTTGTTAGTGTTCCAGCACCTCAACCAATACCAGAACCTGAATTAGAAGAGTTAGAGGTATTAGGTGATGTTCAACCCCAACCAACACCAGTTGTACAACCAGTACAAACGGTAACTATAAATACAAATGTTAATAATTCTCAAGATATTAACAACAATAATTAAAAAGGTCTTAGACCTTTTTTATTATAAGTGTTTAGATTGACTTTTATGGCGTAATATTCTAAAATAATAGATGTAAGAAGGGTGAATTTTATGTATGATGAAAAACTATTTTTAACACCACAAGAAATATATGATAAGCAATTCAAAACCGATACTATGGGTTATAGACCTCAAGAAGTAGATGGTTATCTAGACATGGTTATAAGAGATTACAATGAATTCATCAATATAATTAATAGATTAAAACGTGAAAATAAGGAGCTACAAGAAGATAAAGCTAAACTATTAAATGAAAATAGAAAGTTAAAGAGCATTATCGATTCTGCTAAAGATAGCACAACTGGTGGTTCTTATAATAACGTTGATTTATTAAGACGTATTAGTAACTTAGAAAAAGTTGTATACGGAAAAGATTCAGAATAACATTACGGTAAACGCGGCGTACTAGATACGTTGAGGAAAGTCCATGCTCGCATAGTCTGTGATGACTATAGTGTTTGTGCTAAGGGAATAAATAACCTTAGGTAGTAGTAATACTAACGGCTCTCGAAAGACCTCAAATGGTTAAGTAGAGTATAAAAGTGCCAAAGAGACGAGAATCCCGGAAACGGAGGAAGTGGAACGAGGTAAACCCCACAAGCGAGAAATCCAAATTTGGTAGGAGAGTTCTTACAAACGAATGATAAGGGCGTAAGGGACTGAAGTAATTCAGTAGATAAATGTTTACCACCTATTTATAGGGACAAAACATGGCTTATGTGATGTTATTTTTTTTTAATAATTTGAGGAAGTGATACCCTTGGTAGAAACAGGAGAAGCCCTAAAAAGAACAAGAGAATCATCTGGTCTATCATTAGAAGAGGTTAGCGAAGACTTAAATATACCAGTAATAACTCTAGAGCAAATCGAGGCTGGTTCATTCGGAGCATTCGGAGATATATATGAACTTAAGAAAATGCTTTTAGATTATGCAAAATATTTAGGTTTAAATACAGAAGTAATAGTTAATCGCTTTAATGAGTATATGTTTGATAGTACTAGTAGAATTCAATTAGATGAAATAGAAAAAATCATTAAGGAAAAGAAAAAAGAAGAAATAGATGAAGATCGTATATGTTCACCATATACAATGAATGTAGATAAAGAAAGATCATTACCATATGTAATAGCAGGTATAGTAATAATAGTATTAGTTATAATAGCTATCTTATGGAGTATACAAACAGTTTCCCAAAATAGATTAACTACAAGAATATCTTTATCAAATATTAATGAAGAAAGAGAGAGTATTTATGAATTTACCAAATAAAATAACAATGGCAAGAATATTTTTATCAATAGTATTATTAATTATGTTAGTAATACCATATCAAGCTTTAGGAGTAGTAGTACCTGATATTCCAGTAGGTAATACTAGTGTAACTATTCCATTAACTTATTTAATAGGTGGTATTATCTTCTTAATAGCATCTTTAACAGATAGTTTAGATGGTTATATTGCTAGAAGTCGTAACTTAGTTACTGACTTTGGAAAAGTAATGGATGCTATTGCTGATAAGGTATTAGTAAATGGTGTATTAATTGTATTAGCTTGTGATAAACAATTATCACCAATTGTACCAGTAGTAATTATTACAAGAGATATCTTTGTAGATTCAATTAAAATGGTTGCTGGTTCTAAAGGAAAGGCCGTTGGTGCTTCTATACTAGGTAAATTAAAAACTATATGTATGATGTGTGGTTTAACATTAGTATTCTTCCAAAATATTCCATTTGAATTTATTAATATTGGTGGAATGAATTTAGATGTTGCATCTGGATTAGTATATATAGCTGTTGTATTATCAATAGTATCTGGTATTCAATATTATTCAGTTAATAAAGAATTCTTTAAAGAAAAATAATAGTGAGAAATCACTATTTTTTATTGCAAATATATTGAATTTTTAGTATCATATATCCTTGTTTAGGGAGATATGCTTATGGACAAAACAATAACAAGTTATCCAAACGATATGGTAGTAATAGAGTTCCAACCATTAGACTTAGGAAATAACTCCATAATACTAAAAGGAGTTGGAGTTTTATTAGGCAAAATAGACTCAAGTGGTTTATTCTTAAGTGAAGATGGAAAGAAAAAACTACCATTAGTAGATAATAAAAATGCATTAGAAAATGGACATGTATATGCATTCCCTGTTAGTTTAGAAGAATTAAAAGTAGAATTTCATGATGATAACTTAGATAATTTATTAACTTCTTATTATACCAAGATTAATCGTGATATGGTAATAGGCTTAAGAGAAAAAGGACAAGTATCATTATTCTGTAAGAGTTATGGTGAAGTTGCTCCTGGTATTGGTGGAGATCTTTATAAACGAAGAGATGATACAGTACGCTCAATAGCAACACCAGCACCTGCTATCATTAAAAGTAGTGGTGATAAAAAAACTTTAGATAAAATAGATAATATAGCTTTAGAAAATCATTTAAAAGCTAGAATATTACATAATGATGAAAATATTGAAGATATAGTAACTACTATCGTAGGTAATTACGAAGCTACTAGTCCAGAAGATGTTGAAGCTATTCTTTGTTTAGGACCAACAGGTTCTGGTAAAACAAGAACATTCGAATTAATATCTGAATATCTAGGAGTACCATTAACTATATTTGACTGTAACTTATTAACTAGTGCTGGTTATGTTGGTAAAGATATTGAAGATGTTATGTTAGCAGCATTAAATAGTGCTGGTAAAGATCCAGCTCGTGCTGAAAAATCTATTGTTGTTTTAGATGAAATAGATAAATTAGCAAGTAAAGGTTTAGATGTAAAAGATTCGGGAGTACAACAAGCATTATTAAAACTATTAGATGGTTATAGATATAGTGTTTCTCCAAACAGAAGTGCTCGACCAATCGAAATTGATAGTTCATTTATGACATTTGCTGGTTTAGGTGCTTTCCCTGATGTATATGCTGCTGTTCAAAAGAAGAATGGTGGTAAAATGGGATTCGGAGCGGCTGTTACTCAAGATGAACAACCTCAAGTAGTTATTACTGAAGATGACATAGTTAAACATGGTGGATTACTCGCTGAATTAGTTGGTAGATTCCCTAATATGATCTTATTTCCAAAATTAGGAAAAGGAGACATTAAAGATATTATATTACATTCTCAAGATAGTTATTTCTTAAGAAAAGTAGAAAAGTATGCTAGATTATATCATGCTCAAGTATCTTATGATGATTCATTTATTGATGCTTTAGTAGAAGGAGCATATGCTAAAAATGTTGGTGGTAGAAGTATTAAGAAAATAGTAGCTTATACTTTTAAGAAAGCAGATAGAGCTATTTTAAGTTTAGATAGAACTACACCAAAAGTATTAAGATTAACTGCTGATACTGTTACAGATAATAGAAAATTTAGTTTATAAAAAAGATAGCAATATCTTTTTTATTTTGTAGACAATATATAGAAAATAATTATATAATAAGTTAGTAGAGAAAGAAGGAAAACTCATGGGAAGAGCTTATGAAGTAAGAAAAGCTAGCATTCAAAAGACTGGAGCTGCTAAAGCAAAATTATATAGTACATTTGCTAAAGAAATAACTAAAGCAGCTAAAGGAAATCCAGAAGTAGATACAAACATTAATTTAAAGAGAGTAGTTGATAAAGCTAAACATGCTCAAGTACCTAGTGATATTATTAATAGAGCTATTGAAAAAGCTAAAGGTGGAGCAGGAGATGACTACCAAGAATTAACATATGAAGGATTTGGCCCAGGTTCAGCAACATTAATAGTCAAATGTTTAACTGATAATGTTAATAGAACAGTATCTTTTGTAAGAGAAGCTTTTAATAAATGTCATAAATCTTTAGGAGTATCAAATTCAGTATCTTATAATTATGATTATCAAGCTGTATTAGCATTTAAATATGATGATGGTGATTCAATATTTGAAAAACTATTAGATGAAGGTATCGAAATAGTAGATTTAGAAACAGAAGATGGTGAAGTAATTATTACTGCTAAACCAGGAGATGTTTCTAAAATAAAAGATGTTATTGAAGCTATCATACCAAATGTTGAATATACAGTTGATGAAATAGGTTGGTATGCTAAAGAGCTTACTACTCTTGAAGGAGAAGACCTAGAAGTATTTGAAAGATTAATTGGTATGTTAGAAGATATTGATGATGTTACTAACGTATATCATAATGTTGATTTAGGAGAATAATTATTCTCCTTTTCTTTTTATTTTCATATTTTATTGTTATTATATTATTGTTGGAGGTGCACATATGCATATTTTAGTTTGTGATGATGAGGAATTAATAAGAACAGTTATTAATGATTATGCAGAAAATGAAGGTTATACTTGTGATCAAGCAAGTGATGGCGACGAAGCATATGAATTATGTACTATTAATAAATATGATTTAATTATTATGGATATCATGATGCCTCATAAAGATGGTTTTACTGCTGTAAAAGAAATAAGACAAATTACTGATGCTCCAGTAATAATGTTATCAGCAAGAACTGAAGAAATAGATAAACTACAAGGATTTGAACTAGGTATAGATGATTATGTTACTAAACCATTTAGTCCTAAAGAATTAATGGCTAGAATAAAAGCTGTTACTAAAAGAAATAAATCTGAAGATTTACTTCAAGCTGGTAATATCGTATTAAATAAATTAAGTTATCAAGTACTAATAGATGATAAACCAGTTGAAATGACTCATACACAATTTGAGTTATTAGAATTATTCATAAAGAATCCTAATATAGCTTTATCTAGAGATAAAATAATTGAAAGTATATGGGGATATGATTATGAAGCTGATGATCGTACAATAGATGCTCATATAAAATTACTAAGAAGTAAACTAGGTAAATATAGAGATTCTATAAAAACTATTAGAAAGGTAGGATATAAATTCGAATATGTGGAAAAGAAATAGTTTATCAATAAAAACATTATTCTATTTCTTACTATTCTCATTCGTTATATTACTGCTAGTATGGTTTACGCAAATTGAATTCTTTGGTATTTCCTATGAGTTATATCAAATAAATAATATTAAAAGATTAGCTGAAAATATAACTAGTCTAGAACATAATGCTGATTTTAAAACTAATCTAGAATCTTTAGCTTATGAAAAAGATGTATGTGTTGAATATATATCTAGTACATATGTAACAGTAGATTATAATCATCGTCGTAATGGTTGTATGTTAGGTAAAAATATAGCTACTATTAATGATTATAAAAAAGAATTATTAGCAAGTGATTTAGATTATATTGAAATAATAATGCCTAAGAATGTTAAAAGTGTATTATATAAAGTTAATCTAGGAGATATGGGAGTAGTATTCTTAAATGCTAATCTAGAAGATATAACACCAGCTACTAAATTATTAAGAGATCAGTTAGTGTATATAATTATAGCTGTTGGTGTACTATGTGCTGTATTATCTGCTTTCTTAGCTCGAATGATTAATAAACCAATATTAGCTATAACTAATAAAGCTAAAGAATTAGGTAAAGGTAATTACGATGTAGTATTTGATAAATCTAATATAGCTGAATTAGATGAATTATCTGATGTATTAACAGTAGCAGCATCAGAAATGAATAAAACAGATAAATTAAAAAGAGATTTAATAGCTAATGTATCACACGATTTAAAGACACCATTAACTATGATAAGAGCGTATGCAGAAAAGGTAAGAGATTTAACATACAACAATGATGAAAAAAGAGAAAAAGATTTAAATGTAATTATTGAAGAAACAGATAGATTAAATGTTTTAGTAAATGATTTATTAGATTTAAATAAATTACAACAAGATGCTGAAACTCTAAATAGAGAAACATATGATTTAGTTGAAGATGTTAATGAAATAATTAAACGTTATGATATCTTAAAAGATGAAGGTTATAAGTTTGAATTAGATTTACCTAAAGTAGCCATTATTAATGCTGATAAATCTAAAGTAGAACAAGTAATATATAATTTAATAAATAATGCTGTTGAACATACCGGAGATGATTTAACAGTTAAAATAAGTATTAAATTATCTAGGGGGTATTATACAGTAAGTATTACTGACTCTGGTAAAGGTATACCTGAAGAAGAAAAGGCTTTAGTATGGAATAAATACTATAAAAAAGATAAGAGACATAAACGTAATGTAGTAGGTTCTGGTATAGGTTTATCTATAGTTAAAGAAATATTAGAAAAGCATAGCTGTGAATATGGAATAGATAGTGAAGTAGGAAAATATACAACATTCTATTTCAAATTTAAAAAAAATAAATAAAAATATAAGAAATTCATAGTTTTTTCACATTTATAATATACAATGAGGTTGAAAAAGGAAGATGTTATTATATAGATAAATCCTATGCAACGATATAAAAACATATAAACTCAAACTCACACTTTTATTCCTTTTTCGCTTTAAGATAAAAAAGATGATTATTCATCTTTTTTTCTTTAAAAAAATAGCGTTTTTTCTTGTACTACAAGGACATATAATGTTATAATTTATTTGTAGCATAAACAAGGAGATTATGGATATGAATAGTGGAAGAGGCAATATTATTTTGTTAACAATTATTTCAGTTGCAACGTTGCTAGTTTCAGTTATGGGAACATCAAGTTTATTGTTTTCACTTTCTGCTGACAAACACACTTCTGAAGTTGTTGATAGTAGTGGTAATTATTCAATGTGTAATAGTGGAAAAGTATCTACTAATTTTGGTGATGGATCAATGGGTGGTTCAAACTATAACCCTGGAGATGTAGTAGCTAAAAAGAGATTTACTGTTACCGCAACTTCTATCAATAGTGAGAATTTAAAATATGAAGCATTCTTATATGTAAAAAATAATACATATAGTAAGGGAGCTTTAAAATATACTTTAACAAGTACATCTAATAACAATGTTGGTAGACCAATTCCAGCAACTAAAGATGCTATTGGTATTGATACAGGTAGTAACTATGCTATTTCTTTAGGTTCTGGTACATTTGGTGGACCACTAAGTGACAAAGATAATCCATTACATACTTATGAATTAACTGTTACTTTTGTTAATACAGGTGCTGATCAAACAGCTGATGCTAATAAAACATTCTCAGCTGAAATAAGAGTAAATTAAAAAGACCATTTGGTCTTTTTTTATTGACAACTTTATGTATTAAAACTTATATTTAATTGTTTTATATTAGTTAATAAATTATAATTATTATAGGAGATTAGCATGAATAATAAGGGTAATAACAAGAAAAACAAATCAGTATTAAAACTTATATTTACTATATTTGGTAGTCTTTTTTTGTGTGCTGTAATTGTCTTTGTTGCTATTGTCTTTATTAATTATTATAATCAACATAATGGTAAAAAGAACCTAGTTAGTTTATTTACTATAATTAGCCCTAGTATGGTTCCCACTATAAATGTTTATGATGTAGTAGTGGAAGTAGGAGTTAATAAAGATAACGAATTAAATGTCGGTGATATTATTACTTTTAATAATAAAGTTATTAATACTCATGGATATACAATTACTCATCGAATAGTTGAAAAAGAAATGATTGATGGAATAATTAAATATCGTACTAAAGGTGATAGTAACTATGATAAAGATAATGGTTATATAACTATTAATGATATTGTCGGTAAAGTAATATTTGTTATACCACAAGCTGGAAGAATACAAAGATTCTTATCTAGTAAGTTTGGTTGGTTATTATTTATCTTAATACCAGCTGGTATTATAGTTATTAATGATATAGTTAAAATAGTAAGACTATTAAAAATAAAAAAAGAAATTGAAGCAGTTCCTTATGTTGAAGAAATAGATAATCTGAGAGAAAAAGAAGAAAATGAAAGATTAAAAGAATTATTAGATAGAGCCAATGATTTCAATAATAAGTAGGAGAGTTATATGGAAAATAAAATAATAAAGAAAGCGAGACAATTATTAAATAACTATCCCAATAAAAAAAATAGATACTATCTAGAATTAGAGAAATCTTTTAATGAATATAATAGTGCAGATATATTTGATACAGAGACTAGAGATCTTTATTTAAAATATATTGAACAATTAAATTCATGTTTAGTAGAAGATAGATACTCAACTATTCTAATAGGTATTATGGGTGTTATTTTATGTATTATTTGTAGTTTAACAGTATATACTGCTAATGAATATAATGCTATAGCTAAAAGCTTAGATGATAATGTTATTCTTAGTAGAGATAATGTATCTATAATAGTTAAATATAATAATACTAAAGACTTTAATGCTTTTACTTATAGTAAAGATGAAGATAGAGGAGAATTAGAACCATTATCTTTAAGTGTAACTTCTAAAAGTGATGATAATAAATCTTACAATATAGCATATTTAGTATATATAATTGAAGATAACGATAATTTGCTTCAGGGAGAGGCTATAGATAGAAATGAATTTAAATACTCTATATCAGTTAATAATCGTGATTTAGGTATAACAAGAATGAAAGATGCTGATATTGAAGCAGGTAATAAGATACTTGTATACTCTGGAAGTCTAAGAACAGGAGAAATCGATAATATTGATTTAAGAATGTGGTTAGATGGTAAAGATTATATGCTTTATAAAAATAAAAAATATCGTTTTAAAATAGATGTTTCAGGATATGTTGTTTAAAACATATTCTTTTTTTGTTGTAAAAACAAATATTTTGTGTTATCCTAAGCGTACTTAATTCGTTAAGGGGGAAATTTGTTTATGTATGAAGATGAGAAATACTCAATTAATTGGTTAAAAATAATCTTAAGAGTTTTAATTGCATTCCTAGTTATTCTATTAACTATAAAACTTATTATGATGATTAGTAATCATAGAAAACCAGAAAAACAAAGTGCTGAATATGCTACAAAAGAAAATTTAAATTTAATGGATAGTTATGCTAAGAAAACATATACTAAAGATGTAGCACCTACAGTTGTTGGTTCATCTATTAGTGATTCACTAAAGAATATCTTAGATAAAGGTGAATTACCAGAACTTAAAGGTTTACAAGATCATTGTGATATGAATCATAGTTATATTGAAGTTGTTAGATTAGACGATGAATTACAATATACATCTTACTTAATCTGTAATGAAGGAAAAGAAAAGGATACAGTAGTATCTCGTGTATCATTAAGTGAAACAACTACAACAACAGCTAAAAATAATAAGACTACAAGTAAATCTACTAAGAAGACTACTTCAAGTGCTATAGTTATTAGTACAACAGGTAAGTCAACAACTACTAAGAAACCAACTACAACAACTAAGAAGAGTAGTACAACATCAACAGCTAAAAAGACAACAACTAGTGCCTCTAAGAAAACTACTAAGAAGACTACTGTTAAAACAACTACAACATCAAAGAAATATACAGTAAGTTATAATACTAATGGTGGAAGTTATATTAGTCCATCTAAAGTAACTCCAGGTAGTGCTATATCATTGCCAATACCAAAGAGAACAGGTTATAAATTTGTTGGTTGGTACTATCACGGAACTAAATTCAATAGTGGTACAAAGATTAATAAAGATTATGTATTAGTTGCTAAATGGGAAGTAGCATAATAAAAGAAGAAGTTTTTACTTCTTCTTTTTTGTTACTATATCCAATTCTGGGATAAATATTTCATAAGGATCTTTCTCTGTACCTGTACCAGATTTATATATGGCTTTATCAGTAAGATTAAATACTGGATATACAGAACCAGTTCTACTAGCTTTAACTGTTTCAATACGACCACTACTGTATCTAAATACATCACGAGATGAATCAGCACTAGCTGTTAATAACCATGTATTAATTCCAGAGCTATATAACCAGTTATAGTTTGCACATGCACCATCATTTATTACTAAACAATTTTCATCTAAAGATATTCTAAATGTTTCATAAATAGTTAATGCACCAAGTACTTGTCCTTCTAACTTTTCAGCACACTCAGTTGAACCATCTTTAGTATTATCATCTATAGAACGTTTACCAACACATAAAGTTTGTGAAGGAATATAAGCTCTAGTTTCATTTGAGAATAATATTGAAGTTTTAAATTCACTTTCTAATCTATCTTTTAAACCAGAATTGAAATCATTAGCAAAGAAATCATTAATACCATCTCTAGATAAGAATTCAATATTATATCTATTATCCCAAATTACACCTGAAATATTCTTTGTAGATACAAGTCTAATAGAACCATCAGGATTAATTCCTAAAATACGATATTTATATTTTGAGTTTGAAAATTTAAAATAATTATTAACTTTTTTACCACGGAAGATATATTCTTCATTTTGTTGATATAAACCATTACTTGATGTTACTAAAGAATCTTCTTTAATCTTATCAGCTAAATATGTTGTTTCATATTTATCATTTTTTCCTGCTGAACATTTCAAGTAAGGAACATAAGCATAATAACCATTATTATTTAATACTGTTACTGAACCATCACATTTCATATCTTCATTATTAAATAGAACTGTGACTTCAGATAATTTTTCATCATTTATCATTTTCTTTAAGGTATAAGTTTTAGAATCACCATCTTCAGCTGGCATTTCTTTAGGATTATCTTCATAGTGTTTTTTAGCTATTTCTATCATTTTATCTCTTAATTTTTCATAAGTGTATTTTGTTTTAGAAGATTTCTTTCCGCCACTTCCACAACTAGATAAACCTACTAATAAAAATATAACTAATAAAAATATTCCTAATACTATACCTATAGATTTAATTAATTTTCCATCCATATATATAACTCCTAACATTTTAATTATAGCAAAGTATATATGTATTTTCAATTAATTGATAAGTCATTTAATGTATAATTTAATTAAATTCTAAGAAATAATTGAAATGGTTTTTCAAATATGTTATTCTATATATAGAATAAGAGGTGTATCTAATATGGATATAGTCGGATGGTTAGTTACAAATTGGATGGTTCCTGTAATAATTGCAGCAGTTATTTTATTAGGTTTTGTTGGTTATGTTATGGATAGAAAGAAATATGAACAATATAGACAAGAAATAATAAATGAAGAATATGCTGCCAATACATTACAAGCTGTTCCAGGTATTAATGAAGTCGCTGATGTTATTCCTGCTAATGATAATTATGGATATGACCAAGGTGGATATGATCAGGGTGGCTATGACCAAGGATATTATGATCAAGGAGCAGGTGTTCCAGCTGATCAACCTTATGATCCAGGATATCAAAATCAAGGTCCTATGATGTAAAAATAAAGTGCAAAAGTTTTTGCATTTTTTTTATGGTGTACTATA